>Ga0315544_1003122_pt1 | contig 11181 bp, 16 predicted proteins | sample SalMarSW160130MG_2_FD_202543 | JGI IMG/M metagenome (GOLD analysis project Ga0315544, IMG submission 202543) | Salt marsh sediment microbial communities from the Plum Island Ecosystem LTER, Massachusetts, United States - Salt Marsh Sediment SW1601-130 ... | reverse complement strand
GACAAGGGCCATACCCAGCCCGACAGTAGTTAGTATCTTAGTCTCCATATAGCACCTCATTGTTCGATGAGCCGCAGCGCTTACAAAATACATTGTTCATTATGTACAACCCCTAAACAGTAAACTGAAAATGAGAGCCATGACGACTGCAAATACCACTAACGCCATTTGCATACGGAATTCATCTTTATCCTTAATCGTGAAGATAGCAATTGGCAAAGACTCGCTTGTATTGCCGAGGGAGTCTGTCAGGGTGACATTCAATCGGTAGCATTGTTGGGGCTTCAAGAAGCCCACCTTTATGGCACGCTGCTTACGTATTTTAGTGAGGCTCTTAATCAAGGGCTGAAATTCGTAGCTGTCTTGGTCACTTTTTATCACCTTATCATCCGAATCACGCAATTCCCACTTATATCGTAGCGGTTTTTGTGCCCCGTGTGGCGCGCCCCTTGGTGCGTATGCCACCATATCCAGATTGATCTCATTTTCCCAGAAATAAGGAACTATTCGTGCTACTACGGGCAGACGCCTTAATGCGTCTTGCACATCGGGATAGATGTATACGTTGTATCCGTTCCACTTAATACTCTGATAGGTTGGCATAACAACATTATATATCCTTCTAGCCAACCTCAACCAGGAACATACTGAACCCGATGGTCCAACGCTTCGTGCTCGCCTCGTGCACAGGGGAAGCCCGCCACGCTGAGGTCGCTCACCGCAGCGCCGATAGGTAGCAACGCAAAAAGGTTCGGCACAGGGCGGTTCGCTCCGCGCCTCGCTCGGCGCCGAAAGGGCACGATCGAGGCGGGTCGGCTACGCCTCCGGAACGGCGGCCACACCCGATCGGCCCGAGGCCAAGGCCGCGTAAAGGAAAGGCTCTGCGTGCCAGCCCCACCTTTTGCCTGCTAGTTTCTTATTGTCTCGATCCGTGCTTGCCTTCACCGTATCAGTACATGTCGCTCGCCGTCCGTCATCTCCCAGCCCACGATACCGGCAAGCACTTCTCCGCAGCATCACCGTGAGCAAGGGTTCGTCCGCCCTTCGGGTTCCTTCCTTACGCAAGCGTAATGGTCGTCAGTTTCGGCGGCAATTGCGTCGCTTTTTTGAGGCACCCAGGGGAAAAAAGCTAACACCACAGCCATTTCCTGAAGGACTCCTTCTGTTATTCCCGCCGAAACCGTCCCGATGGCCTTCGGCCTCGCCCTTGCTTATCGACGCTCCCAGGTCCGTCAGAAGCGAAGCGTAGCTGGCAACTGGAGGAAATAAAAGCAGGCAGTTCCCTCCGGGGTGCTGCTTGCGCAAGGAGGTGTTCCGTGTCCCAGTTATCGTCCCGTTATCCCCATCTTCAGCCTGGTCTTTGTGGCCGCCTTGAGTGCCCCCGTATGTGCGCCAGGGTCGAGCATTGTCCTGCCGGGCTCCGTCGCGGCCGTCAGCTCCTGGCTGAGCAGGCCAGGCGGCGCTTCGCCGTCAAGGCGAACAGGCGCCAGGAGGAAGTGTGCGCCCGAATCAGAAAGGCCCGCCTCTGTCCCCAGATCTGCCAGAGGGTTGGCGGCTGCTTCCTCCCCAGGGATGGCGACCATCCCTCCGAGTCCCGCAGGAAGGTCTTTCGCTGCCAGTACGCGGTTGACCTTCTGGTCTCGCTAGGAGGTCTGAAATGATCGGCCCCTACGAAATAACCGACCCGCGTACCCTGGTCTGCCAGCTCTGCGACCGCAAGGTCCCTGGCCGCATACGCGTCGAGCTGTACGGCGGAGCGCTCATGGTCTGCGAAGCCTGCCACGAAAAGCTCCGCGCCGCCCGCTCGCATCCCTACTCCCAGCTGATCAACAAGTTCTGCCTTCGGGCCTGCGGCTACTTCGTCAACGTCAAGATGGCCAGGATAGCCGTCGCCGAACGGCGCCCCTGGCTCAAATACGGCTAACCAAATCTATGAAAGGAGGTGAATAATGGTTCAGCTCTACCACAAGGCAGCACCGTCAGCCCGCGACCAGCTAGTCGACACCCTCGGCGACCGCATAGACCCCTACGAAATCGCCGCCAGGGTCGTCAACGCCGTCGAGGAAGAATGGGGCACCGTCGGCGAGGACATGTGCCTCGAGTTCTGGTCCATAGCCCTCGACGAGCTCTACACCCGCTTCCAGAAACTCGCCCGCCGACTGGCCGATCCGCCCTACGAAAACTAGCCCACAGCCCAACAGCGAGGACAAGGTGGGGTGAGAGGCCCGCCACAAACAAGGAGGACAACGTGCTCATATCACCACCAGACCCTATGCAAGAACTCGCGGCCCTGGAGAACTCCTCCCAGTCCCTGCTCGGCTGGCTCCACGACCTCAAGGTCACCAGCCCAGAGCAACAGAAGGACGCCGAGGACCTCCTGATCTCCGCTCGCCAGGCCTGGAGGCAGGCCGACGAAAAGCGAAAGGAGCTCACCCGCCCCCTGGACGATGCCAAGCAGCGGATCATCGACCTATTCAAGCCCTACATGAACCGCCTTGAGACCGGCATCAATATACTCAACCGCGAGCTCACCGCCTACCACGAGACCCTGCTTGAGATCTGTCGCGAACAGGAACGGCGAGCGTTCGAGGAACAGGCCGCCCGTATGAAGGAAGCCGAGGAAACCGGTGAGGTCATCGAGCCACCACCACCACTCGAAATCCCCAACGTCACCAAGACCTCCCGGGCCCACCTGGGCACCGTCACCTACCGCCGGGACCCGGACGTCCGGATCGTCGACCCCGACAAGGTGCCCCGGGACCTGTGCGTCCCATCCCTTCCTCGCATACGCGCCAGAGTCAAGTCCGGCCTAACCAACATCCCCGGCGTCCTGATCACCAAGAAAGTCGTCAGCGTCGCCAGGAGATAATCCCAATCCAGACAGTGAGGACAAGGTGGGGTGAGAGGCCCGCCACAACGAAAGGAGTTACACGATGAACGGACAAACCAGATACCACGCCGAGATCAAGGTCACCATAGACAGCCGGGAGGCAAGGATAAACATCTTTGCCGACACCCTGGCAGAGGTCTACGCCGACCTCGCCACCATCTGCGAGCAAATCCCCGGCCCGCTCCAGAACGGCGCCAGGAGGGAGATCCTCAACGCCGAGCTCAAGGCCGAGCAGCTACGCCAGGACGGCAAGCTCCCAGCCAGGGTCGCCAAGAAGGTCGCCCCAAACCCGCAACCGGTCTGCGTCAACTGCGGATCCACCAATACCGAGCTCATCAAGTGGAACGACAAACAGACCGGCGAGGCCCGCCAGGCCTGGAAATGCCAGGATTGCAGACAATGGCTGCCGAACGGCAAAAAGGCCTGACCGCGAAAGGGGGGAGGGTACCGCCCTCCCCCCGACAAAATAACGAAGGAGGTCCACCATGTACAAAAAGGCAACACTACGCCGTATGCAACCGGTGACCAGGCGCTACGCCAGGATCATAAACGACCTGGACAGCGCCGTCCGAAGGCTCAAGAACCTGACCGAGGTCATCGGCCGCCTCGAGCTCGACAGCCGGGCCCTGCTCAACGCCACGCGCCAGGACACCAAACACGCCAACCTGGACGAGTTCATGTCCGACCACCTCAAAGAACAGGAGGAAACATGCCCCGATATCGACTTATGAACCGCGTCACGAAACAGTGGTGGGAGGGAGACGCCGACTCAGCCCAACAAGCCTGCCAGGAAGCAGGCTGGCTGATCGGCAACTGCTGGGTCCGGGAGCGAACCCCGGTCCGCGACGACCCAACCAGCGAATCCGGCCACCGCGGCGGCGGGTGGAAGACACTTAAGGAGTGACCCGACAGGGCGGAGCTCGAAAGGGCTTCGCCCTTTTTTTATCGAGGACAACCCCGAACCCGTTTTCCTCGAGCTCCTTTCCCCTAGCCCCGGAAGACGCCTTACCATCTCGTACAATCGCTATGGCATACTGGCACCATTGACACTTGCTGTGAGCTCTCATATGATATACGCGAACACGAGAAAGGAGAGCCGGCGGAAATGAAGACCGGTATAGCCATAGGGGCAGTAATAGTCGTTGTAGCTCTTGTCGTTTCCCTTGTCCCCCTAAAGGAAGTCGCTTACGCTGTTACAGTTGACTATGAAGACACGGAGACCTACTACGAGAACGAGCCGCTCGAATACAGAGAATTGGATTCATCTATTATCTACGGAGCACCAGAGTTTGACGTCGAAGAGTACGTGGACACGCGCTACGGCCTGGCGCACAAACTTGTGGCACAGGACTACGCTCTCTCCGCAGACGATTACGCCCTTTGCGTTATAGTGCAAAACCTGGATGACGCCGGCGGAACGTTCGAGACTCACTACACCCTAACAACAGCCGACAAGGAAGCCGCTGAAAGGCAGAAGAATCTAATTCAACGCACCACTGACGAGTGGCAGGAACTCGATAGGGAATACTACGAAGGGACGGTGGAACTGTATCTTGAGCCTGGACAAGTCGGAGCATTCATATGTCCCTCCAGCGGCATATACATTGCCCTCGACAGAGTTCCATTTGACCATAGTCACGACATTGTCCCCGCCACAATACAACTAGAGAAGCAAAGGACAGTCACAAGACAGCGGCAGGAGACCCGCTACAAGAAGGTAGATCTACTCGAGTACCTACTACATTATCGATAGACTCACACGACTTGCCTAGCCCTAGGGCCCGAGATCCCCGGGGTCACCCGGCATACCAGTCATCGTGATCATAATCACGCCCGAGCTCGACGAGGTCGAATTCGCAGAACCACCCACCTCAATCGGCGCCGGCCTCTCACTCCTCGCCGGCTCGGCAGACCCCGGTGAGGAAGAACCCGCAAAAACCAAAGCAATCACGAAAACCAAAGCTAAGCACAAAAAACTAAGCCATCGTCTCAATGTCCCCTCCAGTCATCGGTCAGGGCGCACTTAACTGCCGCGATTTGTTTTCCCAAAAAAATTCTCCAGCTGTGTATCTTGGCCTTCCACAGGCCTACCACAGGATTGCTGTCTAAATCAGTCGGAATCTTGATAGCATCACTATGTACTCGGTTCTTATGTCGTCATCGGCGGGCGCGAAGCTAAGGAACTCAGAAATCATGCTCAAGGCAGTATTTACTGCCCAGTGCCCCATCTCCGCACAGCAAATGCGCTCAGTCCAATGCCTACCGCTGTCGAGAAGAGACCTCTGGAAACCAACACCTGTAGGCTTCCGCTCGTTTGCTCCTAATACTCTCCTGATTACCGGCTTCAAGACCTCTGGGACATAACCTGGTTGTCTATACTCCGATTTGTAATGAACCAGTAGGTTCCTCAATTCGATTAAGGCGTTGAAGTCCCTCCAAAGGCGGCCTCTCTTGTCGAATTTCTTCCCTCGCCAAAGACGTCCGGGCAACAACCTCCATTTGTCGCGAACAGGTACATTTCGGTTATTTCGCCTCATAACGAGTTCAAGGTCACGGGTAGGCTTACTAGTGTCCCTACACCGCTCTATGTTCTCCAAGCACACTTCATTGACAAAGGCTTCCAACGATATAGCCGCCAAAACAAACACTTCAAGGTAGCCAACTACAGGTTCCTTCCTCGTTCGCCGACAGCGCCGAAGTGACCGTGAAGCCAGTTCGAGATAGAATGGTGAAAGAAATCTAGTCCCCGGGCCGAAGACTATCGATTGAGCCATTGCGGCCAGTTGTCCTACGTTGCTCATCTCAGTCACCCTCCCTTACGACCAAAGCTCCGCGGTAAATGCAGACCCGAACATCTTCGAAAGAATGCGTTATTCTTCGACTACCAGAGCCCATATCTTTTTCAGTGGCAATTCGGCCTTCAACGCGTCGTCAAAGTGCTCGTAGTATTTGAATAGCTCCTCCAGTAAAGCGCCTTGGTCCCACAACCGGATAGCGAAGAAAGCATCGCTAGCCTCTTTGATACACGTCCCATTGAATCCACCCCAGGCCACCAGGAGACCCTGTTCTGCCCTGACCCGGGACATAACACCCTGTAGTTCCCTCAGAACACGGACATCCACTTGAGACGAGGAGGATTTGACCTGCGCACAGAGCCACGGCTTGCTGAACCCGAGAGGGCCCGCGGCACCGAGAATATCGACACCCCCATCAGGACCGGGTGGCGATCTCCTCGTTACATAACCTTGCGCGTTCAGAATTGCCTCGACTAATCGAGCCAGGCCATGCCCCTTGAACTTGCGGCCGATACATTTCGTAATCTCGTCTCTGGCCGACTCTTCAATATCCACAGTCTCCTCGGTGATCACTTCAGCTGTCTCCTCTGCTTCAGAAGGTTCCTCTGCCTGAAGTAATCTCAAGACTCGGTTCTCAGCATCGTGCCTCTTTATGCGGCAAACCGTCATGAACGCTCCTAACGAATAGAGAATGTCTTGGTCAAAAGCAGAACGCCTTATCGTCTTTAGCCATTTTACCGGTCGGGTGTGCTTGATATTGTCGGCAAGTTCTTTGTACTCATAAGGCCCCTTCACCTTACCGATGGCTATGGCTGATTGTGTCTTCAACGGTAGTGCCACCAAGTCCCCCACCTCTATCTCACGAGCAAATCTCCACACTTGCCCGGCCTCATTAGCAACCTGATTTCTCGTTGCTTTCGGGTGAAGTTGAACGTAAAGCTTGGTCAGATCATTCTTACTCTTGAAGTCGGAGAGGTCTGGTAACTCATTCCAGCCAATAGCCACAACCCCACTATCCAGAGCTTCCTGTTCCTGTTCTCCATGTTTGCCTGCCCTTACCATCCATAAGCTCATTACATACCTCCTTAAGCTAGATACTCCCTGTCTTTACCAGCCGGCCTGCTACCACCTCCATCGCCGCCAAGAACCGGAAAGGTCGCGAAAATCGAGGCCAAGCATGGAAGTCTACCCAGCCGTCTCAATGTCCCCTCCAGTCATCCAGGTCAGGATGCCTCCAGCCATACACCCCCACCGCTATCACTATGAGTAGCGCCACCATCAAGTCAGGCCGTGCCCAGAATACACCCACGACCGCCGCTATTGCCACGCCCACCAGCACCTTGCCACGCATATTCCTCAGTATAGCCGCTCCCACCGACCGTCGCAAGCGCCAATATTCTTCAACGCACAGAGCACCGGCCCTCCCGACCTGCCATTGAGCTAATCCGACTGCTTTACTTTAGGGGCCCTCAAGGTGTAATGTAGGATTACACGGAACCCATAAGAGATTATGAGCACCACGGCAATCGTGATCCTCGTCGCAGCAGTAGTCTTATTTGTGATACAGCGTGCTAGGTACCTGAGGGAGATTGAGCCCGATCTGGAACTCACATCGGCGGACAGAATTCGCGTCGATACGATGTCTAGCACCGTCGACCAATCCTGGGCCTACTACATCTACGTAAACGTCAAAAACGTTTCGAAAAATCGCGCAACCGACATGCTGTTCAAGGTCGTTTTGTGGATCTTCCCAGAAAGGGGAGGAGCCAGATTCTTGGAAATCAAGTATCCATTATTCCCAGGATTCCATCAAACGGAACTGAGACCAGAGAGAACGATGGAGGTCCCCGTCTATGTCGGCCCAAACTACGCCACCGGCCTGAAGGAAGAACTAGAAAGATGGGGGCGGCCGGTGAGCCACAACAGGTGTGGGTTCTATACCAGAATACTTCTAGAATACTACTCAAATCGCGAGCTGCTGCTCCTCTTATTGGCCCCTTGGAGTGGCGGGCGAATCAGATATAAAAGGGAGATTGACCTTAGATATGCGTTCGAGCCTCTTGAGCGGGACGGCAGAACGCAGTATGTACCCCGAAGATGGGACCGCATGGGACTGTCTGAATACATCCGCGACAATTAAGAACAGGAGAGAGGCCCGATGCCACGAGTGTTGCCAAGCCAGGTAGTACCGTTGATTGAGAACTATTTTCCGATATTAAAGAACTCAGCGGACGCATCCTTCATCTTAGACAGAGGATCCCTTAATGAATGTGTGTCTATTGCCCAGGGAATCGAATCCATCCCGGCGGAACTACTTAACTCACTTGCAACTGCGGACTACGTCGAACTCATGTCGAACACTGCAATATTGAGATTTACCCTCGACTGTTGGAAAGCTCCTCACGTTCCGGGTGCATCCCCTGTCAAGTTAGGGTGGAAGGATAAACCGAACCAGATCGCGGTAATCCGCCAGAAACTCCTGAAGTGTCCTGACCAGGCCGTCTCTCCCAAGACCGCCGGCCTAGAGTTTCTGGACGATAACGATTTTAGAGATACCCTGAGACTGGATTTGAGCACCGTGACCAGCGCCCTCTCTAACGGCGAATGGAAGGCCGCTACAGTCCTGGCTGGTTCCGTTTGCGAAGCATTGTTACTTTGGGCACTGAAAAGAGAAACGTCAACCCGACCGTCAGACGTCAACAACGCTGCCGCTAAACATAGAGTAAAGGAACCAAATAACCTTGACAAATGGGTACTTGATGAATACAACAAAGTCGCCCACGAAATCGGGATCATACAGCAAAAGACCTTCAAGCAAGTTGATCTAGCGAGAGAATTCAGAAACTATATCCACCCCGGTGTTGAGACTCGCACAAGCGCAAGGTGTACCATAGCCACGGCCCATTCGGGGATTGCCGCTGTCGAATTCATAGTTGAAGACTTATCGGCAAGATACGGGAAACCATAGAGGATCCAGAATTGATTCGGAGCCTGCACCTCATCATACCGTGGCAGGCTAGGGCCGAGCGAAGAAATATCCCACCGCGAATGTTAGAATACCTCAAGAAATGGGCAAGAAAACGGCTAAGACAGGTCTGAGGACTCGCGCCAGACACGAAGAATTGAAGGTGCTCGCCGTGGAGGTCGTTTGTCCCGACATGGCCAAAGGACGCCTGCTGGAGGCCATCAGCAAAGCCGAGTGTATATGATATGCTTCAAGATTCAGCGAAGAAACAAATCGAACGTATAAAAGAGCTGGCAAGCCTGCAATATAGCATCAACGAGATTCAGGTACGTGAGCTGATCAAGTTGGTTTCTAACCTCTTTCGCCAATTATTGCTAGAAGTAGGTTACGACGGTAGACAAATTACAAGAGTCACCACGAAGTTTCGAGATGCTGGGAGGCGGTCGGCACCCTGGAAACCAGCATCCAGCAAGGTCCCTGGGAGACCACAGGATGGTGCAAATGGCAACAGGATAAACCGTTGGCTAATGGACAAGAATCATAAGTTCTATGCTGGCGAGGTCACGGCTACTTTGGTTGAGATAAAATACTATTTACAGGCGCTTTCAATGACAGGTGCGCCACCATTGCCAGACGAACCGTTGAAGTCGGCTTTCGGTTGGATCCTTGAGCACAAGATCGAACCAGGCGCATATCTAGACCCTATACAATTAGTACCCATAAACCTTAACGACGTGCTGAGGGACGCTAGGACAATACAGTCCGGACATATTATCCCGCTGGATAGGAAAGGTAGACACGAACCTAAGAATGCGTTCCTTATGCTTCCAACAAGTAACCAACTGCAGGGCAATCAAACCGCTGAAGAATTATTCGAATTGATGCAGGCGATACTAAGACGTCGGGAACAGAATAGACGTTAGTCGGAAAACATCGCGTCCATCCTCCGGACTGCCTCAGCAATGTCCTCGATCCCCGCCTGCCTAGATCGTTCTCCCCTTCCAATCAACTCGACGATTTCTTCCACCTTCTCCTTAGAGGGAGGTACGCATACCGATAAGTCTCCCAAGTACTCGGGAGTAATTTCATCAATGACAGAACCAAAAACCCCCCGCGCCAATTGCTCTTTACCGTATCGACTGCGAAGAAAGGCCAGCAGGTATTCAGGTGCAATTCTCTCCCTGTCAGGGATAATCCTTATCACGTGCTCAGACATGGCATAGCCTTCCCAGGCTTCCGGAACCACCGACACTATGCCGGTTGTACCGCTGCGTGTAACTAAGATCCACCCGCAGTGTATCACTAAGGAATCCAGATTAGGGTCGTCCGGCCGCAACCACTTATCGGTACGTACGATGAATTCATTAATATTGGAACCCCCCAAAAAGGGTACCGCCCCCGGAAAATAATCTACATAATTACGTTTGAATCTACCAGGATAGAATATACCCTTTACGAGATCGCGCAGCTTAACTCTTCGCCACTTGGAGGCGTGAGCCAACTTGTTCATTTGTCGGGTGGCCTCGGCAGGTGGCCTATAGTAGAGGGCATTTATACGCAGTAACGGGTCAGTGGAAATCGACTTGAACCGAGCTCGAAAGCTCGCGGCGTGGGCCTTCCGTGGATCCTTGCCCTGGGAAAAGAGTCTGAAGGCTGATTCGATCTCTCCAAAATCAGTGAGTACATCATCCGTCAATCTGCCATCTACGCTCCTTTTGTATAGTGGATTCCCACGGCGGTCATGACCGATCCACTTAGGGACCGACATGAATATTTCATAGTCTTCACCCCTTTGAGGATCATCTCTTGGTTGCTGAAGACGTTGTAGAACGATAAGCGCAGTCTTCGTACCGGTATAAGGCTGGAATGTCTCGGGAGGCAGATCAATGATAGCTTTGATACTCGTATTACAGAGTAACCACTCGCGAACATATCGGGTGTTAGGCCCTGACAATATCTGATAAGGAAGAACAATGGCCAATCTCCCCACACCGGGTTTCAATAAATTCACGTTACGCTCCAAGAAAAGGATGTCCGGCGGTTGGGGAGTCAATGCAACACGCGCCCCAGGCCTCGAATTTTTCAGTTTAGCTAGCGCGTAATCACGGAGTATATGAGGATCTTTGATAGTTATCTTCGTACCAAAGGGTGGATTCGAAGCTGCACACATGTGGCCGTTCAAACGGAGTTTCGAAGATGGGGCTCCCAAAGACTCAGAACTGAGCGAATCACCACGAGCAACAAGAGAGGCTCCGCCAATCCCAAGACGGGCCTTCAACGTAGAGTTGGCCGCCTCACAGACTTCAGGATCGATTTCCTGCCCCCCAAGAGACGTGCACCCATATGAGATCAATCGGGATTCCACGGATGTCGGTGAATGCTCTTCGTCCAGCAGTCTTCTAATGTGGTTAAGACCAGCTAGCAGAAATCCGCCAGTACCCGCGCAGATATCGATCAAGTCATCCCCTTTTCTAGGATCAAATTCGAGAAGCACCATGGCAAGCGAAGTCACGCGAGGGTCAGTAAAGAAC
>Ga0315544_1003121_pt1 | contig 11183 bp, 8 predicted proteins | sample SalMarSW160130MG_2_FD_202543 | JGI IMG/M metagenome (GOLD analysis project Ga0315544, IMG submission 202543) | Salt marsh sediment microbial communities from the Plum Island Ecosystem LTER, Massachusetts, United States - Salt Marsh Sediment SW1601-130 ... | reverse complement strand
ATTAATGCATTATTTCTTAATGTGCCATCAGGCCTTGGCTCTGAAGGGAAGATAAAGGTAAGTCAAAAAGAGATGAACCAATTGATGGTTGAGGGAGCTCGTTGGGCAGTGAAGCGTGGCCTGGGTTTCCAGGAAGATTTGGATGTTACTGAAGAAGGTGGATGTCTCGGTGGTGCCGATCCCGGTAAAATAAGCGATAAAGCAGCAAAAAGGGGTACACCTCAGGCAGGCACATTAGGCTCAGGAAATCATTTTCTTGAGATTCAAGTGGTGAAGGAGATATTCGACTCCCAGGTAGCTAGCATTATGGGTATTACTGAGGTAGATCAGATATTAGTCTTAATTCACACAGGCTCTCGCGGCTTTGGTCACCAAGTATGTACTGACCATCTGCGGGTCATGGAACAAGCAGTATCGAAGTACGGGATAAAGCTCCCCGACCGGCAGCTCGCCTGTGCTCCCATAGAATCATCGGAAGGCCAAGATTATTTAGGTGCTATGGCATGTGCTGCTAACTATGCTTGGGTTAACCGGCAGTGCATTGCCCACTGGGTTAGAGAAAGTTTTTCTAAAATTTTCGGTAAAAGTCCTGAGAAACTTGGCATGAGGCAGATTTATGATGTCGCCCATAACATAGCCAAAATAGAAGAACACACGATAGATGGTCACAAGCTTAAGGTTTGCGTTCACCGCAAAGGAGCTACCAGAGCTTTTCCGGCAGGTCATAAGGATACTCCCAGACGCTACAAGGAGGTAGGGCAACCTGTGCTCGTGCCCGGAGACATGGGACGTTGTTCTTTTGTTGCTGTGGGCACTCAAAAGGCCATGTCTGAGAGCTTCGGCTCCACTTGTCATGGTGCGGGCAGAGTGTTAAGTCGAGGTGCTGCTAGGCGGAGTATGAAGGGTAGAGATGTAGCTCGAGAATTAGAGAACAGAGGTATTGCCATCAAGGCGGGAAACATCCCTTCGCTAGCTGAGGAAGCATCCCAAGCTTACAAAGATATCACTGAAGTTATAGATGTGGTTCAGCAAGCTGGCATTTCCAGAAAAGTGGCTATGGCTATACCTATGGGCGTTATCAAGGGCTAAATGCTATTTATTATTCTGCGTGTAGCGAAGAATCCGGCATGGGGCAAACCATAATTAAGCTTCCCTCTCCTCAGTTGAAAGGCAAGGTTTCATTAGAGGAAACGATACTAAGGCGCAGATCGGTTCGTAGGTACCGTAGGGAGCCACTAGATTTATCTCAACTGAGTCAAATACTCTGGTCGGCCCAAGGCATCACCGGAACTAGAGGGTTCAGGGCAGCGCCCAGTGCCGGAGCTACCTATCCCCTGGAGATTTTTGTGTTCGTTGGCAAACGGTGCATCATTGCCAGCGAGGCAAAGCAAGCTCCCGAAGAATTACAGGCCGGCATTTACCACTATGAAGTAGATTCTCATTCCTTGAGCTTACACAAGCCTGCCGACTTAAGACCAGATTTAGCCAGAGCAACTCTGGACCAAGAATTTATCATAAACGCCCCGGTGGATATTGTCATTTGTGCTCTTTATCACAGGACTTCTTACAGATATGGCAGACGTGGAGAGAGATATGTTCACCTAGAGGTGGGACATGCAGGTGAGAACATCCACCTTCAAGCCGTGGCTCTCGGGCTAGCCGCGGTGGAAGTCGGAGCCTTCCACGATGAAGAGGTGAGAACAGTCCTCGGTGTAGACGAACAGATTAAGCCCTTATATATAATGCCTGTGGGCAAACCTGTGTAAAGGATGTTCTTAGCTTACAATTGAATTGAGCTCCGGCCCTTCTTGCCATATCAGTAAATTTATTTGACCGCCAATCTGGAAAGCTATAGAATAGCCTCACCCCATAGTAGATGACTCCCAAGATTACAAGGCTAGTGGAACAGATGCTTGAGGGAGAAAACGTCTCCCTATCACGCGTCATTAGCCTGGTAGAAAACGAAAGCAGCCAAGTGCCCCAAATAATGAAGCTCATCGATCCACACTTGGGAAAGGCACACTGCATAGGGATAACCGGCCCCCCCGGAGTGGGAAAGAGCACCCTGGTAGACAAGCTGACAGCGTTGATGCGCAAGCAAGACTCAAAAGTCGGGATAATCGCCGTAGATCCCTCAAGCCCATTCACAGGAGGAGCAGTATTAGGTGATCGGATAAGAATGCAACAACATTATCTTGACGACGGAGTTTTCATCCGCAGTATGGCGACTCGTGGCAGTATGGGCGGGCTACCACAGACTGCCAACTCTGTGATCAAGCTGCTTGATGCTGCTGGTAAAGATACTATCCTGGTAGAGACGGTGGGAGTAGGGCAAAGCGAGGTAGATATTATGGAGGAGACCGATACTGTGCTCGTCATATTATGCCCTGAATCCGGGGATGCTATACAGACCATGAAAGCAGGACTATTTGAGATCGCTGATATATTTGTAGTGAACAAGGCTGACCATCCTGGTGCCGACAACTTTGTCCGTGATATACAAGCTATGCTGCAGCTACGTGAGCCGAGCTGGTGGGATATACCTGTGGTGGCCACGGAAGCGGTTTGCGACGTCGGGATTAAGGAACTGCACAAACAAATTCAATTACACTACCAAGCCCTCTGCAAAGAAGATCGACTTTCACAACGTCGCCAACTTCAACGAAAACAGGACTTCATAAAAACTCTGGAACGAAAACTCACTCATAAGTTGCTCAGGTTGATCGAACAAGATGGACAACTGAGTAGCTATGTAGATAGGGTAGAAAAAGGAGAGCTCGACCCTTACTCCGCGGCCGATGACATCCTCAAATCCGGAAGACTTTTGACCGATTGGTTACGGCAATAACCCGAGAATGAACCTCAATGGCCAAAAATTATGATGTCGTCATAGTTGGTGCCGGTCCCGCAGGTATATTCGCCAGCTTGGAATTGTGTAACGCCGGCCTCGATGTTTTACTTCTGGACAAGGGAAGAGAAATTGACGATCGTGTTTGTCCCGTTCAAAACAAAAGTGGATGCTGTGCCCTCTGCTCCCTATGCCATTTAGTAAGTGGCTTTGGAGGTGCTGGAGCTTTCAGTGATGGCAAACTAACTTTGTCCACGCAAGTAGGCGGCCGGCTCAAGGAATTGGTCGGTTTTGATCAAGCCCGGGCACTCATAGATTACGTTGATTCTATCTATCTCAAATTTGGCGCTCCTCCCAAGGTTTATGGAATGGGGGGAAATACAGCTGAGCTGAAGCGAGAGGCTACCTCAGCCGGGCTAACATTAACCCCTGTTAAATTGCGTCACCTCGGAACAGAGCTTTGCCACGAAACATTGAAGGCTATGCAGAATTATCTGTCACCTAAATTAGACATAAGGCTGGGAACAACGATTGAGAATATTGTAGTCGATGATGGTGCGGTCAAAGCTGTTGAAACTAGCCGTGGTGAAAGCTTAAGCTGTCGCTACTTAATCTTGGCCCCGGGGAGGGAGGGGGCAGAATGGCTATGCAATGAAGCCAAGAGGCTTAAACTAAGCCTTGATTCCAACCCCGTAGATGTGGGTTGCCGAATCGAAGTACCAATGACGACCATGGAGAAACTAACTGCGACATTGTATGAATCAAAACTCGAATTTTATTCCCGAAGTTTCAACGACCGGGTTAGAACATTCTGCATGTGTCCTGGAGGCGAGGTGATTATGGAGTCCACAGGCGGCTCCGACCCTGTGATTACAGTCAATGGCATTGGTTATGGCCAACCCAAGACAAGAAATACTAACTTCGCCATCTTGGTCAGCACCACCTTCACTGAGCCTTTCCACGAACCTATCGCCTACGGCAAATATCTGGCAAGGTTAGCTAACATCCTTAGCGGTGGCGTGCTGGTGCAGAGATTGGGGGACTTAATGGATGGTCGCCGCTCTACACAAGCTCGCTTGCAGAATAATCCTATTGAACCAAGCTTAAAAGCGGCAACCCCAGGAGATTTGAGCTTCGCCCTACCATATCGCTATCTCAAGAGCATAGTGGAAATGCTTCAGGCTATGGACAAACTAGTTCCTGGCGTCGCTTCCCCCCAGACTTTGCTTTACGGGATAGAGGTTAAGTTTTACTCTAGTCGGCTAAAGTTAACCCCCTGTTTAGAGACCGAGATCCGTAACATGTTTGCTGCCGGAGATGGTGCCGGTGTCAGCCGGGGGTTAGTCCAAGCTTCAGCCTCAGGTATAATGGCAGCCAGAGAGATATTAAAACGGTCAGGAAAAAAGTCTTCTCCAGCAACGTGAGGTATCCTACTTTTTTGGGCATCGATTTAACTTCAACAGAAGCCAAACCGAGCGCTTGCTTAGGATTGGATAGTAAATCACAACTTGTTTACCTTGGCTTCTTAACAAAGAATAGAGATATCGTCGCTCTGTTAAATTTTTATTCGCCTCAAGTAATAGCCATCGATGCCCCCTTGAGCTTGCCACTGGGGTTATGCTGCCTTGAGGAAAGTTGTCCTTGCCAGCCAAAATTCCCAAGGAAGAACAGGCAATGTGACCAGGAACTGAGGCAACAAGGAATTCCTTGTTACCCCACTAGCAAGAAGACCTTTATCAAGGACTTGATCTACCGTGGTATCGAGCTCAAAACTAGCATTGGCCATGAGCTGAAACAAGCTGGTCAAGTCATTGAGGTCTATCCCTTTGCCAGCAAAGTACGCCTCTTTGGTAAAACCATGCCCCGGAAAACTACCAAACAAGGAATGAGCTTCCTCAGGGACAAGCTAGGAGACATTCTACCTGGTCTTAAGCCATATTTAGACATGTTCGACCATGACCTGTGTGATGCTGCGGTGGCAGCTTACACTGCCTTACTCTATCACCAAAATAGAGTGGAAGCTTTAGGTAATAGTGAAGAAGGACTAATTTTTATCCCAGATTGACGTTCACCCCTTTCCATTGTTAAAGTACAACAAGGGAGGGTGAAATGGAATTAACTTTAAGCGTTATCAAAGCAGACATCGGCGGCTATGTCGGACACTCTTCCAGCCACCCCGATGTAATACAAAAGGCTAAGGAAAAGCTGGAACATGCCCAAAGCCAGGGGCTGCTCATAGACCATCACGTTACAGTTTGTGGCGATGACCTCCAGTTAATAATGACTCACCAACATGGTGAAGACAGTGAACAAATCCACAAGTTAGCCTGGGATACATTTGTGGAATGCACCAATGTAGCTAAGCGCTTGAAGCTACATGGTGCTGGGCAGGATCTTCTATCTGATGCCTTCGCTGGCACTGTCAAGGGGATGGGACCTGGTACGGCTGAGATGCAATTTTCCGAGCGCCAAGCCGAAACCATAGTCATATTTATGGCGGATAAGACGGCGTCTGGCGCCTGGAATCTGCCGCTATATAAAATATTTGCTGACCCTTTCAATACCATTGGCCTGGTTATTGCCTCCAATATGCACTCTGGCTTCACCTTTGAAGTCCACGACGTCAAAGAGCACAAAAAAATCAGTTTTAACGCTCCTGAGGAGATTTATGACATGCTGGTTTTTATCGGCGCACCGGGCCGTTATGCCGTCAAAGCGGTGTACCACAAGGAGAGTGGTGAAATCGCTGCTGTCTCCTCTACTCAGAGATTATCTCTCATGGCCGGCAGATACATAGGCAAGGATGACCCTGTCTGTATCGTTCGCTCTCAGGGAAAATTTCCCGCTGTGGGCGAAATACTGGAACCCTTTGCTTCTGTTAACATAGTAGAAGGCTGGATGAGAGGCTCCCACCACGGCCCCTTAATGCCGGTAGCTGTCCGGGAAAGCAATCCTTGCCGCTTCGATGGTCCCCCACGAGTGATAGCTGCTGGTTTCCAACTTGCTAATGGCAAGCTCGTCGGGCCTCGTGATCTCTTCGATGACCCTGCTTTCGATGAGGTTCGTCATCAAGCAAACATTGTGGCGGATTTCCTGCGCCGCATGGGTCCGTTTGAACCACATCGCCTGCCGCTTGAGGAAATGGAATACACCACCATGCCCGAAGTGGCAAAGAAGGTGGCACCAAAATTTCAAGACATCTAACGACAAAATGCCGAAGCTTCTCTTAGCTACCTCCAATCCAGGGAAAATCAGAGAATATCACTTTCTCCTGGATGGTCCTGGTTATAAAATAACCACGCTGGCCGAAGAAGGAATAGCAAAAGTCGTCAGCGAGTCGGGGAATAACTACGAGCAAAATGCTCGGTTAAAAGCCATTACTTATGCCAAATTAAGCCAGCTCACCGCCCTTGCCGATGACTCGGGTCTGGAGGTGGATGCCCTTAATGGAGAGCCGGGTGTTAAGTCAGCTCGCTTTGCTGGTGAAGCTGCTACTGATGCAGGGAAAGTGAGCTTTCTCTTAGCTAAACTTAACGGCGTTCCCTGGGAGAGACGAACAGCCTGTTTTAAGTGCGTCATCGTTATAGCTACTCCAGAAGGTCAATCTAAGGTATGCTACGGCGAGTGTCGTGGCATGATTGCCCTTGAGGCTAAGGGAGAAAATGGTTTTGGCTACGACCCTATTTTTTTTCTTCCTGAGATAGGTAAGACCCTGGCCGAACTTCCATTGGCGACGAAAAATCAAATCAGCCACCGCGCCCGAGCAAGTCAGAAGGCACGTCAGGTGCTCCAGCAACCTCACATCTAAAATGTGTAATTCAGGTTCATCGTACGGGAAGTATCATATGAGAACCTGTATTTCGACTTCTTTAGATAAGTTGTTCACGTGATAAGTGAATTCCTCACATACATGGAGTAACATTAGTGTAATTAGCCGATGGATAAACTAACCGTTGCCTACTTCTCCATGGAAGTTGCTGTTGACCCAGCCATACCTACTTACAATGGTGGTTTAGGGATACTGGCTGGAGACACTTTGCGAGCCGCCGCCGACCTGAGTGTACCCATGATAGGCATGACACTTTTGTATCGTAAGGGCTATTTCCGACAGCATCTTGATGAACGGGGCAACCAGACCGAGATCCCGGTTGACTGGGCACCTGTAGAATTTCTGCAACCCATGCAACCCCGGATAACGGCTACTATTGAGGGGCGGAAGGTACAGGTTCAGGCCTGGCGCTACACCTTGCGTGGCTTCTCTAACCATGACGTACATGTATATTTCCTGGATACGGCCCTGCCCGAAAACAGCCCCTGGGACCAGACTCTTACCGATTATCTGTACGGGGGAGACTCCCATTATCGTCTGTGCCAAGAAGTGTTACTAGGCCTCGGAGGCTTTAGCATGCTCCATGCCCTGGGCTATGATAATACACAGGTTTATCACATGAACGAGGGGCACTCCGCCCTGCTGATCGTAGCCCTGCTGGAGCAGGTAACCGACGGGCGCGGTATCCGCTCAGCAACCCAGGCGGATAGAGAAGCCGTTCGAAAACGATGCGTGTTTACCACCCACACCCCCGTCCCCGCGGGTCAAGACCAGTTTCCGCGAGACCTGGTGTGCCAGGTGCTGGGTAAAGAACCGACCGGGGCGCTTGAAACCACAGGATGCTTCTTGAACAGTGTACTTAACATGACTCACCTTGCCCTGGTCTTCTCCCGCTATATCAATGGAGTTTCCATGCGCCATGAACAGATATCTCGCGGGATATTCCCCGGCTATCCCATAAACTCGGTTACTAACGGTGTTCACGGAGCCACGTGGGCATCATTACCTTTTCGCCGCCTTTATGATAAGCATATCCCGAGGTGGCGCCGTGACAACCTGTATCTTCGTTACGCTATGAGCATACCGCTAGATGACATCCGGCAGGCACACTCTGAGGCAAAACAAGACCTGCTGGCCGAGGTAAAACGCCGAACCAATGTCCAGTTAGACCCGGCCATGATGACCATTGGTTTCGCCCGGCGTGCCGCCATGTATAAACGAGCCGACCTGCTTTTCTCTGACCTGAGCCGCCTGAAGAGGATAGCTACCCAGACAGGGCCGTTTCAGGTCATCTACGGAGGTAAGTCACATCCCTGGGACGGAGAAGGCAAAGCCATAATACAGGCTATATTTCAGGCAGCAGAAGCTCTACGTGACACCGTGCGGGTAGTCTATTTGGAAGAATATGATATGGCACTGGCCAAGTATCTGTGTGCCGGCGTAGATTTGTGGTTGAATACTCCAGAGAAACCAGCGGAGGCATCAGGCACCAGTGGCATGAAAGCCGCTCTGAACGGAGTGCCCAGCCTGAGTATTCTCGATGGCTGGTGGATAGAGGGCAATGTGGAAGGTGTGACCGGCTGGGCTATTGGCGATAGCTGGGAGGCAGAGAGCAATCCAGCGGAAGAGACAGCCTCTCTCTACGATAAGCTTGAACGCGTAATTCTGCCGATGTATTACACGCGGCCAATTGAATTTGCCAAAGTCAGGCGCTCTGTCATCGCTCTGAATGGTTCGTTTTATAATGCGCAGCGCATGGTATTTCAGTATGTCGAGAATGCGTATGTCGCCCAAGAGGAGTCTGTAAGTAATGCGGCGGAAAAAGGGAGCTGTGCGATATGAGTTACGTGCACTCGTTAACGGGGGACTTCAAGGACAAATATCAGCTGGGAAATAAGGGAGCTGATCTAGTTTCGATGACCCAGCTAGGGCTTTCGGTCCCGCCCGGTTTTGTCATATCTATTGACGCATATAAGAAGTGGCGTGAAACCGGCCTTCTTCCCGATGAAGATATAAAGGAAGCTCTTACTTCGCTTGAGACTGAGACGGGCCGAAAACTGGGAGAGGGATTTGAAGTATCAGTACGTTCTTCAGGTCCGGTCTCAATGCCCGGAATGATGGATACCATTCTCAATATTGGTGATATAGGCCAGATCAATAGCGCTATCAAGCGTATCTTTGAATCCTGGGACAATTTGCGTGCAGTAGAGTATAGGCGCATTAATAAGATTCCCCCAACAATTGGCACTGCCGCTATCGTTCAGTCGATGGTCTATGGCAACCGGGAGGAAAGGTCAGGGACAGGAGTAGTCTTTACTCGAAATCCCAGCACCGGTAAAAAGGGTCTTTTCGGTGAATACATAGTTAAAGCTCAAGGTGAGGAACTTGTTTCCGGCGTGCGAACACCAAAGCCAATATCCACATTAAAGTCAACAATGCCTGAAGTATATGCCGAGCTTGAGAAGGTCGCTAACAAGTTAGAAAGTCACTTCTGTGATATGCAGGATATCGAATTTACAGTAGAATCAGGAAAACTATACATACTGCAGACTAGGACGGGCAAACGGAGCGGTCACGCTGCAGTTAAGATTTCAGTTGACATGGTAGCTGAGAACCTAATTACTCGCGAAGAGGCTATCATGCGGGTAACCGCTAGTGATATCCAGGCGCTGCTACATAAGCAACTCAAAACGCCTGAAGTATACCACCCTTTGGCGAAAGGACTTAATGCGGCACCTGGAGCTGCTGGTGGTAGGGCGGTCTTCGATGCAATAGAAGCGCTTGCTCAGTCAAAGAAAGGTGTTAAGGTAATTCTAGTACGTCCTGAGACTAACCCCGATGACATTCAAGGGATAGCTGCTGCCGATGGTGTATTGACTCAAAAAGGTGGTCTTACTTCCCATGCTGCAATAGTGACAAGAGCGATGGGCAAGCCCTGTATCTGTGGGGCTGAGGATATCAATATAGACCTCGTGACGAGGCAGTTTGTAGTCAATGGTCAAGTGGTCAAAGAAGGTGACGAGATCACTATCGACGGCACCACTGGTAGTCTCTATCTTGGGATTTTGCCAGTTGAAGATGTGAGCATTAGTCCTGAGCTTACGGAGCTCATGGGATGGGCTGACGGTTCCAAACGGCTAGGCGTACGAGCCAATGCTGATACACCCGAGGCAATTGCGCACGCGGTTACGTTTGGAGGCGAAGGAATCGGGCTCTGCCGTACAGAGCGTATGTTCAATGCTCCTGAGCACCTCTCGGTCATCAGGCAGTTCATACTTGCCGAAAACGCGGCAAGGCAAGCGGAAGCTATTGAGCATCTCCGTGAGCTACAGACAGGAGACTTTATCGCACTATTTAGAGAATTGAAGGGTTCACCTATCATCATAAGGCTTCTCGACCTGCCTTTGCATGAGTTCTTGCACTCAGAGCAGGAGGTAATCGAATCTCAAGTCAGACAAAGAATTGCTGAACTCAGGGAAACGAATCCGATGCTGGGCCACAGGGGAGTAAGACTGGCGGTGACGAATCCGGAATTATACAAGATGCAGATCGAGGCGATTGAGCGAGCTAGAACTGAAGTAGCTGCTGATGTTTCTATCATGATACCGCAAGTTATCACTGCTCAGGAGGTCCTGACGGTTAAAAGCTTGCTTAAGGGTTCTAACATGAAGATTGGCGTTATGATGGAGACAGTGCGAGCCTGTATGCGGGCTGGGCACTTAGCCACAGAAGTGGACTTCTTTTCATTCGGGACTAACGACCTGACCCAAGCAGTCTACTCTTTCAGTCGGGAAGACGCTGAGAAAAAATTCCTTTCCACTTATCTCCAACAGGGTATATTACAGGACAATCCTTTTGAAGTGTTGGACGTAAAAGGCGTTGGCCGGCTTATGGAAACGGCAATATTCTGGGCACGGCGAGTTAAGAAAGATATAGAGATTGGAGTCTGCGGCGAGCATGCTGGCGAGCCGCAGTCAATCCGCTACCTTCATGGCATAGGCATCGACTACATCAGTTGCAGCCCTTATCGGATACCAATAGCCAAGTTGGTAGCAGCGCAGACTGCCATCCAAGCAAGGTTAGGCAGCTCCCAGGCTGAAATTCGTGGTGCCGAAACCAGATAAGTACGCGCCGCCCGCAAAATACACCGCTGGTTTTTCATGTCTGAGCCTCAAGAAAGGGGGCGGTTATCAATGAAGAAAAGCAGAATAGGCATTCTCACCGGTGGCGGAGACTGCGCCGGCATTAATCCGGCAATGAAGTGGTTGGTGAAAACAGCACTGGACGAGCGAGTACAGCGTGAGAGAGGAACCCAGTATGAGGTCCTTGGGATCAGAGATGGCTGGCAAGGGCTCATGCAAACTGAGCCTAAGGCTACCGAGGAGCACCTTATGCCACTGAACCAGGAAACTGTCCGAACCTGGGACAGGTACGGCGGCACTATGCTTGGCACCTCACGAACCAATCCCTATGATCCTAAGAATGTCCAATCGAAAGTGGTATTAA
>Ga0315544_1003120_pt1 | contig 11184 bp, 10 predicted proteins | sample SalMarSW160130MG_2_FD_202543 | JGI IMG/M metagenome (GOLD analysis project Ga0315544, IMG submission 202543) | Salt marsh sediment microbial communities from the Plum Island Ecosystem LTER, Massachusetts, United States - Salt Marsh Sediment SW1601-130 ... | reverse complement strand
TCCGATGAAGGAGGCAGCGATCGCCGAGCTAACCGAGCACGCCGCCGACGAACTGCGCCACGCGCAGATGCTGGCGGACCGAATCACCCAGCTTGGGGGAACCCCTATCACCGATCCCAACGATTGGAACAAGACGGCCAACTGTGCCTACCTCAACCCCTCAAACCCTTATATCAAGGCGATCATCGAGCAAGGGGTGGAGGGGGAGCGCTGCGCGATCGATGTCTACACTCGCCTTCTGGAGACGACGGAAGGCAAGGACCCGATCACCTATCAGACAGTCCTCTCAATCTTGACGGACGAGGTCGACCACGAGGAGGACTTCCAGGCGTTGCTTGAAGACCTTGAAGAAATGGAGAAAAGGAGGTAGAACATGCGTATTGGAGACCTAATAAAGACGGCCGAAAAAGAGGGAAAGGAGAAGCACGTTCCGGTGATCGAACTGGTTGAGTGTCCGGAGTGCAAGGAGAAGACCGTCAAAATCACGGTGGGAAAAGAGGTCCCGCACCCAAACACCGTGGAACATCACATCAAGTGGATTTCCCTTTACGGGGTAAAGGGGGGAATTGCTGTCCATGTGGGGACATTCGATCTCGGTCCCACCTACGGGGTCCCTACCGTGGTCACTCATGCCAACCTGGAAGGGATAAGCGAACTGATCGCCGTGGAGTACTGCAACATCCACGGCCTATGGGAGAGTTCACTCACACTTTAAGGAGGTGTTCATATGGCAGAGGAAGGTAAGATCTACATCTGCGATATCTGTGGGCAGGAGGTAAGGGTTGTAAAGTCTGGGGTAGGGACACTCGTCTGCTGCGATCAGCCGATGCACATCAAGGGGGAGTAGAGCCGATCAGCCCTGATATCAGAATGGGCGAGCAGATCCCCCGGCCTATCCGCCCGCGGGTGTATGTAAATTGCAGGAAGGCATGGGAGCGTTTTTTCGGTTGCCTCTTCTGTGCGCTGTTTAGGAGATTACGATGCTTGATACCCTGTCCATGATCATCACAGAAAGCTGGCGGTTACTTGGCCAGATGGCTCCGTATCTGTTGTTCGGCTTTCTGGTAGCGGGAATACTGTCGGTCGGTATTTCCCCTGAATGGGTGGAGCGACACCTGGGTGGGCGAGGGGTGGCATCGGTGGTGAAAGCGTCGATTTTCGGCGTACCGGTTCCGTTATGTTCATGTGGCGTAATTCCAGTGTCAGCCTCGATCCGTAGGCACGGTGCGAGCCGGGCAGCCACAACCGCGTTCCTGCTCTCAACGCCACAGACCGGGGTGGATTCGATCCTTGTCACCTACTCCCTGCTTGGCCCAGTCTTTGCCGTTTTTCGACCGATTGTGGCGCTGCTCACCGGATTTCTTGGCGGTGTGTTGGTGCGGTTCTTCGGTGAGCCGGACGGAGAAGGCTTAGCCCGCGGCAAGGAACGACGGCCTATCTGCAATGGTGATTGCTGCGCGGATAAGGGAGATAAGAGTGTCTTGTCGCGCATTCTGAGGTACGGGTTTGTCACGTTGCCACAGGATATCGGATCTGCCTTGCTCATCGGCATCCTGATCGCTGGGGTGATGGCCGCCCTGGTGCCAGCAGGGTACTTGCAGGTGTATATCGGCGGTGGCGTGCTGTCGATCCTGGTGATGATGGCAGTGGGGGTACCAATATACGTATGTGCCACTGCATCGATACCGATCGCTGCCGGCTTTCTGCACATGGGAGCATCGTTCGGTGCGGTAGTGGCCTTCCTGATCGCTGGGCCTGCTACCAACGCTGCCACACTAACCACCGTTTGGAAAGTGCTAGGCAAACGTACTACGGCGCTGTTTCTTTTTACCATTGCGGCAAGCGCCTTTGGTTTTGGATTGTTGCTCGACCGGTTGGTACCGATAGTGGAAGAAACACTGCCGCAGCTTGCAACCTATGCGTATGTGCACGCGGAAGGCGGTTTATTCTCTCAGTTAGCGGCGGTCGTCTTGTTAGGGGTGCTTACGTTCTCCTTTGGATCAAGATTCCTTCGTGAGAAACGTGCTGCTAAGAACAATGCAGAATACAGCAAGACAGAGAGGTCTTCCCAAGGGCAGCGGTTGGAGCTCGCGGTTACTGGCATGCACTGCAATCACTGCGTCGAAAGCGTCAGACGAGCAGTTGCGGAGTGCACCGGTGTACAAACCGTGCAGGTGAGCTTGAAACAAGGCCGTGTCATGGTGGTAGGTAATAACCTCGATTCCGAGCAACTCGTAGACTCGATAGCGGGATTGGAATATAGAGCAAGGATTGTGAACCAGCTCTAATCTCCTCACGACGGAGTAGTTCTTCTGCTCTACTAAGCAGTTGTCATTCTTCCAGTAGGGCCTACTGCGGGTTCACTCTGTGCAATATCCTTCGCCCTGCGGAATACCCCCATGTTCAGTTATTCCACGGGGTAAGTCTTTTCTTATTCTACCGGGTAAACCTCCTACTTGGAGTACATTTCTTGGCTGAGGCAATGCGGGAGGTTGACATCATTAGGGAGGAGGTGTATAGTACAACAGTCATGAAGTGGTATAAGCCTAGATGTTTTTCTTGCTTGCGTAGACGTACGGCCGGGTAGCATCCCGAGCTGTATGCGTCTTTCCCCCCTTTTCTAGCTTAACTCTTACGTATACGGTTGAGGTTGCTGCCCGGCCCGCCGATCCTTTTCACAGCCATCAAGTTATCTTTTCCGACCAAGTGGCTCTTTCCCCAAATAAATATGAAGTCTTATAGACCAATAGAAGCAGCTTAAAGGAGCTTAAAAATGAAGAAAATCGAGAAAGTGGTGTTAGCTTACTCCGGAGGGTTGGATACCTCGGTTATTGTTCCATGGTTAAAGGAAAACTACGACTGTGAGGTAATTGCCTTTACTGCCGATGTAGGACAGGGGGGCGATGAACTAGTAGGGTTGGAGGAAAAGGCCATTGCTAGTGGCGCAAGCAAGGTTTACATTGCCGATTTGCGTGAAGAGTTTCTCACCGAATACGCGTTCCCCACCCTGCAGGCGGGCGCTATCTATGAAAAACTTTACCTTTTGGGTACAGCTACTGCTCGTCCCCTCATTGCTAAGTACATGGTGAAGACTGCTGAAGAGGAAGGGGCCGACGCTGTAGCACACGGCTGCACTGGCAAGGGTAATGATCAGGTACGCTTCGAGCTCACCTTTAAAGCCCTTAACCCTACATTGCAGGTGATTGCTCCATGGCGCGAGTGGAAGATCCGCTCTCGTGAGGATGCACTAGCCTATGCCCGTGCTCATGGTATTCCAGTGGCAACAACAGAAAAATCCATCTACAGTCGCGATCGCAACATCTGGCACCTGAGTCATGAAGGCGGCATTTTGGAAGATCCTTGGAACGAGGCAGAGAAAGAGATGTACTGCCTCACCACGCCGCCAGAGGGTGCGCCTGATGACCCCCATTACTTGACCATTGGTTTTAACAAGGGTGTGCCAATCGCTATTGATGGCGATCCGCAGGGAGCAGTGGAACTCCTCACCCACCTCAATGAACTGGGTGGTGCCCATGGGGTCGGTCTTGCTGACATAGTGGAGAACCGCCTGGTGGGCATGAAATCGCGGGGCGTGTACGAGACCCCTGGAGGCACCATCCTCTATACCGCACACCAAGGGCTGGAGAGCATTTGTCTGGATCGGGAAACCCTACATTACAAGGAACTAGTCGGCCATCGCTACGCTGAATTGGTGTACAACGGTCAGTGGTTTACGCCACTGCGTGAGGCCATAGATGCCTTCGTCGCTACGACTCAGGAACGGGTGACTGGGGCCGTACGTGTCAAGCTATACAAGGGCAGTTGTACCGTGGTAGGCCGCAAGTCGCCTTTTAGTCTTTACCGCGAGGATTTTGCCACCTTTGGCCAGGACGACGTCTATGACCAGAGTGACGCAGAAGGCTTCATCAATCTGTTTGGTTTGCCTATCAAGGTTAAAGCGCTGATCGACATGGAGAATGGCGGGATGGCCGAGCTAGAGTCACCCGACTACAGCCGCTTTAAACGAGACTAATGCTGGGTTACAACCCGCAAGGAGGAGAAAACGTGACACTTTGGGGAGGGCGTTTTACATCAGCAACCGATGAGTTGATGAGACACTTTAGCGACTCCATCGCATTCGACCGGCGGATGTACGCTGCCGATATTCGAGGGAGTATCGCCTATGCCAGTGCCTTGGCACACGCGGGCATCATTACCAAAGAAGAACGCAAGCAGATTATTGCTGGCCTGGAGAAGGTTCGTACCGAATTCGACACCGGCGCCTTTCAGATCAAACCGGGCGATGAGGATATTCACACTGCCGTCGAGCGGCGACTTGAGGAGCTAATGGGCCCAATAGCAGGCAAGCTGCACACCGGTCGCTCCCGCAACGATCAGGTGACGACCGATCTCCGCCTCTATTTGTTGGACACGATAACGGGCTTGAGACAGGCCTTGATCGAATTACAAGTGGCCGTTGTGGAGAAGGCTGAGAGTCACCTGGACATTGTCATGCCAGGTTACACACATCTACAATCAGCGCAACCAGTGCTTTTCAGCCACTGGTTGATGTCGTCTTTTTGGAAGTTTCAACGTGATCACGAGCGACTAACCAATTTAACAGGGCGGATGCGAGTCTGTCCGCTAGGGTCGGGGGCGCTGGCCGGGAATCCATTCAACATAGACCGCAGGACGCTGGCCGCCGAACTGGGCTTCGCCGGCGTAAGCGAGAACAGTATGGATGCGGTGAGCGACCGAGACTACGTTGTCGAATTCTTGAGTTGGGCTGCGCTTGTGCAGGTGCACCTTAGTTGCCTGGCGGAGACTCTCATCATATGGGCTACACGCGAGTTTGGCTTTGTGGAAATAGCTGACGCTTACACTACCGGCTCCAGCATCATGCCCCAAAAGAAGAATCCAGACTCGCTGGAGTTGATACGCGGTAAGAGCGGACGAATAGTGGGTCACTTAGCTGGGCTGCTGACAACGTTAAAGGGGCTTCCATCAACATACAACAAAGACCTACAGGAGGATAAGGAGTCACTTTTCGATGTAATCGATACGCTCAAAAAGGAGCTTCCTATCGCAGCTGGGGTAATTCGCACTCTGCAGGTGAATGCGGCACACATGACCGCCGCGCAGGACGATAGTCTTCTCGCAACAGATCTTGCAGACTACCTGGTGCGTAGAGGCATACCATTCCGCCAGAGTCATCACGTGGTAGGTCTGGCCATCAGGCAATCCGAGAGGTTGGGAGTATCACTGAAAGACTTACCTCTAGTCGATTACCAGGCCATCCATTCGGCCTTTAGCGAAGACCTGTATGAGGCCCTTGATTTCCAACGGTCGGTAGAAGCGCGGGATACGCAGGGGGGTACGGCTCCAGCAGTGGTGCGTGCCCAGATTGAGAAAGCCAAAGAGCTACTCGCTCAAAGAAGACTAACAAGAAGCAAGTGAAGTCATGCGGAGACCGGGTCACACCTTTATTCTTGGTCTTCTTCGTGTTAGGCTTGGGATGTCATGGTAAGGCCGTTGCGGCTGGAATGCGAAGTGGCCATCTACCACGTCACCAGTCGTGGGAACGCACAGGAAGACACCTTCGTGGTTCAATCATAAGCACAGATCCGGCCCATGAGAACCTACTCATGTGGACATGCCTCATTGTGGCGTAACCCCTCTTTCAAGGCTACCTACACGAAACGAGAAGGAGCCTTCTTCCTTTTATAATGAGCAGTTCTCTGTGCGTAATGCCCTATAGCGCCAATGCTGCACCTTTGTTGCAAAACCAACCCCTGGAGCCTTGAGAACTTCAGGTTGGAGGCCACGACACTTCTCCTGTCTCATCCATTCCTCGGTACAGATGAAGGTATTTCGTAGGTAGGATATAGGTATTTCCCGATTGAATCCTCGCATAATCCCACCTACTCTCTTACGTAATGCTTTGGAATCCAGTTTAGTCTCTGAGGATTCAAGAAAGGCTTTGTCCAGGGCAGCAAGCAGCAAGAGGATTGCTAGCTTTGGCCCCGGCGAGGAGGTGATTGGAGGGGAGATTGGTAATGCTTAGTTATCACCAAACTTTTTTCGGTACTGCAAGAGGAGGAGACTTGAAATGAATATACCTGTGAACTTCCTGTTTTGGGCAAGTGTAATGGCCTTATGTGTCCAGGTCGCTGAACAGTCAGTGGATGGCAGATTCGCCAACATAAGGGAAAAATGGTTTTGGTCGGATTATGGCGGAAAGACCTTCTTCTGGTTTAACGCGGTTTTTCTGTTGGTTTACACAGCCGGGATACTCCTGTATGAAGTTTTAGGTGGCAGCTGGATCATTTTTCCTTTGAGCTTTGCTTGGATCCTTGTCATAAATGGTTTCAAGCATGCGATCGCAACGGGCATCCTCAGGGAGTACTCCCCTGGTCTGATAGCAAGCCCCATTCATTGGATTCTCATGTATTTCATAATGAGATATGATTTAGTGCAAGGTACTATCATAAAGTCCCATTTTGTTGCGAGCGCGATAATTGGAGCGAGTATCGTAGTGCTCATGGTCGGAAGTTTTCTTCTTAAAAGCTTTCTTGTCGGATCTCGACCATCGAAGACAAAGGCTGCTGAGACCGACTAGTCTAACTACCGGAGATGTTCCACAGTTAGGGTCAGTGAAGAAGCCCGCAGCAAGCCTGAAACCTAGGGGGTGTCGAAGTTGATTGGAGTTGAGAGGTGAAGGAAGGGAAGAACACCCAACTGAGGGATAAATTGATACAGCTACGTCAGCGTGTGGCAGAACTCGAGCGCATCGTAACTGAGCGCAAGTGGGCGGAGGGGGAGCTGAAAGAAAGCTTCGAGGAGCTAAGAAGAAGCCTGGAGACGACGGTTCATACCGTGGCGTCAGCGGTCGACTTCGAGGAGCTAAGAAGAAGCCTGGAGACGACGATTCATGCCGTGGCGTCAGTAGTCGAGATGAAGGATCCTCATACCGCTGGTCATCAACGGCGGGTAGCCCAGCTGAGCTGCGGCATAGCCAAGGAGATGGGCCTTTCCGATGAGAAGATCGAGGGAATCCGCGTGGCTGCGATGGTACATGACGTCGGTAAGATCAATGTCCCTACTGAGATTCTTAGGAAAAGTGGTTTATTAGATAGAATCGAATTTGACTTGGTTAAGATGCATCCCCAGAGCGGATATGACATATTGAAGCAAATACAGTTTCCCTGGCCAGTGGCTGAGATTGTACTTCAGCACCACGAACGGATGAACGGGTCTGGATATCCACAAGGTCTCAAGGGCGACGACATCTTGCTAGAGGCTCGGGTCCTCGCCGTTGCTGACGTGGTGGAGGCGATGTCATCTGATCGCCCTTACCGTCCGGCACTCGGCATCGACAGGGCAATGAAGGAGATCAGAAAGAACAAGGGGAAGCTATACGATCCGGATGTAGCAGCCGCTTGCCTACGGGTATGTGCGAAAAAATCAAGGTCCAACAAGCATGTTTCATAAAAGAGAACTTGGCAGCCGCCTCTCTGCAAGAGTACTTCAGGAATTGTCAAACGCATGCAGGCAATAAGGTACAAATGCGGGTAACGTATAATACGGTATAAACGCATGCAGGTAAGGTATAATAAGGCATAATAGAGAGCTGGGCAGATTGCTACGTTGCTCTGATCGAGATCATCCACTTAGCGAAGATCGTGCCCGTGAAGATACAAGAGCATAGAGAGAGGGACACATGCGCAGCCTGAGCTGGCGAGTGAAACTGATCAGCCTCTTTGTACCGATCTTGGGGGTATCACTACTGTTCCAGGTGTTCTACATCATTCCGCACACCCAAGAGCAGGCGATACGAACAACTCAGGTTCACCAAGAAGACATTGCCTCCAGCATTGCCCGTGAACTAGACACGGATCTGAGCCAAACCAAGGATAGGCTAATCGCGTTATCCAAGCGGCCCGAGTTTCGCAGCATGGATCTTGCCAGTATCCACGACCTTACTGAGGTGGTTGCCCAAGGCTCATATCGGTTCGAGTCCCTTTTCGTGATGAACGCCGATGGGCGGTTCGTTGAAGGAAGCGCGGATGACCTGGAGGTGGCGTAGTGTCAGCCAAGGAGTCAAGATCATGGCGCGCGTACTGATTGTTGATGATGAGCAAAGGATACGTACAAGCCTGGGCGAGTTCATCAAGCAGGAGGGTCACACGGTCTCTCTTGCCGCTGATGCTTCAGAAGCGCTCAGTCTCCTACGAGAAGAGTTATTCGACGTAGTCGTCACCGACATCATCTTACCACGCAAGAGTGGTGTGGCGCTGCTCGGCAATATCCACGATACACAACCCGACGTACAGATCATCATGATCACCGATGAACCGGAGATAGAGACTGCCATGGAGGCCGTGAGAAAGGGCGCGTTTGATTATCTCACCAAGCCCATCTCCAGAGACGACATTACCAGAACGGTCTCCGCTGCCGCCGAGAAGAAGGCCCTGCTAGACAAGAACCGCCACCTGGAAGAGGAGAACCAAGAACACTGCAAGCATCTGGAAGAACTGGTAGCTGAGCAAATGAGGCAGCTGCGGGATTCAGAAGGACGTCTGGGGTTGTTTTTTGAAAAAGCCCCCGACGCTTACTACCTGAGTAGTTTGAAAGGCACGTTCATTGATGGCAACGAGGCAGCGGAAAAACTATGCGGGTATGCCAGAGAGGAATTGATCGGAAAGAGCTTCTTGAACGTGAAACTCTTGTCACCAAGGCAGATAGCTAAGGCATCGATGCTACTAGCCAGGAACGCTTTAGGGAAAGAGACCGGACCAAACGAGCTCATTCTGACACGCAAAGATGGGAAGCAAGTTCCAATAGAGATTCGTACCAATCCAGTAAAGATTCAAGGCAAGACGCTAGTGTTGGCCCTTGCTCGTGACATTACTGAACGAAAACGGGTGGAAGAATCTCTAGCAAGGAGCCAGGAACTCGTCAAGCAGGCGGGACAAATGGCAAAGGTAGGTGGATGGGAGGTCGACGCGAAAACCTTAGAAGTTACCTGGACCGAGGAGACATACCGAATACACGAGCTTCCACTAGACCAACACCCTCCTCTGGACAAGGCAGTCGATTTCTTTGATCCAGAGGATCGCACGAAACTGCGGCACGCCATTCAGAGGGCTCTCAACCACGGCGAACCGTACGACTTGGAGTTGCGCTTAACTACAGCCAAGGGTAAGAGGCTGTGGACTCATAGCATATGCACACCTAAGGTTGTAGATGGCAAGACGGTCAAACTCGTGGGGATCTTTCAGGACATCACCGAACGCAAGCAGGCGGAGGAACAGCTAAAGGAGTACTTAGAGCGACTGGAAGAGATGGTGGAGGAACGCACCAAAGAACTTCGTGAAGCTCAGGAGCAGTTGGTTCGCAGGGAGAAGCTGGCTGTGCTTGGCCAGCTAGCCGGTGGAGTGGGCCACGACTTGCGTAACGCACTGGGCGCAATCAAGAATGCCGCTTATTTCCTCAACATGGTGCTGGAGAAGCCCGATCCGGAAGTGAAGGAGACCTTAGAGATCCTGGGAAAGGAAGTGGGGACCTCCGAGGCAATCATCTCAAGCCTGCTTGATTTCGCCCAAGCGAAGCCTCCCACCAAGCGCAAGATAAGCGTCAGCGAGGTACTTCAAGAGGCGCTGTCTCGTATTACTGTGCCGGAGAACGTCGAGGTGGTCCAAGAGCTTGATGAGACACTGCCAGAGATCCTGGCCGATCCCGATCAGCTTGCTCAAGTCTTCGGCAATGTCATCCTCAACGGCATTCAAGCAATGACCGAAGGTGGCCAGTTGACTATCAAGTCTGAAGCCCTTGCTCCGGGGCGGATGTCCGTCTCTATTACCGACACAGGGGTGGGCATTCCAGAAGAGCAGCTGGAGAAGCTGTTTGAACCATTGTATACCACCAAGGCAAAAGGAATTGGGTTGGGGCTGGCAATCGTGAAGACCCTGGTGGAAGGCCACGGCGGCACCATCGAGGTAGAAGGCGAACCCGGCAAGGGGAGCACGTTCACGGTTAAGCTGCCCACAAGCATGGAGGAGGAGAGCTAGCACGGAGACAAAGGCCAACATCTTGATTGTGGATGACAATGTTAGTCTCACCAAGACCATGGCCTTCGCCTTGAAGCGCAATGGTTACGCGGTCACCACTGCCCAGGACGGTCACGAGGCCATCGCCAGGGTCAAAGAACAGCCGTTTGCCATGGTCTTCATGGACATCAAGATGCCGCTCTTAAACGGTGTGGAAACCTACAAAGAGATTAAGGCGATTAGGCCTGACGCCGCTGTGATGATGATGACTGCCTACGCAGTGGAGGATCTGGTCGCGGAGGCGCTAGAAGAAGGTGCCTACGGAATCATCTACAAACCTCTGGACATAGAAAGGGCCCTTACCATAATCGAAGAAGCAATACATGCTAACAAAGGGGCACTTATTCTTGTGGTTGACGACGATCCCGGGACCTGTACCAGCCTCAAGAACATCCTTGCCAACAAGGGCTACACCGTGAGCATCACTCAAACGGGCGAGGAAGCTATTGCCATTGCCAAGGAACAGGCCCATGACATCCTGTTTATCGACATGAAGCTTCCCACGATCAACGGGGTGGAGACCTATTTGGCGATCAAAGAGCGAAATCCAGAGGCAGTGGCAATCATGATGACGGGCTATCGGGAGGAAACGGCCGATCTGGTAAGACAGGCCATAGAGAACGATGCCTACACGTGCCTGTACAAACCCCTTGATATGGAAGAGCTGCTCAAGCTGGTCGATGAGATCTGGACGCGGAAGGGAAAACTCGAATGATCCAGGGCGAGGGTGTGATGGACGAGGAGCCCAACATCCTGATCATCGAAGATGATGAGAGCACCCGTAAAACTCTAACACTAGTATTAGCCAAGAAGGGCTATACCACAGAAACCGCCCGCACAGGGAAAGAAGCTCTAGAGAAAGCGAAGAAGCAATCTCTTGACGTCACCCTATTAGACATCAAGCTTCCTGACATGGAGGGAATGGAGCTTGTTGCCCCTTTGAGGGAGCTTCACCCTGACCTGGCGGTGATTGTCATCACCGCTTATGCCTCGCTGGAAACCGCACTGCAAGCCCTGAAGGAGGGGGCAGCAGACTACATTACCAAGCCGCTGGACGTGGAGGAGGTATTGGAGG
>Ga0315544_1003111_pt1 | contig 11208 bp, 7 predicted proteins | sample SalMarSW160130MG_2_FD_202543 | JGI IMG/M metagenome (GOLD analysis project Ga0315544, IMG submission 202543) | Salt marsh sediment microbial communities from the Plum Island Ecosystem LTER, Massachusetts, United States - Salt Marsh Sediment SW1601-130 ... | reverse complement strand
TCTCAGACTGAGGCTCCACCCCTCCCACCCCGCAGAGAATGGCGATGGCTCCATCCAGCACCCGCAGCGATCTTTCCACCTCTACGGTAAAATCCACATGTCCAGGGGTGTCGATGATGTTTATCTGATGTCCCTCCCAAAAGCAGGTGGTGGCGGCGGAGGTGATGGTTATTCCCCTCTCCCTCTCCTGTTCCATCCAATCCATGGTTGCCGCACCATCATCCACTTCTCCTATCCGGTGAGTCTTCCCCGTATAGTAAAGGATGCGCTCGGTGGTGGTGGTCTTGCCGGCATCAATATGTGCCATTATCCCGATATTTCTCAGCTTCTGTAATGGAAAACCTCTGGGCATAAAGACAAACCTGTTATTATAAGCCTGAGTAACTTCCTTTGCTGTTGTTTTCGACACTTGAGATTACTTTAGACTGTTTTCTTTAATTCCTTTTTCACTGCCATATAAAAAGACCCCTCTGCACCAAACCACAATCGGAAGATCTCGACGAAGAATCTATTTCACAAACTTTTCACTTACATTATCTCTTACCATCTAAAATGGGCAAAAGCCTTATTGGCTTCAGCCATCTTGTGAGTATCCACCTTTTTCTTGATGGAGGCTCCCTCATTTTTGGAGGCGGCTAAAAGCTCTGCCGCCAACTTCTCTGCCATGGAATGTCCGCTTCTTTGTTTGGTATAGTTTATTATCCATCTCATGCCTAAAGCGATGCTTCTGTCCGATCTGACCTCTATGGGCACCTGATAGGTGGCACCTCCAACCCGGCGGGGTCTTACCTCCAGGATGGGACGCACACCCTCCAAAGCCTTCTTAAAGACGTTCAGCCCCGGTTGGCCGGTCTTCTTGGTAAGAATTTCAATTGCGTCATAAAATATCTTCTCCGCCACACTCTTTTTTCCCTTTCGCATTACGTAGTTGATAAACTGTCCGGCCAAAACATCTTTGTATTTGTAATCCAGTGTTTTCTCTCTTTTAACTGCCGCTTTTCTTCTTGGCATTTCTTCGTCCTCAAAAAATTTTTTTCCACATACAAAAAATTTCTGCCACAGAGAAGACTCACTCCTTGCAGATTTGTTTTTTAACCGACTTTTATGCTACGGCCGCTTTTTTTGGCTTTTTGGCTCCGTATTTTGATCTTCCCTGTTTCCGATCCGCCACCCCACTGGTATCCAGCGTCCCCCTGATCACGTGGTATCTCACCCCGGGCAGATCCTTCACCCTCCCACCCCGGATCAGCACTATGGAGTGCTCCTGGAGGTTATGCCCCTCTCCGGGGATATAAGCGGTAACTTCGATGCTGTTGGTCAACCTCACCCGGGCCACTTTCCTCAAAGCCGAGTTAGGCTTCTTGGGGGTGTTGGTATAAACCCGGGTGCAAACTCCTCGCTTTTGTGGACATCTCTGCAATGCAGGAGTGGAAGGTTTGGATTTTATGATCTTCCTTCCTTTTTTAATCAACTGATTTACGGTCGGCAAAGATTCCTCTCCTTTAACTTTTTGGATTCATCCATTCTAATTTGAGAAAATCAATCCAGCCTCAGACATTTGAATTCTTCAACTTGTGCCTTTAACACAGAGGCTTGGCAAATTAAACTTCTAAAATATCCGCTTTTTACAAAATGTCAAGCGTTTTCTTTCAGTATTTTTAAGAAAACCAAACTTCAATCGTCGCCATCGGCAAATCCGATCACCTTGTTTCTGCTAAAGTTTTTGATAAACGGTCTTTCCAAAACAGAACAAACCACTCTTTCCTCTATGGAATAGAGGAGTTTATCTATCCACCTGAGACTGATAAGCGCCATCATTCGAATTACAATTCGCTTGTAGGTTCCCCGAAAATACGGACCCATCAAACTCCTTTTCTTTTTTAATACAGACGCATTAAAATGCGTCTACATCTTCGATTTGTTACATTTACTAAGGGGAGCATATAATTGTTTACATCCCCCCTAAAGAAAAGGGGGGAAGGGGGGATTCGTATGAATGTGCGTCCCGCACTTTGCGGGACGAGCATACGCAAATGCGTTTGTATTAGCTTTATGGAAACTATAAGTCATCTTTTGGAAATGCCTATCACAAAAACTTGTTTTGGTGCCGGACATACATTTATTGCTTATGGCATCTCTTCTAAGATTTCCACTCGCTCCTTTGCCTCCTCCTTCTCTTTTATCCTTATGCTTCTGTATCTTTCCAGCCCGGTGCCAGCAGGTATCAGATGCCCGATGATCACATTCTCCTTAAGACCTAAGAGATAATCTGTCTTTCCATTTATGGCCGCATCGGTGAGCACCCGGGTGGTCTCCTGAAAAGAGGCGGCGGAGATGAAGCTCTCCGTGGAGAGGGAAGCCTTGGTTATTCCCAAAAGCAAAGGCTGGAAGGTGGCTGGTTCTCCTCCTTCTGCAATAACCTTCTCGTTCTCTTCCCTGAACTTGTGTTTGTCCACCTGTTCTCCCTCCAAGAAGTTGGTATCGCCGATGTCCTCCACCTTCACCTTTTGCAGCATCTGCCTCACTATCACCTCGATGTGTTTATCATTTATCTTCACTCCCTGAAGTCGGTAAACTTGCTGGATCTCATTTTCCAGATATTCCTGCGCCGCGTTAACCCCTTTGATCCTCAAGATGTCGTGAGGGTCGATAGGCCCTTCGCAAAGCCTCTGTCCAGCTTTGACTTGATCTCCGTCATGGATTCTCATATGCTTCCCGTGAGGTATCAGATACTCTCTTACCTCACCCCCAAACCCTTTGACCAGAATCTGGGTGGCACCCCGGATGATTTTTCCGAACTCCACCAGCCCGTCGATCTCTGATACCACAGCCGGGTCCTTGGGCTTACGAGCCTCAAACAGTTCTGCCACCCGGGGGAGTCCACCGGTTATATCGCGGGTCTTGGAGATGTCGCGAGGGATCTTGACCAAGAAATCTCCAGCTTCGACGGCGTCCCCATGGTGAACCAAGAGATGAGCACCCGTAGGTATGGAATAGTTGCCCAGCTTCTTTCCTTTCGAATCCTTGACCCGTATGTGGGGACGGAGCAGTTTCTCCTTCTGCTCTATTATCACCCTCTGCCTCAAGCCGGTGGTCACGTCCAACTCCTCTCTGAAACTTTCGTTCTCAATTATATCTACAAATTCCACCCGACCGGAACACTCGGATAGAATGGTGTGTGTATAAGGATCCCATTCGAAGAGGACATCATCCTTCTTTACCCCTTGGTTATTCTTGACATGCAGGACGGCAGAGTAGGGGATGTTGTATTTGGCTCTGACTCTTCCCCGCTCGTTTAATAACTCCATCTCCCCTTCTCTTGCCAGAGCCACCATGTCGCCGTCTTTCTTGGTGGCGAACTTTATGTTCTTATAAACTATTTTTCCCTCGCCTTTAGCAGTTACCTTGGATTGCTCCGCGATTCTGGCGGCAGTTCCACCGATATGAAAGGTTCGGAGGGTAAGCTGAGTCCCTGGCTCTCCTATACTCTGGGCCGCGATCACTCCCACCGCCTCTCCCAAGTCCGCCATCCTCCCGGTAGCCAGATTTCGCCCGTAACATCTGGCGCAAACTCCTCTTCTGGATTCGCAGGTCAAAATAGATCTGATGCGCACCGTTTCTATACCGCTTTCATCTATGCGAGCGGCGGCTTCTTCGTTGATCTCCTCTCCGGCCTTAACCAGAAAGTCTCCGGTGATGGGATCATATACATCCTCCAGAGTCACCCGTCCCAGGACTCTATCTTTCAGCGACTCAATTACCTCTTCCCCTTCCTTCAAAGCGGAGACGCTCAATCCCAAGATGGTTCCACAATCTTTTTCTGTGGTGATCACGTCCTGCGCCACATCCACCAGCCTTCTGGTTAAGTAACCTGCGTCTGCCGTCTTTAAAGCGGTATCAGCCAGACCTTTCCTGGCTCCATGAGTGGAGATGAAATATTCCAGCACGTTCAATCCTTCTCTGAAATTGGCGATTATGGGAGATTCAATTATCTCTCCGATCTGTCCGGTGATTCTCTTCTGGGGCTTGGCCATCAAACCCCGCATCCCGGCTAATTGTCTAATCTGCTCTTGGCTTCCTCTGGCTCCCGAATCTGCCATCATGAAGATGGGATTGAATCCACCATGTGCGTTCTTTAACCGTTCAAACATCACCTCCCCTACTTCGGAGGTGGTGCGGGTCCAGGTATCGATGACCTTATTGTATCTCTCACCATTGGTGATTAAACCCCTTTCATATTGCTTCCATATCTTTTCCACTTCTTTTCTGGCTTTTTCAATCAAAGCATTTTTCTCCGGCGGAATCACCATGTCATCTATCCCCACCGTCACCCCAGACAAAGTGACATATTCAAAGCCGGTCCTTTTTAGATCATCCAGAAAAACCGAGGTGCGGTAAGCTCCTAACTTACGATAAGCCCGAGCTATCAGGTCCGCCACTTTGCCTTTGGTGGCAAGCTGGTTGAAATATCCAAGTTCCGGAGGAACTATCTGGTTGAAGAGAACTCGCCCCACAGTTGTCTCCACAATTTCGTTTTCAATTTGGAGCTTGATTTTGGCATGCAATCCCACCTCTTTGGCGTCCAAGGTGGCAATTACCTCCTCGGTAGAGGAGAAAATTTTTCCCTCTCCCTTCTCTTTTGTCTTCTCTTTAGTAAGATAATAACACCCCAACACTATGTCCTGGCTGGGGATGGCCAGGGGGTTGCCACTGGAAGGAGATAGGAGATTGTTCACCGAAAGCATCAGAAGCTTGGCTTCCAACTGGGCCTCAAAGGAGAGAGGCACATGCACCGCCATCTGATCTCCATCAAAGTCTGCGTTGAAGGCCGCGCAGACCAAAGGATGCAACTTTATCGCCTTTCCTTCAACTAAAACCGGATAGAAAGCTTGGATTCCCAATCTATGTAAGGTGGGGGCACGATTGAGAAGAATGGGATGATCGTGAATGATCTCCTCCAAGATATCCCACACCTCGGGACGCTCCCTTTCCACCAGCTTCTTTGCCGACTTCACCGTCTGAACGTAGCCCCTTTCCTCTAGCTTCCTAATGATGAAGGGCTTGAAAAGCTCCAATGCCATGGTTTTGGGCAATCCGCACTGATGGATCTTAAGCTCCGGTCCCACCACGATCACCGATCTGCCCGAATAGTCCACCCTCTTGCCCAACAGGTTCTGTCTGAATCTTCCCTGCTTCCCTTTAAGAAGGTCAGATAACGACTTAAGGGGTCTTCTGGAATCTCCCCGCACGGACTGAGAACGTCTGCCGTTGTCCAGGAGAGCATCCACCGCCTCCTGAAGCATCCTCTTCTCGTTGCGCAAAATCACCTCAGGCGCTTTTATCTCCATCAGCTTTTTCAATCGATTGTTGCGGTTGATCACCCGGCGGTAGAGATCATTAAGATCTGAGGTGGCAAACCTTCCCCCCTCTAAAGGAACCAGTGGTCTTAGGTCCGGAGGAATGATCGGAAGAGCGGTCAAGATCATCCACTCCGGCTTGTTCTGAGATTGTCTGAATGCCTCAATTACCCGGAGTCTTTTCAGAGTGTCTTTCTTTCTTTGAACTGAAGTCTCAATCTTCACCTGAGCACGAAGCGAAATAGAAAGCTCCTCCACATCCACCTGCCGAATAAGCTCCAGAATCGCCTCCGCCCCCATCTTGGCAACAAACTCCTTGCCTGATTCCTCTAATTCAGTACACTCCTTCTCGGAGATTATGTCCTTATACTTAAGAGAGGTGTTGCCCGGATCTATCACGATATAGGATTCATAATACAATATCTTTTCCAGCTCTCTTATGGACAGATCCAAAAGATATCCGATCCGGGTGGGGATGGACTTGAAAAACCAGATATGGCTCACCGGCACTGCCAACTCTATATGTCCCAACCTTTCCCGGCGAACTTTGGACTGAGTCACCTCCACTCCACACCGATCACAAACTATCCCCTTGAATCTAACCCTTTTGTATTTCCCGCAGGAGCACTCCCAATCCTTGACCGGTCCGAATATCCTTTCACAGAAAAGACCGTCTCTTTCCGGCTTAAAAGATCTGTAATTGATGGTCTCCGGCTTGGTAACTTCTCCGTAAGACCATGATCTTATGGCCTCCGGAGATGCCAACTGAATCTTTATAGCGAAGAAGTCCGATGGTCGCCTAATGCTTTTTGGTTGAAATTCAACCATCAGCAACCTCCTTTCCCCACTGGGGGATTATGGGGATAAACTCCTTTTTTAATCATACCTGCTTAACCTTTTTACTCTACTCTGAATACAACGTTTTTAGCTTTCCACCAGTTCCACATCCAGTCCTAAGCTCTGCAGTTCTTTTACCAGAACGTTAAACGATTCCGGAATCCCTGGCTCCGGCGGATTCTCTCCCTTTACGATTGCCTCATAAACTCTGGACCTTCCGGCTACGTCATCCGATTTCACGGTAAGCATCTCCTGGAGGGTGTAGGCGGATCCATAAGCCTCCAATGCCCACACCTCCATCTCTCCAAACCTCTGCCCTCCGAATTGAGCCTTTCCCCCCAATGGCTGTTGGGTAACCAAAGAATATGGACCTATGGAGCGGGCATGAATCTTATCGTCCACCAGATGGGAAAGCTTCATCATATACATGTATCCCACGGTGATGGGTTCATCAAAAGGCTCTCCGGTCATGCCATCATACAGGGTAATCTTTCCTGATTCTGGCAGATTCTGCTCCCGGAGGCTTTGTTTTATCTCATCTAAGTTAGCTCCATCGAAAACCGGACAGGAGACGAAGTATCCACCTTTTTTGGCTGCCCAGCCCAGATGGGTCTCCAGTATCTGCCCCACATTCATTCGGGAGGGCACGCCTAAAGGATTTAAGATCAACTCCACGGGGGTCCCATCGGGCAGATAAGGCATATTCTCTGTGGGCACTATCTTGGAAACCACCCCCTTGTTGCCATGCCTTCCCGACATTTTGTCTCCCACGGAGAGCTTTCTTTTCGTAGCCACGCTTATCTTAGCCAATTGCACCACTCCCGGAGGTAGCTCCGCTCCCCGGATCACCTTTTCTAAATCCACGTCGAACTGTGCCTTTCTTCTATCTGCCAGGTGCTGGTAGCTGGATAAAAGCGCCTTTACCTTGTGGTCAATTTTGGGATTCTGGGTGAAGCCCTCTTCTGCCACCACATCATCTATGTCTATATTTTTGAATGAATCTTCCTTAAATTTAGATCCGGCTCTAAAAACGATGGAGTTATCTTTGGCACTCCGGATGGTCTTGGCGGTTTTTCCATCCAGAAGTTTTACCAGCTTTTCGTCTCGCAGGTTCTTCAAAATCTCCAATTGTTTACCGAATGCTCTTTTGAGTCTGGCTATCTCATTTTTCTCTGCTTTTTTAACCTCCTCTCCCCGCTCTTTGCGAGAGAAGACCTTGGTATCGATCACTATTCCTTTCATTCCCGGTGGAGCCTTCAACGAGGCATCTTTAACGTCTCCTGCCTTCTCTCCGAAGATAGCCCTCAAAAGCCTCTCCTCCGGGGAAAGTTCGGTCTCACCCTTGGGGGTAACCTTTCCCACCAGAACGTCCCCAGCTTCCACCTCCGCTCCCACCCGGATCACTCCTTGCTCATCTAAGTTGGCTAAAGCTTCATCTGAAACGTTGGGAATTTCCCGAGTGATCTCCTCCGCACCCCTTTTGGTCTCCCGCACCTGGAGTTTGAACTCTTCAATATGGATGGAGGTAAATCTATCATTCTCCACCAGTTTCTCGGAAACGATTATGGCATCCTCGAAATTGTATCCTCTCCAGGACATGAAAGCCACTAAAACGTTTACTCCTAAAGCCAGCTCTCCTGCACAGGTGGCGGCACCATCGGCAATGCAATCCCCCTTTTTTACCTTATTCCCTTCCTCTACCAGAGGTTTCTGATTTATACAGGTGTCCTGGTTGGACCTCTTGAATTTTAATAATTCATATTCGTCCACCTCGGAGATATCTGTATCTGAGGTGTGATCGGTGGGTCGAATGACAATCTTCTCTGAGGTTACTGATTCCACCACTCCATCTCTTTCAGCTACCACTATGGCCCTGGAATCTGAGGCCGCCTTTTTCTCCATGCCGGTGCCGATCAAGGGAGGCTCAGTCACAAGTAATGGCACCGCCTGTCTCTGCATATTGGAGCCCATCAGAGCCCGGTTAGCATCATCGTGTTCCAGAAAGGGAATCAGAGCCGCCGCCACACTCACCAACTGTTTAGGAGAGACATCCATATAATCTATCTTCTGGGGGGGGACCACCAGGAAATCCCCACGATGGCGAGCCCTCACCAGGGTATTGACCAATCTTCCGTCTTTATGCAGGGGCTCACTGGCATGAGTTATCACAAAGCGATCCTCTTGGTCGGCAGTCAGATATTCGATCTTTTGTGTCACCTTCCCCCTTCTTACTTTCCTATAAGGGGTCTCCAGAAAACCATATTTATTAATCCGGGCATACGTGGATAATGAGGCGATCAGTCCAATGTTGGGACCTTCCGGGGTCTCAATCGGGCACAGCCGTCCATAATGGGTATGATGCACGTCCCTTACCTCAAATCCAGCTCGTTCCCGGGTCAGTCCTCCCGGACCAAGAGCGGAAAGGCGTCTTTTATGCGTCAACTCCGAAAGGGGATTGGTCTGATCCATGAATTGAGAGAGCTGGGAGGATCCGAAGAAGGCCTCTATCACAGCCGAGACGGTGCGGGCATTTACCAGATCATGAGGGGTCAAGGTGTTGGTATCCTTCAGGCTCATTCTTTCCCGGATGGTGCGGCTCATCCGGGAAAGTCCGATGGAGAATTGATTGGACAAAAGCTCCCCCACGGTTCGCGCTCGACGATTTCCCAGATGATCTATGTCGTCCACATATCCCTCTCCCCTCTTGAGACCCACCAGGTATCTGATTATTGATACAAAATCCTGCTTGTCCAGAATGGTCACATTCAAAGGAGTATCGAGATTGAGCCTTTGATTTATCATATACCTCCCCACCTCACCCAAATCGTAGCGCCTGGATGTGAAGAAGAGTCTCTCCAGAAGACCCTGTGCCACCTCCTCACTAGGTGGTTCTCCAGGCCTCAAAAGGGTGTATATCTTCATCAATGCCTCAATCTGAGATTTGGTAGGATCTTTTTGAAGGGTGTTGCTGATTATATTAACATCCTTTTGCAAATCGAATACCAAAAGCTTCAGCCTGCTTACCCCTAACTCTTTCAATCGATCCAGGTGAACATCTGTGAGTGTCTCTCCTGCGGAGATGATTACCTCTCCGGTCTCCTTATCCACCTTAGTCTCGGCACAGATTCTTCCCACCATTTCAGTCTGTTTCCTGCCGGAAAGCACCACCTTTTCAATCTGATGGAAAAGAGATAAGATTTCCTCATCCCCGGAATATCCCAGCGCCCGCAGGAGGGTGGTTGCCGGAACTTTTTTCCGGCTGTCGATGTTGACATGCATTACGTCGTTAATATCCAAGCTGAACTCCACCCAGGAGCCTCGATAGGGGATGATGCGAGCGGAGAACAATCTTTTTCCACTGGGATGGGTTTCTTCGTCAAAGAAGACGCCGGGAGAACGATGCAGTTGGCTTACCACCACCCTCTCTGCACCATTAATTATAAAAGTCCCCTTATCGGTGATCAAAGCCAGTTCACCTAAGAACACATCCTGCTCGATGATATCCTTTACCGTCTTGCTTTTCCCCTGGCTCTCCCGCACCACCAATCTCAAGGTAGGCCTAAGTGGAGCGGCATAGGTCATGTTTCTCTCCAAGCATTCCTGGACAGTGTAGCGGGGGGTTCCCAGCATATATTTGACGAACTCTAAAGAATAGTTTCCTCGGACGTCACTTATAGGGAAGATGGTCTTAAAAACCGCCTGTAATCCCTTATCTTCTCTTTTCTCCGGCTCCACGTCAGCCTGTAGAAACTCCTCATAGGATTTCAGTTGGACCTCCAGAAGATGGGGAATTTCTGCACCCGATTTAAGCTTGGAAAAGGATCTTCTATCCACCATTTTAATCTTCTGCAATTTCACCACGCTCCTTTGGATCAAAAAGATCAACCAAGCTGGTTGACCTTTCAACCGAGAGGGTTAAGGTTAAAAATGCCTTTCCGTTCAAATCTTAGAACACTCTTTGGCATGCAAAAGAATTGATATGTTTTACCTTAGCCTTTGAATGGCAATTAACTTCATCCATTGAGATCAAGCTTATCCATCTTTTTCAATTAAACCGGGGTGCACAAAAAAGAACTTCGAAAAAATCTGATCATAAGAGGTGAGCTGGAGTGTAACGCTTTGGCTTTAGCCGGCAAACATAAATGTCTCCACTCCAGCTCAAATGGGTGCGCAACTTAAAGCCTAAAGTTTGTCGGGTCATAAGATCAGTTGACTCAAGAAAGCTTTTATCCGTGCTTTTGAGATCTTTGTTTGTTCTTATTTTTGGTCCTCCAGGTAACTTGGTTTTTTTTGCTCTCTATTTGATCTCCACGGTGGCGCCCACCTCGCTTAATTTTGCCTTGACCTTCTCAGCCTCCTCTTTGGAAACTCCCTCCTTAACTGGATTGGGTGCGCCATCCACCAAATCCTTTGCCTCCTTCAGTCCCAATGCAGTCAGCTCCCTTACCACCTTGATCACCTGTATCTTCTTATCTCCCACTGCAGCCAACACAGCCGAGAATTCGGTCTGTTCCTCTGCTGGCGCCGCCGCTTCCGCCGCTCCTGCAGGACCTGCCATTTGAGCCACCGGAACAGCGGCGGATACTCCGAACCTCTCCTGAAGGTTTTTAGAAAGCTCCGCCAACTCCAGAACACTCATCTTCTCAATAATCCCAATCACCTGATCGACGCTTTTGGTCACCTCAGTTGCCTTCTCTTCTTTAGGTGCACTCTCGGCTTTCTTGGCACTCGCCTTCTTGGTAGACTTCTCCGAATCTGTGGTCATGATCCTTTAACCTCCATATTAACTATTTAACCCTGACTTAGTTTTTCAAGCCTCCTTGGATCTTTCCCGGATGAAACGAAGCAAAAAGTTCGTTTAGAAGCACCACCCGGGTCGCTCCAGATCAATCAGCATTTGATCTGCTCATAACTGCTCAATTTATCTGACAACAAGGATGTTCCATCTATTTTTAGGCTAACGTTAAAAGACCTCCAATTTTATTTTAAGCCTTTACCCCATTCTAAGCCTGGT
>Ga0315544_1003109_pt1 | contig 11211 bp, 5 predicted proteins | sample SalMarSW160130MG_2_FD_202543 | JGI IMG/M metagenome (GOLD analysis project Ga0315544, IMG submission 202543) | Salt marsh sediment microbial communities from the Plum Island Ecosystem LTER, Massachusetts, United States - Salt Marsh Sediment SW1601-130 ... | reverse complement strand
CAATAAGGGTCGCTCCTATTTTACCTAACATTCTGACCGGTGAAGCAGACAGAGGTGAAATATCAAATTACCAAAGTTTTATGAATACTCAGGCAGAGATGGTCACCAGCAGCCAGGTGGTGCAAAGAGTAGCGGACAACTTAGCAGACAAAAACTTGGCTTTCTTTGAAAGTGAAGCTTCCAAAGTCGCCACAAAACTAAAACTGAAACTAAAAAATGACAAAACAAAGCCTGAGCCGGCAAGCATATTGAAACAAGCAATATCCAATGGCATCATCAGTGTTGTCCCCGGTAAAAGTACGGAGCTAATAAAAGTAACTATGAAAAGCACAAACGTGGAAGAAGGTAAACAGATAGTAGATGCCTTTATCCGTGCCTATATGGCCATCGAAGTTTCCAGCTCTACCCAGAGCGAGGACCGGAAACTGACCGTTCTGGAAGACGAGCGTAAGATTTTGGCCGAAAAATTGCAAAATCAGCGAGCAACAATCCGCCAACTGGCCCAAGAGTACGGAACTACAGCCCTTGGAGACCGCCAGGACATGATGTTGCAACGTGTTACTACCCTGCTGGGTGAACTAACTAAATTGGAGGCACGCAGAATTAACCTCGAAGCCCAGGTGCAATTACTTGAGCAGACTAAAGAGCAGGCTATCCCTACAGAGCAGTTGCTGAAAATGCAACAAGAGTATATAAATGCAGACCCAATGATAAATGTGCTCACAGAGAATATTGCACAGTTAGATCAAGCACTTATTGTGGCTAAGCAGACATTAGCGCCTACGAATCCAGAGCTCAAGCGCAAAGCTGAACTATTAGAAGCACTGAAGGTGCGTCTTGAGGAACGCAAGAAGGAAGCAGGTGAGGCTTTCGGCAATCTGATGTCTCAGGAACTCGTCAAAACTGGAAGCCAAAAACTGGTTAACACACGGACTGAGCTGGAGCAAACCAAAGCATATGAAAAGCGTCTCCAGGAAGTACTGACCAAGGAAGATACCCAAACTATTGAACTCGGCCGTAAGCAACTGACTATCCAGGACTTGCAGTTTCAATTAGACTTAGACAGGGAAATGTATGATACAGTTTGCCGGCGTATACGAGAACTGGAAATGGAACGTAAGCGCCCTGCAAGGATTTCTGTCGCTTACGATGCTGATGTTGCTTCTATCAGGGATAAGCGTATAAAATACACCGCAGCACTTATATTCACTTCTTTTGCGGCTGGATGCTTCCTCGCCTTCTTAAAAGACAAAGCAGATTACAGTATCTACACGCCTGATGATATCACTAAACGTGTCGGAGTTCGAATAATCGGTACTATTACCAATGCAGATTACCTTGATAGATTCAAGCTACCCCAGCAAATAGCCAATGACTACCAAACTATCCGCGCCAACTTGGGATTGCAGGATGGAGACGGGATACCAAATAAGCTGGTTATTACAAGTGCTGGGACGTGCGATGGAAAGACCACGTTTGCCATTAATCTCGCAACGAGTTTAGCTAAGGCAGGTAAAAAAGTCTTATTAGTGGATGGTGATTTGAGAAAGCCTGATATTCGACGGCTGTTAAATCTTCCTAAAGATTCAATGGGGTTGCAGGACGTACTTCTCGGTGAGAGCTTTGAAAATGTTGTTCATCCTATCCCATCGGGAGAATTCGACGTGTTAACGGCTGATTCTCGAAATGCGTCAGACGGTTTCGAGCTACTCTCACTTCCTGATGTTAGCAAATACCTCAACCTGATTAGCGCGAAATACGACCATGTGATTATTGACACACCTCCAGTATTGGCTTTTCCTGATGCGCTCATATTGGCAAAGATGGCTGATGGAGTTATCCTGACCAGCTTCGCTGGCCATACCGAAGAGCAGGATCTAAGAGATACGCTCAAGCGACTGGCACAAGTAAAGGTCAAGGTGTTGGGCACCGTTTTGAGTAATGTCCGACTTGGCCATAGTTATTACCGTTATAGCTATGATTACTACGCTCATAAAGCTGTAGCCAAACATAATCGCAGAAAAAGTGACAAGACTATGTTTCTGCTGCCAGCAAAAGAAAGCAATAAAACTCCTGACGGTTCAAAATCCTGACAAAAATTCCTCCCACAAAAATCTGTTTATGAAAATCTCGGTTTTTAATCAAAGTATGAACTTGATAGTTATACACCAAAATAGAAATTTCTCACCCAATAATAACAGCGATTTGCTTCGATTTGCCGTTTGCAGCGAACCGCTTGCCGATATTACTTTAAGCTGCTTAAAAGGCAATTTTTATCCTCGAAGTAGTAACGAGACAATAGCAATTCCGCAAGACTGGGCTGGCCAAACCACAAGGGGTAAATCAGATATAACATATTACAAAGATAAGGTATCGGTCTCCATAGGGAATGCGAACTGGCTCAAAGCAAAACCGTGGTTTATTGTTTCAAATGGAAGGTTCGCCACTCGAGTGGACAATCAGTTGCTTTGTAAGGTATTAGCCGAACTCGACGCTGACGTCGTAGCAGTTAGTGTATCGCCTCAATTGCAGACCGGTTATGAAAAGGTGCTGGTTAATTCACAGAGAAAACTCATCGGGCTTCGACGATTTTACAATGATTTGGCTAAACCGACACCGATTCCTGATGATTGGCCGCACCACCTTTTTATAAAAACTGACATTCTCAGCAAACTCTTAGCTGATGACACTTTGCCTTTATCATTCACTGAGTTCATCAACAACTGTCTTTCAAATTCACTAACGGTACGCAGTCTAAATGTTGGGGGCACTGTGTTGGATTTAGGTACAGAGGAAGGTTTGCTTGGTTTTCTTGCAACCAGTCTTAACTCTTCGGCAAAGAATCATCACAATCCGAGCAATAGATATCAAAAGGAAATCCCAGATAAAGATGGCATCGAAATATCTCCCAGTGTAAGATTATTTGGAAAAGTATTGTTTGGACAAAACGTTAGTATTGGTCCAAATGCTATTATAGTGGGTCCAACTATAATTGGTAACGATGTTAAAATTGCAAAAGGAGCCGTTGTCAAGGCATCAATCGTCGGCTCCGGTGTTTCAGTACCCCAGAATAGTATTGTCCAGAACCGCGTGCTTATTAATGGGCAAAAGCTCCAAAAGCGGAAAACGCAAGCTAAAATCAACCACACGGCAGTAATTACAAACGGTATCACAACTTACAAAAAGCCCTATGCAAATAATTTCCGAACTTGGTCGAGATATTCCTACGTCAAATGCGCTAAGAGAGTCGCTGACATTATTATAGCTGTAGTAGTACTAATTCTCTTTGCTCCTGTCTTCCCGATTATTGCAATAGTTATAAAACTAACCTCTCGTGGGCCGGTATTTTTCAAAGACACCCGACAGGGACTGCACGGCAAAACATTCAACTGTTTGAAATTTAGGACTATGCTTGTCGGCGCTGATTATCTACAAGATAAGCTAAGATTCATTAGTCAGGTCGATGGCCCGCAATTCAAGATGTCAGATGACCCGCGGCTCAGTACGGTCGGCGGATTCTTGCGAGACACATACATCGACGAAATACCTCAATTCTTCAATGTTTTGCTTGGTCAGATGAGTGTTGTTGGTCCAAGGCCCTCTCCAGAATCTGAAAATACTTTGTGCCCATCTTGGCGGGACGCTCGACTATCAGTTCGGCCGGGAATCACAGGGCTTTGGCAGGTTTGCAGGACCCGCCAGCCAATGAAAGATTTTCAGGAGTGGATACATTACGACATTGAATATGTTAGGGACCTGTCGTTAAGGATAGATTTGTGGATATGCTGGCAAACCGCCAAGAAAGTGGTTAAGAATTTCGTTAGCCAGTTCTGAAAAGGAAGGCATAAGGATAAGAAAGGGATAATCAAATGCCAAGAAGATACTTTAACTGGAAATTAGCGGCTGTTTTAGTAATCGGTCTTGTTGTTTTGGGTATAACGGCCTTTGGACTACGCAAATGGCAACGAAGTCATAGGGCCTACGGAGCTCTTGATAAAGGTAATGAAGCATATGACAAGTGCCTGTGGGAAGAGGCGGCCAAAAACCTGGGGCGTTACATTGCCGTTGCGCAGGATGATGTGCCAGTATTGCTTAAATACGCTAATGCCCAGCTTAACATCAGGCCTCTCAAACGCAACAATGTTCAGCAGGCTATAGCAACTTACCGAGCCGTTTTAAGAATCAACAAAGGCAATTCCGAAGCCAGTATGCGGCTTGTTGAAACGTATTTAGGGATGGGTATGCCAGGCGAAGCTGAACTGATTGCAACCAGAGCAATTGAAGTGAATCCATCGCCGGAAATACAAAGAATGTTGGCTATGGCTCTTATAATGCAACGGAAATTCAAAGAGGCAGCAAACAAATTAGAAAGTGTTATTAAAGAGCATCCTGAGCAAATATTAGCTTATGGTGTATTGGGCCAGCTAACTGAGCAGCGTCCTGAAGTTTTTTCGCAAGCTCCCCAATTGTGGTTTAATGAGGCGGTCAAAAACAATTCATCCTCAGCCTTGGCTTACATAATCCGTGGCGGTTTCTACCTTAGAACCAACGACAGAGTCAAAGCTCTATTCGACCTGGAATACGCCGAAAAACTGGATTTGTCTGACCCTCTTGTACGATTGCGCCTTGCGAGAGAATTTATAAACGCAGATATCTTGGACAAGACGGAGAAACACCTTGCTCTCGTACAAGTAGATGAGCCAACGAATCAACTCCTTTGGCAGACTTGGGCCCAGTTCGTACTGAAATCACAATCAAAAACAAAAATGCTAAATATAGCTGAAACGGGATTAAAAGAGCTTTCTTCTCAACCCTGGGATTTTATGCCCATTGCTACTGAACTATATATCCAATGCGACGAGCTTGACCGTGCCAACGACTGCATTTCAAAACTGCGGGAAAAGGATATTGCTCCTGCAACTACCGCTTTCTTGGAGGGCCTTGTCTCTGACAAGAAAGGCCACAGTTATGAGGCAGTTAAGTGCTGGTATCGAGCAATACAATTGGGGGCTGAACCTGTAAAAGTTCGATTGGCATTGGCCGCCACGTTATCCCGTTTAGGTGATAAGCAGTCAGCTATTCGACAATTGCGTACTTTACTCTCCGAGCAACCAAATCTTTTCACAACCCGTATAATGCTCGCCAGATTATTCACTGAAATTGGAAACTGGGCTGAGGTAGTTGAACAAAGCCGTATGGCAATACAAATTTCTCCGGACAGCCTTGATGCAGCTTTGTTGTATATTCAAGGCCGGATACAACTGCTTGCAGAAAGCCAAACCGACAAAGCTTCTCCAATGTGGCAGGACATAAAAGATCATTTGGCCAGATTGGAAAGTACTACTAATGGTGCCATTGAGGTAAAACTTTTACAGCTTCAGCTTGCAGTGCAACAGGGTAATTTCGCGGAGGCTGAATCGATGCTAACCGAATTGAAGAAATCACACCCCTTGCAAATAAAAACCGCTATGGCCGAAGTCGAGTTGCTTGCTGCGCAGAATAAATCAGATGATGCAATATCGTTACTGAATAATATCATAGAAAAGTTTCCTCAAGATACCGAGCCGGTTAGATACCTTGTAATTTTGTTAGTTCGCCAGGACAAAATAGAAAAGTGCGAAAATATTGTCAAAGACGCATTGGCACGCATCGAAGAACCTGCTGCCCAACTGAAATTAAACTTCCTGCTTGCGGATTTGTATGACCGGTTGGAACAGGAAGAGAAAGCTTACAAATTACTTACCTCGCTTGCAGAGAAACTACCGAACAACGTTCCTATTAAACAGCGACTCCTCAGATGCGAGCAGGTCACCAAAAACTTCGAAAAAGCTCAACAACTTGTCAACGAAATCGAGTCCCTTGAGGGTGAGGATGGCTGGCAATGGCGGTATGAGCAGGCAAAGATTTGGTCCGAACAGGACAATTTTAAGGACCGATATCCGCAAATTATTTCGCTTCTTAAGGAAAATCTGCTTGCCTATCCGAATGACCAGGCAAGCCGAATGCTTCTTGCACATAGCTACGAACGAGCTGGTGAACTGCAGCTTGCGATTTCAATCTATCAGGAGGCCCTGACGCGGGCGCCCGAGGATATTCGTATAATCGTTCCTACCGTCGCTGCTCTATACAAGGCAAATGAATATGACCGCGCAGACGAAATTCTTCACCGAGCGGCTAACAAAAACCTCTTCCACCCTGAATTAAAAAGATTGGAACTGCAAAGCTACCTCAGACGCGGCGAATTAAGCTCCGCCAGCAATATTTTGGAGAACTTATTGACCGACGACCCCAACAACCGGTCTATTTGCCTATCCCTTGCACTACTCAAGATGCAACAAAACCGCTTCGATGAGGCAAACAAACTTCTGACCAAATTGAAGGTTCAGGAACCAAATTCGCTGCCGGTAACAGTTGCGCAAATTGAATTGAATATTCGTCAGGATAAATCTGCAGAGGCAATATCACTATGTGATGAAATGGTAAACAGGTTCAACAAGGCTTTCGCTTATATTCTTCGTGCTAAGACACTTGCTTCGCTCGGCCAGGCTGACAAGGCAGAAGAAGATTTTAAGCGTGCCACGTTCATAGAACCGAATAATGTGGAAGCGTGGGTAGCTAAAAGCGACTTTTATCGTTCCCTCGCTCAAACCGATAAAGCCATCGAGAATATCCAAAAAGCAATGTTTTTAGAGCCAAATAACATAGAGATTTATAAACATGCAGTTTCACTTTACTTAGCTTCAAACAACCGTGATACCGTCCGTGAAGGTAAAAATATTCTTGATGAAGCCCTAGCGTTAGATCCTGAGGATATTGAACTGCGCTTATTAAAAGCAAGTTCTTTACTTACTGAAGGAACTGCCCCAAGTATTAAACTGGCTACCAATATTCTCAAAAAAATAACAGAGGAGCATCCTAAAATTGCCCGAGCTTGGAATCTCTTAGGCGAAATCGCTCTTCGCCAAGGACAGCCGACTAAAGCTATGGATATTGCTTTGCAAGGTCTTGTCTATCAATCTAATGATAAATCCTTGCTTTTGTTAAAGGCCCGGGCAGAAGCGGCACGGTCGCCGGTCTTGGCAATTCCAACCCTCAAAGCTCTACGAGAGCTTGACCCAAATGACGCTGATATTGTGGTACACTTGGCCAATACATACTCGGCTGCGAACCAGTTCCAGGAAGCTGTAAATCTTCTTAAAACACAATTAGTTTCTTGTAGTGGCACCCCTGACGAGCGAAAAATAAACATAGCCCTTGCTGTAGCGCTGCACAAAAACGGCGACAAACCAAAGTCCCAGGAGATTTTTGACTCGCTACATCAATCTGCACCAAATGACCCAAGCCCGTTATTAGCCCAAGTCCAACTACTCAAGGGTGAAAAGCTTTGGGATGAGCTTACCCAGAAAGTCATACATTGGTGTCAAAGTCACACAGAGGATATCTATACGCCTATTACTATCGCCAGCGACTTGGCAGCCAGCGAAAGTAGCCAAGCTAAGAAAATAGCCGAAGATTTGCTTCGCAGAGTTTTAGATCACGACCCTAATTCTCTCCCAGCAACGACCATGCTTGCTATGCTACTACACACGACCGGCCGGTCTGCAGAATCAGTCCCGCTTTACAGACAGATTATTGCACTGCAGTCTGACAATGTAATCGCTATCAATAATCTGGCCTGGATACTATGTGAAGAGCATAATAAATTTCAACAGGCCTTTGAGCTTGTTCAGCGTGGTTTGAAAATAGCTCCTAACTACGTTGACCTTATTGATACCCGCGGCGTGGTGTATTACAAACTTGGTCAATATGATAAAGCGATTCAAGATTTCACCAGATGTCTGGAAATGTATCCTGACGGAACACCCGCAACAACAGCCTCATATTTACATTTAGGAAGGGCCTTTGCGAGCCTTGGACAAAAAGATAAAGCTGTTGAAAACTTAAAGAAAACTCTGGAGTTGAATACTAAAATCGGTGGTTTATCCGAAGCAGATTTTGCAGATGCACAACGTCTGCTTGAAGAATTATCACAAGAAGGAGGTTAATATGTCCTCACCATTACACTCAGAAGAGAAGGATAAGAGAAAAAGTATCGGCCACGACGACTCTTTTTATAGTCGTCCTGACGTTATCTTGTTTGATGAAGAGCGCTGGGCTTATATTCAAAAACGCTACCACATGAGTCCCCGCGAGCTTCAAGTGGCCAAGCTTGTTTGTAGGGGTTATAGCAATGGAGACATAGCAGGAGAGTTAAAAATAAAGAATGGAACGGCAAAAACTCATCTGCGAAATATTTATCGGAGAATCCGCGTCAAAAATAAAATTGCGATGCTCCTAAAAGTTATAGAGCAGGCAAATAAATTTTCTTCCGGTTCAGGAATTACCCTTCCTATTTCAAAACAAGTCGAAAAATCATCTACTCCCACCGAAAATATGTAAAAGAGAAAAAAACAATGGCCATTTACGTTACGACTTCTAATGCTACTCTACTCCGCCGACCTGTCATCCACAGTTCCTTAGTGTACGTCGTCAGCAAAAATGAGACAAATTTACCTTTAAATTAGGAGACGGTTTCGGCTCCTGTTACTATGATTTTATCGTTATATTGTTTTCTTTCAATAACTGTTTTTATTTTCAATTCAGTGCGTTTCTTCAGTATCTGCTCACGACGTCTATAATAAACATCATCAGGCGTTACATTGCCGAGGGCTTCATGGTAACGCTGGCTGTTATACCAACTCACAAACCTGGCAATTTCTTCTTCCAATTCTACGGGGCTTTGCCATACATTCAAAAAGATATGTTCCTTCATTGAACGATGGTATCTTTCTATCTTTCCGTTGGTCTGCGGATGGTATGGCGATGCACAAATATGCCCGATACCTTTGGCCTCGAGGTAATCTCCAAACTCCTTCGACACCAGCGCCGAACCGTTGTCACTTAGAAGTTTAGCCCTGTTTTCTGCCGGGACATTTTCAATGCCGGTATTTTCACAGGCCATCTCAACTACATCGCTGAATGAACCTGCATCCATATTCATCTTCAGCTTCCACGACAGTATCCTGCGGCTGTAATCGTCCAGTACAGTAATCAGATAATACCAGCCCCAGCGGTCGACCTTCATGTAAGTTGCGTCTGTCTGCCAAAGTTCGTTTACCCTGGCTGTCTTTGTATGAAATTCTTCAGATGCTGGAAAGGTTCTTATCTTAGGTTCAGGTATCAGATTATGCTCTTTAAGCACCCGATACACCGTTGATTCGGAAACGCTAAAACCCTCGTTATCCGTTATATACAGGCTAATTTCTCTGCTTGAGTATTCAGGATAAAGCGTGGCATACTCAAGTATCTTATCAACCTGCTCAGGTAACAGCTTGTTCCAGACTCTAAGCTGTATAGGTCTATTATCCCGTAAACCCTTGATGCCCATTGTTCTGTATCTCCGCATCCAACGATAGTACGTGCTTCTGGGAACATCAAATTTACCAAGGGCATCAGATACATTCAGGGCAGAACCTTCAATAAGCCGGATAATTTCCATTTTCTGATTCCTACTCATCCTCTGATATCTCCATCTTCTACATACCCAGGCTTTTTTTATATTTGATTACATCCAGCATAGATTCAGCCAGTGCTTTCTTGAGATCGTTGTTTTCATCTTTGAGTCGTTTGACTTCATCACTGCTGGCATCACGGAGAGTATCACGAGTAAGACCGTTTTTACCAGCTTCCAGAAATGCCTTGGACCATTTGTAATAAATACTGGCGGCTATGCCTTCTCTACGACAGATTTCTGAGATAGATTGTTCGCCTCTGAGACCTTCCAGAACGATACGGATTTTTTCATCCGCGGAGAACTTTCTGCGAGTTGCCTTCCTGATTTGCGATACCACGTCTTTTGACTTTGCCATTTTCGGCTCCTTTCCGGGATAAGATGCCCAATTATGGGGCCGAAACCGCCGATTTCAAGAGGTTTCCTTCCCCCCTGGAAACCTCTTGAAACCCTCTCCTAACTAAATGTCTCAATCTGTGCCACTTTCGCTGACGTCAAACATCCTTAGGAAATGAGGTTAGCTGTCGGTGGCCAAGGATGAAAGTGGCTGCGAAGGCCGGAAGCTTCGCTACGTAACACGAGTTTATTTCTCGTTTTTCTTTCATTTCCATCATAAGTAATCTTAAAGTTGTGCACCACGAAAGAGGTCTTTCTACTTTTGGTCTACCCCAAAAGTAATAGTCAAATGACCTTGATTAGTATGATGCGCGGCGAAAATTAGAAAAATTACATTTTTTCAGAAATTTTTATTTTTTCTACTTTTTATGCTTGACTAAAAGCTTACATCCTTCTAATCTGTATATTTCGCCGTGCATTATATGACTTACATCGCGTCTATTAATCGGCAAGGAGGGATCCTGCCAGAAAGTCGCGGAGGTTTGTACTTGCCTGCGAAAACCAACGGACTGAACAAGGATTAATGTCTGTTTTACGTCTGCGGGTTCTTTTTAATTGGAGAAGGGGCACAAAGTGTCCTTAGTGGAAGGAAACAAACCGTTTTTTATAGTGATGCTGCTGTTAGCAGCTACAGCCGCAAGTGGGGCGCCTACAATAGCATCTGATAACTCCATTGCGCCTGCCGTTCAGATGGAATCAGACACCACTGCAGTGATAGCACCCATCGAAGAAGTTGTCGGACCCATTGATGCCAAACTGGCTAATCTCGGCGCCGAATTATTACAGCCACCGGTAAACTTTGCGGGCAATACTACGGGCAACAATGTAAAACCCTTACCTGCAGTGCCAGCAGCGATTTTTATGGTTTTATCTGGATTTCTTTGCATTTCATTAGTTAGAGACCGTCGGGTTTGGCTAGCAGCTCTGGCAGGGTTATTATGGGCAGGTCAAACCGGTATCCAGGCTCTTCCCCAGCTGGCTCTGCTGCTTGGACACGGCACTCACAGCAAACAGCGGCTCTGTGCAGAACTTACTTATCCACATTACCTTGAAAATTCACAGCGGCTGCGCAGTGATATTGAAGGTACGCAATACATAGGTCTGCTTCACCATTTAGCTGGAATACCTGTTGCTAAGAATCGTTATCTTCATAAAGCTACATACACATATACATCTCAGCCTGCCATTATCTTCTTGCGGACTTGTTTAAATCCGCTTTTTGTCTGCTTGGCTTCAGGAGCTGAGCGGTTTATTTCTTTTTCACC
>Ga0315544_1003107_pt1 | contig 11213 bp, 10 predicted proteins | sample SalMarSW160130MG_2_FD_202543 | JGI IMG/M metagenome (GOLD analysis project Ga0315544, IMG submission 202543) | Salt marsh sediment microbial communities from the Plum Island Ecosystem LTER, Massachusetts, United States - Salt Marsh Sediment SW1601-130 ... | reverse complement strand
TAACCTGAGAAACAACACCAGCTCCAAAAACAGAATTATCTGTTACATTAGACTAGGTAACCATGTGACGATTTGAGGGAAAAAGATTACGAGCATTATCACTACTATAGTGATAATGCAATAAGGAATTATACCTCGAAAAATCGTACCGAGGCTGACATCCGGACAAACTGCTCTCCTGACCGTAAAAATGAGCATAGCGTATGGTGGGGTCATCATACCTAGATTCATCGCTAACGTCAGCACGAGTCCATAGTGTATCAAATCTATGCCCAGCTGCTGTGCTATAGGATAGGTTGTAGGTATAATAAGTACTGCTATAATAGGAGCATCCATAATTGTACCAAGCGCTAGACAAATCAACAAAATAATTATCATAAAAGCAAAAGGAGACAATCCCATCCCTATTATAATGTCTCCCAGAAATATACCCAGTTGACTCATTCCTATGAAATTAGCAATTAGCATGGCGCAAGTTAGCACGAAAATCAACATAACTGAGAATTTCAACCCCTCAGAAAGGGCAAACGTGAACTTCTGCCAATTTAGGTGTCCCATAGAGAGGGCAATAATGAAAGCCATAAAAGCCCCAATCCCCCCTCCCTCCATAGCTGTAAATAAGCCCATGTAAATACCGCCGAGGATTATTAAAAATAGAAGTATTATAGGGATACCGGCTGGTAGTGAGCTTAGCCTAGCACTCCAGGACGTTCTTTCGCCTCGAGGGCCCAGTTGGGGATTAAACAGGCAACTTAACAGGACAACCATTATAAAGGCGATGGCGAGGAGGAGCCCAGGAATAATACCAGCGATGAAAAGTTTACCAATAGACGTCTGACTGAGAATGCCATATATGATTAGTGGTACGCTAGGGGGTATAATAGGGCCCAAGCTAGCCCCACTTACGATGACCGAACTGGCCAACCTTTCCGAATAATTGCGCTTCCTCATCTCTGGAAAAGCCACTGTGCCAATAGCGATTCCTGCCGCCGTAGGAGTACCCATCACGGCGGCCATAGCAGCAGAGCCACCAATGGTAGCTATCGCCAATCCCCCGGGGAGGTGCCCCCCCCATTTATAGGCAACATCGTAGGCTCTAGCACCTAATCCAGAGACGACGATAAAGTAACCCATAACAATGAAAAGTACTATTACACTCCAGGTATAGGAGGCTGACTGATAGAAAAGCACCGGACCGGCCATCCGAAGCCCGGGCCCTAAACCGCTGAGATGACCTACGAATACAATGGCAACTATAGCGAGTGCTATAGCAATAGGCATTCCAAAAAAAACAAGCGCAAACACAACCACGATACTAATAATGGCCACCATGCCCGGCTCCAGCCCCGGCAGTATCATCCACATAGCGAGCAATCCCATTACCACGACCGGTATGGCGAAAGTCAAAAACCATTCCCAGCCTCTCAAACCAAGCCTCAGGCCCTCTATTATGGCATTAAGAAGGTCTCGCAAAAAAACCACCAAGAACAATGCGCAACCCACTGATATTATCACGGCAAAAGGAAAAAGCGGTATCGCAAGCGTTGCAGTTTGCGTACCTAAGTTTATAAACGATAGGACATTTATGATGCTTTGCCATATTAATACGCCAACTGCACCTATGCAGAGAGCATACGTAGCAACACTCACCATTATGGCAGGTTTTGGCGACAGATGACTGGTTATTATGTCTACCGACAGGTGACTTTTCTCAAGCTGAGTGTATGCGAGTGAAAAGAAGACTAAAACAACCATCACCATTTCGGAATATTCCTTACTTCCAGTGACGGCGTGGTTAAAAACGTACCTCAGCACTACATCGGCAAAGGTGAAGCATATCCACAAAAATAGTATCCCTATGTTTACCTTATGTAGCCACCTTATTAGCGGGTTGAGCCTCTCTACAAGAGAAACCACCTTTTTCAGTCTACCCAACATTAGTCAACCCCTATAAGTCTAGGCATGAGCCAACTGGCTACTCCCGTGATAATATCTGCCCAATGTGCTCCCCGATACGAAAGCCAACATATACAGGATAGCTTACAACAGTCCTTAGTAACTTGCCTACCTGTTGCTTATAAGAGGCAATCTGAAAAAACTAGCTATAATGCTGTTTTTTCAGATTGCCTCTAAACTTATTTATTGTATTCTTCAGACAATTGACTAATCCGTTCGAGAATATTTTTACCCGGCAATCCTTTAGCCTCTAGGTCGGCTACGAATTGATCCTGCACCGGCTTGCTAATTACATCCCATCTCTCCAACTCCTCTTTCGGGAGCTCAATAACGTCTATACCATATTCAGTAGCGGTCGATATAAGGCCTGGTGTCGTTTCATTCATATAGTCGTCCCATCTGTCTACATAATAATCACCGCTCAGCTCTTCCAATGTCTCTTGGAGGTCTGAGGGCAGGCTATTCCACGAATCCCAGTTCATTACGAACCACCATGGGTGAAAGCGCCCGCCTTTAATAGTGACGTGGTGAATGACCTCTCCCAACTTATATGAGACAAGCATTTGCAAGTCAAAATCCATTAATCCATCTACTATTCCCCTTTGGCATGCCTCATAAAACTCTGGCGGCGTTAACTGTACTGCGGAAGCACCAAATGCTTCTGCTCTTTTAGCACCCACCTCACCCGTTGCCATAAATTTCAAGCCTTTCAAGTCTTCTAACTTATAAATTGGCTTGCTTACTGTGGCAATCGGCAGACCTGGAGGGTATGGTACTACGTTCGTTATAGCCAGTACCTTTGTATCAGCGAATTGCTCCCGGACCTCTGGGAACTCCTTGTATAGCTCCCAAGCCACCTTAGCTGGTCTGGCGCAAGTCATACTGTAATCGACAACAGTGAAGGTCTCCATCGTAGAAAAGCGGCCAGGGTTAATTCCAGGGACCCACATGTAGCCCATATCGGCTGTACCAGCAATAATTGAATCATACATGTCCGCGAAGGTGACAGCTTCATACATAGGGCTTATCTTAAGACGTCCCTCAGTACGCTCGAACACTTCGTCTATCCACGGTCCAGTAATCCTCTCTCCCAGCCCACCTTTAGTATAAACGAAGCATTTAAGCTCTACAGATTCGGGGGATTCAGGCTTACCCCCAGGACAAGCTACCATGAAGGTTATTGCTACCAAGACGAATATGAGACAAAAGCTACCTAGCAATACAAATAATCTTTTTTTATTTCTCATAAGATAACCTCCTTTAACAATTTGTTCTATAAGTAACGTGCTACCTCATTTCTCACCCCCCTTCGTAGGTAGATTTATTCACCTGCTACCCCTTGATTTGCCGAAGTTTGTTTATTAGCTCAGGAACAATTTCATGGATATCACCAGTGACGCAGTATTCTGCTACCTCAAATATTGGAGCTTCCGGATCCTTGTTTATTGCGATTATCAGCTCGCTGTCTTTCATTCCCATCACATGTTGGGAAGCACCGCTCACTCCAAGACCGAAATAAAGCTTTGGATTAACTACTTTACCAGATATACCAACCTGCCTATCCTTTGGAATCCATCCATAGTCGATAGCTATCCGACTTCCAGCTACAACTCCACCGAGAAGCTCGGCAAGCTCTTCAGCAATCTTCACTTTTGAGATATCTCCAATACCTTTGCCAACCGTAACTAAAACATCTTCTCGCGATATATCAACCTCTCCAACCGCAGGTTCGATGTATTTTACAAAGTTTCTCCTTGGCACTACTGACGGCTTTATGCTAATCACGTTGACATCACCCCCTACTTCGGGACCTTCTTTGAAGAGGCTCTGCCTCACCGTCAGTACGTAGCATTCCGAGGCTTTCAGCTCAACATCTACCATGACTTTACCTTGAAATATATACTTAGAGATACTGACCCGATCCGATATTTCAACACCTACAACATCGGTTTGCACAGGAGCGTTAAGCTTTGCGGCTAAGTACGGTGCCAATTCCTTACCAAACGCAGTATCACCAATAAGTACAAGAGCCGGTTTTTCCACTCTGCTAAGCACCTGAAAAATGATATCTGTATAAAGCTCTGGATGATAATTCTCAAGTGCCTTATCCTCTATGGCCCAGACTTTATCGGCATATTTTGCCAACTGCTCGGCAAATACTCTGCCATTATTGCTAATGACAATAGCGTTACTCTTACCGCTTCCCTTGATCAAATTGGCCAAATGTAAGAGTTCAAGACTTATAGAGGCTAGCTCGCCTTGGCTATGCTCGGCAACAGCAAAAACTTCCATCTATAACACACCCCTCTCCTTTAACACTTCAACAATTTTAGTACTAACCTCCTCAGGTGAACCCTCAATTGTCTTTCCCTTTTTAGTGGCCGGGAAGTATAGCCTTTTGATTTCAAAAGTGGGTGTCTTAGGAGTGACACGTACCTCTTTTATCTCTCTTGTCCTTGCCTTTAATATACTCCTGACCGAGGGATATTTCGGTCGATTAATACCCGTCTGTACCGTTAAGAGGCAAGGAAGAGAAAGAGTGTCTTCCTCTTCAAATCCAGCCTCGAGTTCTCTCCTAATTCTGACCTCTCTATCCTCAAATTTGACCGAGGTGACAGCGGTTGCATACGGTAAATTGAGCATACCTGCAAGAATCGGTCCAACTAGGGCATTATTCAGATCTTGTGATTGGAAGCCAGCCAGGATGAGATCGAACTTTTCTTCTCCGATTGCCTCTCTTATATTTTCAGCAATATTCCAACTGTCCGTCGAATCAAGTAAGATCTTTATTGCTCTATCTGCGCCTATAGCGAAACATTTTCTAAGGGTATCATCACAATCTTCGCCTACACTAATCGCCACAACCTCGCCACCCATCTCCTCCTTTATTTTTATTGCCTCCTCAAGAGCATATCTGTCCCAGTCATTCATTTCATTTACTAGGCTTTGCTTTTCAAAATCTTTACCATCCGCTGTAATACTCGGGCGAAAATCCGAAACATATGCCTGCTTTACAAGAACAACTATGTTCATCCTCACAATCTCCTCTATCCACAATTCGTCGACTAACTCAGTCTAAGCTGGGTGCCTATGTCTTTACTCATACAAGCTCCCCAACTAACTCCAGAAAGAATCTACCGACATCACTTGTCTGATCTGCATGCGAACCATTTATCTTAGCTCCCAGTTTGTGAATGTCGACTTCCATTAAATCGAAGCCGGCTAGTGTTAAACCATTAGAAAAGGAATTGGCAAGCGATTGAAATACATCTCGTATTTGACTGATCGATAAGCCGCTGCTGCTGGGAAACCTACAAGCATAGACAGAAGCTAAGTAACCTACGTCGATATCAAGAGAAAGATATACATGTTTAACATTCAATTCTTGTAGCGCCTTTTCGAGACTGTGCTTTGATCCATTTTTAAGTAAATCTGACCTAGGTATTAAACAAGCCCCGGTCTTCTCAAGCGCTTTAAAAAAGTCTATATAAGCTTTCACTCTGGGGTCATCGATTTCCCCAAAGGCTTTGCTGGGATAATCCGTAATTCCAACTGCAATAAGATTCCTGGGCTGTATTAAATTCCGCTCGAGTAGATGGAGTATAAAGTTCCCAGCATTTAGTGTACTCCATCCCCCAATCCCTTGTGATGAAAAACTTGAAAATTCACCTTGAGAGAACAGATTAGGCGCAACGTTGTGGAGTCTTGTCTCTTCTGCATACTCAATAAGGCCATGTCGAAGAGTCATCGGCACAGCATCAAAGTGAGCATCAAGAACAATAAGGCCTAATTCCTCCCCATAATACTCTGTAAGAGCCGAAATAGCGCCATATGTAGAGGAATGATCCACTCCAATCATACCAGGAATACCAGGAAGTATATTTTTTTTGATAAACTTCTGAACATCATTGGCGATGGTGAGACAGCCTCCAGATTTTACAAAGTGATTTAGGTTATCAAGAGTAAGCTTATTGGCATCAGTGTTTTGGGGCTTCGGCTGGAGCCAAGAAGGTATTGGAACTTTGCCGTAAAGATGGCATTTCTCATAAATTTTGGGGGGTAAATTAGCTGAAAAAAAATCGTAGGGATCCATGTAATTATATTTATTTGCTTGGAAGCCTAAAGCTTTGGCCTTTAAGTACACATGCTTTATCATGAGAGCTTCCTTAGAAGGCAACCCATCAAAAGGTACCCCGAATAAACAAACTTTACTCTTTAACGCCATATTTTTAAGCTTGTCGCCAACATATGCTAAGGATAACTCCCATCTACACTGACATCACTGACTCATACTCATAGATTCCATAGCGAGTTCCCCAACATCCTTAACGGAAATATCGCCTAGATTTCCGGCTCCCTTAAGCATACTAAGACAGTAAGGACACGCGGTAGCGATAATATCTGCGCCAGCTTCTTTTGCGTGGCGGACCCTAATATCGGAAATTCGTTGTTTTCTATAAGTGTCAGGGTCATACCACATTCGGCCTCCACCTCCTCCGCAACAGAAACTTTCGTCAAAGTTCCGTTGCATCTCAACGAATTTCACACCAGGAATTGCTTTAATAATTTCTCGCGGAGCTTCGTATATACCGTTGTACCTTCCAAGATGGCAAGGATCTTCGAAGGTTACGGTCTTTGGGATTTCTCCAGATATTTCAATTTTCCCTTCTTTTATCAGGTCACTAATTATTTCGGTGTAATGATAAACTTTTTCGAACTTCATCCCTAGCTTTGGGTAATCATTACAAAATGTGTTGTAATCATGCGGTGATATTGTGATAATCTTTTTTACTTGCAACCTCTTGAAGGTTTCGATGTTTACTCGAGCAAGTTCTTCGAAAAGCCCTGATTCCCCTAATTCTCGAGCTTCATTGCCGCTATCCACTTCACCTTCTTTTAAAGTCCCAAAATCTACTCCACCTTTTCGAAGCAACTTTGCTATAGCCTTTGGCATAATATGAGTTTCTTCAATGAGGGAAGCATCACCAATGAACAGCAGGTACTCATTTTGTTCCTTGGCATAGTCAGGCACCGTGACTCTACTATCCTTTTCCCACTCAACCCTTTTACTATTGGGAAGCCGCCACGCATTACCACTAGTAGCGAAGTTTGTCAGTGCCTCGGTAATTTTCTCAGGTAATTCTCCCGCCTCAACGAACTGCTCACGTATACCCTCGATCAATTCAGTAGGATAGTCATAGTTAAAGAGATCTCCACTTATGCATCTCTTAGAACAGGCACCGCACATATTGCAAGCGAAAGGCACTGTTGCTGTTTCTGGAGACATCTTCACGTATCTACTCGCTATGCCATCTGCCAGGTAAAAGATTCCCGGAGGCGAAAACGGCGGAATTCCAAATTCTTCGTAAATAGGACATATCTCAAATAATGATTTATAGCAAATGGTACACTTCACACAAGACTGAATTGCCCTCTCTACTTCAAACGTTCTCATTGTCTTATCAATCCTTTCTCTCTATAGTAAAGAATATTTCTTCTGGACAGGATTCATAATACCTTCCGGATCGAACTCTTTTTGAACTGCTGACATTATCCTCCGTATTGGTTTGGCTCTCCCTACAATATCCTCAGGGTTTTCGGGATCCTCAAACAAAAACTCACCTCTCGCCCCGAATACCTTATAGTTTTCTAGCACATACCCTACAATTTCGTCCCACATCTTCAGAGACTCTTCCCATTCTTCTTGTGTGCCAGCGTCCACAGCTGGGAAAAACCGGAACCATGCAGTCTGTCCTGAATTAAACATCCTAGAATAATAACGCCAGTTCTTATAACCATACTCCTTAAGCTTTAACTTGAGGCCGTTATACATTTTAATTATTTCTTCAGTAGTACCCGTCCATGTTGATGACATCGCGGGTCCCTCACCCTTTCCACCCTTTAATAAAGGTTCAGGTTTTAGTTTAGGGCCTATGTTTGGCTGAGGCCCGCCCCATAATATAGGCCAAAATTCTTTGTGATAAGCTCGCCAGGCCTGCCAGATTCCAGGTGTCTTCTCCTGTAATTCTTCCTCAGGAAGATAATGCCCACCGTATTGCCCAGCCAAGCGTTTCGCAGTCTCTACAGCGCCCTCGACCTCTTCTTTATAGCCGCGCATCTGGGCCCATGCATAGCAGTTAAAGAGGTTAAGTTGTTCGGGAGTTTGATCTTGATTGTATTTCATCCTGGCTTCCACATAGTCCAAATAGCGGTGTCTAGCAAACTCATATTGCCCAACGTATATCCAGCTCCAGACCATTGTTTGATCCACCATAGATGATTTGGACATAGCATGAGTCCACCTGAACGCGGGCTCAAAATCATCGAAGCCAAATACAGGTAAGGCTGTTTTTTCTAACAACGGCCAAATCCGGATGGCTGCCTTAGTAATCACCCCGATAGTAGTCCACGAGGGCCTGAACAAATTGGTAAGTCCGGGGAAAGAATTCTGAACGTCTGTCCACAGTTCAGCATCTGGGTCAACGCTTGTTCCTGTGTAGAGAGTTGTGCCGTCAGGCATAACCATTTCCAATCCTATTACCTGGTCCCACATCCTGTTCCCCATGTTGTGCACGGCAATAAATGTAGTTAAAGTTGAAAGCACCGAAAAACTAGAAGGGTAGCTCCCGGTTGCTACCATATATCCCTTAGGCCTAATCACACTCATTAGTTCCTCAACTGTAACGCCCGGTTCTACAACCACATAGCTATGCTCCGTATCAACTTTGTGTATCCGTTTCATACCTTTCACATCAAGCACCAACCCACCTTTAAGAGGCCTACCACCCATTGGATATGTTTGCGTACCCACAACCGTTACTGGAATCCTATACTTCGATGCTATTTTAAGAATTTCTTGAACTTCTGCGCTAGATTCAGGATATGCCACTATGTCTGGCAATCTATAGCTTAGTGTTCTGCCTTTAATAGTGAACGCCCCCCCCCGATAATAGGCTCGTGTATAAAGTTCATCCCTTACTCTTTCAGGACTCGTTACTTTCCTTAATTCTTCTAATATTCTCTTCTCATCTGCCTCGCTGATAGTAAAAGGCTGCTCATTCAGTATGGCTTCCATAGTTGCGGGTACTCCGCCTGTCAGTAGTTCTTTCCGTTCTATCATCATTTCGGTTACCTCCTTACTTATATAGAAAGAGTTTACGAAGGAAATATGCATAGACTCGCTGAAACTTAGCTGAATTTTCGTCTGTCCGATCCATAAGAATTTTTACTTCAGGTTCTTGTCCAGACCCTATATAGGAAATCATCTTCTTCGAAAACTCATCAAAGCTAGATGAAGAAAACAAATCCTTAACTATTCCCTCTTCTCCGCTGATTTCTATATCTCCCCCCTTCTTTCCATCTCTTCCGACCTTAATCTCTCTTTCCTCTGTAATTTCCAATATGTATGAAGCTTTTCCAATTGTTATTATTACATTGCCCCCTGCTCCTAAATGCTCCGTAGCTTCCTTACCAGGCCCTTCAAAAAAGTTTTTAATTTTTTCTTCCATCGGTTCTGTTCTCTCCATAAATTAATTTATTTACTATAAAGAATTTTCATTCTTGAGCTTCTTTCAACACAAGACGAGCCTTGAGAGAAGTATCGTTTTCCAGCATGGGATTAAACCTGATTGCCACCAAACAAATACAGCTCGCTTTCTCGTTGGATTTCTAAATTTTAAAGGCACTTAATAAAAATCTTGAAAAATAGCCCGATCATTCTAACAGCAGAGAGCTCTGGAATAAGATTCGCATCACCAATATGCTGGAGCGAGATTTCAGGGAGGTGAGAAGGCGAACCAAACCAATGGTTGTCTTCCCTAATGAGGAGAGTTCCGACAGAATCTTCTACGGAGTAACTAACGGTATCCATATAACATCTCAGTCTTTATGTGTACCGTGGTTTGGCGCATATTCTAGCACACCCATTTATTAATTGTCAATAGTTTTACTGACAAAAAATAGACTATAAAATGATTGACAAAAAAGCCGGAATTGTCGTATTATATAATATGAGGAAGGAAGGGATGTCAGAGAATATCAAGATCCGAAAAGTCCTGGTTGACTATGTTGATAAGGCAAGAAGAATCCCCAGAGTCCGTTCGTTCTTCTGGCTTCTTCGATGCACTGATGCTCTTAACAAATATGCCAGTATGGAAGTCGGGAAAAAGGGCAGCAACCGCACTGGGATAGCTGTGTTACAGCTCTTACTTGCACATCCAAACGGTGTCTCTCAGCAAGCTATCGCGAAACAGACAGGTCGGACCAAACAGGCAATCACTGTAGCAATTGATAACCTTGAGAAAAAAGGGCATGTGATTAGATCTTCGGACAATAATGACAGGAGAGCCAATGTTGTTCGTCTAACTTTAGACGGTGTTAACTTTCTGCGTGAAGTTTTTCCGCATACGGTAGCGATGTCCAATGAAGCCCTAGCTTCTCTTAATGACACAGAAGTAGACCAATTACTTTCAATTGTGAAAAAACTAACGAAGAACATGTGGCAGAAAATTGAAAGCCTGTCTTCGAAAAATGGGTAGAGTTTTAAAAAGTTAGTCTTTGGTAACTTGTACAAGGTTTCTAAACATTCCCTCAGGAGGTATAAATGATCGGGATTCTTGCGTATGGTGCTTATGTTCCGAAGTGGCGAATGAGTCGTGGGTTATTGCGCGGTGGTCTAAAGGGAGAAAAGGCTATCGCTGGTCCTGACGAAGACAGCGTTACTATGGCGGTAGCTGCTGCTCTGGACTGCCTAAATGGGGTAGACCGCGGGTCTATTGATGGGCTATTTTTTGCCTCTACTACCGCCCCCTATAAGGAGAAGCAAATAGCTACTATTATAGCGGCAACGGCTGATCTTCGCCGGGATATTCTCACTGTGGATTTCACTAATTCTCTTAGAGCGGGGACTACAGCCGTCAAGGTAGCGGCCGATGTAGTTAAGGCTGGCTCGGCGAAGAAGGTTATCGTTGTGGCAGCCGACACACGCCTCGGCTCCCCTGAGTCAGATGCGGAGGTGGATTTCGGTGATGGTGCGGCAGCAGTGCTTGTCGGAGATGACGGAGTCAGTGTGGAGTTAGAAGCCAGCTATTCTATCTCCAATGAATTAATAGATGTCTGGCGAACGGAGGAGGACAAATTCGTTCGTATTTGGGAGGAGCGATTCGCTCAAACACAGGGGTACCTCAAGGTTGTTCCAGAAGCGGTGCGCGGTGTTTTGGAAAAGTCTGGGCGGAGCCCGGGGGACTTTTCCAAACTTG
>Ga0315544_1003103_pt1 | contig 11230 bp, 12 predicted proteins | sample SalMarSW160130MG_2_FD_202543 | JGI IMG/M metagenome (GOLD analysis project Ga0315544, IMG submission 202543) | Salt marsh sediment microbial communities from the Plum Island Ecosystem LTER, Massachusetts, United States - Salt Marsh Sediment SW1601-130 ... | reverse complement strand
TATTGCGTATCCTCCATCAAACGTTTGAACCACAGAATTAGCATAATCATTATCTGCTCCTCCATAAGTTTGACTCCACATTACCCAAGATGGTTCAGCATGTTCAGCATTAAAAAAAGCAATTAAAGAAACAACGGCAAAACAAAGAATAAGTAATAGAGCAACTGTTGTTGTGATTTTCGTCATGTTATAAAACACAGCGATTTATTTTATGGCGAAATAAGCCTAAAAACCTTTTTCATGTTTTTTTACCCGATTGTTTTATGCCCTTTTCTCCCCTTAGATTCTCTGCATGTGAAATAGGATGGCTAGAGAATGCGGAAAAAGAGGAGTTAGCCAGGGCGCTTACGCGGTTGGCTCAGTTGAATCAATCGAAGGTTTACCTGTTTTGGAGCCACGAAGAGTCTAAAGGCTGATATAATCAGGACAGTTTGATTTCGTGCAGGGACATTTTTCCATAGTTTTACCATAGAGTCAAGGACAGTTTGATTGTCCCTAAGGACACTTTAGTCGTGGTCTGAAAAGAGGCGTCACGAAGAGTCTGAGTTAGCTCGAGCGCTCACTCGTTTAGCACAGCTAAATCAATCAAAAATCTACCTTTTCTGGAACAACTTTGGCATTGAATCTTAATTACGTAATTTTCGTCCGTAAACGACCGCCACGGCTAAAACTGCAAGCAACATAATTAGTAGGGGTGCCCATGAGGGAAACTCTGGAATATAATCTGCAGGGGTGTATTGTTCATTTTCATAACTGTAAATGCCATTAAGGTTAAAGAAGGGAGAACCTCGCATTACATATAAAATGTCATTTAATACTGCAGCATCTAATTGGAATCGTGCAGTTGGAATAGGCTCTCCATTAGTCCAAGTATTAGTTTCCGGATTGTAAATCTGGGTCCAATTTACAGCTATTAACTCTTTTTCAGGTAATCCTCCGATAACATAGATTCTTTTTGGCGCTAATTCCCCAGTTGTGGCGCCCGCAGCGGTTTGCCAAACCACTTTAGGAATTGGTGCTCCGAAATTCCATTTGTCTGTTGTTGTGTCATAGATTTGAGTTACATTCAAGTTTGGATTGGGTATTTCGTATTCGTCTTGACCTCCGATCACATAGATTTTGTCATCAACTACTGCAGATGCGTACTGTACAACGGGATATGGTATCGGCTCTTTTGTTTTCCAAGTATCTGTTTCTGGATCATAAACTTCATTCAAACCAACAGTACTATCTGCGCCGCCAGTTCTTCCTGCTATCAGGTAGATTTTGCCGTTAACAACATTTGCCTCTAACTGGGTCCTGGGGGTAGGCATTGATGTCCTGTTTTCCCATGTGTCTGCTATTGGATCATAAACTTGATTTAGTCCATCAGGTTCTCCTATTATATAGATTCTGTTTTGGTAAGCAGCCAATGCAAAACTGTACCTTTTAATTGGCATAACATCTTTTATTGTCCATTTGTCCAAGTTGGGGTCATACTCCAAAACAGCATTGTTGCTATAGGTTTTGTTATTATAGTCACCACTGCCTGCAATCGCATAGATTTTATCGTTTAATGTAACAATTCCCCAGCATGAAAGAGGCAAAGGCGCCTTGGAAACCCAAGAATCCTCAACAGCAAAAGCTAAGGGTATAGAGAATGTTGATAAAATTAACGAAAAAACCAGAAAAACAGCTAGTGTTAATTTGAGATTTTTCATCTTTTCTTCCCATTAAATTTACGTCTATAAACTATCGATAACACCAAAAAGATAGACAATCCCATAACAAGAATGGTCGATGAAGAAAACTCTGGAATCACTTCAATATCTATTGGATTCATTAATGGGAATTTGTCCTGATTTTCGTCGTTGATTACATATGGGGTGTCGCCTATTCCATCTCCGTCCGCGTCTGTGCCGTTGTAGTCGCTAAAGTAGTTTTGGTTGATGATGTTTTGGGAACCGTTATATCCAAACGTCTTTGCATACCATTCCCATTCCCCCGAGGGGAATTGCTCTATGTTGCTGATGTAGTTGTTTTTTGTAATCGTGTTGTTGTTAGCAACGTAAATGGATGTTCCAAGACCTGAGTTTGAAACCTCATTTCTAGCTATTGTGTTGTTGTCGGCATACTGAAGCCTAATGGCTACGTCGTCACAATCCGTTATTGTGTTCTCCGTTACTGTGTTGTTTGTGCTGTACTGCCAAACCTGAATTCCCTCAGTACAATTGTCAATATAGTTTCCAGCCACCAAATTGTAGTTTGAGTAGCTTAGTTGGATGGCGTTTGAGAGCCTAATTTGTTCAAAATAGTTTTCAGTTACGTTGCTGAATGAGGTGCCGACTAAAAGTATGCCATGCTGATTGCCTGCTATCCTGTTTCCTGAAATACTACAGAACTTCACTTCGCCTACTGTTATTCCCGCATAACCGTAAAGCAACTTGAAGCCAGAAACTGACACATTATCACACTGTATCTTTATGGGTATCCTGTATCCCTCAGGGGGGTTACCGTCAATTATTGTGGTGTCCACATTTTCTCCAACTAAAGACAATGACTTGTTAACTACAACGTTTTCATGATAAGTACCTTCCTTCACAAAAATCGTATCTCCATCTGCCGCATTATCAATGGCTTCTTGGATAGAAACATAATCGTCTGGAACAACAATCGTTCTTACTTCAGCTTCAACTGGATCGATTTGTGGAAAAGAAACCATAGAGACTGAAAGAACCAGCAACAGAGCAAGCAGACTTGCAGATCGTTTCACCGTTCATCTCGCCTCTGGCTCAATTTTCGTCTGTAAATGACCGCCACAACTAAGAAAGCAATTAGAGTAATCAGCATTGGTGTCCAAAAGGGAAACTCTGGGATGTCGTCTGGATATCCTAACATCGACATTAATGTGCTAATATCATTTACTTCTCCTGTGTCCGCCCAGATTCCAACTTGAATGCCGTAAGCTGAATAGTAATATTTATCAAAGTATAGTTCGACGCGCCAGAAAGGATACACTGTCAACGTTTCTTTGGGGTACATGAACAACTCCGCTGTCACAGGCTCGTCTACTAGATTAAACTCTACGTCCGTAAGACCGTCATCCAAGTAAATCTGCAACGTATAATCTTCTGCAGCATTCCTTGCAAAGTTTATGGCTTCTTCCCTAGAAACATTCACGTTTGAACTGCCTATTTTGTAGAGGTTCCAATTGTTCCTGAAGGACTTGAAAACGCCCCCTTCAAAAGTAACCCTTACCACATTCTGTGATGCATCAACGCCATTGACTGTGTATGTCCACTCAAATGATGTACGTTCAATCGCCTCTACAGTTGGGTCATTCTGGATTTCTTGATTTGATGTTGTAAGCTTTACATTGCCCGAGGTTATTGTCGCGTCTTTTGTTAAATCAACCGTGTCCAGCATGTCGCACATTGTTTGGATGTATGAAGCCTCAGAATAGGTTTGGTATCTTTCAAGGAACCCCTTAGTTGCATCAACAACTTTAGTAGGTTGGGATTCAGCAAAAATCGGTGAACCTTTAAGCACTTGTAGACTGCAAGAATACAGCATATTTTCTCTAAATCTACACGTTACGTATAGTTTGCTTTCATTAACCACATCGAGATTGTATCTAACAACCTCTTCAGCGAGACCACCCCAATGAGGCGGATAATCCACCCAGTTGCTTACTAATGTTGCATTATATTTTGTCATATCAATTTTGACTACGTCTTTTAAGAATGTCAGCGTCTTTTCCGGTGCAGTCAATTCTGCTGAGTATGCTTTAGGCAGCTGTAAAAGCGGAAAAGCTAAGACCAGCAATAGAACAATTGTTGACATAATTTTCTTCACTTCAGATTTCCCCAGATTGCATTTTTCGTTTATAACTAACTGCAATTACTGTGACGGCAAGCAGCATAATCAGCAGGGGTGTCCATGAGGGAAACTCTGGAATTACCTCAATGTCTACTGGTTTCATGAGTGGGAAATTGTCATGATTAATTATATTGTCTACAGTAAAATGTGAATTGATAACAAAAGAGTAGGGCAAATCTCCTATACCATCATTGTCTACATCTGTTCCATTATAGTCACTCCAGTAGTTACCTATAGTGCCGTTATCCCAAGCATTCGTTGAATCCCAGCCCATCACCTGTCTGTCGTTGTCAACAAAATTGTTTTCAAATACCATGTTGTCACTACATGCTTGTACAAAGATTCCGGCATTATGATTGTAGGCTACATTGTTGCCGTAAACGGTGTTGTTTGAAGATTGCTGAAAATTTATGCCCTCTGCATTGTAAGTTAACTGGTTAAAAGCTATGTAGTTGTAGCTGCTTTTCCATAATTCAATGCCGCTGTAATGGTTTTGGGTTATGTTGTTTTCGATGACGCTGTTGTAATCTGAGGAACGAAATGTGATACCGCTTGAATAGTCATAGCCTTCGCTGTTTGTAACCGTGTTTTTGGTGATTGTGTTGTTTGAAGAAGTGTAGAATTCTATTTCCACACAGTTGCTCCCAACGATACGATTGTAAAACGAGTTCTCAAGATATATACTGCCAGTGTAATTGGATACTTCACTGCTATTTGTCCACAACAGCTGAATGCCCCCTGTGACAATGTTTGAAAAATCATAATTTTCAACCTTTACGTTTCTGCAGTTTGCAAGTATTATTTGTCCAGCTTCACCATCGTCAATGACCTGATCTGTCACGCCATCTAGGTAGATAAGAGGTTTACCATCTACAAGATTATTCACAACAGTGTTTTGGCTAGAACGATAAATGTGAAGGCTACATCCAACAAGAATGTTGTGGGAGAAGGTGGTGTTTTGGCCCCAAAAGCTTACATCGCCACTTTTCCTTGTGGAGGATATTGTGTTTCCTGAAATGATTGTGTGGTTAGCATAATTGTCAATTCCTATGCAACGCATGTTCGAGGTGATATTGTTTCCCACTATTTCGTTGTATAATGATTTACGTATATCGACTACACTGTCATGAAGCCAGTCTTCTGTTTCCTGTTCTATGATGTTCCCAACTATCTTGTTGTTATTGGAAAGATTTCTAAGCTGGATTACCCACGGGGGACTAAATTCAACGTTGGACGTTAAAGTGTTGTTTGATATTATGTTGTTTGAGGAATTATTTAGGTGAATGCAAGGCACAAAATCAATCACGTGGACATTTTTGATAGTTACATTAATTCTTCCATCTAGGCTGATGCCTTCGCCTTCACCTATCCCTTCCCCCTGCAAAGCATAACCTGCTCCATCAACAACAACATTGTCTTTCTCTACAACAATTGACCCCCTAATATTGTCAATAAAAGAGTAAACGTTTCCTTCTCGTTGAATCTTATCCGTTCCCTCAACACTCCCATCAGCCCTAATGAAGACAGAGCTGTCTTGGGCTTTCACTACTTCAATTTGTGAACTAGAAACAAAAACAACAGAAAACAACAGCAATAGAACAAGCATAGATGCAGATCGTTTCACTGTTCCTCTCTCCTTTGGTTTTGTTTGTGTAATTTTTGTCTGTAAATGACCGCTACAGCCATGACAGCAACTAACATAATCAGTAGTGATGTCCATGAAGGAAACTCTGGAATCTCTGATGGGTCAATCTTAACAAACCATAGACCATCATTTCCTCCAGACAAGTCGTATGGATTCACACCAGTAAAAACGTAGCCTCCATCACTGGTCGCTACAATTGAATTAATGAGGTTGTTGTTTCCCGAGTATTCCATTTCCCACTCCATTTTTCCGTTATGATTTGCTTTAACTATGTATCCCCAGTACTCCGTCGACATAATCGGTGAGCTAGCAAGGTTGCAGCAAAAAATGTATCCACCGTCGAGTGCAACTACACCTGAATCAGTTGGGTAATTGCCGTCATTACTGTTGCGCCATCCAGTGTTTCCTTGCTCGTCTATCTTGACCAGCTGAGCGAGTTGAGACCCTACGAGCACGTACTTTCCATCGCTAGTTTTGAGGATGGACCTGACCGTTATGCTTTTGTTCCATTGAGTGTTACCCAGTGAATCGATTTTTATGAGGTACTTTCCGCCCAGAAGGTATCCATCATCGGTTTCTGCGGCGCATGTCAGAAATGTTCGCGTAGGCTCGAAAAAGGTTCTATTCCATTGCATGTTTCCATTTTCATCAGTCTTAACAATAAAACCGCTGTTCCCAGGAATACAACCTCCTGCAAGAAAGTATCCTCCATCTTTTGTTTGTATAACCGAACGGAATTCAATAACATCATTTGACCCGTAGAAGAATCCTTTGCTCCACTCCATGTTTCCAGCAGAATCGGTTTTCAAAAAATTGAAGCCTGAACGAGAGATGCAACCCAAAGCGTAGCCTCCATCTGTTGTTTGAATTACCGATAACGCCCTATAGGGTTGACCAACCTCACCATATGTTCTGCTCCATTCAACCTCACCCATAGAGTTGGTTTTTATAAATATACTTTTTTCATCAGATTGTCCAGCTATTGCATATCCGCCATCGCTAGTCTGTATGATGAACTCCCCAGACCCATTCATCAAAACTTTGTTCCACTGTGCTGGTGGTGGCTCAGCGTTGACAAATTGTATCTGAACAACCGCAGGCAACGGAAACACTAAAACAAGTATCAGAATGAGAACTGCCCTTTTATCTCCCACCATGGGCACCACTAATACCTATGTTAACGACCATGAAAAGGGTTTTTGTAAAGAAACCTTTACAAGAGAATCATGTATCAAGCTCGCGTTTCACTTTAATTTTTTTGTTTGATCTGAGTTTTGGAATTATCTTGTATGAAAAAATTACAATGATTGAGACCCCCGAAAAAAACATACTTATCAGACCCAGCAAAACCTGTTGGGGAGGTGGAAACCTATCTCCAACAACTAATTGAATTTCGTAATAGTTGTTATTGTATTCTATGTTTTTGGTGCCGTAAGTTTGCTGCATTTCATAAATCCGAGAGGAAACCTCTGAATCGACAATAACGGTTTTATTGGGATTTGATATGGCTTCTAGTATGTAGGAATCTGGATTGGCCAAGGGGAAGTACGTGCCTGGTTTTTCATCAAGCTTAGTTGCGTCAACGCCATATACTGGGCCATAACGTATTGAAATATCATTCAGTGAATATGCAGACAGAACAAACACAAGTGCAAGCAAAACAAGAGCAAAGTTTGTTCTCGATAATTTTGAGTGAGAAACCATGTTGATTCTCATTTATTTCCCTCATCGGATCATGATTATACATTAAACCTTAGTTTTAATTAGGTTTTTTGGCTGTGAAATGAAGCTTTTATTAGGTTATAGGCGCAATATTTGGTTTTTGGGCTGTTTGCATGCCATTGCGGGAACTTCTTTTGGTTCCCATGCCCTCCTAACTGTAAGGGTTATGACAATTATAAGATACCCGAATGCAGCAGCAAATCCAGCTATTCCATAGTAGAAGTATGGTTTCTCTGTAATCTGCCATTCTACGTTAGGCGTTAGGACTCCAGTCCATTCGTCTGTGTCGTTATTTTTGATAACAAACCGGTAGGTGCCTAACTGATTAACCTCGACAATGAGCGAAGTGAAATGATCTATTTTGCCGTAGGTCCAATCTAGTTTGCCTAATGACTTGTTTCCGGTTGGAGTGTAAACGTCAACTACTAAGTCGTTTGGAAACCCGAAGGGCATCAGGCTAATCCCGCCTGGTTGTGTACGACTTGTGGTGTTTAATCTGAAATCAAGCCACATCATTCCTTTTGCTTGGGCAGTTAAGCTGTCTGGTGGGGGTTCCACAGCAAGGGTGTAGGTGCTTGGACCATAAGGTCCGAGATAGAATTGGTTTAGCACTATCTTATTGCCCATAGGAATAAGTGTTAAGTCGTCATATTTTGAGGTGAAACCCCAGTAATTTATTGTTACATTAAATTCGAATGTTTGACCCGCATCAACAACAAAGGGAGTGGGAAAGATGGTGTCTTGGTTTAAGGTCGCAGTTGATACTGGCATTGTATAGGATAAGGCAATTATGCTCATGCCAATCAGAATTATCGTCAAAACAATCGAAAAAACTTTGGGAATAGCTAGTGAAATTTTGTGTTTATGGTCTGATACTAGGGGCGGATAATTTTCTTCTACGCCGCTCATCAGCCGCATGGCAGCAACTCCGAAACTTGACAGCTTATACTTTCCGTCTTTTGAGCGGGCTGTCAGGTCTCCGAGGCTTTCAAGGTGATAGCTTAAATGTCCACTGTCAATAGTTAAGGTTTCCAGAATCTCAGAGAAGGTTAATGCCTTATGAGCTAGCATTCTTAGTATTCTTCTGCGTATTGGATGCTTCAGAGACGTGTAAATCAGCGAGTATGTTTCTTCTTCTATCTTGTCTTCAGCCAATGTAAACCCTCATTGATAAAGAGCGAAAGGAAGCATTGAAAAAGATTTTTGTGAAGAAACTTTTACCAAAAAATAACTATAACAAGTAAAGAAATCTTCACTAGAGAAAACTTGCAATTTACCTTATGCAGTGATTATCTTGGTGCATTTGATGCAGTGTATGTGGCATAAGCTGCTTTGGGAATTATAGCCGGAGATTATGGTTTCCTTTTTCGGTAAGATGTATCCGCATTTGGGGCAACGGTAAGAGTCTCTCAAGAGTGATACCTTAATAACGAAATCATCCTCCTTACTTTTCAAATCTTTGGAAAGAGTTGTGCGCCTACCATAAGGTCAGTGACGTTTCATAGCTTTGTCTATTTGGTCTTTAGTCATGATTTTGCATTTGCCTTGGTTGTCTAAATCTATCATTAGAACATCTTTGGGGTCTTTCATCACGGCGGCTGCAGAATCTAATGCTTCAATTATACCTAACATTTGATATTTGAAGACTCGATTCACCCTCGACTCAATATCCATGCATTCAAAGGTCCACCAGTTATCTCCCGTATGTCTCGTCGTAAACACTTTATACAAACGTCCGTTACGTCGAAGCATGAAAGTACCCTTAACATTCCTCTTCAAAGGCTCACCTTTCAATCTAAGGTCACACATCTGATATTTCACAGCAAGACTCATAATAATTTTTCAGTCCCCCTCTTCAGTTCTAGTTTCACTTATCTGTCTCCCCTCTCTCCTTGTCGCTTTCAGCGATTATTTTATGTCTTCTTCTCAACCAACCTATTATGAGATTATTGGAATGTTGAAGGAAGAACCAACCGCCAGAATAGTGAAAAAGGTAATCACGAGGAGATATCCGCACAGAGAGGAAACCTACACTTATGACCGCTACTACTTAGAACTTCCCGGAGAATTACGGGACCAGCTTCCACCCCATTTCATCAAGAAATATGAAATCACAGATGTCAAAGTGACCCCAGAAACAAACGGACTCGAGATCGTTTGTACTCCCCGCAAAAAAGCCTAAGCCCAAAAAAAACCCACAACAAAAAACATAGATTCAACGCCTCACCTCCCCCAATTTTTGACGCCAAGCATCTCAACCTCCTGCTTCAAAAAGATTGACGGAGAACGTTATGACTATGGGCGACCTAACGATCAAAATCTATAATTATATTGTAAAGAAACGCTATCTCAAAGGAAAATACGTTTACGAGTACGAGCGCACCTTTGTACCTATTCCCAGCCCACTTCGACACAAAGCTAGAGCCTATTTTAACAATCGCCTCAAAATAGAATTGACCGAACAAAACAATAAACTCTTGATCATTTTGGACCCCGGGAAAACGTTGTCGCATACGAAAATACCCCCCGACAAAACATAGCCAAAAAGGGGTTCAGAACCTGAATTTATACATAAAAATGCTGTTTTCTTTAAATACCAACGCAACCACGATTTTGCCTATAGGGCGTTTTCGTATACGAAAACGTTTTGCAGGGGGTTTTTGCTGCAAAAAGCTGTTTAAAAAAGTGAATAGTTTCTGGCGCCTTACTTTAGCTGAAGCAGACCTTGGTGAGTTTGGCTGTGGCAGGGCGCAAAAAGAAACGTGCAAGTATTTCCGTTTTCAAGGGACGGACAAATACGCTTACCAAGGCAATCTTCTGGGTTCTCGCCCAGAAATCTCCATTTGCAATTTATGATATTTTAGAAGCTGTGAGACAGCAAAAGGGCTTGCGTCATACCAAATATTCTGTAGTAAATCATAGAGTAAGAAAGCTAGAAGAGCTGGGATACCTAGAGAAATATGGAACAAGAAAAACCTTAACAGACACAGAATCTGCAGTGTACCAGCTTACAACCAAAGCCTATCTTGCCATCATCTTGGAAAAAACAAACATCAACACCTTCCTCAGCAAAGCAAACGAAAACGAAGCCACAACTGCTTTGGCACTTTTCTCAAACCCTCAAATAAACACACAAATGTAAAAACTGCAAAAAAACAATTTTAGGCTACCCAAAACAGACGACATTCTTTCTTTAAGCCAAAGCTGCTTTTTGTGAGGTGACATTTTCATGTCAAAAACCAAGATTTTTTGAGCGGAAAAAAGTAAACCTTTTTTGAGCCTAAAAAACAGAAATGGGCTAGAAACAGCCGTTATTAACGTGTTTCAGCAAACGCTTGTGTATATGTCCGTTTTTGGACACTGCATAATAGAAGCGCATCTATTATGCACTGCATAATACAGGCTCATCTATTGTGCACTGCAGAATAGAACGGTCAGAAATGTCTTAAACTTTTGAGGCGGCATAGTTGTAAGGTGAGATTGTTGGTTTATGTTGTTGAAGATTGGGAAATTCTAAAAGAATATGCTTGTGACAAACAGGGTTTCTACCAGGTTCTTCCGGGTGAAGAAGGCATACAAATTCGAGTGGCTACCGGCAAACTAGGATTCAAAAAAACCTTCAAAGATTCTAAGGATCCATTGCTTGAAAAGATAATAAAATTCTGCGGTGTACAAAACTACGTCAAAGTGAGCGAAAACATCGGATCTGACTACTTCTTCAGATAAACACAGAATGGAGGATAACATGGAAAACAGTGGGTGAAATTTGATTGGGTAAAGCTATCCAAAAAGGTTCAGCAGTCTACATTCGTTATCTGGAGCATGTTCTCAATCGAACTATACCTGATGCTGCTGTCCGGGAAACTATGGGATGGCTTACCCAAGAAATAGGCGACTTCGTATTTATCCAACACGATAGAACCCTTGAAAGTGTTCAATACTCAAGCGGATCAGCCTAAGGCATAATTTTTCGGAAAAGCTGCATCCTAGAAATCTGTGTTTGTG
>Ga0315544_1003101_pt1 | contig 11231 bp, 12 predicted proteins | sample SalMarSW160130MG_2_FD_202543 | JGI IMG/M metagenome (GOLD analysis project Ga0315544, IMG submission 202543) | Salt marsh sediment microbial communities from the Plum Island Ecosystem LTER, Massachusetts, United States - Salt Marsh Sediment SW1601-130 ... | reverse complement strand
CCTACATTATTATCTATATTATACTAGATAGCCAGCCGAGGCTCAAAGAGTTTTTCATTGTCACCCTGAGCGCAGCGAAGGGTCTCTAGTGAGATTCTTCGGTCCTCCTGCCTGCGCAGGAGTTCTCCCAGAATGACAAAATAGTAATAATGGTATCTTGATTACGGGTGCCAACATCCTTAAAATGGATTTAAATAGGCTAGGGAGGTGAAATATGCCTGTTAAGAAGGCGGTTAAGAACGATATCATCAGGGATAAGCATTTCTGGCTTACGGTGAGCATGTTTGCGGTGGCGGTGGTTCTGATTGTGGCCACGATTTTTCTGGTGAGGGAAACGAATCGGCTTAGCTCGATTACACAAGATTATTCGGAGACCTTTGTCAATACCGCCGAAGATATCTCGGCGGCGGCGGCCGATATTCAGGAAGCCACAGCCGGTTTTTCCCAGGTCAATAGCCATCTTGAGGACATGAATGCCCATCTGGAGGCAATTGACGAGAATGTCGCTGAAACCGTCGCCAGTCTTTCTCAGGTAGAGAGCACTCTGGAGGAAGTGGGCGAGGCTACGGTTGAGGTTATGGACGCTATTGCCGACCTCGAAAGGGACATCGTTCGGATTTTAGGGTCTTTTGAGTACATGACGTTTTACTGGTGCCACTATTGTGACCCCTGCCCGTGAAAACCACTGATTTACTCCAGCTTGTCTTTGCCGTATTAAATGATATAATCTCTCTTAAAGAGGAGGCGTGAGCGATGAGGAAATCATGGGTTTTAGCTATATCACTGCTGTCAGTCTTAGTCCTGCTGATAGGCGTTGGAGCGGTCGCTTGTGGCGGCAATGGGGATGAAAATGGTACGCCGCCGCCCGGAGATGGTAACGGCGCACCGTCAGAGGATGAATCTGAGCTACCCCAGCCCGGCGAATGGGTTGCTTCGACGGGGTCTAGCGAGTTTACCTTCACGTTCAATGTAAGCCCTGACGGTAGCGGCATATCCTCATATACGTACGAGTTCGAAGAATTTGGATTTTGCGGGGATTACCGGGTGGGGAAGATGACCGGCGTCTATACGGGTGCGGTACCTATACATCCTCTACCCAGTGGTGCTGAGTTCAGCTTAGTCCATGATATCCAGGTTTATTCGGGCCAAGACGAAGACCCTTTTACGGGTATGTCTCGAATGATCCACATCTACTGGCATATATTCATTGAGGGGGAGTTTGATGAGACCGGCACGCACGCTTCTGGCACCTGGAGGGTAAGCTCAGAAGGGAAGCTCGATTTTTGGGAAGAAGCTTCAGAAACAGGAGGAACAACCTGCGCAGAAGGTAGCTGGGAAGCCTCGGCTCCCTAGTGTGGAACTGATTGGAATTCTGACCGATATTTATGGAGAAAGACTTTGAAATCCTAGACCATGCTGCTGACCTGAAGCAGGCGTTTGCCGCGGTAAATGATATAATCTCTCTTAAAGAGGGGGTGAGAGCGATGAGGAAATCATTAATTTTAGCTATATCACTGCTGTCAGTCTTAGTTCTGCTGATAGGCGTTGGAGCGGTCGCTTGTGGCGGCAATGGCGATGAAAATGGTACGCCGCCGCCCGGAGATGGTAACGGCGCACCGTCAGACGGTTTCGAGATGGAACTGACCAGCGCCGACTTTCAGGACGGAGGGACGATACCAGCCGACTATACCTGCGACGGTCAGGACATATCCCCGGCGCTTAGTTGGGACGGAGCGCCTGAGGAGACGCAGTCCTTTGCCCTGATAGTAGAAGATGCCGACTCACCGGGGGGCGATTTCGCCCACTGGGTTTTCTTTAATATCCCGGCCTACATAATTGGCTTGGAGGCAGCCGTACCGGACACTTCCCAGTTTGACAATGGTGCCCGACAGGGCGAGAATGGCTTCGGTAGCATTGGTTATAGTGGTCCCTGTCCACCCCCGGACGAGCCCCACCATTATCACTTTAGTATCTATGCCCTGGATACAACCCTGGAACTGGCGGCCGGTGCCACCAAGGCAGAGATGCTTGATGCCATGCAGGGTCACATACTGGCCCAGGCGGAAATTGTAGCTGTCTACGAGCACTAGTCTGGCTCAGGGAAACAATCGTCGTTCATTACTATGGCCAAAGAGTTTGAAATCCTGGACCATACCGCCGATGTCGGCATTATCGCCTACGGCGCTGACCTGAAGCAGGCGTTCGCCAACGCGGCCAGGGGCCTGTTTAGCCTGATAACCAGGCTCGGCGATATTAGGGAGGCGCTGCACCGCGATATAGAGCTGAGTGCCGAAGACGTCGAGAGCCTGCTGGTGGGCTGGCTCAACGAGCTGGTCTATTACTTCGACACCGAGGGCATTCTATTCAGGCGCTTCGACATTATCGAGCTGAATAATAGCCACCTCAAGGCCAGGGGCTACGGCGAGAAGGCGGACAGCAGCAAACACGAGCTGAAGACGGGGGTCAAAGGCACTACCTATCACATGCTCAAAATCGAAAAGAATAACGGTTACCGGGTTCAGGTGATATTTGATATTTAGGAGGAGTTAGAAATGGAAAAGTCAATAATCATCATTGGGGGTGGCATCGCCGGGCTTTCGGCGGGGTGCTACGGACAGATGAACGGCTACCGCACCCAGATATTTGAGATGCACAACAAGCCAGGCGGAGTCTGCACTGCCTGGAAGCGTAAAGGCTATACCATCGACGGCTGTATTCACTGGTTGGTGGGGACTAATCCGGCAAATGACTTCTACCATATATGGAAGGAGCTGGGGGCGCTGCCAGGGCAACCTATCGTAAACCACGACTATTTCCTGCGCGTCGAGGGGAAAGATGGTAAGGTATTCAATGTTTATTCCGACCTTGACCGCCTGGAGCAGCATATGAAAGAGCTTGCTCCAGAGGATAAGGATGTTATCGAGGAGTTTATCAGAGGGGCGCGTAAGTGCACTCGTCTTTCCCTGCCGATAGACAAGGCCCCTGAGCTATACAGCCCCATCGATGGACTCAAGTTGATGTTCCAGATGTTCCCCTTCCTCAGGTTTATGAAAAAATGGAGCAAGGTTTCGACCCTTGATTTTTCCCGACGCTTCAAGGACTCCTTTCTGCGTGAGGCTTTCTTTGTTGGCTTCGCTGGTGACCTTTCGGATGAGTTCTCCATTTTCTTCATGTTTATGACGCTCGCCTGGCTGGACCAGAAGGTAGCGGGCTATACGGTAGGCGGTTCCCTGGAGTTTGCCCGGGCTATCGAGCGGCGCTACCTAGACCTCGGCGGCGAGATCAGCTACAAGTCGCCGGTGACTAAGGTATTGGTGAAGAACGATAGGGCGGTGGGTGTGCGTCTAGCTGACGGCACGGAACACCACGGTGACATTGTTATCTCCGCCGCCGATGGCCATGCCACCATCTTTGATATGCTTGGCGGGAAATACATCGATGATAAAATAAAGGGTTATTACGACAAACCTAGCCTCTTCCCTCCGCTGGTGTATGTTGGCTTAGGGGTGAAACGCACCTTTGCTGATGTGCCGTTTTCGGTGGCTGGGATAAACTTCCCCCTCGATGTGCCGGTTACTATTGCTGGCAAGAAGCGCCAGCGAATGGGCGTGCATATATACAATTTCGACCCCACCCTGGCACCAAAAAGCAAGACCGTGCTAAAAGTCCAGTTCAATACCGACTACGATTACTGGAAAAAGCTGAGCCAGGAGCCCGAACGCTATAAGGCGGAAAAGGAGCAGATTGCCGACCAGGTAGTTGCCGCTCTCGACCAGCGTTTCCCCGGGCTGGCAGCCAAGGTAGAAATGCGCGATGTGGCGACTCCTCTTAGCTGGGAGCACTATACCGGCAACTGGCGAGGCAGCTACGAAGGCTGGATGCCCACGACCAAGGGTAATTTAGCGTTTTTTACGGGGCGTATGAGCAAGACCCTGCCAGGACTTGATAACTTCTACATGGCTGGCCAGTGGGTTGAGCCTGGTGGTGGTCTTCCCCCAGCGGCTATGTCAGGCCGCAATGTAACCCAGATTATCTGCAAAAGGGATAAAAAACCGTTCGTCACTACTATTCCCGAACGGCTTTAAGGATGCTAAATGACTTCACCCTGGAGAGCAATAGTCAAAAAGATAGACGATTACCGCTGGGAGATACCGACCAGCTATAAGCAGGGCATGTCGGTGCCCGGCCGCATCTTTGCCAGCGAGTCCATGCTCGACCATATCTGGGAGGAGCACGCCTTCGAGCAGGTAGCCAACGTGGCTTTCCTACCCGGCATTGTCCGCTACTCGCTGGCCATGCCCGATATTCACTGGGGCTACGGCTTCCCCATCGGCGGTGTGGCAGCGACCAGGGTTAAGGACGGGGTGATATCGCCAGGGGGCGTCGGCTTCGATATTAACTGCGGCGTCAGGCTGGTACGGACTAACCTCACCGAGGATGAGGTAAGGCCCAAAATTGAAGAGCTGGTCATCGAGCTTTTCCATAACATCCCCTCCGGGTTGGGCTCGGAGGGTAAGATAAAAGCCAGCCGGAAGGAGCTAGACGAGGTCATGGTGCAGGGCAGCCGCTGGGCTTTGGAGAAAGGCTTTGGTCTTCCCGAGGACATTGTCGTCACCGAGGAGTCGGGCTGTATGAAGGGAGCCAGGGCCGACAAGGTCAGCGATAAGGCCAAGAAGCGTGGGCTGCCGCAATTGGGGACTTTAGGTTCGGGCAACCACTTCCTGGAGGTAGCGATGGTTGCCGAGATTTACGACGGCGATGCCGCCAAAGTTATGGGCATCGAAGATTTAGGGCAGATAGTCGTCCTGATACACACTGGCTCACGCGGCTTTGGCCACCAGATTTGCTCCGACTACGTGGCCATATTGGGGCAGGCGGTGAAAAAGTACGGCATCAACCTGCCCGACCGCCAGCTTGCCTGCGCCCCGGTTGACTCGCCGGAGGGCAAAGACTACCTGGCGGCGATGGCGGGAGCGGCTAACTACGCCTGGACAAACCGCCAGTTTATCCTGCACTGGGCCCGGGAGTCGTTTGCCAGGGTCTTCAATAAGGGCCAGGCCGAACTGGGTATGAGGCAGATCTACGACGTCTGCCACAATATCGCCAAGATAGAGAACTACGATATCAACGGCAAACCGGAGAAGCTCTGCGTCCACCGCAAGGGGGCGACGCGGGCTTTCCCCGCCGGACACCCCGATGTCCCCGAAGCCTATCAGTCTATCGGCCAGCCGGTGCTCATTCCCGGGGATATGGGCCGTTATTCCTATGTCGCCCTGGGCACCGATGTGGCCATAGCCGAGACCTTCGGCTCCACCTGCCACGGGGCGGGGCGGTTACAGTCGCGTGGAGCCGCCAAGCGTAGCCTTAAAGGTGCCGACGTCGCCCGCTCGCTGGCCGCCCAAGGCATCACGGTCAAGGCGGGGAGTATGGCTTCGCTGGCTGAGGAAGCACCGCAGGCCTATAAAGATGTAAGCGAGGTGGTTGAAATAACCCATCAGGCGGGCATCTCGCGCAAGGTAGTGAAAACCAAACCTATAGGAGTAATCAAAGGATAGAAGGGTAGAAAGATGTATTTTAAGGATATCGTCGACGCCCTGGGGCATACCCCGCTCATCGAGCTGAACAGGATGAGCCCCAGCAAAAAGGTAAAAATCATGGTCAAGCTGGAGGGGCAGAACCCGGGCGGCAGCGCCAGCATCAAGGACAGGGTGGCCAAGTACATGATAGAGAAGGCTGAAGCTACCGGCGAGCTGACCAAGGACAAGACTATTATCGAAGCCACCAGCGGCAACACCGGCATCGCCCTGGCCTGGCTGGGGCGGCAGAAGGGCTATAAGGTCACCATCGTTATGCCCGAGAGTATGAGCCTGGAAAGGCGGCAACTGCTCAAGATAAACGGCGCCGAGCTTATCCTGACCAAGGCGGAGCTGGGGATGGGGGCGGCTATCGCCAAGGCGAATGAGATGGTGGCTAAAGACAAGAAATACTTTATGCCCGACCAGTTCTCCAACCCGGCCAACCCGCTGGCCCACTACGAGACAACCGCTGTCGAGATACTGGATGATTTTCCCTACGACAAAATCGACGCCATCGTGGCCGGCATCGGCACCGGTGGCACGCTGATTGGCGTCGCCCAGCGGCTCAGGGAGAAATACCCCAATCTCAAGGCCATCGGCTTAGAGCCGCCACCGGGCGATGAAATACAGGGCTTGAAGTGCCTGGGGGAGGCGTTGCCGCCCTTCTGGGACCAGTCGCTTGTCACCGAGAAGACGACGGTGAGCAGCCAGCAGGCGGCGGAGGCGGCCAGCCAGCTGTTAAAGGAGGAGGGTATCTTCACCGGCTTATCTTCGGGGGCGGTGACCTATCAGGCCATTAAGACGGCCAGTGAGATGGGCGAGGGCAATATCGTGGCTATCCTGGCGGATGCGGGGTGGAAATACCTTAGCCTGGACATCTGGAACAGGTAGAGATTATGCCGTCAGGCGCTGGGTCGCCTAAAAGTCTAGCATTGGCATCTCAATGGCGTCTTCGGCCCCCGGAGGCAAAACGATGGAAACCGGCTGGTTATAGTCATAGACCAGCATGGTCATGAATATGTCCATGGAGGCTTCCCCTTCCTCCTCGGGGCTACCCATGATTTCAGGGGTCACCTCTATGGCCATCTCTACCTCTACCTTCATTATGAAATAGGTGTCCTTGGCTATCCATTGCTTCGCTGAGTAATCCTGAAATATTTCGTCAAGGAGTTCCGGGGAAATGTCGGGCATTATATCGCTGGTCATCCCCATCTGCTGCATAAACAGTCTCCAGAGCTGTTCCAAATCCAGGGTGGTCTCTAACACGTAGCAGTCTATCCCGCCCACTTTCTCACTGCCGACAACCTCGACCTGGGCTGTTCCCAGGATTGCTATCTGAGACTCAACCTGGTTCATTTGCGCCCAGTATCCCGTTGGTATCGCTGTTTTCATCCAGGTGATACCCGTGTCCGAGGTCTCCGTCATCATATACATCATATCGTCAACAAAGTAGGTTTCGGTTGCCGCGTTGGTGTCGGCTTCCCCGGTCATAGCCGTATTCATAGTCACGGCTATTTTCATCCTTCTGTTTTCAAGGTCCAGCACACAGTTGTAGTCTGTGGACACAGTCCCTTCGAACGCTTCGCCCTCGCTCTCCCCGGTTACGTCCATGTTCATATTCATTTCGAATTGGTAGCTTCTTATGTTGTCCAGCGCTTGAACGGCGTTGTCCACTATCTCCTGCGCCGGGGGTAGTGGTTCCCCTCCACAGGCGACAAAGGATAGTGCCATAACCAGCACCAGAGATATAGCCAGAATTTTCTGCATCGCTCCCTCCTTTGTTTTAATAAGCCGTTATTCCTGGCTATCGGTCAATGAAGTTAACAACAAGGGCTAAAAGCCGCTTAATACTCTGTTGCTTCCTCAGCCTCCGGAGGCAGCTCGATGGAAACCGGTTGATTATAATTATACACCAGTATAGTCATGGCTAAATCAATGGTCGCTTCCCCTTCTTCTTCTGGAAAACCCATTGCCTCGGCGGTCAGCTCTATCGACATATCCGTCTCTACCTTCATTAAGAAATAGGTGTCCTTAGCCACCCATTGTTTCATGGAGGAGCTGTGGGACACTTTATCAAAAAGTTCTTCACTAAACTCAGGTAATCCCAGGCTCCCGCCAAAGCCCAGCATTGCTTGCTGCATAATCATTTCCCAGAGTTGCTCTGCATCCAGGGTGATCTGGAGCACGTAACAGTCTACGCCTTTTACCGACTCACTGCCGATGACCTCGACCTCGGCTGTTTCTAGGAGTTCTAGCTGAGGTTCAGCCAGACTCAGCGTTTCGACTGTTGACTCCCATGCTTCCTCCCACTCCGCCTCCGAAAACTCGTCTTTGTCCCAGACGGGTTCTTCTCCTGGCTCCTCAATCATCATGTAGCCTATGTTATCCACAAGATATGCCTCCATGCCCATCTCTTCTTCGTCTTCCCCGGGCATGGCTACACTTGCCGTTACCTCCAGCCTCAACTGTTTGTTGTCAAGGTCCAGCGCACCGCTATAGTCCATCTCCATGCTCATTTCAAGCGTTTCGCCCTCGTCCTCAGCCACCATATCCAGGCTCATATCCATTTCGAATTCGTAGCTTCTCACGTCGTCCAGCGCCTGAATGGCACCGTCGATTATCTCCTGCGCCGTGGGTAGCCCTTCTCCCCCTCCTCCATCACAAGCGGCGAAGGAGAGAACCATAACCAGCGCCAAAGACACAGCCAAGATTTTCCGCCCCATTTTTGTTTCCCCCTTGTTTTAATAATCGGTATCCCGGGCTATCGACGGGTTACCAGGGCATAAAGGTTGTGCCCAGCGAAAAGGCGACTATCACCATGATCAGGCAGACTATGAACCATGCCCCCAGGCTAAAGAGGGTAAACCGCCACCATATAGCCCAGACCATGCCCCAGGTTACTTTAATCTCTTTCATTTTCGGTTCCCTTTCTGCTTAAGTAACCAGTATTCCAGGCTGTCGGCCAGGGCCAGCCAGCTGGCTTCGATGATATTAGTCGAGCCGCCTACCGTCCGCCAGACCTCTTCCCCGTCAGTGGACTCGATGAGCACCCGTACCTGGGCGCTGGTGCCGATAGTCTCCTCTAGGATGCGCACCTTGTAGTCGACCAGCCTGACGCCGGCGATGCTGGGGTAAAACTGTAGCAGCGACTTGCGCAGCGCCTGGTCGAGGGCGTTGACCGGGCCGTTGCCCTCGGCGACGGTATGCATTATCTTTTTGTTTACTCTGACCTTGACCATAGCCTCGGAGAGCAGTTCCTCGGGGCTGCCTTGGCTGGGGGGACGCCGCCTCTTTTCCACCACCACCATAAAGTCGACCAGCTCGAAGGGGGGCTGGTAGTCGGGCTTGGTCCGCTGGATTAAAAGCTCGAGAGAGGCTTCGGCATTCTCGTACTGGAAGCCGCGGCTCTCCAGCAGCTTGACCTGCTCCAGCAGCTTTTGCGCCTCCCTGGACTGCGATGAGAGCTTCAGCCCCAGTTCTTTGGCTTTGTAGATAATATTGCGTTTGCCCGAAAGCTCGGATACCACTGTCCTTTGGCGGTTGCCCACCTTTTCCGGGTCGATGTGCTGGTAGGCCTGGTCCCATTTGGTCATGCCCGCCATGTGGTAGCCGGCCTTGTGGCTGAAGGCGCTGGCGCCGACGTAGGGCAAAAACGGGTTGGGGCTCAGGTTGGCGGCTTCGCTAACGTAGTGGGCGACCTCGGTAAGCTGCGCCAGCTGCTCGTTGGTGACGCAGTCGATACCCAGCTTCAGTTTCAATGCCGGAATAATCGAGCAGAGGTTGGCGTTGCCGCAGCGCTCGCCGTAGCCGTTGATGGTGCCCTGCACCTGGGTGACGCCGGCGGCTACCGCGGCCAGGCTGTTGGCTACCGCCAGCTCTCCATCATTGTGGGCGTGGATGCCCAGCGGCACCTTAGTCCGTTTCCTGACGGCGGCGACGGCCTCGGTTATATCGCTGGGTATGCTGCCGCCGTTGGTGTCGCAGAGCACCACGTTATCGGCGCCGGCCTCGGCGGCGACCTCGACCACCTTGAGGCTGTAGTCATTATTGGCCTTGAAGCCGTCGAAGAAGTGCTCGGCGTCGAAGAAGACGGTCAGCCCCTTGCCCTTGAGGTATTTTATGGAGTCGGCGACCATCTTCAGGTTTTCCTCTAATGTGGTCTCCAGCACCTGGACGACCTGCTGCTCCGAGCTCTTGCCGACAATGGTAGCCACCTCTGCCCCCGCCTCGACGAGCATGGTCAGGTTCTTGTCCTTTTCCGCCTTTATGTTCTGGCGGCGGGTGCTGCCGAAGACGGCAATCTTGGCATGAGCTAGCTTGAGCCCGCGCGCTTCTTTAAAGAACTCGGCGTCCTTGGGGTTGGAGCCGGGCCAGCCGCCCTCGATAAAGTGTATACCCAGCCCGTCGAGCTTGATGGCGATATTCAGTTTATCCACCACGGAGAAGGATATGCCCTCGCTCTGGGCGCCGTCCCGCAGCGTGGTGTCGTATAGTTCAACCTTGGTCAATTTTTACACCTTCCCGGCAATTAAGTTCCCCATCTGCTTCGTCCCCACCCTGGTCTTGCCTTCCGCCATTATATCATAGGTGCGGTAGCCTTCACTGAGCACCTCGTCCACCGCCTTCTCGATGGTGGTGGCTTCCCTGTCCAGCCCGCAGGAATAGCGCAGCATCATGGCGATGCTGAGGATGATGGCGATGGGGTTGGCCAGGTCCTGCCCGGCGCGGCGGGGGGCGCTGCCGTGAATCGGCTCGTACATGCCAAAAATCCGGGTGCCTTCCCTGGGTACACCGGCCAAACTGGCCGAGGGCAGCATCCCCATTGAGCCGGCCAGCATCGAGGCTTCGTCGGTGAGTATATCGCCGAACATGTTTTCCGTAACCAGTATGTCGAAATAGGTGGGGTTCTGAATCAAACGCATGGAGCAGGCATCGACCAGCATGTGGTCGAGCTCCACGTCGGGGTATTCTTCAGCCACTTCTGTAGCCACCTGCCGCCACAGCCTTGAGGACTCAAGCACGTTGGCTTTATCCACCGAGGTCAGCTTCTTACGGCGCAGTCGGGCCAGCTCGAAGCCGACGCGGACGATGCGCTCAATCTCCTGCTCGGAGTAGGTCATAGAATCTGTAGCCATCCTGCCCCTGGCTGTCTTCCAGCGCTTCTTGGGTTTAGCGAAATAGAGCCCGCCGGTTAGCTCCCTGACGAAGATGAAGTCCGCCCCCCGGATCACCTCCGGCTTAAGGTTGGTCGAGTCCACCAGCACCGGCGATACCTTGACCGGGCGAAGGTTGGCGAAGAGCCCCAGCTCCCCGCGCAGCTTGAGCAGCCCGTCTTCGGGGTGCACCTTGGCCAGGGGGTCGTCCCACTTTGGTCCCCCCACCGCCCCCAGCAACACCGTATCGGCCTGGCGGCACATCTTTAATGTATCATCGGACAGCGCCGTTCCCTCTTTGTCGATGGCGACACCGCCGACCAGCCCTTCCTTGAGATTGAAGCGGTGGTCAAACCTTTTAGCTATTGCCTCCAGAACCTTGATGCCTTCTGTGATGACATCGGGCCCGATGCCGTCTCCGGGTAGAACCGCTATTTCAAATTGCACCTAAGCTCTCCTTCTCGATATTCTCTTTTTGGTATGCTCGATAAGCCCGCCGTCG
>Ga0315544_1003100_pt1 | contig 11235 bp, 11 predicted proteins | sample SalMarSW160130MG_2_FD_202543 | JGI IMG/M metagenome (GOLD analysis project Ga0315544, IMG submission 202543) | Salt marsh sediment microbial communities from the Plum Island Ecosystem LTER, Massachusetts, United States - Salt Marsh Sediment SW1601-130 ... | reverse complement strand
GCCTGGCTATCTCCTTCAGGTCATTAAATGTGGCTACCCTTTTCTGCCCGTTCTTTCTATCAATAACATTAAGCGCGGTGCCTCCGGTGCCCGCATAGACTTTCGTGCCACCTAAGACTACGTTGCGCTTCCTGTCCCTTGCGTATAATGTGACTTCGGACGGAGCTTTGCTAACCAAATCCATGACCGTTTCGCGAGGAATCGTTACGCGCCGACTATCCTCATCCACCTGAGCATTAGTATGGCTGAATAAGGCAAGAGCCTCTCTGGAGTTTATCTCGATACCAATTCCCTCAAAAACCCTCATCGCTGTCTCATGAATTCTCTCCACGGATTCTTTAGATAGAGGCTTGTAACTACCACCCTCTATTCCCTTATCAGTCATTTACAAATTCCTCCCTCCGGGTGGGACAACTCTTCCTCTTACAAAAACGGCATGCAGAGAAAGTATTACAGGACTTCCCCATGCCCATAATGCCTGATATAGATTTGCGAGGTACCATTAAACACATGTCGGTTAAATTAACTTCGATAAGCTTAGCATCAAGTCCTCTGAAGAGCTCCTTCTGTTGAGTAATATCCCAATCGCAATAGCCAGGACTATAACGCCAGCTCACTTTATCGCCATTTGCTGCAGCGAGGCTTCTAATCATATTGTCAAACCAATCTGCTACTTTTTCTACCGCTACTGACCCCACAGCATCCAACACTGATGCCTTGAGAATCAATCCCTCCTTTGTTAGTTGAGCAACTTCCTTCTCTAATGCTTCGCCTATAGTTACTACGAATATGGCAGCCTGGCTGCAACCAGAGAACATCGGAGCAAGCTTACAGGATGTAAAGAGTAGTCCATCTACTGATATCCTGGAATTCCCAACACTCGTTATGGGCTTAAGCGTATAATAGGCCGCAGGCTTAATAAGTTCATATGCTTTGCGTATTTGACTATCTACTAGAGACAATACCTCTGACCGCGGACACTGTTCGCTTTCGTAGCCTAAGTAGCGGCGGATATCAACTTCATCTATCTCTGTTTTGATACCCACTTGTATGATTTTAGTTAAACCAGACTTCATGCCATCCTTTGACTTCATCGTTACGTACAAATTCTTTTCGCATAATAAACGAACATAGACCCCTTTAAGTGAGGGAAAAAACGCTGCTCAGGTTAAGTGAAATGATTTATAGAACTTTGAGGATTGAGTGCCAGATGTTATGAGTTGAATATACATAAAAAATTGCTATATAGCCTGCCTGTCTGCTATATGCATACCTAATAAAAGTTCTCCCTCCTTTTAGTTCTAGCTAATACACCCGCCGCTACCTTCCCAAACCCAGCATGATACGAGAGATTAGTGGTGTTCTGGTAATATTAACATACTGTAGCGTATCCTTGTCAAACAGGTGTACTCGTTTATATGACTGGTGCCACCTCACCTTGCAGGTGATTGTGGCTCAACAATTCCTCGAAATGTGGAACCTGGTTCCACATTAGTGATGTTCTAACAACCCCGATTTTCTCGGTTCCAGCCAATATCCACAGCTTCACTTTTTATATGATAGGGGGTGTTTGTGCAGTCGTACCGTGCATTTTGGCATTTAAGAACACCAGAAACGTAGAAATAGGATTCATCGGTACAAGGTCCGGTGATCTTATTTTCATAAACTTCATCAACGCAGCTGTGACATCTGCAAGAGCATTATGAAAATTAACCGTGACGATTTTTTTTGCCGGGATACCTCCTGGATAGATGATCACCGACTTCTTCGACAGCACACGGACCAACAACCAGAATAGGGCCATCGTTAAGATTCTCAAGTCGGTTTCTATCGATTCCCTTTCCATATATGATATTAAACGGCCCGTGACCACCATAGTCTACATAGAGCATCTCGAGCACCATCAAGGTATTATTCTTACATCCCTCTATGCATGCCCTTTCTTTTCCTTCGACAATTTTGACATCTTCAGGGAAATCTCCGATGATATCGCAGGAATACTTTGTTTTATACCGGGAAATATCCCCCCTTATCTGAATCTTGGACAAATCTCCGCAGCCAAGTCCAGCATCCGACGCAATTTTCAGGTGCTTTACCTCATCTATGTCGTATCCAAGTATCTTCGCCCCCACCGTATCAACGGCAACCGTGTCATCTCCGCCAATTAATATATTCAAAGGGACAAGATACTGGTCAAGCTTCTTTTCCAGCGGGTAATGCCCGTGTATAACCGCGTTTATGCCGTCAACGAGCGTGAAATCGGGTTTTATGAATGCATAGACATCGGCGAGAAACTGATGCAGCTCGAAATTATGCCTCGTGGGTCGATCCCTGTGGTATGGAAAACCCATCTGACATTTAACGCCAAGCGTTACGGTAGTCATACTGTGTGTCTTAAACTTGGGAATAGATAGGTAGAAATTATCCTTCCTGTTTACAATAAGATTATCATAGAGGACTTTGGGGAATTTTATCTTATTATCTCCAATAGAGACTTCAACGGGCTTTTGTTCGTCAAGGTATATTGGCTTTGCACCTCGTTCCTTCAGGATTCTACCTATGCCAGTCACCTTGAAGATGAGCCGGGTTATGTTTCCCTGGGTTGAGTTTTCCACCACATAGACTTTGCTTGCCCCGGCATTGTTCATCACATCGATTGCAGCCGCTATAACCTTCGGGGAGGTATAACATTGCTTTCTGAAATCGATGCCATTTATCTTTATGAATACTGTTTTGTCCTTTACTAAACTCTCTGCACCATCAAACGCATCGAAAATATTGGATATTGAGTGGTAAATGCTATCTTTAATGTCCTCTACTACTACGGTTGGCATATGCATCACACCTGGCAAGAATTTTGTAATTATACTATCACACAGGAACTGGTAGCGTGTCAAAAAGCTATACTCGTTCATATGATTAGTGACACGTTAGCCTCCTCCTTCTGTCATTGCGAGGAGTGATAGCGACGAAGCAATCTCGTTGCTGTAATAATGGCCTTCATGTGAGATTGCCACGCCTTCGGCTCGCAATGACGTGGGGAGGGATCGAGCAGAGCAAAGAATTGTTCGGGCCCCAAATTTAAGCTCAAAATAGGACATAATCTCCATACTTCGAAGTGTCCACCATCTATTCTGAACTACATCAGGAGCTAAACATTTCACGTGGGATGAGCTAAGGAACCACTTCGGGTGTGTTTCTGCTACAATAGCAATGTATGGGTGGAAAAGAGAAGCTAGTTGCTATCTACACCGCCAAGCAGATAGAGGCACAGATAATCAAGGGGCGTCTGGAGAACGAAGGAATTCCCGTTCTGCTGAGCTATGATAGCTCTAGCCTGGTGTTTGGATTCACCATTGATGGGCTAGGGGAGGTGAAGATAATGGTTCCTGAGAGCTTTGCAGAGCAAGCCAGGGAGATTTTGAGGGTTAAATATAATGAGCTCGAGATTGGAGAGGATAACCAGTCAGAGGCTGGAGAGCCTGAGCAGGATTAAGGGAAAAGGGATAGACCCTTATCCTCACTGCTATCATCCCAGCCACGCCATAAAGGAGGCAGCTGCTTTATTTGAGCGGGGGGGAAAGGCGGAGAACATCTCCCTTGCCGGACGCATTATGGCACGGCGCTCCATGGGGAAGATGATTTTTGCCGATATTCGCGATGGCTCGGGGAAAATACAGCTTTGTTTCCGCTATGACCTTCTTGGTGAAGAAATTTTTGAACTTCTCAATGAAATTGACATCGGCGATATCATTGGAGCTGAAGGGAAGCTTTTCAGGACAAAGGCAGGGGAAATTACCCTTGAGGTATCTCAGTTTACCATATTATGCAAATCGCTCCGCCCGCTTCCCGAGAAATGGCATGGACTGGTTGATACGGACAAACGTTACCGGCAGCGTCATCTCGACCTCATTTCCAACGAAGAGATAAGAAACATGTTTATGTCACGCAGCAAAATTATCACGACGATAAGGAATTTTCTGGATAGCCGTGGGTTTGTAGAGGTAGAAACGCCGGTGCTTCAACCCGAGGCAGGAGGGGCTGCGGCAACTCCGTTCACAACACATTATCAGGCACTTGACAACGACTTCTATCTCCGTATCGCACTGGAGCTGCATCTCAAAAGGTTGATAGTGGGTGGATTTGATAAGGTGTACGAAATAGGACGTGCCTTCCGCAACGAAGGCATCTCGGTTAAGCATAATCCTGAGTTCACATTGCTTGAGTGTTACCAGTCCTACAGCGACTACACCGATATGATGAACCTGGTGGAGGAGATGGCTAGCTATGTTGCCCGAGAGGTTCTCGGCGATACTAAAATCACCATTAACGGGAATACAATCGACCTTGCTCCCCCATGGCAGAGGATTTACCTGCGTGATGCCATTAAGAATTATGGCGATATAGACTTTGAAGACTATCCCGATGCCGCTTCATTACGGTCAAAGATGGAGGAGAAGGGGATGGAGGTTGACCCGAACAAGGGGAGGGGAAAGCTTGTTGATGAACTCATCTCTACCTTTGTTGAGCCAAACCTCATCCAGCCAACCTTCCTGATTGACTACCCGGCAGAGATGTCGCCACTGGCGAAAAGAAAGCGGGGAAATGAGCGCCTGGTGGAAAGGTTTGAGGGATTTATCAACGGGATGGAGATTGCCAATGCCTTCACTGAATTGAACGACCCGGTAGACCAGAGAGAGCGGTTTAAGCAGCAGATGAGAGAAAGAGCTGCGGATGAGGAGGTTGAGGTAGCAGATGAGGATTTTCTGGAGGCACTGGAGTATGGAATGCCGCCAACCGGCGGGCTGGGGATAGGTATCGACCGCCTGGTAATGCTGCTCACCGGGCAAAGCTCGATAAGGGAGGTTATTCTGTTCCCGCAGTTGAAGACAAAACAAGATGATTGATATGAAAGTTATTCGGGAAAGTCCTGAGCTTGTGCAGAAGGCTCTGGAGCAGAGGGGCATTGCCTTTGACCTTGGTGCCCTGGTGAAACTGGATAAGCAGCATCGCAACTTGCTGCAGCAGTTCGAGGAGCTAAGAGCGAAACACAACCAGATGAGCAAACAAATAGGCAAGGGCGGCGGAGATAAGCAACAGCTCATTGCTCAGATGCGTCAAATAGGTGACGAAATCTCCTCGTTACAACAAGAGGCCAACCAGACCAAAACAAAGCTTGAGGCATTATTACTGGAGCTGCCCAATATACTTCACCCCAGTGTGCCTCTGGGGAAAGACGAGGCATCCAACGTCACCGTGCGTAGCTGGGGAGAGCCGAAGAGCTTCTCATTTAAGCCATTACCCCACTGGGAACTGGGAGAAAAACTGGGGATACTGGATATACCCACGGGGGTCAAGCTATCGGGGACACGGTTCTATGTCCTTAAAGGATTGGGGGCGAGGCTTCAGCGAGCGCTTATCTCATTCATGCTCGATTTACACATAAACAAGCATGGATATAAAGAGATATATCCCCCGTTCATGGTCAAGCGGGAATGCATGGTAGGCTCGGGGAATCTACCCAAATTCAGCGATAGCCTGTACCACGATGAACAGGACGACTTCTGGTTCATACCCACCGCTGAGGTGCCATTGACCAATCTGCATCGCGACGAGATACTGGATGCCGCAATGTTGCCCCTCCATTATGTCGCCTATACCCCTTGTTTCCGCAGGGAGAAGATGTCGGCAGGCAAGGATACCAGGGGAATTAAGAGAGGACATCAATTTGATAAGGTGGAACTTTACAAGCTCACCGAGCCTGAGAAATCCGAGGAAGAATTGGAGAAGCTGGTAAACGATGCCGAGGAAGTATGCCGAGAGCTAGAGATACCATATCGGGTTAGAGACCTTTGCAGCGGTGAACTCGGCTTTGCTGCCTGCAAGACATATGACATCGAGATGTGGGCTCCGGGGTGCGGCGAATGGCTTGAAGTCAGCTCGTGCAGTAATTGCTCCGATTTTCAGGCAAGGAGGGCAAATATTCGTTACCGACCTGAAGGAGGCGGCAAACCTCAGCTCGTTCACACACTAAATGGCTCGGGGTTGGCTTTGCCACGCCTTTTCATCGCAGTTCTGGAAAACTACCAGCAGGCTGATGGCACCATCATTGTGCCTGGAGCGCTGAAAGACTATATGATGGTTGATGTAATACGATAGAGATTGCCACGCCTTCGGCTCGCAATGACGGTCATATCTCCCTGGCAAGGACGAAACCTTCCTCGATAGCCTCCTTAATCCTGCGGGGCTCAACGCAATCTCCGATGGAATACGGAGCAGGAACCCTGCCACTCAATTTCTCATCAAGCTCTTTGTTGGACTTGAACCCTACGGCGAGCACCACAGTATCCCCGGGGAAGAATTTGGCGGCATCATCTCGCTTGGCCTTTACCCCTCTATACGTTATCTCCTCCACCATGACATTGGTCTCCATCTTGATGCCGGTCTTCCTCAGTCTTCTGAGCACAACATGTCGATAAGTTGCTCCATAATCGCTACCGATCTTGGGAAGCATCTCCACGATGGTCACTTTCTTGCCAAGGTCGGCCAGAAACTCCGCTGCTTCACAGCCAACCATCCCGCCGCCAACGACGACTGCTGTTTCACCAACATCCCTGCGCCGGGTAAGCACATCAACGGCGGTAACCACATTGTCTTGCCCTACGCCAGGTATATCGGGGATGAGCGGTGTAGCTCCGACAGCCAGAATTAACACATCGGGGTTCTCCTTCTCGACCAACTCCGAAGTAACTTCAGTGTTGAGCCTGACTTCCACCCCGGCCTTTTTCACCTGGCTAGCCATATTTTTTATCAAGGAGCCGAGCTCATCCTTGTAAGGAGGCAAGCAAGCCACCCTGAGCTGACCGCCCAGTTCCTCGCCTTTTTCACAAAGAGTAACCTGATGCCCTCGCATCGCCGCCACCCTGGCTGCTTCCATACCGCCAGGTCCACCACCAACGACGAGCACCTTCTTAGCGACCCGGGCAGGCTCTATGGTGTATTCCGCCTCTTTCCCCATCCTGGGATTTATGGAACAAAACGCCGGCGGCACCGTTCCACTCTTATACCCCGTGAGAAGGTTATCCAGACAATTGGAGCAGGCAATGCAGGCGCGAATCTCATCGCTCCTTCTTTCCCTTGCCTTGTTGGGAAATTCAGGGTCAGCAAGCAGTGCACGCCCAAGACCAATAAGGTCAGCCTTACCATCAGCTAAAATCTGCTCTGCCAGCTCAGGGGTGTTAATGCGATAAGCAGCTACCACGGGAACATTGACTACCTTTTTAATCTCCTCGGCAAGATAAACGAAGGCACCTCGCGGCACGGACATCGCCACAAGAGGAACAGGACACTCATGCCACCCCGCCTCCACATCGATAGCCTGGACGCCTGCTGCCTCAAGGATAGAGACCACCTTTTTGGAGTCTTCAAGCGTATGTCCCCCCTCCATATATTCCTCCGCGGAAACACGGCAGATAATAGGATAGTCCTCGCCAGCACGTTTATGTATCTGGGCAATGATTTCCAGGGAAAATTTCATTCTGTTCTCCAGACTGCCGCCATATTCATCGGTCCTGTTATTGGTGCAGGGAGAGATAAAGCGATTTAACAGGTATCCTATTCCCAGGGGCAGCTCGATGGCATCAAATCCCGCTTCTCGCGCCCTTCGCCCCGCTTCCCCATATTCATCAACCAGCCGGTGAATTTCCTCCACAGTAAGAGCTTTTGGAGTGGTACCAATCATCTTATTGAACACCGCCGAAGGGGCGATAAACTCAAACGAGCCATTTTCTTTATTTACCCAGAAATACTGTCCCAGAAATTGAGGAGCTATCTTCGTCCCGTAGGCGTGAACGGTGTCAGTCAACCGGCGGGCACCAGGGATGAAACGGTCATCATAGAGTCCGGGAATGACAGGAATCGCCATGTCAAACGGAGCAAACGGGGTAATGATGAGCCCCACGCCTCCCCTGGCCCGTTCAACGCAAAAGTTGATAAAGCGGTCGCCAACCGTGCCATCAGGCTCGGGATAGCCTGTTCCTATGGCAAGCATCACCATCCTGTTTTTGAGCTCTACATTGCCTACCTTGATAGGTTCAAATAAATGGGTAAACTGGGTCATCGCACCTCCTTATATGAAGCAAAGCTTACACAAAGGACATATTATACCAGTTTATATTAATCCCTTTGTTTGATTTCCCTGGAAACTCTATAATTGCTTACCGATAGAAAAGCCATAAGAAAAGGGAGGTATGAAAAGTAAGAAGTTTCTATTCGGGGTAGTGGTTGTTCTTCTGTTGGTAACTTCGGTTCTGCCCGGCTGTAACGAAGAGCTGCCGCCAGTTGAATCTGACGAATTAGTAATTCCTTCATCCATAAGTCCATATGAGGTTTTTAACGAAACAGCTAACGCTGGTCCTCGTATTGGACTTTGGCCATACGGATACGGCCAGGAGGCATGGTCAGCGGAGCATATGGACCCCTATGCTATGCCCCAAGGAGCTACTGAAGAGCAATTCAGCAAAGGTTACTTAGCTGTTATTCCAGAATCTAAGTATATTAAGAGAGATGGAAAGCGAGCGGGTTACGGATGGTTTAGACTAGTATCATGTATTATCATCCTTAAATACGAAGATACAGAATCGGCTGAGAGAAACTTCATTAATGTTAGCGAAACGCAAGAACTCCAGGACTTGACTTATGGAGGTATTGCGTTGAAGAACGGCACTTGCTCCATACCTTATTGGGAAGGAGTTGAAGAATACTACTGGGATGAACGCAACCAACCCTGCTATCTGATTCACTCCGGCTGCTTCGTTATCTACTTCTATGGCCGACAGGATGTGCTTAACAATATGCTGAACAGGATTATTGTTGCATTTGGAGTAAAAACATAAGGAGGTTGATATGAAGAAGATTCTTGGAGTGATACTTGTCTTGTTACTGGCAGTAAGCTTTCTGACGGCGTGTGGGACAGGTATTAAGCTTGCTGAGTTTACACTTTCCAGTGTGATTGTTTCGCCATCGACTGCGACTGTTAATGACACGGTTACCATCTCTGCTACTGTCACTAATGTGGGTGAAGTGACTGGCGGCTGCGATGTTAGCTTAACCGTCGATGGCTACTCCGATAGTAAGTGGATTGACCTGGCTAGTGGTGGAAACACAACCGTCAGCTTTAGTTACGCTGCAACAACTGAAGGCTCCTACACGGCGACTGTTTCTACTCCTAATGATACCAAGAGTAAGAGCTTTACCGTGAGGAGTGGGGAAGACAACGTAACGGTGGTATTACCAGTCTGGTATGTTGGTGATAGCTGGGTGTATGACTGCTCTTATGAAAATCCAGAAGGGACCTTGAAACAGGGGGATGTTGAGTTAACTGTCACTGTTACAGGTGAAGAGTCAGTTGGTGAGGAAGAAGGGATTACCGAAGCTAGTTACCATCTCAATGGGACCTTCGTTCCCGAAGCGGCCCGTGATTCTACTACCGCCGGAATGACGCTAGCGCTACATATAGGTCAGGCTGATATATTTAACAGCATAGCTAATATACAGTTCATGAAACAGTGTTCAGCCATCAAAGAGCTTCCTGGGTTACCAGCCTGCATTATGTGGGCTTATACCCCAGCCCTAAGCTGGCCCCCTGAAAGCACCTGGAACTTTACAAAGCACACCGTAGCTGGCGGCGGTATGGTTAATGAGACTGTTAACAGGCAGGGTAAGGTGCTTGGTTTAGAGGATATTACGGTGCCTGCAGGAACATTCAGCTGCTATCATATAGTGGAATATGACCCAACGAGTCCCGATACCTACACTTATGAGCACTGGTTCAACACAACCGAGGTGAAATCGGATGTGAAGATGATAGACCGCGATACCTGGGATGGTGCGGAGACCAGGGTGCTTGTATCCTACTCTGTTAGCTAACTCAAAATGAGAAAAGGAGGTGGACATGAGGTATAAGGTTTTAATGGTGCTTATGGTTGTTGCCCTAACGATGGCTTCGGTTTTATTCGGTTGCAACGAAGAGCTGCCGCCAGTTGAAGCTGACGAATTAGTGATACCATCATCTCTGGAACCAAAGGAGGTTCTCATCGAAATAACCAATGCTGGTCCGCTTATTCAGATTCTTTTGTACTTTGCTGGAGGATGGACAGCAGAGGATATGGACCCCTACGCTATGCCAGAAGGAGCTTGTGAAGAACAATTCATCGAAGCTTTCTTTGCTATCCTTCCAGAGTTCCTCTATATCAAGAGGAATGAAGAAAGGGTAGGCGATAGGCTTAACAAAACAGTGTCTTGTATTACTGTCCTTAAATACGAAGATATTGAATCTGCTGAAAGAAGCTTCGTTAACATTAGTGAGACGCAGGAGCTCCAGGACTCAACTTATGGAGGTATTGCGTTGAAGAACGGCACCTACACTTTAGCTCCCTGGTGGGAGGAAGAATGGGGAGCATCTGACTACTGGGAAGAATCCACCATGCCTTGTTATCTCATTCACTCTGGCTGTTTCGTTATCCACCTCTATGGTCGAGAAGACATTATTAACGACATGTTAGACAGGATTATTGTTGCCTTTGGAGTAAGCAAGTAAAACATAGGGAGGTTGGTATGAAAAGGTACAAGGTAATGATGGTTGCAGTATCGGGGATAATAATTCTGCTTTTGAGCTTTGCTCCAATGCCGGCGGCAACTACAGCTCCAACTGGCGTGGCGGAGGTGGAAGCTGGTAGTGATATGTCTGTCGGCACAGAGGTTGTGCTTGGTAACAATACAGTGGCAACCTATCTCGGCAAGACGTCCGCAGGCAATGATAAGTGGCAGGCTACCTTCGAGGGACCGAAATACCTTGATGACCTGCAAACGCCTATTGACTGCCGCTGGGAATATGATATTGACAGAGTACAAAGTAAGGGATAATATGCTCAAGGCAGACACACACGACTAACTAGCACGAGATACATAGAGGCTTTCCCACAACTGCATAAGCTTGGGAGTTGAGGGTGAAAGAAGATAGCGATTATGAAAAGTAAAAAGTTTCTATTCGGGGTAGTGGTTGTTCTTCTGATAATGATTTCAGTTCTGCCCGGTTGTAACGAAGAGCTGCAATTAGTAATACCTTCATCGATGAGCCCGTATGAGGTGTTTAACGAAACAGCTAATGCTGGTCCGCGTATCCAAACTCTTCCATTCTTCCAAGTGGGATGGACAGCAGAGTATATGGAACCCGAT
>Ga0315544_1003095_pt1 | contig 11245 bp, 8 predicted proteins | sample SalMarSW160130MG_2_FD_202543 | JGI IMG/M metagenome (GOLD analysis project Ga0315544, IMG submission 202543) | Salt marsh sediment microbial communities from the Plum Island Ecosystem LTER, Massachusetts, United States - Salt Marsh Sediment SW1601-130 ... | reverse complement strand
ATCTACCACCTCAATGGTAGTTTTAGGCAGTTCCTTTTGAGCTATTTCCTTAGCCTGTAGAGCTACCTTGTATGCTGCGGTGAAACCTGAGCTCGCAGAGATATATAGGATAGCCTCACTACCTTGGGCTACCTCTTGGAAAGCTTGCAAGCATTCTCCTACGGGGAACGGCGTCATTGTGGGCAGATTATCCTTTTTCTCTACTCGGGCATAGAGGTCTTCCATATCTACTTCTGTGTCCAGGTAGTCTTTGCCATCTATGATGATGTGGAATGGTATTAACTTGATATCAAATTTTCGTGCTATTTCTGGTGACATGTCGCTTGCTGTATCAGTGATGACTGCTACCTTATTCACAATCGGCCTCCTTATTATTCAACAATCTATATGATCAGTCGCTGCCGTAAAACCCAAAGTCAATAAGCCCTTGCCCGGTATGAACCACCGTCATTGGCAAGCCTTCAAAAACATGAAGTTCCTCACAGTGAAACTGGGATAACAGCATCTTTCTTAGCTCTTCAGCTTGCTGAGGAGCTTTATTATGAGTCATAGCGACGTGTATCCTCTTATTTCCCACCCTTTCCTTAGCTATGCTGACCATTTTCTCCAGTATCTCGGTTTTGGTTTTTACTCTTGCCACCGGTTTTATCGTTCCTTCTCCCATCTCCAGGAGGGCTCTAAAGTTGCTTACCTGTTGTGCTTCAGCCCAGGACTTAGCCTGGCATATGCGTCCTCCTTTATCCAAATAGAAAAGTATATCTGGCGCGGTAAGGTGGTTTATTCGTTGTATTAGATAGTTGACTTGCTGCACAACCTCCTTTCTGTTTTTGCCCTGTTTTGCTGCCCTGGCTGCCGCTAAAGCGATAAGCGCCTGTCCTGATCCACCGGTATGCGAGTCAATCACTTCAATGGTAGTTTTAGGTAGTTCTTTTTGAGCTATTTCCTTAGCCTGTAGAGCCGAGTCATACCCCCCACTAAGACCTGTTGTGACGGAGATATGGATGACAGTCTCGGCGTTTTGGCTCAGCTCCTGATAGGCTTGCAGGAACTCCTTCGGAGAAGCGAATGAAGTCGTAGGTAAGTTTCCCTTTTTGTCTAATCGGGCATAAAGGTCTTCCATATCTACTTCTGTATCCAGGTAGTCTTTGTCATCCATTAGGACGTGGAATGGTATCAGCTTGATATCAAATTTTCGTGCTATCTCTGGTGCCATGTTGCTTGCTGTATCAGTCATAACAGCCACTTTATTCATAATCAGCCTCCTTATTATTCAACAATCCATATGGTCAGTCGCTGCCGTAAAACCCAAACGAAATAAACCCTTCTCCAGTTTGAATAGCTGTTACTGCGCGAGCTTCAGCGATATATAGCTCCTCACAGTGGCATTGCGAGAGAAGCTTTTTTTTCAACTGCTCAGCTTGTTCAGGGACATTAGTATGGACTATAGCGCCATGGAGATTCTTATCTCCTATTCTTTCTTTAGTTAGGTCAACCATTTTCTCCATTATCTGCTTTTTAGTTTTAGCTCTGGCTACGGGCTTTGTTATCCCTCCTGTAGAGGCATCGACCTCAAGTATAGTCCTAAAACTAGCTGATGATTCAGCTTCAGCCCATGACTTAGCCTTAAATATCCTACCTTGTTTATACCGATAGAAAAGAGTATCAAATGTCTGGAGATTGTTCATTTTTGTCATTATCTTATTAGCTAATTCGACAATCTCATCAAGGTCTTTGTCCTCTTTTGCTGCCTTGGCTGCCTCGATAACTATGGGTATCTCCCCAGCCTCAACTGTGTAAGAGTCGATAATTTCAATCCTGGTTTTAGGTAACTTCTCCCGAGCTATTTCCTTAGCCTCTACGGCAGCATAATATCCTTTGCTAAAAGCTGAGGTCATAGAAATATAAAGGATGGCTTCTAAATTTTGGGCCAATCTGCTGTAAGCTTGTAAAAATTCTCCTTCGGAGGGACAAGAGGTGGTAGGCAGGTGCTTATCTTTTTCCTTAAGCCTGTTATAGAGCCACCTCATATCCACGCCCATATCTGGATAATCCTTACCATCCACGATGGCATGGAATGGTACTATTGTGATTTCATACTTTTCCGCAATTTCCCTGGGTATTGCAGCTACACTGTCAGTGATAATAGCTACTTTTTCCATCATAGCCTCCTTCATCACTAATCGGTGGGCTTAATTAATCAGTCGCTGCCGTAAAAGCTAAAGTCAAGAAGACCTTGTCCGGTATGAACTATTGCCGATGCCAGGCCTTCAAAAACATAAAGTTCCTCACACTGAAACTGGGATAACAGCATCTTTCTTAGCTCTTCAGCTTGCTGAGGAGCCTTGTTGTGAGTCATAGCGACATGTATCTTCTTATTTCCCACCCTTTCCTTAGCTATGCTGACCATTTTCTCCAGTATCTCGGTTTTGGTTTTGGCTCTTGCCGCCGGTTTTATCGTTCCTTCTGCAATCTCTATGAGGGCTCTGAAGCTGCTTACCTGTTGTGCTTCAGCCCAGGACTTAGCCTGGCATATGCGTCCTCCTTTATCTAAATAGAAAAGTGTATCTGGTGCAGAAAAGTAGCTTATTCGTTGTATTATATAGTTGGCTTGCTCTGCAGCCTCCTCTATGTTTTTGCCCTGTTTTGCTGCCCTGGCTGCCGCTAAAGCGATGAGGGCAAGTCCTGATCCAGAGATCTGCGAGTCAATCACCTCAATGGTGGTTTTGGGTAGTTCCTTTTGAGCTATTTCTTTAGCCTCTAAAGCTGCGTTATACCCGCCGCTAAAAGCTGGTGTCAGGGAGATATGAAGGATAGCCTCGGCATTTTGGCTCAGTTCCTGATAGACTTGCAGGAACTCCTCTGGAGCAGGGAAAGAGGTCGTAGGCAAGTTTTCCTTTTTAGCTACTCGGGCATAAAGGTCTTCCATATCTACTTCTGTGTCCAGGTAATCTTTGCCATCCATGATGATGTGGAAAGGTACTATCTTGATGTCAAATTCTTCTGCTACTTCTTGTGCCATGCTGCTTGTTCGATCAGTCATAACAGCCACCTTATTCATAATCGGCCTCCTTATTATTCAACAATCCATATAGTCATTTGAATCAATTACTTCAATAGTAGTCTGGGGCAGCTTCTTACGAGCCATTTCCTTAGCTCGTAGAGCTGCTTCATACACTCCACTAAGAGCCGATGCTATAGAAATATGCAAGATAGCCTCGGCATTTTGGCTCAGCCCCTGATAGGCTTGTAAGAACTCCGCTGGAGAGGGGAAAGAGGTTGTAGGTAAATTTTCCTTATCCTTTAGCCGGGTATAGAGCTGGTTCATATCTATCTCTGTTTCCAGGTAGTCTTTGCCGTCCATGATGATATGGTACGGAATTACTCCTATGCCATACTCTTTCTGCATTTCCAGCGGCACTGAAGCAACCGTATCAGTCATCACAGCTACTTTTCTCATGGCAGGATCCTTTCTTGGTGCAGCGCTGTCCGATATATCGCAGTCCGATGTATTATAAAGGGTAAGATGGTTTTGTCAAGACCTGAGCCTTCGTCCAGCACCTTAACAACGCGTTGCCGCCTTTCCCTGTCATTGCGAGGAGCATTAGCTACGAGGCAATCTCTGAGCGGGATTCCCCGATTGCGCGCGCAACAAGGATTGCCACGCTTTGCTCGCAAGGACAATGGAAGGGTTGGCACTCACGGACAGGATGGGCTTTCTACCATTGAACGAACATCGGCAGCATCGTAGATTGCCTCCCCTGGTAGTGTCATACTCAGTTCAAGGCTCTCCAACACTATTGACTGTGGTTGGTATCAGTTCTGAAAGGGCGGGGTGAATGTGAATTCCTTGGCCTAGCTCTTCCATGCCCCCACCCGAAGTCATGGCGTTGACCACTTCTTGAATAAGCTCAGGGGCGTAGGGCCCTATAATGTGAAAACCCAATATTGTGTCACTACCTTTTTCTAAAATAGCTTTGGCGAAACCTTCCTTTTCCATCATGGCCTCGCCCTTGGCAATATCAAAGTATTTCATCCTACCGACTAGAATATTGTAATTTTCCCTAGCTTTTGCCTCAGTCAGGCCTACTGATGCAACTTGAGGGTGCGAGTATACCGCATGAGGAACGGCGCTGTAGCCAACCTTGATTTTCGCGCCATAGAAGGCATTCTGCACAACTATTTCAGCTTCCCTATTGGCCATGTGCCTGAACATCTGCTGCCCATTGGCATCCCCAATGGCAAAAATGCCCTTCTGATTCGTCTCAAGGTATTCGTTGACCTTGATGAAGCCCTTCTTGTCTGTCTCTACTCCGGTATTTTCTACTCTCAATATATCTGCATTAGACCTTCTACCCACGGCCATCATAATTCTTTGTGCCGCAAATTCTCTTCGTTTGCCTGTATTAGTATTTTTTGTAACAACCACAACGCCATGCTCGCTTTCTTTTACTTCCTCTGCTAAGGCGTTTGTATAGACTCCCATGCGCTTACTCAACTCGCTCTTCAGGAGATCAGAGATTTCCGGTTCCTCGGAGAGCACCAACCTGTCAGCCATTTCAAGAATAGTAACTTTGGTGCCCATGGCCGCAAAGAAATGCCCGAATTCGACAGCGATATAGCCACCACCAATGATTATAAGGCTATCCGGTCTTTCCTTCAGTTCCAGCACCGATTCGTTTGTTAGGTAGTCTACATTTTCCGAGCCTTTAATCGGAGGTATGAATGGGCGTGATCCTGATGCAATGAAAACCTTTTCCCCTCTAAGTTTCTCTTTCTTGACCTCAAGTAGGTAGTCACCTACAAAATAGCCTTCACCTTCATAGAAATCCAGGTTCTTGGATTGCTTGAGACCTTCTCTAATGTGAGCCTGGCTTTCCTGCCTACTTTGTCTCATTCGCTCCATTATGGAGTGAAAGTCTATATTCTTGATCTCTGCTTCAATACCCAGCTTCGTGGCTTCCTCTATTTCTACTATTCGGTCGGCTGTGTAAATCAGCATTTTGGATGGTATACAGCCCCAGTTAAGACAGGTTCCGCCTATGAGAGGCCCTTTATCTACTAAGGCAACCTTGAGACTCTTTGATGCGGCTTCATCTGAAATAATTGCCCCAGCCCCCGAGCCGATGACTATAGCGTCGTAACTTTCCACTGTTGAGTACCTCCTTCTCTGTGCCTACCACTTTCATGTTTACGGTATGGATCACCTGTAAATATGACCGTCTCTCTTGTGATAAGAGGGTAAGGTCGTAGTCATTCTATCACGTTAATTCGATCACCGTCTTGATATTATCTGGGGTGGGATCAAGCGCATCCCTGAACTTGTCCAGTGTAAGCCGTAGAGTTGTCAAATACGGTCGATGCCCTTTGTCACGCTGCGGGAAGCCTTTTATTGCTTAATGACCGCTCTCGCACCTCCCGAAATTGCTGGGTTTATAGCATTATGGAGGAGCAACTATCAAACCGATGATAGAAGTCACATTGCCATTTGCAGTGTCATCGGCAGAGTCTTGCCTAGTTTTTGCTGCCTTGTGTAAAATGAAATGGAACCAACATTTCTCTCTTTTTCTATTGACAATGTGTGGAGGAATCGAGTGTATGCAAGTACTGTCTAGAGCCACTTCTTACAGTAACTGGTCGCCGAAGTAGTGAGGTGGTGGGGAAGGAAGTAACGCTATGAACTCTAAAGAGTACACACAGATTGAGCTGTATGATTGTAAACCAGGGCAAGAGCGTTTTCGTGCGGAGGTCTTGAGCGGGCTGCGGAAATCACAGAAAGAGCTGCCGTCTAAGTATTTCTACGATGAGGAGGGTTCTCGCTTGTTCGGGCGTATCTGCACCCTTGATGAATATTACATCCCGCGCACCGAGGCAGTTATTATGGAGGAACATATCGAGGAAATGGTTGAGCTGCTGGGACCGCGCGTTCTCCTCGTTGAGTACGGGAGTGGAGACTGCGCCAAAGTGCGCGTTCTATTGGATCACCTCCATGCCCCGGTGGCCTACGTGCCCGTTGATATTTCGGGCGAGCAGCTGTTGCGCGTGGCCAAGGAGCTTGCGCTAAATTACCCTAGACTGGAAGTGCTTCCAGTCTGCGCCGACTACACGAGTTCGTTTCAACTGCCCATCAGCAGGCGGCGGAGCAACCGTGTGGTGGTTTATTTCCCTGGCTCGACAATTGGCAACTTTGATCCTATTCCGGCCAAGAACTTTTTGGAGCATATTGCGCGGGTCTGTGGACTGGGTGGGGCGCTACTCATAGGGGTAGACCTCAAGAAGGACCCTGCTGTACTCCACCGAGCCTACAAAGATCGGGACGGCGTAACCGCCGCTTTCAACCTCAATCTGCTTAGGCGAATCAACCGTGAGCTCGACTGTGACTTTGAGCTCGAGTGGTTTCAACATTATGCTTTCTATAATCCATGGAAAGGCAGGATCGAGATGCACCTTGTGAGCCTGCGAGAACAGACTGTGCATCTGGACAACGCGGCTATCCATTTTGGCAAGGGCGAAAGCATCTGGACAGAGAGTTCGTATAAATTCAGTCTTGATGAATTTGAGCAGATGGCTGCCACTGCAGGATTCAAGGTAGAGCAAGTCTGGACTGACGATCAGCAATGGTTCAGCATCCAGTACCTTGTGAACACTGAGAGGGAAACGGAATAAGAAAGGCGGGAAACAAGTGTTGCAATAGGCAAGATTCTTTGCCTGTCTGTGTGGTCCTTGTTTCTATTGAGGAACGAAGGGAACGAGACACAATACACTGCGGCTCGCCTTTACCCTCTTCCCGACAGCAATGGAGGAGCATCCTTGGTCTACTTGCAAGGGGTTAACCGCACTGTGTTTTTCTCTTCAAGTATCTGTGCCAGCGCCGACACTGTCTGGTTGATATCCTCCTCCGTACTGTCGCAACAGAGGGAGAACCGCACTGAGCAGTGAGCATCTTGTTCAGTTCTGCCCATAGCTATGAGCACGTGTGTAGGGTCAGGTGACCCTGATTTGCATGCAGATCCTGAAGAAACGGAGACGCCGTGTTGATCCAGTGCCACAACAATAGATTCACCGCGGAGTTCTGGCAGAGTCAAATTGATGGTATTGGGCAACCGATTCTCTGGATGACCGTTTAGCTTAGCATCTGGTATCAACTGCCTGATACCTTCCTCGAGCTTGTCGCGCAAGACTCTTATCCGGTCAGAATCCCGTAGAGCATACAGGGCCAGTTCCGACGCCTTGCCCAAGCCCACAATACCTGGCACGTTCTCCGTTCCTGCGCGGAGTCCACCCTCTTGCTTGCCGCCATGGATAAGTGGCTCTAGATCGATACCCTTTTTTACATACAAGGCTCCAATGCCCTTGGGGGCATGGAACTTGTGACCTGAGAGACTGAGCATATCGGTGCCTAGCTCCTGTGCATCTACCTTGATCTTGCCGACAGCCTGGACGGCATCGGTATGGAACGCGACTCCTCTTTCGTGGGCAATCGCGCATAGCTCGTTGATTGGTAGAATCGTGCCCACTTCGTTGTTGGCCATCATAATGGACACGAGTATAGTGTCTTCCCTAATTGCATCCCTTAGCTTTTCAGGGGCAAGCCAGCCATCTCCGTCTACCTCAAGATAAGTGATCTTGTAGCCGAGCTTGTCCAAGAACTTGCACGTGCTTAGTACAGCTGGGTGCTCGATCGTGGTGACTATGAGATGATTGCCTTGGTCACGCCGGGCAAACGCCACACCCTTGAGGGCCAGATTGTCTGCTTCGGAACCACCGCCGGTGAAAAAAATTCGCTTGGACTGGGTGTTGATTAGTTTAGCTACCTGGCGACGTGCTTTCTCTACGGCTTCCCGAGCCTCTCGGCCCACGCTATGGATGCTGGATGGGTTACCCGGGGCTCCTTCCAGATAGGGGATCATGGCCTGTCGCACCGCATCGGCTACTTGGGTGGTAGCGTTGTTGTCAAGGTAGATCCGTTTCCCGGGCTTCATTTTTGGCGTCTGAGGAATGAGCAGGCTGGAGTCGCACACCGCCGTTCGCCCAACAAGCCAGTGGCCTGTCTCCTCAGAGTCAAGTTCGGCCTTTTCTACATCGCAAAGGAGAGCCTTGTACACCGGGAAGCCGGAGATCCTATCATAGTTGTTAATATCTGTAAGTTCATTGACGTTCCATTCTTGCCACGCCTTTGGTCCAACCGGTGTACCCCCACCAAAGGTACATTCAACGGCTCCTTTAATAATATCAGCGGTGACTCGGGCTCTAAAGGGCACAGCACCTCTGAGAGTATTTACCCGTACCAGGTCGCCGCTCTTGATCCCTCGGTCTTCGGCATCCTCGATGTTGATCTCTACGGTAGGCTCCGGGTTGTCCTTTACCAGGCCTTGGATGCCGTGATGTTGTGACCTGAAATCGGTTTGAGGTCGGGCGCCTGAGTTGAATACCAGCGGGAATCTCTCTGCCACCTTGGGGCTGCCCAAGGGCCCCTCTGTGGGCTCGATGTATTTTGGCAGCGGTTCATAGCCATGTTCTTCGAGAATTGTGGACCATATTTCAAATTTACCTGTTGGTGTGTCAAAGCCGGGTTTACCGTCCTTTCGCAGGCCACCTTTTTGCCACTTTTTATACTCCATCATGGGTGTTGAAATCCTTACCCAGCCGCCAGCTGCCTTCACGTCTTCAAGGGTGTAGCCAGAGCCTTTAAGCACAAAGCGGATCATCTCTTCTTCAGTCTGTGGGAATAGATGGCCGTAGCCCAAACGCCTGGCCAACCCAGCCATGATCAGGTAATCATTGCGGGCTTCGCCCACAGGCTCGATGATTTTCTCACGTAATCGGAAAATCGGTCCGTAGGTCGTGTACGAGTAATTCTCAAACATGGTAGTGGCCGGGAGCACTATGTCAGCATAGGCGGCATCAGCGGTGAGTTGGCGGTCGATACAGACCAGAAATTCAAGTCTGGAGAGTGTGTCACGCCAGATAGAAGTCTGTGGCCAAGAGGTAAGTAGAGAAGCCCCATGGATAAGAAGAGCCCGGATGCGGTAGGGTTCTCCTTTGAGCACTGAATCTACAATTCCAATGGCGTGGGATTCCCCACGATAGTTGCTATAAATCGGGAACTGTGTACGGCCAACCGTCAGATCCAAGTTAGGGTTCTCTTGGTTGCAGGAGCGATTAATGGGGAAATCACTGTTTAGCATAGCGAGCCCGATACCGCCAGGCACATCGAGTTGGTCAGCCAAGGCAAACAGTGTTAGCACAGCTCGAGCAGACTGAACGCCACTATTGGAATACTCCAGACCGGTGTACATGAGCAGCGATGTGCCGCTGGCGTTGCAAATGCGGCGGGCTAGGTCTCGAGTGGTCTCCGCTGGCACACCTGTGATAGTTTCTGTCACTTCGGGACGGAAGTGCTGGGCATAAGTTGCCAACGCGTCAAAACCGTGGCACCAGTTTTCGGCAAAGTCCTCGTCGTAGAGATCCTCCTCGATCATTGTTTCGATCATGCTCAAAGCAAGGGCTCCATCAGTTCCGGACCGAATAGGGACCCATTGGGCATTGGTACGTACCGCCGTTTCTGTGCGGCGAGGGTCAATGACCACCACGTGCGCGCCGCGCCGGGCCGCCGCTTCTAGGCGGTGCATGTCTGCAGGGGGTGAGTCGGTGGCTGGGTTAGTGCCCCACACCACTACCATCTCGGCGTTCTCTATGTCCGTGAACATATTGATTTGCATCCGGCCGATGGTAACGTGTGGGGCAATCATGTGTAGGGAGACGTAACAGAGCGCGCCCACACCCGTGGTGTTTGGAGAACCAAATGGAAACAGGATGTTGGACGCTGAAGATATGTCTACACCTTTGGGTTGGTATAGGTCACACAATGAAAGCTCTTGAGCCCCACGCCCTGTATAGATGGCCACTGCCTCTGGCCCGGATTCCTCCTTAAGTTTGTTCAGGTTCTCCACAATAATGTCATAGGCCTTGTCCCATGTAATGCGTTCAAACTCATAAGAACCTTTTGCTCCCCTGCGCCTCATGGGAAACTTCAGGCGGTGTTCGGAGTACACGATCTCTGGTGCATGCTGCCCACGCCTGCATATCATACCCAGGTTGTGCGTAACGTCCTGTTTGATATCCACCAATTTGCCATCCTTAAGACCAACTTCCACCCAACAGCCAGCGGGACATACACCACAGAGTCCTTTCTTCCGCTCCAGCTTCAGGTTCTGCTCTCCAATTTGATGGTCAGGTAGTTTTCCCCGTAACCCTCGTGTACTCATTCTGATTCACCATGTCGTCACGCTATTGTTCCACTCAGTTCTCGGCTTCAATTACGACTAACAATGCCTCGTTGACTACAGTTTTACATAGTGACCACCTCGATGGCAATCGCCCTATTATGATGCTGTGGGTACCTTGCGGCTGCGATAGGCAAAATCAAAGCATTTTCTGTCATAACAATATTGGGCACTGGGATACAGTCTTTTTGAGAGGATTTGACAGTTGCCTAGCCAAGGCTCACATCCTCCCGCTAACTCGCCTGTTTGTTAAGAGCTATCACAAAAATGAGGCAGCTCATGGAGACCTTGTCGAAGCAAGCGACAAAGCAGGCATGGATTCGCTAGATGCCGAGATTAAGGAACTGGAAAAGACTTTGCACAACTATGAGCAGCGCCGGAGTAATCTACTTGAAGCCATGGAATTAGGCGAGTTTGAGAAGGACGAAATCTTGGACCGCCTGAATAGTATTAAGCGTCTCCGCCGTGAAGGTGAAGCAAGATTGAATGACCTGCTGAAAACCAGAGAAAACCTGGCAAGTCTGACGAATGCCAAGGTGAAACTAAGCCAGCTATATGACCGGGTATTAGAAAACCTTCAACACAGCACGCCGGAAATAAAGGCACTGGTCCTAGACGCTCTGGACATAAAGGTCTACGCTAGCGGCACTGACAACGTAGAGATTCAAGGTGTTATTCCCTTAAAATTACCTACCATTGAACGAACATCGGCATAATTACGTGGACATAGTTGTCCACGCCGATAGGACGGATGACGCCGGGACTTGATGATGTGGTGACTTCCAGGGCGACCTGAGCTTGACGGATGACGTTTAAAACGTCGCTGAGGTACTTTACATTGAAGGCGATTTTAGCCTCCTCTCCGTCAACAAGTGCGTCGATTTCGCTGACATTGCCGCCTATTTCCTCTGCCTGGGCAGAGGCGGTTATCTTTCCAGGGGTAAGCTCATTCCCGGGGGTGA
>Ga0315544_1003093_pt1 | contig 11253 bp, 8 predicted proteins | sample SalMarSW160130MG_2_FD_202543 | JGI IMG/M metagenome (GOLD analysis project Ga0315544, IMG submission 202543) | Salt marsh sediment microbial communities from the Plum Island Ecosystem LTER, Massachusetts, United States - Salt Marsh Sediment SW1601-130 ... | reverse complement strand
AATCGAAGACAGTAAAGAAATACTTAACTGGGACGAGCTTATTGGCAGATTGGGGGATGAGGAGTTGATCAAGGAAGTTGTACCTATATTCTTAAAAGATAATGAAGAACGGCTTGATAAGCTTACAGAGGCAACGAAGGCTGGCGATACTAAGGCGATCAAGTTCTATGCTCATGCGATAAAGGGAGCAGGTAGAAATATTGGAGCAAGACGGCTGTCAGATATAGCCTGTCGTCTGGAATGTGTTGGCAGAGAGAACGATGTGGACTCTGCCACGATACTCTTTGATAAGCTGAAAACTGAATTTGAAAAAGTGGTGACGTTTTTATCCCGGACGGACTGGATCGAAACAGCAAAGCGGGAGAAAGTGATTACGGATGAGAAGCTCAAAGCCAATATTACTGATGGAGGATACTAACCAAACTGCTATAACTCTGGACATGGTGGATAATAGGATCGTATGTCAAATTGAAAATTAACACAGACAAGAGGTTACTTATGGAAATGGGAATACAGGAGGCGCACAGAGCAACGCTGGGCACTCGCCGATGGTGCAGCCTTCTATTAGCTGCCACACTGGCAACCGGTGGTATCTTCATGGCGTTAAGTATCTCGAGTGTTGCGAACTTGCTGCCTAAATTTCAGATTAAGGACGAGGTCCTTCATGCTGTGTTTGAAACTCTTGGCTGTATGCTCGCTTTGGGAATTGCCAGCTTTCTACTGATGCGTCACGGCGAAAGTGGCAATGGCTACATGATGTGGCTGGCGTGCTCTGTACTTGTTACGGGGATTATAGACGCCTTTCATGCGAGTATGACACTTAGTAATGAGTCTGTCTGCGTCCGCAGTACAGCTCAGTTGATTGGTGGTTTGTGCATTGCCCTGATATGGCTACCTGAGCGGCTAACTCAGACGCGACTGGCAAAAGTGCTGCCCAAAATACTTGCGATGGCAGCCGGATTATTCGGCACGATATCGTTGATTTTTCCTGAGGTACTGCCTGCGGTTCTGACCGATGGGAGATTCACATTGACTGCCAAAACGCTTAACTTCACCGGAGGCATTTTCTTTCTTTCTGGAGTAGTATATTGTATCAGCCATTTTGACCGCAGCCGATACACAATATATGCGCTTTTTGCCACTTACTGCCTCCTTTGTAGTGTAGCCGGGTTGACGTTCATGTTCACTAAACTCTGGAGCCCTGGGTGGTGGTTGTTGCATCTGGTGCGCTTGGGAGCTTATGTCGTTGCATTTAAATATGTTTCAGCTAATTCCTCAGCAGAATATATGTTTCTCGTCAGGAGCAAGGAGACTCTCGAGCGTGCAAAGGTAGGAGCGGAAGAATCAAAGAAGGAGCTTGAAAGGGTCAACAAACAGCTCGAAACCTCTGTCCAAAAGGCGAATCTGCTGGCCAAGGAAGCCGAAGCTGCCAGTCAAGCCAAGAGCGAATTCCTGGCCAACATGTCACACGAGCTGCGTACCCCCCTTCACAGCATCCTCAGCTTCGCCTCGTTTGGCGTCAAGAAATACACTATTGCCAAACCAGAGAAGCTCCTTGATTACTTCAACAGAATTGAACAAAGTGGAAGAACGCTTCTGGAGTTACTCAACGATCTGCTTGACCTGGCAAAGCTGGAATCAAAAAAAGTGACGTTTGCGTTCGAGCCAACCGATCTTAGAATACTGGTCAAATCTGTGACGGATGAATTAGACACATTGCTATCGGAACGGAACTTAAACGTACGATACGAAGTGTCCAAATTCGATGAGCAGGTCGCACTCGATGCTGATAAGATCAAGCAGGTACTCCGTAACCTTCTGAATAACGCGATCAAGTTTTCGCCAGAGAGTGGGATCATCGATGTTACTATATACCGTGCGGGGAGCTCTGTTAGAGTTTCAGTTCATGACCAAGGTCCTGGGATTCCACAGGACGAGCTGGAAGCTGTGTTCGACAAGTTTGTGCAATCGAGCAAGACAAAGACAGGGGCAGGTGGCACAGGCCTGGGGCTCGCAATCTGTCGCGAGATCATCGCCGCTCACAGAGGCCGCATCTGGGCAGAAAACAGACCAGAGGATGGGGCGGTATTCTCATTTGAGATACCTGTCCCACCGAAAAACTCTATCCTGACGGGAAGTTGAAGCAATGACTAATGAAGTTTCTGATTTGCTGACCATACCAACTGCACCGAGTGGATTGTCAAAAGCCTTTCTGTATAACAGGCTGGGGAATCAGCAGGGAGTATTGAGACGGCTGCAGAAACTTCCTCGATACTCTAAGCAGCTACGTGTACATACCTGTGATGCAAACCTCCAAGTACAGGAATAGAGATGAGTTTGCTTGGGCCTAAAATTTGTGGTTGTTTCGTTTGTAAGACAGAGAGCAAGAAGAAAATCCGTCACAAGACTTATCTATTGTCGGTCACGCAGAACCAGAAACAAAGATCTGATAGGTCAATCTCTCGCACCCAGATCGGCGTGCAACCACAGTGAGAGGCAATCTGCCTATTGTTCAACCTGCCACGAGAAAGTAAAATAATTCTGGCAAGTGGACGGCGTTACTGGACTGTACGATTGAATTGAAAGGGTTTTAACAATGGGAATGGGGCATCATATCTCTATACCAGCTGACTTATCGCAGTGGAACTACTCCCTGTAAGTAAGGAGGCCTTGAGAGGAGCGCATCGGGTTGAGGACTTAGCCCGTATATACGTGATGGTTGGTGAATTTAATATGGCCATCAACCAGATCGAGTTTCTGCTTTCGATACCATCAGAACTATCGATTTCTTTACTTCGACTTGATCCGGCCTGGGACCCCCTACGCGACCACCCCCGCTTCAAAAAGCTCATAGAGACAGGCAAATAAGATTTCAAGAGGGTGACATACATGAGTGACTTAACGTTCTCGAGCTGCGCCAAGATACCTCTAAAAAGACCCCATTTTCATGCATCGTAAAATGCCAGAATTCTTCGAAAAGTCACCTCTTTCATGAGCTGAAAAACACCCTGATTTTCAGGTGACATCTTGGTCGAGTAGACGTAATATAGCTCTCTCATTTAGGCATGCTTTGTGAGTAGACAGGAGACTCCCGGAACTTAGGAAGAAGTTAGTTTTCTCTGTTTGCCGCCTGCTTTCGCGACGGTGCCACAATATCTCTTCCATATACCAGTCGTACTCCTGCCCCTCCCAGAACCGGACAAGCGGATTTCCCATACATACGGCTCCTCGGTTGGTCATTCAGTATGCCTCCGTCCTACGACAAGGGTTCAGGCCTTTGCGGATGCTCCCGGTCGGCCAATCAATACAGGCCAGGGCCTGACGAAATGATGGCCAGGTGTATGCCCTACGCTGACTCTTACGGTTGAGCCATTTGAACAATATGCGTTCCACGCAATAGACATAGTAACGGCACCTAAGGGTATATTAATTTCTATTGTAATTCTTGCATTTTAAGCGAAAAACCGCGACGATATTCTGTAAATTATAAGGTACATTATACTTGACTATTCAAAGTCAGGTAACATTTAGGCAGATGCTGATTTCGTTCGATCCCAACAAAGAAATTGTGAGTTTTCATGTCATATCGCCCTTGTCTTGGCGATCTTCCCGCCTGTCGCATTCCGCCCCTAATTGCGACAAAAGTGAGAGTTTGAGGGTATCATTTAACTGTGCCGCCTTACCTCCGATTGCGTCAAAACTGTTACATTTATAAGTGATTGCGACAATAGTAAAGCATGGCAAGTAACTTTGTACGTGAGCCTTTAAACGGTGAGGAATGCGATCGACTCGTCAACACCAGTATAACCTTCCGTGAAAAACTGGCAATCTGGACGCTTCTGGATACTGGCTTGCGCGTAAGTGAGTTTTGCAGCTTAAAACGCAATAACATTCAGTGGCAGGAAAACAATATGATTATCTGGGGCAAAGGTGGAAGATACGGCACACGCAAAAAACGCCGGGTAGTCCCCCTTACAGCAAGGGTCAAACAGCTCCTTCAAGTGTATTTCGCCACAAATGAAAAGATATGTTTTTCAGTCCGTGGCATCCAACGACTTGTCAAGAAAGTGGCCAACCGGGCAATAATTACCAAGCCTGTGACACCTCACATTCTAAGGCATAGCTTCGCTGTAAATTGTGTAAAGGCTGGCTTAAGTACGGCATCTTTGCGTAAGATACTCGGACATGACCGACTCCAAACCACTGAAATCTATCTGAATATCTGTCCGACAGACGCCTTAGGTGAATTTTTCCAGAAAGTTGCAGGTAATTAGTATCGATCACCGCTACAGGTCTACACTTTTGATTTACACCTTTGCGGTTGTGTTTACAGATATTTAACGCGCCCATTGACATTTATTGTGTCCCGGATATTTCCCAATCTTTACGGAAGCGGCAAAAAACACAGGGAGTACTTCTGAAGGTTGCGTGCAATTTTTGCAGGCGGGCTACAGTATTTTTTTGGGAAATAATCTTAAAGAATGTAATGTTCGGGTTAGTTGTATCTGCCATTGTCGTTTGCAAAGAAATACACTGAATGCGATCAATCTCTTCGCTTTAAATCAAACTGCGACGTTTTCCAAAAAGTTTTGTTCAGGTTCAATCCTACACCAACGAAATCTGATGTACATAAGCCCTTGTAAATAAACAAACACGAATTTTTGAGCAAGGCACGTATAATCTTTTTTCTAATCCTTTGTGTTATCAAACTATTTCCGGTTGGCTTGCTGCTGAAGTCTTGCCAATTTCAGTAGTGTATTATTTTGCAGTTTTAGTCTTTCAGGGATTTTCTCCCATCGGTAAATACTCGTACTGGAGACTCCAAGTCGTTTGGCAAACTTGGTAACCGATAGCTTAAGCTGTTTTCGCAATCTGGCTACGGACTTACCAGTTGGACGAATACGAGGGGGTTTTTTCGTGTTACTTGCTTTTGTTTTAGCCTTACCCGTTTGTGCACGAACAATAGGTTTCTTTTTCTTGCGGAGCGGTTTAGCTTGCCGGGAAAACCGTTTCTTGTGGGTTTTTGTCGCAGGGGCGCTTTGCCCGGTAATATCCAGATCGATATCAGTACCGAAAATATCAGCGAGTTTATCATCCGCGATGGTTTTAGCAGCAGCACTTGCATCGGTGATTGTCATCTCTAAATTGCCGCTAATCAATTCGCTTGCATCAACACCTCGCAAAACAAACAGAAGTTCCGGTTGGGTATCCAGCCGGTTGCCGATGCCATATAACACGGCGGCAACATGTTTGCACATCGTTGCCCAATCGGGGCAATTGCAACCCAACTTGATTTCGCCAGGCAGAGGCATCAGCCCGCTTTTTCTCTCCGTTACAATGCCCATAACATAATCAGACAGTTTGCCCTGAAGCAGTTCGAGCATCGAACCGATTTTACCGCTGCATTGTTTTTTGATTGACTTCCACATGGATTTTTTTAGCGGTTTTATATTGATAGAGACATTATAAAGTTCCGAGCCGCTGACAATCGCCTTGATTTTGCCGGGAAGAATCTTCAGGTGGCATACCGATCCATTGCGTGCGTATGTTCTGCCGCGAGGCAAACGATTGGAAAAATCCGAAAACGACTCCAGATGATTACACCACGCTTTGCCCCAAAAACTGCGGGCAATAGTACGGCCATTAATTTCAACCGGCTCAATCTTTTTGCCTTTTTTGCGAAGTTTTTGCATTTGTTTTAACGCTTTAGCTCTTCGCTTAGCCACCGAAACATACGGTCTCCAAGAGTAGTACGACACTGTATTTAGTCTCCTATAATTTTGCGCGAGTTACATCCAGGCTGACCAGTCGTAATATCTCATCATCAGGCAGCTCCGTCAGGTTCACCTCTTTGCCTGAAGAAAGGATTTCATCAGCCATTTTCTGTTTTTCTGTAATCATCGCATCGATTTTTTCCTCGACCGTGCCGGTGGTTATAAATTTATGAACCAGGACATTGTGTTTCTGGCCTATACGAAACGCCCGGTCGGTTGCTTGATTTTCCACAGCAGGATTCCACCAGCGGTCAAAATGAATTACATGACAAGCGGCTGTAAGATTCAGGCCGGTTCCACCGGCTTTGAGCGACAGTATAAAAAACGGCGGGCCGTCATCACTTTGAAACTGCTCAACCAGAGCCTGGCGTTTTTTCACCGCTGTCCCGCCATGAAGTATCACACCTGTCCGCCCAAAAACAGTTCCCAAGTAATCGGCTAAGGAGTCTGTGATTTCACGGAACTGCGTAAAAATAAGAGCCTTTTCCTGACGAGATGCGATTTCGTCGCAAATTTCACCGAGCCGAAGGAACTTGCCGCTGTCAGAAGCGATATAATCACCATCGCCGGTAAGTTGGCTGGGATGATTGCATATCTGTTTCAGACGCATTAACGATTGCAGCACCATCCCGCGACGAGCGATGCCATCCGCGTCTTTAAGCGTTGCTCTCAACGCCTTAACCGTCTGTTCATAAAGTTTTACCTGCTGTTTGCTTAGTTTGCAGTAACATGGTGTTTCAATCTTGTCAGGAAGGTCTGTAATAATTTTACGGTCAGTTTTCAATCGCCGTAAAATATATGGCTGCACTAATTGCCGTAACGGTGCAAACTGGTTGTGCTCTCTGTCCTGCAGGCTTTTTACAAATTTCTTGAAAACATTGGCAGAACCCAGCAGGCCCGGATTTAAAAAATCAAACAACGACCACAAATCACCAAGGCGATTCTCCACCGGCGTGCCGGTTAGAACAATGCGAGACCGGGCGGAAAGTTTTTTAGCAGCTTTGCTCTGGCGAGTTGATGGATTTTTTATCGCCTGTGCTTCATCAAGGATTACCAATTGCCAGTCAATATCCCCAAGCCAGGGTTGCCGGGTCAGCATTGAATATGTTGTTACAAGCAAATCACTTTGGGCAAGTGCCTTGTCGGGATTTTTGGTAATTTTTTCAAGTTTCTTACGATCTGTTTCTGCCGGATGTAGAAAAGTTAAATTCAAAGACGGCGTGAAACGCTCGGCTTCCTTACGCCAGTTACTGAGAAGAGAAGCGGGCACAATTAACAATGATGGCTTTGTCTTCTTCATCGTTTTATTTTGCTGATTGTATAACAGCAGTGCCAACACTTGAATAGTCTTGCCAAGCCCCATATCATCAGCCAGACACGCCCCAAGGCCAAGTTCTGCAAGAAATCGCAACCAAGCCAGGCCCCGCTGCTGATAGGGACGCAATTGTGTCTTTAGCGGCTTACCGATTTTTATGGAATCAAGATTGGCCGGTTCACGCAATCCAGAGAGAATTTCCAGCAAAGCACCGCCGGCAGAAATGTGAACCCACTGCTTTTCCTGGTTGGCCTGCTCGTCACTGGTCAAATCAGAAGACGCCCCCGCCAGAAGCCGCATCCCTTCGATAAATGATATCTCGCCATTTTCAGCTTGTTCTTGTAACCCCTGCCAGTGGTCTATCGCTTCCTGCAATTTCTCGCGGTCAACTTCAATCCACTGCCCCTTAACCAATACCAGCCCATCTCCGCCGGCCAAAATATCTTTTATTTCATCTGCCGAAAGCATCTCGCCGTTAAGGGCAACGGCAACATTAAAGTCAAGCAATGCATCAACTCCAAATTTTGACTGCCGCTTCTGGCCAATTGTTACCGATACCTGTGGTCGAGGACGCTTTTTCCACCAGTTTGGTATTCGCACAGTCAGGCCGCAGTTTTCCAGGCTTGGCACCGTTTGCAAAAACTTATGCGCAAAATATGCCGGCCATGCCAACGGTTGATAAATTTCGCCGGAGTCAACAAGATTGCCAACCCAGTCAATCTGCTTGGAAGCCTGTTCTACAGGCGAAAGCAGTTTTATCAAGGCGGAACGATTTTTGGCGCCGGCATATTGCTCCATTGCTCTGCGAAGCGGTATGTGTTTTACTCGACCGCCTGAACCGAATCCTATGGAATAAGTAGCTAAAAATGCAAACGGATATGCCTCATTTGATTTATTTTCGGCAAGATGGAAACAGACCCTGCCGACCTGATGCCATTTGGGAGCGTGTGTTTGCAAAAAATTCGCCAATCCCCCAGCTGGGCCAATAGCCTGATTGCCCCACCTGCTCAGGCTAATCCATATTTGGCGCAAAACAGATAAAGTAAGGTACTCTCCTCCCGACATTGGCGGTGCCGACAATAGTAATGTCGAAAAAACCGACTCGGAAGGCGGACTGACAACGATATCATCCACTGATTCCGGTATATGGCACAGCCCCGTCAAATAATGTTCTGCAAGCCCCTGCCAATATCCTAATGTCAGAGAATTCGTTGTTTTGTATTTGTCCGCAGCAAGTTTGAATAGCCCTTGAGGCCAGTCCTGCTCAAATGATTTCTGTAATTTCGCGAATTCAGGCGGCTGCGGCTCACCAAAAACAGCCTGCCAGCGAAGTTGTCCAGACGGTGTCAATCTTATCTCACTCATCGCTGTTATTTGCTTCTTAGCAAATATTCCATGGCAAAATTGTCAAATCTTTTATAGAAATTTCTATAGTGTGGTCTCAAGAGCTTGATTATAAAACTGCACTCAAGAATAGACAACCACTTTTTAGCTGTAGCAGGGCCAAAAGTTGTCATACTACACTTCTGATTTACACTTTTGCGATTGTATTTTCAGACATTTAACAAGTTCTATTGTATTCGAAATTTTCCGAAACACCTATAGAGCATTGATTATAATAATACCCAAAAACTGGGCGCATGATTAAGGTGGATTTGTCGCCTGAGACGATAACGTATTCAGGAGACAGATTTATGAAGAACAAAAGGCGTAATCACAGTGCCCAGTTTAAGGCAAAAGTTGCCTTGGCAGCGGCAAAAGGCGACAAAACGATTGCTGAACTGGCCAGTCAGTATGAGGTTCATCCGAATCAGATTACCAAATGGAAAAAGCAATTGCTTGAGTCATTGCCAGAGATATTCAATCGTTCTCGGAAGAAGGATCAACACCGGAAGGATGAGCTAACAGAACATTTGTACCAGCAGATAGGCCAGTTGAAAGTTGAGCTTGACTGGCTTAAAAAAAAATCTGGATTTGACGCTTGAGCAAAAGCGAAAAGCTATTGAGCCGAGCCACAAGAAGATACCGATTTATCGACAGTGTGAATTATTGGGACTGCATCGGAGCAGTTTATATTATAAATCTCGTGGTGAAACACAATATAACGAGCAGTTAATGAAATTGATAGACGAACAATATATCGAGACCCCTTTTTACGGTATTGACAAGATGACCGAGCAGTTGCGTCGTATGGGCCATCAGGTCAACCATAAACGCATTCGGCGACTGATGCGACAAATGGGCTTAGAAGCCGTTTATCCACGTCGAAGGCGTGGTTTGAGCATACCAGACAAGCAGCACAAGATATATCCATACCTGCTCAGAGATGTACAGGCAATCAGGCCTGATCAGGTCTGGTCGGCAGATATAACATATGTTCGTATGTATCGCGGCTGGCTTTATCTGGTAGCGGTAATGGACTGGTTTAGCCGTTATGTTCTTAGTTGGGAAGTGTCGGTAACATTGGAGTCAGAGTTTTGTGTTTCGGCCTTGGAGCAGGCTTTGAGCTTTGGCAGACCGGAGATATTCAACACGGACCAGGGCAGCCAGTTCACCTCAATAGATTTTACAAAGATATTGTTGAATGCAAGTGTTCGAATAAGTATGGATGGCAAAGGCCGAGTATTTGATAATATTTTTTCGGAGCGTTTATGGCGAACGGTGAAAGTAGAGGAGATTTATCTTCGGGACTATCAGACGGTGGCTGAGGCGAGGTATAACCTCAGCCGGTATTTTGAACTTTATAATAATCGGCGATTACACCAGGCTTTGGGCTACCGTACCCCAGCCGAGGTGTACGGCGTAGCAGTTGGCACTCCGGTCGCCCTCCGGGCTCCCTCCGTTCCAACTGCTTCAACACATGGTGATAAGTCCACCTTAAAAACCCCAAGTTTCTGTCTTGACAATGGGTAGGGGTATAGATGAACACAATAAGCCTCCCCAAGATAGCAGTCGGTCTGTGCAGGCAGTCTTTGTTGTTTACGAGGAGATATACTTCCGTACCGTACCATCAGATTAATGGTTCCCTATTAGCCGTGATGTAAAGCCCTGAGTCAGGGCAGCCCTTGGTCTGATGCATGCCGCGGCATGCATCGCCGGCGGCCCTGTACTTTTAAAGGCATCGACCCATTTACACTACTATTATGGTAGATGGTACGGTTCACCCATATTTTCTCGGGTTGCACTGAAAGGCCCGAGCCCCTTACATTTTATTTGGAAAGGAGTATGGGAAACCTCTTAGTTAAGTTCCTGTGCCCAATTTGTAGCAGGATTGATTCAGCCTGCATCCATCAGCCTCCAGCTTCCCCTCTTCATCAGCCTGCTGATAGTATACTTGGCGCGTGTTTGAGGTAGTAACTGATACCTCGGCCTGACCAATTTCGCTGCCTGGCCTTCTTTAGAGAATGATAGGTTTCCTTGATCCGGGTGTACGTCTTCAGAGGGTTATTATTTTCCTTTATGATGCCTCCGTACCATCGCTTGAAACCGTAAAAACGTGCAACTTCATGTTTTAGATAGAATTTATATTCGGGACTAAGGTTAGGGTCGATCCTGCAATAAACTTCATACTTGCCCTCACTGAAATTATTGTAGGCCTGTTTCCTTTTGTCCGCTTTTGCGATAATTGAGGCAGCCACAGGAAAAAGACCCAGAATTCGCTTCTTATAAAAAACATTTTCACTCTGTCTCTTGCGTTTAGGACGGATAACAAAACGTTTTCGGTCTATGACGCACGAGTTGTAGAGTCGCAGCAGATGCTCCAGTACGGTAGCTTTTCTGACATTATCCTTACCATAGACGAATTCCAACTTGCGGAGTATATCAGCTACCCGAAGACTCGGCGGCTCCAGAAATAAACTTAGCAGTATCCCGTTCCTGTATTCGTAAAACTTACTGCTTTGCGTCCCCCTTTGCATAGACTGTCAGCATTTAATTGGTAGAGCGCCCTTAAAAATGTGATGTTCGGCAAAAATAGGGGCAATAACGGCGGGTCATAGCAATTTGCTGTTGTATTTTAAGAAATAGGAAGAAGTATGAGGGCGGCGGAACGCACAGATTGACAGCCTATGCAGCGGCCGCCCCGATGATCATCCTTCAGTTAGCAGGCCCGGATGATTGCTTTATTATTTGTATTGGTGGTTTAAATAGTTATCGTTTTTATCT
>Ga0315544_1003092_pt1 | contig 11255 bp, 8 predicted proteins | sample SalMarSW160130MG_2_FD_202543 | JGI IMG/M metagenome (GOLD analysis project Ga0315544, IMG submission 202543) | Salt marsh sediment microbial communities from the Plum Island Ecosystem LTER, Massachusetts, United States - Salt Marsh Sediment SW1601-130 ... | reverse complement strand
GCTGGCGGAATTCAAAACCGGCAAAATTCTGTTGGGCACAATCGTTGACGGTACCGGAACAATCGACCAGGTTACAATTGGCTGCGAAGGTGAAAACAGTTACACAATCAATTGTCATGGCAATCCGCTTATAGTAGCGGATATTATGCGACTGCTCGGCCGGGAAGGAGTAACGCTGCTGGATGCGGAGGAGCTTTTGGCCAAAATCTTATCGGCGGGGCAGGGCACCACTGCGATAGAAATCGAAGCCAAACTGGCGCAGCTAAAGGCCAAGACGCTTACCGGGGCCAAAATAATCGTTAATCAAGTTCGGGCAGGCTTAAGCCAGTGGCTGCAGAATATCCGGCTCCGGCTTGCGCCTTCGCCGAGACAAGTCGACACAACATCGCTTGATGAAATTAAAGCGCAGGCGCGGGAGATTCTCGAAAGAAGTCGGGCGGCGAAGCTGATTATCTACGGATGCACGGCGGTTATAGCCGGGCCACAAAGTTCCGGCAAAAGCACGTTATTAAACTGTCTTGCCGGCCGACAGAAGGCAATCGTTACCGATATTAAAGGCACGACCCGCGACTGGGTCAGTGCCCAGTGCCGAATTGGCCCACTTTCGGTCGAGCTAATTGACACCGCTGGTCTGGACGAAGAGCTTGGCGCAAAGGCCGATACCATCGAAAAGGCATCTCAGGAAAAGGCCGTTGAGCTTCTGGAAGAAGCCGACCTTGTGCTGCTTGTTCTGGACGGCAGTCAAACAGCAGAGCAGCCCGCCACACAGACCCGCCACACAAATGGCGGGCAAGCGGCGGGCGAGCTTGATGAGCGCCTGATTGAGAGACTCGCAGGCAAAAGGGTTTTAACGGTTCTGAATAAATCCGACTTGTCGGACAAGTCCGATTTGCCCACCAGATTTGATGCAGCCAGACTGCCGAAAATTTTAGCCGACACGGTCAAAATAAGCGCAAAGTTAGGCACGGGGATTGATAAGCTAATCGAAAAAATGCAGCAGATTTTAGGTGTGGCTGAGTTTGACGTTTCCGACAGTGTTTGTTTTACGTTGCGACAACAAGAATTACTCGAACAGTTGAAAAACACTGAGTTAGAAGTGCAGGCTGCTTCAATCGTAAGAGATTTGTTGAAAGGAAAGGTCGGATGAAGTTACCCAGCACTTTGTTTCGTCATCTGTTTATCAGTCTGTAGGTTCGTATGAGTTCAGCTACGCTCCAGGCCTGGGCGAAACAGCCTTTAGGTTTGTGGGGCGGGTCGCCATCGAATATCTCACAGATTTGTCCGAGGCAGCCATCGCTGGTAAGGTGCTGCATCAATGGCTCGATAAAATCGGCGGCCTCTATTTTACTTTTTCTACTAAAGCCGTTGACCTTCAGGTACGCCTCCACGAATGGGCCAATCAGGTACGGCCAAACCGTGCCCTGATGGTAAGCCTCGTCCCGCTGCTGCTGTGGGCCGGTGTAAGTGCCTTTGTAACGGCTGTCGGTCGGCGCTAATGTCCGCAGGCCATAGGGCGTCAGCAGGCTTCGCTGGACGGTATTTACTACCGAGACCTGCTGCTGAAGCGTCAGCGGCGAAAAGGGCAGTGAGACGGCAAATATCTGGTTCGGCCGAAGCGTTGTATCAATTGTGCCATCCGGCCCACCTAAGGGTGAGGTCTCGCCCGCCCCGACTCGCCTCGGCGAGGCCGGGCTAAAGGCGGACAAAATGCAGTCGTTCAGGCAGCCTGTACTTTCGTTCCAGAACAGCCGGCAGAAACTTTCCCTTACTTTATTTGCCATATCTCCATAATGTTTGGCGGTGGGTTTGTCCCGTCCGGCGTAAAATTGGGCAAGCAGAGAAAGGCTGTTATACCATAGTGCGTTGATTTCGACAGCTTTTCCAAATCTGGGGGTAAAAGCGACACCGTTATATTTGGCGTCCATCCAGGTTAGCTGAGTTTCACTGTTGCCGGCGGTTATGAGTCCGTCGGCGTCGGCGCAAATGCCGAAGCGTGCGCCTCTATGGTAAGAGTCTATAATGGAGTGGATGGTCGGCAGAAGCTGCTGCTCGAAGGTTATCAGGTCGTCGGCAGTATGCAGATATTGAAAGGCAGCGTTGATAAACCACAGGGATGTATCAACACTATTGAAGTGGGCGGTATCGCCGTAGTCATCGAAGCGATTTGGAATCATACCGTCGTCCGCAGCCCGGGCAAAGGTGGTCAGGACCGATTTTGCTTCATCGAACCTTCCGGTTTCAAGCAACAGGCCGGGCAGTGCTATAAAGGCATCCCTGCCCCAGTCTGCGAACCACGGGAAGCCGGCCAGAATCGTTACTCGTCGCTCGTCGCTCGTTGTTCGTTCGTCCGGTACACGCGTCGCGATAAACTGGTCGGCTGTGAGACAGAGAGTTCTAAATTTCCTGTCCCTTGTTCTTGCGGCGGCAATTATATTCCTGCGATGCTTGTGCAAATCCTCAATCGATTGACGAATATCGAAGTTCGAATCCTGAATTCCTAAGTTCTGAGCTCGTTGGAGATTTGCCCAAAGTACGATTTTGGTTGAAGAATAAACTCGGCACTTGAAAAAGCCGGGGGTCCACAAATCTTCGGTGAAATCCTGGCCCCTCTCTCTGTCGCTGCGATATATGAAGTTAAACCACCATTGTTGGTCCTGTTCGAAGCTCATAGAAGGACATTTCAGTGATAATTCGCAACTATTTGTGATATCGTGGCGAATTATCAGGCTGGAGTCGCGCCACTGCGAACACAGATGGGCGTAAGACTTCTGGAGCGTGTGGAAATCCCGCAGGCCAACAAAAGGTCTTGAAATAAACTCTATGGGTTCGGTAACAGTTGTGAAATCATAAGTGATGGCAGCGGTATCGGTATCACGGAGTAAATATACGGACTTAGTCAGTTCGAGGCCGCCCAGTACATAATCGAAATGCACGCCTGTATCCTGGCGGAACTGCTTCAAAAAGGTGAAACCTTCGGGTGTCAATTTGTCGTGAAACTCAAAGGTTGAAAGATTAAGTATGTTTCCATTGATTATGACCATTTCGAGACAGTTTGCCAGTGCCATTATTCTGTTGACAGGTGGGTTGAGCGAGCCGATGAGCAGGCCGTGATACCTTCTGGTATTGCAGCCGATTATCGTTGACGATGCGTAGCCGCCACGACCATTGGTCAACAGCCACTCTTTGCTTAATAAATCCTCGATAGGCTTGTCGGAAGTCGGCACAGAGACGATTTCGGTATCTCTTGCTCTTTGCAGTGTCAGCACGATTTTTCCCCTCAAGCACTATCTTAGTAAAGACTAAAGGTCTATTAAATGCCGGGACTCAGACAGAGACATCTAATCCCCTATTTGGGTTTGCAAGCCGGGTCGGCCTTTATCTTGCGACAGGCCGCAAAGCGCAGGTTCGGCGGTCCGGGCGGAACAGCGGCTGCCAAGATTGTGCAGGACGTTCATAAAATTGATGTAAGAATCATAAGGTGAGTCATACGGGTTAAAATACTTGTGGACATCACCGTCGGCAAAGTACTTCGTACACATATAATAGAAATGGTCGGATATTTGCAGTTTCCGCCAGTCTGCGATGATAATTTCGTCGCTGGTGTTTTTGATTTTTTTCTCGAGCCGATAAAGCTCGTGAATGGCATTTGACTGCATTGCGTTTCCGAGCCAGGCGGAGACGTCTCTTTCGGTGTCGGCCCAGCTTGTCAAATGCGGCACATCAATTGTGCCGACCGGCTCATAAGAACGGGCTACCTCGCTGGGGGTTTTAAAATCGTTGTCGGGGTGCTTTAGAATTTCCTGCGGCAGATGGTTCATAAAATCAAATATGCCGGTATCCGCCCACTGGTGTTCACCGAATGTTTCGTAATCCATAAACAGGTTAACGACATTGCCGTTTCCGTTCACGGCGGATACCCACTGTGCGAATTTGTCTGCGGTCAAAGGCCACTGCGACCAGTTACGGTCGGAAAACCTAAAGGCGATGTCATCGCTGAGGGCATAGTTTTTCAGCAGTAGTTTAAGTTTGTCGCAGCCTTTCGGGCGATAGACGAAATTCGGGCTTCTGAAGCCGAGGATGTGGTCTGCCCCCTCGCTTGCTATCGCATCGAATTTTCCGGTTGATTCGATAAGGGCGGCTAAATCATTATTGTATATGAGTTCGGTATTTCTGAAAATGCGCGGCTTTTGACCGAAAAGATATTCGATGGTTTCCATGTGTTTGCTGACCTGTTCGAGGAATTCATCGCGTGAGTATAAGAAACTCAAACTATGATAATAGGTTTCGGCAAGGAACTCTACGCAGCCGGTCTCGGCCAGGGCGTCAAAAGTGCTTAAAACTTCGGGGCTGTACTGCTGGAGCTGCTCGAGCAGAATCCCTGTGAGGCTGTAGGCTATCCTGAATCTGCCGTCGTATTTTTTTATCAGGTTCAGCAGCAGTCGATTTGCCGGCAGATAACACTTGTTCGCGACCTTTGTGCAAATGGCGGCATTTTTGTAATCGTCAAAGTACCGGTTGCCGTTGTCAAATACGGTATAGTGCCTTAATCTTAGAGGCTGGTGCCCTTGAAAATAGAAGCATACAGAGGCCATAATTCTTTTATCTTAACGCAAGATTTTATCAAACCGTAACGAGCAGCTCTTCATAGATTTGCGCACACCTTTGAGCTGCGTCTTTCCACCGAAGTTTTCCGGTCTCGTACCGGCCGTGGTCCCGCAGGGTTACTCCCAGCGGGGGATATTTTAGAACAGCAATGATTTTGTTAGCCATTTCGTCGATGTCCCAGAAGTCCACCTTGAGGGCGTGCCTGAGGACCTCCGAGACACCGCTTTGCTTGCTGATTATTACAGGTACATCGTTTCCGAGCGCCTCGAGCGGCACCAGTCCAAAAGGCTCAGAGACGGAAGGCATTACAAACAGGTCGGCCATCCTGTATATTCTCTCCACATCTTCACCGTGCAAAAAGCCTGTGAATAACATCTTTTGGCCGATTCCAAGCTCTGCCGCCATTTCGACCGCTCGTTGCATTAAATCGCCTGAGCCGGCCATGACAAACTTTACGTTATCCATCACGTCGAGAACCTTTTTGGCTGCCATCAGGAAGTATTCAGGGCCCTTTTGCATCGTTATTCGGCCGAGGAACAGGACGATTTTCTCATCTTTGCCGATTTGCGTTTCGCCCAAGTTTATGTTGCCGTTGCCATTGTGTTCGATGCCGTTATACACCACTTCGACTTTTTCGGCGCTTAGACCGTAGCGACTGATTATGATGTTTCGAGTGAAATTGCTGACGGCAATTACTTTATCCGCTGCGTGCATTCCCATTCGCTCGATGTCGTAAACCATCTGGTTGACGTGCTCTCCACTTCGGTCGAATTCGGTGGAATGTATGTGCACAATCAGGGGTTTTCCGCTGGCTTTTGCCACCGCGATTCCAGCGGGATATGTCATCCAGTCGTGGGCGTGCACGACGTCAAACTCCTCATCTTTGGCCAATTCGGCGGCAATGGCAGCGTAACGATGGACCTCAGTGTACATATCACCGGAATAGTCGGTTGGGCCGATAGAGCAGATAGCTGCACTGCCCTGAGACTGTGCTTTGCGTTTCTCTTTGAGGTGTTGCTTGTAACCCTGCGAGGTCGAATACGGCTGCAAAAGTGAGGGAATTGTGCGAAAGACCACATTCCTGAGTTTACCGGACGTGGACAGCTTTGAAGATGGGGTTAGCAGCTTTACATGAGTGGCATAGTCACTGTCTGCTGTCGCGGGCAGACAGAAGATTACCTTTATGTTAAGCCGGTCCATTGCTTTTGTAAGCCCGTAGCAGGCTGTACCAAGTCCACCGCTGATAAACGGCGGAAACTCCCAACCTAACATAAAAACTCTCATATCACCCCCATCACGTTAGTTACATAACCTTCCATTGATTAAAAAGCTGTGGTTAGCTCTCCTATGATTCCAGTGTCAAGGGCCGGAGCCGGAGACTGAATTGCGGGCTCGCTACCTGTTATCATCAGTGTCGTAATCGGCAAGAAATCAGGTAACCTTAATCAACAACAGGCAAAAAAGCGGCATAATTACCTCGGCCTTATATATAAATCGGAGTTTGGGGGGGACGATGTACAGTGAATTTTTGAAAAATTGGGGCTTTCAAGTTAAAAATCAGTATTTTACCGGTCTATGCAGGAGGTGGAATTGCCACAAGCCGACTGTATCTCAACCGTCGCAGTCGCTGGTTTTTGCTCTCCATCGGCAACAAGGAAAAACAAGGACTGATAACTTGTATCCCACCAGGGCTGGAGTCCGAATCGCCTGGGCAGCTTCAAGTGGCCAGGGGAAGACTGTCCCGCCTGCTTACAGCGTAAACGCAAGCCAAGTAGCACGGGACAGCTACCCCTTAATAATGTCGCCTCAGGAATAAAAAATATGCAATCAAAGGCCATCGAACCACAGCTTGCCACGTTTGGCGTGGTTGCAGATTTGCAGCTTTCCGAGAAGGCAAGCAGGGGAGGAGGAAAATCCTCCTACAGGTCCTGGGGCTTGACTGTGCTGCGACGGTTGGCCTTGGTTCGAGCAGCGGCGGCATCAAGCATGCCATAAACGGCATCATTGATTGCCGCAAGAGCATCCGATGAGGTCATCATTTTCTTGCTCTTGACGTAGGCCTTGACCTTGCTGGCTACAATTAGAGAGTCTTTTTTCTTTGCCATTGCTAAAAATCCTCCATGTTAAAAAGTTAAATTTTGATAGTCCGGCGTCATTATCCGCCAGGCCGCCATACCTCAATGGACCCAGCTTTGTCGCGTCCCGATACAAAGAGCAGGTTGACACTTACGTCCAATAAGCAGCAGTATGGAGGTCTACAGGGGTTTTTATTTACACGTACTCAGCCGGATTTGCAACAAAAAAATGTGCAATCAGCAAATTTTACCGGTCGTATGGTAAAAGTACCCACGAGAGCCACCGGTCAAACTGCGTTTTCTGCCGGGCAGCAATTTTTGATAATTTAAATAATTGATGGGACTGATTTTGACGAAAATAACAGGACAAGAGCGATTTCTCAGAAGCTGACAGGAATTTAACTTGATTTGGCGTGGAGAAATAAAATGGCAAGGCGCTCCCAAAAAGGTCAAAAACCCCAGACCAAGGTACAAGAACTGGTGACGGTCGCTTTTGCTGATAACGCGGACCAGGCCAAAGACTATGAAACTCTTCTAAAAAGCAACGATATCCCCGTTGTAATCAAAGAGCAGGACGAGCAGGAAACAAATGGCAAAGTTATCGCAGTAATGGTTCCTGAAGATTTCCTTGATGAGGCGCATGTGGTTATCGAGTCTCAGGACGCTTACGACGATTTTTATGATTTGACATTAGAGAATGAAGACGAAGGCGACTTCGACAGTGATTTTTTTGACGAAGCCCTTTAGCTTCTGGCGGATTTACGTGCTGAGATTTTTTAGTCTATTGCGGCAGGTCATCAGAGTTAAACAGCCTGGGGTAATTGCCACAATGTTGATTGTTTGGATTGTCAAAGACCCAAAGAGGAAAACAGAGGGTAAATAAAATGGGCGAAGAAAATATCGAAGAACGTCGAGCCTGTGATGACCGAAGGAAAAACGTCGTGGACAGACGTTTTAAGCAGGACGGTCGCCTTGAGCTGGACCGTCGACGAGGCCCCGGAAGACGCAGAAGCGATGAGCGCAAATCCGCTGAAGAAGGCCAGATGTCGGATGAGCAATTTGAGTTTCTTATGGCTATCGACGAGTACAAGAAGAAAAACGACAGACCTTTTCCGACGTGGACCGAGGTTCTTGAGGTGATAAAAGCGCTGGGCTACCGGAAGGTCGCTGAACCTCAATCGCTCGAGCAATTCAAGAAAGAAGAGAAACAACCACAGGCGGCAAGATAGTTCCGTCGTTAATGTGAGTCTATTTTGCAGCATCGTGGGCAGGTCCCGTGCAATTTTGCTTTGTAGAGGCAGGCTCAAGCCAAAGCAAAATATCTCCCGCAATAACCCATCCTTAGCAGTGAAAAAGCTTGCTGTAAAGGAAATTGTTGGGTAAACTCTCCGCACACTTTTACAATTAAGGCTGAACGGGCTGTATTTCGTGCTGTGTGATTTGGGAAGGTACAAATCCGAGCGGTCAGCCGGGTTGGTGGCTTGTAATTTATGACAATGAAAACTATTCAAAGAGGTGACGAGAATGACTGAGTATTCGGCAAGTCCGGCGGGAGAGAAATTTGCTATACCCCAAAAGGGTGAGGACGAGGCAGAATTTAAGCGTATTGAGTCGCTTGTTGAAGCGGCCCGCCGGCAAGACAAGGAAATTGTAGTGGTGATGGGTGTCGGTTTTGTCGGTGCGGTTATGGCGGCCATTATCGCTGATACCGTCGATAAAAAAAGCGGTAAACCCTCGAAGTTCGTCATCGGCTGTCAGCGGCCCAGTGTTCGAAGCTACTGGAAGATACCGCTGCTTAACCGGGGTAGGTCACCCGTGAAGGCAGAAGACCCAGAGGTCGAGCCGATGATAGAGCGCTGCGTGCTGGAGAAAAAGACACTTGTGGCCACCTATAACAGCGACTGTCTCAAGTTGGCCGATTGTGTGGTCGTGGATGTTCAGTGTGATTATACAAAAGAGAGCCTCGGTAATATGCGGACCGGCAGGGCGGAAATGAGCGCGCTGGAGGCGACAATGAAAACGATTGGTGAAAGGGTTCCGCCGGATTGTCTAACGCTGATTGAGACGACAGTAGCGCCGGGCACAACGGAGTTTGTCGCCTGGCCGATTATGAAAAAGGCCTTTGCGGTACGCGGCATTAAAACAGAGCCATTATTAGCACACAGCTTCGAGAGGGTTATGCCCGGCAGACAGTATGTCGCATCGATACGGGATTTTTGGCGGGTCTGTTCGGGCTGTAACGCAGAGGCAAGAGGCCGTGTCGAGAAATTTCTAAGAGAGGTGCTGAACACCGAAGAATATCCGCTGACGGTTATGGACCGGCCGATTGAATCGGAAACCACAAAGATTGTCGAAAATTCCTATCGGGCGACGATACTTGCGTTTCTTGACGAGTGGAGTTTGTTTGCCGAGCGCAATGGTGTGGACCTGATTAAGGTCATCAAGGCAATCAAGGTTCGGCCCACGCACAGCAATATCATATTTCCGGGTCCGGGCATCGGCGGTTATTGTCTGCCCAAGGACGGAGGCCTGGGTTACTGGGCGTATAAACATATACTTGGTTTTAACGACGATATTTTCAAAATAACGGCGACAGCGATTGACGTCAACGACACCCGCGGACTTCACGTAGCAGCATTGACAAGGGATGCGCTTCGCAATATGGGCAGGCAAATAGCCGGGGCGTCGCTGTTGCTTTGCGGTGCCAGCTATCGGCAGGACGTGGCCGACACGCGCTACAGCGGCTCGGAGATAGTGGTTCGCAAGCTGACCGAAATGGGCGCTGAGATGCGGGTGCACGACCCATATCTGGAGCACTGGTACGAGCTTGAAAAACAGGATACATACCCGGCACCGGGTCACTCATGGGCGAGGTTTTTCCGCAATCAGGAAGGTCTGGTCAATATTCGCGTTCAAAGAGACCTCGCTGAGGCACTTGCCGGCGCTCAGGCGATTATATTGGCTGTGCCGCACGCACCTTACCTGGAACTCGACCCCGATAAAATAGTTGAATGGGCGGGGGCACCTTTGGCGGTGGTTGACTGCTTCGGCATACTCGACGATGAGAGAATCCGGCGGTACTTCGAGCTCGGCTGTGAAGTGAAAGCTTTGGGCCGAGGACATATCCAGCGGATAAAAGAACAAGTGCGGAGAAAAGCAGTGAGCTAAAGTTTCCAGCTACGGCTCGGCCTCCGCCGAGACGAGTGGAGTGCCTAAAGTTATGGATTATCTTCTCACTTTTAGGCACTTTACCCCGTTAGAAAATAGAGGGTAAATAAGAATATGGTACAAAAAGGGAATATTTCTAACGGGGTAAAGAGCAAACGAATAGCCATTTTGGCGCCGGTTGCGTGGCGGTGTCCGCCGCGAGCTTATGGCGCCTGGGAGACCGTTGCCAGCAATATTACAGAGGGTCTGGTGGCTCGCGGCTGGAAAGATGTTACGCTGTTCGCCACGAAGGAATCTATAACGAAAGCAAAGCTCGTAGGTTTTATCGAAAGAGGCTATGAGGAAGATAAGACCCAGATTCCGAAGGTTTCCGAGTGCCTGCATATTTCCAAGGTGATGGAGCGGGCCGATGAGTTTGACCTTATTCATAACAACTTCGACTATCTTCCGCTGACATATCTTCCATTTATAAAAACGCCTATGCTCACGACGATACACGGCTTCTCCGATGAGGACATAAAACGCGTTTACCGCGACCACAAAGATACTTATTATGTTTCCATAAGCGACGCTGACAGAGACTCTGAATTGCCTTATCTTGCAACCGTTTACAATGGTATCGACCTTTCCAACATTACCTACAGGGATAAAGGCGGTGATAAGCTCGTCTGCTACGGACGGATACACCCGGACAAAGGATACCATCTGGCCATCGAGGTAGCCCAAAAAACTGGTATGGAACTGATATTGGCGGGTATAATTCAAGACCAGGATTACTTTGATAATCAGGTAAGGCCGTATGTTGATGGTACCTTGATTAAATTTATTGGGCCGGTTAACCCTGTTCAGCGTGATGCACTTCTTAAGGAGGCTTATGCGGTTGTTCATCTTAATACTATTCCTGAACGATTTGGCCTGGTTATGCCAGAGGCAATGGCGGCAGGTGTTCCGGTAATTGCAATGGATTTGGGCTCCTGTCGGGAGGTTATCGCAGACAAACAAACAGGCTTCTTGGTCAATAACGTGGATGAAGCTGTAGAAGCCGTCGGTAAAATAGACAGTATCGACCGCAGGAAGTGTCGAGAGCACGTGGAAAAGAACTTTACCATTGACCGTATGGTCGAAGGCTACGAGAAGGTTTACGAGGAAATCTTCAAACGAGAAACCCAAAAACAGAAAACGTCTGTGGGGAGATGACAAATGGCGAGTGAATTTGTCCGTCGATACGAAAACAATCCTATTCTGACGAAGGACGACGTCCCTTATCCGGTGGAGACGGTTCATAATGCCGGCGTTGTGAAGTTCAATGGTAAATACATAATGCTGTTTCGCTCACATCTTGCCACCGGCAGAAGCATAATCGGCATTGCCGAGAGCGATGACGGTTTTAATTTTAGGGTTCGGCCG
>Ga0315544_1003090_pt1 | contig 11257 bp, 10 predicted proteins | sample SalMarSW160130MG_2_FD_202543 | JGI IMG/M metagenome (GOLD analysis project Ga0315544, IMG submission 202543) | Salt marsh sediment microbial communities from the Plum Island Ecosystem LTER, Massachusetts, United States - Salt Marsh Sediment SW1601-130 ... | reverse complement strand
ACCCAGAGGGGAGGACGGCGAGAGCAGATCGAGATACCGGTTGATGAAGTGCTTCGAAAATGGGTCCACGGAGCTGAATTGGTGACACTTGCACGGGTCTACTTCAATAGAGTTGCAGACATCGAGTACACATTCGAACAATTAGGCGATTTTGTTAACGAGAATTTTGAGACTTTCTTGCCTTGGATGTTTGGCGTAATAGTTGAATGGACCAATGACCTCCTGAAAGAGCAGAGCATCAATAAGGCGCTACCAGAGACGGTTTCTGGGGTGGTGCGGTGGGGCGTAGCCAGCCCTACAGCTGTTTATCTTATGGTTCAAGGTGTGCGGTCAAGGAGGCTGGCCACCAAAATGACCGAGGTCTGGGAAGCAGAAGAGCAGCAGGGTGACATTCGCTCGTGGGTACAGTCGATGAACGTGACCCAATGGCGAGATACCTTTGAAGCTTCGGTGACTGAATTGCGTAACCTGTTGGAGTTTTCGAGGGACGAAGCAAAAGGGGCGGCGGTTGACCTGATAATGCATGAATCTGCAACTCTCGGAGTAGAAAGCGCTATAAACGAATCCCCAGAGCAAGATGTATATCTGAATCCGATTGATGATTCACAACTCTCTCCTATTGGCATTTGGTTTGAGAATCGACTTATCGGGCAAGTCTTTGGAAAGGACCAAGTGGATCTTCAAAGCATATTGGGTTCTGGCTTGATTGTTTCAGCCAAGTTTTCGGCGACTTCTGGAAAGGGATTTCTCACACTCAACCTAGTAGACCCCAGTACACAGCTTGAATAAGTAATTTGGGTATTCTGGGGACATAATATCTGATTTGTAGTAGACTTAATTGGTATGGTGTCACTGGAATTCTGCTCCAAGGTGGTTACTTGTTCCTAATAAAATCAATGACCTCGTTGATTTTATCCTTACCAATGAGCCTGAAAAAGTAATTTTCTGGCGCCAAATCCTGCCATATCTCACCGATTTCTTCCTTATCCCTGGTATCAGCAGTATCTAGTAGGTATTCACCCTTATACTCTATTATGAAGTAGTTATTCCTCTTGGTTTTGATGACAAAATCAGGAAAGAAGCGTCCCTTGTGATAGCCTTGCAAATAAAATCCACTACGCTCTATATTGCGAAGCCACCAGCGGACATTATCCAGAGAGTCTATCTTACTGGCGACAATCCTTTCCTCTGAGTTCATTAAATAGGCTCTTTCATAAAAATGCTTATCATATTCTGTATCTTCATGGAGAAAGATTTCTGCTGTAGGAGAAGGGGTAAAGCCGGGACATGTCCTCAGTTTTTTCTCATTTCTGAGGGTTTCAAAACGGGTTTTGGTATAGCCATCAAGAAGTTCCTGAATCCTATTCTTTATCTCCAGAGCCAACTTGTATCTATGATAGAACAGTTGCTCGAGTGTTACTTTTTGACTGTCCAATAACCAATTCACTATGTGTGCTACATATTTAGTGATGTCCTTAACGCTAATATTGGGAAACTGGATGTTTCTAGACACCTCATCTATCAAATCTTTTTTGGGATCTGGAAACGGGGTAAGGTATACTTGCGCAGAAGTTTCTTTGATTAAAGTTGCTTCCACTTTTGTCTTGTCTTCTTCCAGCCGGATATCAACCTCGTAAATCTTCGTTATCATAGCATCTAAGTTGATTTCCGCTTTATAACCTTCACCCATTAACGAAAACCCTCTGACGAGGTCAGGACGATATGTTAATGGTTTGTATGAATCATCGTCTTGTTTTAAGGCAAGCAGCGGAATAATTACGTCCTTATCATCAACGACCTTATCGAAATAGGTCTTCTCTGGTTTGCCTTTGCTACCTGCCCTTCGCAACGCATACTCATCATAACCGTAACCTTGCAAGGCTCTTACTACGCTCTCCAGGGTCTTTTCAGTATCAGAGGATGAGGTAAAAACATACGATACGTTCAGTTCGTTATGTGTTTTCTCTTCGGCATTTGGCAGACGGAGAATTCTTCCCAATATTTGCGCTACATCGAGAGTTGAACGCTTATGTGCAACCGATGTGAGGATAGAGGCAAAAGGACAATCCCACCCCTCACCAAGTGCTTTGACCGTGAGTATATATCGTATTCCGCAATCTGTGTCCAATAAATCTACATTATCTATCTCGTGATGTTCGGCATCCCGAATAGCGACGTAATCTTTGGGAATATTCTTTTCAGTTAACAGGAAATCTCTGACGGCATCAATGGTTATAGTATCGTAGTGTTTGCTTTTGTTTTGTGTCTGAATTAGCATAATGGGGCGGATATATTCACCTGTCTCTTGCTGTTCAAGCTTTGCAAGTTCTTCTAGTTCGGCGCATTTGCCTATTGCAGCATCTAAGGCTATTTTCCAGGAGTTTAGATAGGGAGCCACATAGATAGGAATCTTCACCATATGCTCCGCCTTTAGTTTATCTGCCCCAATACTTATGAGCACATTGCTGTCTTTCAAAGGAGTGGCGGTATACTCCATAATGAAGGACGGATTTAGCTCACGTAGCATATCGTAAGATAGTTCAGTTTTGACATTGTGTCCCTCATCTAGCACAATCAGGGGTTCATTCATCTTGATAACATTGGTCAGCGATTCTACCGGCTTGGCAGTACCTTCATACTTGTCCAATATACCGAGGTACTTAGCGTTCACATTCTCGAAGTGGGTCATAAGCTGACCATTTGTCCTATAGTTACGCAAACTCTCCGTATTCTCACGCCGAAAAGCCTGTAGTGTCTCAACCAGCACGCATAGGTAGTTGTCTAGGTCATTCTTGGTAATTCTCAATGCTTCTTCAGAATCAAACACCTTCACGTAATTGGCGAAGGCAGCATCCAGCACCTCCCTATACGGATGATTGCGGTCTCTCAGCTTTTTTAGTGTCTGACTTCGTATTGCATCCGATGGGGTGAACCAAATTACAATTCCAGTTTTGCCCTTGTGAGTCAGATACAGACGATATATGCAGTCTACGGCATGCGTAGCAATCAGGGTTTTCCCACCCCCGGTCGGAACCTTAAAGCAGATGTAAGGTACCTCGTCTAAGCCCTCAATGGTGTGATAGGGCTGACCAGTAATTTCCATAAATGCCCGGTTAGCTCCATGGCGGGGAAACTCCCGAATTGTCTCAAGGTAGTTCTCGAGTTTAGTTATCACTTCTTGTTGGTATCTCTTCAGGGTAAGCATTTTGTCTCACCAAGAGCCTTAAAAAGTTTTTATCTCGTAAGGGATTTGCTTGAATATAATATCAAATCTCTCCAGTTCATCGTCATCTATCATTACTGCGTCAGCATAAACAACCTTCTTCCCATGATAGTGCTTGGCGATTTCCAAAAACTCCTCGCCAAGCTCGTTTTTCCCCCCATAAATTATAAAGTAGTGGACCCCACCATTCTCTCCCACATACCAATCATCTCTATTAGCTTTCCCCCAGTCTATGGTGCCATGGGTTTCGGTGAAGTAGATATATCCAGCCAAGTCTTCATAAGAGGGTTCGCCGATTATCTGTTTATGCTTGTCAAATAACGGCTTGCCTAATTCCAAAAACTTGAATCCACCGCCGAGCCCTTCTCCCTTTACTTCCTCACCACTGCTCTGTTTGTAGGAATAACCCTGGATTACTCCTCTTAATCTTTCGGCGGTAATAGTCTCTGCAATATCATTTTCCATTTCCACAAGAATGAACTTCCTGCTACCGCCGTCTTCCTGATTTAGGGCTAAAACTGCGTGTCCTGTAGTGCCTGAGCCAGCGAAGGAGTCTATAATAATAGAATTATCGTCAGCCACTAGGTCAATTATTTGTCTAACTAATTTTGAAGGTTTGGGATTCTGAAACTCGCCTCTGCCGAGAATTTTTCTCAATTCTGCGTTTGCCTGCCGCGTGCTTCCAAAATCCTCGTATTTCCAGAATGTCCAAGGACGCATCCGTTCACTTACTTCACTCAAGTATGTTTTCTTTTGTGGGACCTTTTTACCTTCCCGGTCAAGATAAATTCGTCCATCTCTTATAAGCTGCGTCAATGTTTCCTTTGAAAAACGCGGATAAGTGCCTTTTGGTGCACGCCAAACTTGCCCATTTGGGAAAGTAAACTCATACACGCCTGCTTCGCTACCACTTTTCGCATGAAGCGGCGTCAAAAGATACGGCCCTCGAGGGTCATTGTCATAGTTTTTATAAACACCTCTTTGTTTTTCTCCTTTTCTAATTCCTTTTATCTTCACATTATCAATAGATTTCGCATAAGCAATAATATATTCGGTATTAGAGGAAAAGTATCGTGCGTCATTCTTAATAGTGTCCATCCCTTGCCATGTGATAATTCCCAAAAAATTCTTCCTCCCAAATACCTCATCCATCAGCATTCTTAGGCTATGTACCTCATTATCATCAATACTTATGAAAATTGCTCCAGCTGCACTTAGAAGCTCACTTAATAATCTTAACCTTGGGTACATCATGCAGAGCCATTTGTCGTGACGGCTCAAGTCTTCTGCCTCGCCACCGACCACCTTGCCAAGCCATTTCTTTATTTCAGGAGAATTCACATTATCATTGTATATCCAGTTTTCATTTCCCGTGTTGTAAGGTGGGTCAATGTAGATGGCCCTAATCTTGTTGTAGTAATAGGGCAAAAGGGCTTTTAAGGCTTCCAGATTATCACCCTTTATTAGTAGATTTTCGGTATCATCACTATTCACAGAGAGGTTTCTATTTTCTTTTAGTAAGCGAAAGGGAATTTCATTGTGATAGTTAATTACCTTATCTTTCCCGATCCACTTCAGTGTGGGCATTTGGCCTTACTCCCCTTAATCCGTCTTCACAATCAATTATAACACCTGCTCATACGAGTGCCAGTAACCATTTCATAGTGCCCCGTATAATAGGGCGTGTCGGTTGCACATTTCGTCAGTTAGTTCAGCACCAATGTAAATAAAACATCGCTAGGCTAGAGGTTAGAATGGTGGTGGCTTCTTATTTTGAAGTTGCTTCCACTCTTCTTCGACCTCTTTATAAGTCACGAATCTGCAATTGTGTTCTCGTAATAAGGAGAAGGAAGGTCGTACCAGTTCATTGTCGAACTTTTCGTTGTTTGCTTCATCGGAAACTATGATAAATTGGACTTTATCAGCAGGATAGCTTTCTGCTATATCATTGAGGCGCAGCAAGCCCGAATATATGATAGGAGTATTTTCAACTTCAAATGCGTGAGTTAGTATGCTACGTTTCTTGTCGAAGAAAAGCACGTCTATTCTCTTTGCTATGTCTAGAATTTTATCAGTATGGAATTTAGGTATGTCATCTAGAATTTCTTTCAGATTTTCCTTCAGCTTCCCCTTATCGTTTATCGCCACATAGACACTCAATCCTCTTTTTATGCCCACCTCCGCAATTTGGTGCTGTATACGTAAATGCTTCCTATACCCTGCCAGTCCACTCCTATCCTCTTCCGCTGTGCTTATCTGCTCTGCAGCAGTCAACGCATCCTTGATCGTATTGTAATCCTTTTCAGTAAGCGGCTTGATAGCGTTATATATACCACGTAATTTTAACCCCCATCGCCGTGGATCAGGAACATCCTTAAACAAATCGAGGGACCCAACCAGCGGTTTGAAGTCATAAGGTTCATCGAGTTCTTTAACTGGTTTGATTTCAAATTGAAATGGGGATTCTGGCCACTTGGTTTCCTTCCCGTAACAAGCCTGTACAACTTCGTATAACCCCTTGATAACTGAGTCACCGCGACAATAATAGACCACCACATCGCCAGGTTTAAGTTCAAGCACCTTTGGATCAGCAGGTAAGGGATTTCCGCGGCTGTCTAGTGTAGGAGAACCATCCAAATTTCTCTTTCCAACAAAACCAATCATCCTTGAGTTTTCGCTGAAGGATTCCAAATCATGTACAACAAGCCATTTATTCATATCTCCCTCCTGTACCATCGGCTAGTACAGTCTCAGGCCTTTAATTCTAAATAATGTTACATTAGTGCTTTTGAAATTCGTCTGCGCTTCTCGCACGGGTCACAAGTATTACAACTATTGCCATTCTTAGGGAAATAACAACTCCAAGTTACTTTATCAAGCAATGGCAATACATTCAGCGATTTCGCTATTCTTATAAGTTCATCCACCTCAATCTTTTCTTGATGACCCTCTGGTATTAGAGGTGTCTTAACTTCGATCTTCTGTCTTGTGGCCCGAAAGAAAGCATTGATAGCATCCCGAAAGAGTAGCGAAGTATCGTAATAAGTGTTCGTAAACCCAGTAATTATGTAGACACGTTCATTACTTCGTGATTTTTTCCTGTCTGCCATTATGATCGAAGAAAGGCAGGCTAGTAATATCAAATTACGATTCTCTAGACCTGTATCTCCTCTCTTTGATCTGCCTTCTAGAATGGAAGACTGGCTCCAAGAAAATAGACTCTCGATTTTGATTGTTCTGACTTGATCATCCACTACTGTGTTTTTATCCGTGTTCCTTGCGAATTCTTTGATGTAAGGGAGCAACTGAATTACTGCTTCAGCTTCTTTTTCTCTCGACTTCTGACCATAGTCGCAGAATACTAGCGTGAGTTTAAGAGGTGAATTTTCTGAAATTTCTTTTAAGGTGGCTAGAGTTGAGTCAAATCCGCCTGAAAATAGGCTATAACAGTGCTTCATTATCCTAATCCTCCATCCTGCTCCTTACATATATGACACTTACCAATCAACTGTTTAGGTTGTGTGTACCCACTCTTCAATCAACTTGAAGGATAGAGAGTTAGGATCGCGCAAAGGTGAAATAGTATCAGTCATAGTTATTTGTTGCCAGGATTTAGCATTAGTTACAAAATCCGCATAGTATCTTACATCTTTCACCTTTCGGAAATGCCTAAACCAAATCCCAAGCTTGGGATCTTCTGACCGCACATAGTTATACTTGCCAGAAACAGTAACTAAAGCAAAGGGAAAATGGTGAGCAATGATAAGAACGAGATCGTTAGCCTTCATTTCGTGGGCGAATGCCCAGTAGTCTCGTTCATATTCGGGTAGTTTTTCTTGAGTTGTCTTCATTAGATCGCCAACGTTGTATGCAAAGTCCAAACCAATATAACCGGCAGCAAGGCTTTCAACGCAATGCTTTACTGCCTCACTGGGTTTGTCTGGATGAAGCTGCATTCTCCAATAAGTCATTTTATTCCTCCAGTTGTTCGTATTAACATAAACAGCTAGCTAAAGCTACATAAAATGGTAGATCTAGTGTTTATACTAAGTAATAATAATTATAACATCCTCTTGGTATAAACATTGCGCATCAAGTTGAGACGTGGACGAAACATTCCGTCAAAAAGCTTAGGCAGGCGCGATGGTCTCGATTATGCTTCGGGACAATCTGCGCAATCTCAGAGATTGCCACGCCCCGACAAGCCGTGGCTCGCAATGACACGGTGGGTTACTGCTAGTGTTAAAAATAGTGACAAAACAAGGTGCGATGCATTTTCTTATTCCGATAACAACGTTGCCAGTTTCTGGAGCACCTCCGAGATTGTCTCGGTTGGCAAAGTGCATATTAATTCGGCATGTCGAGCACGCCAATCCAGACTCTTAACCTGGTCAGATAATATTGCTCCTGCCACCGGTAACCCGGCGGGAAGAAGAACCTCGAAAGGGTAGCCTTTGGGCTGGCTGGTTATTGGACAAAGGATGGCCAGTCCTACCTTGCTGTTATAGCTTTGTGGTGACAGCACCACGGCTGGACGGCGTCCGGCTTGTTCGTGACCTGCTTGCGGATTCAAGCTAATCCACACCACATCTCCGCAATGAGGCACGTAAGTGCGGTGGCCTACCACGTTTCGTTCCCCACGGCAGAGCCGGTATCAACCTCGTGATGCAAGTTATCTTTGGTGACATTTGATAGGAGCTGTTCGAGGGTCAGCTTCGGCTTAGTTAGCCGCGTGACAACGATTTTCCCTTCTGCCAGCGATACTTCGACGGATGTCTCTTTCTGGAGTCCCACTTCATCAGCGAAGGATTTCGGAATGCGCAAAGCGAGACTGTTGCCCCATTTCTGAATACGCGTCTTCATATCAAACCTCCATTCGTAGTATCTACAATGAAGATACACCATAGACAAGTATTTGTCAAGCCCACCGGGAATAGTAGTCAGGAGTCACGAAACAGTAATCAGGAGACAGGAAGCAAGGAACAATTAAGAGAATTCAAAAATCAAAGGGCAAAAATCAAAATGACAAGTCAAAATGCAAAGATTCTAGAAATAGGCAGGCGTATTGTTCGGCTGTTTCACAAGAGCCACGCCGATAGCAATATTAGGCCTCGTTACAAAAATACGTTAGCTTCTTTTTAGGGGAAGGAAGACTTTGTAGCCCACGAAGATAAGCACAGCCAGGGTGACAGCAATGCCGATAAATCTCAGTATGTTGTCCAGGTCATAAGGTACAATTGCGAATATCATCGTCCCGATACCGCCTAGAATCAAGCCAGTCCCGAAGATATCCTGTCTGCGTTGAAGGAAGAGGCCCACGACGGCAAACACCACCCCCAAGGGTAAGACAATCAAGAACACGTTCTTATCATGCGCCGCTACTTCCTGCCGGTATTCTTCCTGAACCTCCTCATATTCTTGCTGCCACTCCTCGTACTCTTGCTGCCACTCTTCGTACTCCGGGCTATCGTAATCCGGTATGGATATAGGATATGCCGGATGTTCCGGGTATTCCGGATGTTGAGGATCAGGATAGAAAGCCTCGACGCCCGCGATGACAAGCGCGATAAGCAAACCCGCTATAGCCAGGACGTAGACGACTCTAAGAATGCGCATCTATTCGCTCCCTCGAGGTTGTCAATGTCCGTTTATTCTTATCCACTCTCGATTCAATTATACCTCTAACTACCCCGGAGTGGAAGCCATGAGCAGGTGCTCCTGTTAAAAATTTGACAAAAAGTATAGTTTATGCTAATTTTATACCATAATCACGATGAGAGGCCATCCAAAGGGGTTGGTCCCGCGGTAATGCCTCTCTTTTTCATTCGTCCCCTTTTCGAAATCCTATGGGGTGCCGTTTCGGTTCCGGTGGCGCCATAAGCTGACGAATAGCTTCAAACACCTGTTTAAATTGAGCATCATACTTCTTCTCAAGGGCATCTAGCTTGCGGGCAAGCTCGACATGACTTGCAAGCATCTGCCGTAAGCGGATAAAGGCACGCATTATCTCAATATTTACCTGGATAGCACGCTGACTACGCAAGACACTGGATAACATGGCAACGCCCTGTTCGGTAAAGGCATACGGGGGATAGCGTCGCCCACCCCAGTAACTTGAGGTGCCAAAATGGAACCTCAAGTTATCGAACTCTTCCTTGCTGAGCTGAAACATGAAATCCTAAACGGAAGTCAAAAATTAAAGATAAAAAATAAAAATGACAAGTCAAAACCCAAAAATGCAGTGCGAGGCTTTAGCCTTGTGCCACGATGGAATTGCATGGCCTTAAAAGGTCGCACTACAATGGTGTTTGGAATTTAGCTGTGGGGATTGCCACGTCGCCCCGACAAGTCGGGGCTCGCAATGACAAGAGGAAAGGGGCTCGCAATGACAAGAGGAAAGGGGCTCGCAATGACACGGTGGGTTACTGCTCCTGTTAAAAATACCGGCAAAACAAAACGAATAGTAAAAATTAAAGATAAAAAATAAAAATGACAAGTTAAAATGTAAAAGCTGAACAAACCCAAATGGCAAACTAGAATTGACAAAAGTTAAGCAATATGTTAATCTAATAATAGACTCATCTGCCAGGTGTAGAAGGAGATCTTACATCGCTCTACGGAGCGATGTTTGTATTTACGTTTCTCTTTTTGCGAGTTTATCTCTTAAGTTTCTCTTTCTAGAAGGACCGTCTACGTGGAATGCTGTGATTAACATAGCCGCTGGCTGGGCAGACCGCTTGAGCTTTTCTAAGATGATGCAATAATCTCCGTCCTCTAACCATACATAGGTGCGCAGTTGCCCTTTACTTTCCAGGTAATCCCATACTTTGACGGCACTATCATGTGAATTTGTGATGATTGGTGCACACCAGGGTAATCTCTCGGCTCGACGGAAATCGGGAATGCGCTCACCTGTACTTTTGTCATCTCTGCTTATGAGGTGCCAAAAGCCTTCCTCGTAGCATAGGTCAGGTAATACCCTTTGATCCCACCATACTATGTAATGCTGGAACTTAGGCTTGGCTTGCTTAAAATCTTTCTCAAATATTGCATAAAGGCCAGTGACGATTTCCTCCCATGTGCCTGACAGCGTAAGTATGGGAGGCAACCAATCGAGTTCCGCTGTCATGCTTGTGTCTCCATTGCCTGCCATCGGAATAGATTAACCTTCTCTTCTTGGAGTAGTGTCGTTAGGGTTAGCCTGTAACTAGAACGCTGTCTCATCTGTTCGACCAACCTCTCTTTGGCTGAGTTCCCTGAAAGTTCGCGATTGGCATACGCTACTGCTCCAACCAACAAATCTGCGAGTGCTAGTTGTTCTACTTCATGGGAGCGCACTGTCTGAATTCTTTCGATTATCTCCCGGGAAAAATCATATAAGTTATTGCAAAGTACATCTCTCAGTTTGGCGACCTTTGGAGCACTGCGAGTATCCTTGATATCAAGATAGATTCGGTATCGTGCCTCAGGGCGAAAAATTACCTTCAGCATGTCAAAATACATCTTGAAATACCAATCATCATGGCTTTGTCCAAATGCCTTATGGTTGAGTTTCGTCTTATCCGGCACTATTAGCGCACGGAAATGTAGGTCTTTCTCATCAAAAAAGAAGTCTATTATATCGAGGTAAAACTGTGCCTTTGATGGTGACACTTTGGTCCACTTGATCTCAAAATCAGGCCCCAGACTGTGGCGTCTCTTGATTTGCCTGATACCAAGCGCGATTTCCCTAGCTTTCTCTAGCGGACACCAGATAGCGCCTAGCACCATTATCCCTTGGTGGTCATGCTCCAGATGGCAACTCTCGTCACAATATATGTTGTAGGTTACAGTCATGGTGGCCTGTATACACTCCTCTTCTTAACGATCTGCGTTCCTTCCCAATTCTAAATCTTTTTATATGCTTTTTCCAGCATTATTAGGTTTTGCTAACGAGGTAAAGAGTTAATCATATTCTTATCGCATAAAGAGACACTTTAGGCAGATGCTCTTGTTAAAAATAACGGCAAAACAGGGTATAATAGCGGAAGGCGA
>Ga0315544_1003082_pt1 | contig 11272 bp, 7 predicted proteins | sample SalMarSW160130MG_2_FD_202543 | JGI IMG/M metagenome (GOLD analysis project Ga0315544, IMG submission 202543) | Salt marsh sediment microbial communities from the Plum Island Ecosystem LTER, Massachusetts, United States - Salt Marsh Sediment SW1601-130 ... | reverse complement strand
GGCCACCTTATGAGCAGCAAAAATGTCAAACGCCGAAGACGTCTGGCCGGTTCTGCTTTTATGAACACCACCGCCGCAAGAACAATCAAAATGTTCGTCAATAAATAACAGGAATCGATAGTTGCAAGGAACATTAAAACCCTCTTAAAATAGCCAATAGAAACGGTTTGCTTCTCGGCCATCAACTCAGCTGCCGCCAGCAAGCCAAAAAATCTTGAAGGAAAGCTGATATGCCAAGAGTCAGAAAAGGCGCCGCAAGACACCGCGCAAAGAAACGAATCCTAAAAGCAGCAAAGGGCCATCACGGCTCCGCCGGCCGATTATACCGCCTCGCTAAAGAAACTGCTGTAAAGGCAGCCGTCGACGCTCGAATCGACCGAAAACGCAGAAAACGCAACTTTCGAGGCCTCTGGATTACACGATTAAGCGCAGCCTGTCGACTGCGAGGCATAAGGTACAGCCGGTTCATCAACGGCTGCAAGAAAGCAAACATCCAACTGAACCGTAAAATGTTGAGCGAAATCGCCATTGCCGACCCGGACGCCTTCGATGCTGTCGTTGAAGCCGCCAAAGCCGCAATGCCGTTAGGCATGGCCAAGTCCATCGCCCAATAAGCTAATCGAACGCGCAGTACGAAAAATGCTTGAGCAATTCGAAAAAATTGGCAAAGATGCCCTCGAAGACTTGAGAAAAGTCTCCGACCTTGAGTCTCTCGAGCGGTTCCGAATAAAGTACCTTGCTCGAAAAGGCCGGATAACACAGATGCTAAGCCGGATAGGTCAATGCCCACCCGAACAAAAGCCTCAGGCCGGACAGCTCGCAAACAAAATAAAAAAAGATGTTACCGCCGCGTTCGAGCAGCTCAAAAAGACCATCGCCGAATCCCGGCGGAAAAAAACGCAGCAGCTTATCGATGTTACTTTGCCGGGCGTACCAATCCGAATCGGCAAAATGCACATTATCACCCAGACCATAAACGAGCTGCTGGAAATATTCGGCCGAATGGGCTTCGATGTCGCTTACGGCCCAGAGGTCGAAGACCAGTGGCACAATTTCGTCGCACTAAATATTCCGCCTGAGCACCCAGCAAGAGACCCCCTCGACAATTTCTATATCGACGACAACACTCTTCTGCGAAGTCAGACCTCTACAATCCAGATTCGCGTTATGGAAAACAAAAAGCCCCCCATTCGCGTGGTTGCGCCGGGGCGCGTCTATCGTCCGGACACCGTCGATGCAACACATATGTTTATGTTTCATCAGCTCGAAGCGCTCGTTGTCGACGAGGATGTCACTATGGTGGATATGAAGACCACCATCGACCAGTTCATTCACGCCTTTTTCAGCCCCGGTACGCAGTGGCGTTTTCGCCCGAGCTTTTTCCCCTTCACCGAACCCAGTGCCGAGGTCGATTTACTTTGGGTCGACAAATCCGGCAAAGAAGACTGGATAGAAATGGGCGGCTGTGGTATGGTCGACCCAAACGTCTTCGATGCAGTCGGTATAGACAGCGAAAAGTACACCGGCTGGGCCTTCGGCTTCGGCGTAGAACGCCTCGCTATGCGAAAGTACGGCATCACAGACATTCGCCTGCTCTTTGAAAACGACCTGCGCTTCCTCGACCAATTCTAAAACCGGTGTCCCACGTCTACTGAAGATGTTGAAGACGTAATTATTCGCCAGATTTCGTCTTTTTTCTTAATCGCCGCCTAGTCTTTTTTAGAACCTTCTCTATCAGCAACGCTTTCCCCATGTCGATTTCTTTATTTTCCGCTCCATTCTCCGTAGCAGTACGACTGCTACTGCGAAGGACGAACCAGTACTCCTCGAAAAATCTCATACGGTCTGTGTCGCTCGCCAACCAGGGCTCGAACATATTTATCTGCACCAGATTCTTCAAACGCAGCCGGGCCGGAAGTCTCCGGAACTTTTTCGTCCGCTCATTATCCAGAAAGAAAAAATGCCAACTGTCCTGCTCTTTCCGCGCCAGCATGTTGCCCAATCGCAAATCGCCGTGAAAAATCCCATCCGCATGCATCCTGCCGATAGTACGTCCAAACGCCCTTATAAACAACCTTCTTTCCCGCAACTTGTGGTGAGCCTGTCTGCCCTGCGTAGCTTTAGCGAAGCGGGGTCGAACCATTTGATAAACCGACCGGCCGTTTTCGACCTCAAGGGTCGCTAAAAAATTTCTCGTCGTCAAAAATGCAAATCTGCATTGCCCCATCGCGATAACAGCAGGGTTCTCAAAGCCGTTCTCTGCCAGCATAAACGCCGCCTCTAACGCTCGCCTGGCCCGGCTGGGACGAAAAAAATGCTTAACAAAATCCCAAACCGACCGGTAAAAATACTCCTTAAGGTAAACTACCTTTTCAGCGCCGCCGAATCCGACGCTGAATTTATACACCCTCGTAAACTTGGACGACCGGACCAAAGTTGGATGATACCGTTCGTGCAGCGCTTCTTTGCCGGCTAATAAGGTTTGTTCAAATGTGTCGTTGCGAACACCCTTGTGAATATACAGCGTGCAGTTTCTTGTGGTGAGCTTGTCGAATCCACCCCGCCTTAATTTATCGAAACCGCTCTCCACTTGTGGTGGGCTTGCCTGCACTGAGCTTTGTCGAAGTGTCGAATCCACACTCCTAGCGCCCCAGAATACTGATGCCGAGTTTATTGGCAAGCTTGATTGTTTCTGGCTTGTCGATGATTATCGTTTTACCAGCTTCCACAACCAGGCATTTACCGCCGTTCTCGGCCAAACTTCTTATAGTCTCGGGCCCCACGCACGGCACGTCGAATCGCATATCCTGATTTGGCTTCGAGGTCTTGATAAGTGTCCAGCCGCCTTTTTCGCAGTATCGTCCCGCACGCTCAATCATTTCCGCCGTGCCTTCTATCGCCTCAACAGCTATAACTTCTCTTTCTCTGACCGCGATTGCCTGCCCTATGTCCAGTTCGCCGAGTTTCTTGACTATCTGCCAGCCGAATTCAATGTCACTTTCGACCGACGAACTCAGCTGATGCTGTGTCATCGTCCCCGACGTCGCCAAATGCTCTTTGCAGTACATTATTGAGTTCTCCAGCACTATTCCTCCGCTGGCCAGCTCGTCGGCCAAAGCGCTCAAAAGCGTATCGTTCTGTTTGTCTCTGCCTCGCAGCCGCCAGTACCATATCCGCACTGAGCGCCAGTCCGGCTGATATCGCAGTATTCGCCACGGCGTAAAGATACGTCCTTTCGCAACCCGTCCGACCATAATCGCCCGCCTAACGCCGTGTCTTCGCAGCCTGCGTATCCAGCTGCCTGGCCGGGCAATCGCAACTCTGTAAAATACATCGACTTCGTCGGCCAGCGAAGCTTCTGCGATACCTGCCAAGCCGACGCATATTACCTTCAAGCCCGACTTTCTGGCACCCGCAGCCACCAGATAAGGCAACTTGCCCTCACCCGCAATCAAACCCAGCGTATCTCGTGGTGAGGACATTCGGCTGAACCCGCGGCGGGTCCTGAACTCACTGTCGAAGGACTCAGTTGAAGCCCCTCTCGAATCCACTTCACTGCTCATAATATCTATCGTATTTTGGTAACTGGTTACTATTTAACCAATTACCATTTACTAATCACCAATTTTGTCCGAAGAATCCTCTTGCTTGGATGAAAAAAGTCGCTCAATCCGACTTTGAAGATTCCGAATGCTCTGCCGCATATCGGGCAGGTATTGTATCATACTATAGGCACGTTTGCCCTGGTTGGCTTCGATGGCAGGAGAGCCTAAGACTATCTGATTGTCGTCGATATTGTTAATAACACCAGCCTGGGCCGCTATCGTAACATTGTTTCCGATATTGATATGGCCAACGATTCCGACCTGCCCACCCACTATGCAGTGATGTCCGAGGGTCGTCGAGCCGGCAATACCAACCTGGGCCACCAGCAGACAATATGACCCTATCTTCGTGCCGTGGCCTACTGTAACCAAATCGCCTAATTTACTGCCCTGACCTATGATTGTGTCACCGAGGGTGCCGCGCTCAATCGCGCAGCAGGTGCCGACCTCGACATCGTCCTCTACAACAACGGTACCTATCTGAGGTATCTTGTGGTGGACGCCCTTATGGCTGGCGTAGCCGAACCCATCTTCGCCTATCGTCGAGTTGGCATTTATAATTACACGATTGCCTATTCTGCACTCGTCGTAAATCGTAACGTTGGGATACAATATGCTGTCATTGCCTATCTGCACTCCCCGCCCGACATACACGTTGGGATAGATTATGCAGCCGTTGCCGACCTTCGCGTCATCGTCGACGACCGCGAAATCGTGAATCTGGCAGTCCACTCCAATCTTCGCGCTGTCCGAGATTGATGCACGCGGACTTATCCCAACCTTCTTGTGCTTGCGATGGCCGTGCAGAAGCACCATAATCTGCATAAAGGCATAGTAAGGGTCTTCTGCCACTAAAAGTGGGACCGAGGTATTGGCTGTTTCTCTACTTACAATTACCGCGCTGGCCTTGGTCGTCTGCAGTTCTCTCTCATATCTGCTGTTGGCCAAAAAACTAATGTCGCCCTCGCTGGCACGGCCAAGTGTGGAGGCCGACTTAATTACAACGTCGGGGTTTCCGCAAACCCTCCCGCCGACATACTCAGCTAATTCTCCCAGCGTCTTCGTTTGCCCCGTTAGAGATTTGCCCTCTTGTATCATTCTTCCCTTTTTATATTGTGTTATTCCCCGTTATACAGTCTCTAACGGGGTCTGCATACAAACTCCCTCATCTTCTATATTGTTTCGTGCAAAGAAAACTCAGCACGCGGCGCAGGTTATTATACCAGAAGGATGAATGGGGTCAACTATTCAATCTTCATAAAACAAAACCGCATTTTTTGCAGCTATTTTTCCGGCCTTCGTAGCCCCCGTTCTTGCTTTCGCAAAAAAGCACGGGGGCGGAGTAGGTGCGGAAAAGACCACCTTGATGCCTATGGCATAGCCTAACCACAAAAAAAACAGGCCACAGGGCTAACCCCACGGCCCGCTAATTGTCATTCCGCACTTTATGCGGAATCTATCAAAACCACCACCGGCTTTGCCGGCCTCAATAAGCAAGATGCGAGATACTGGCGACGAGCGACGAACTCAATCCTGAGGATAAATAATTATACGGTCGTGGATAACCGTAACCAAATCCGCCTTGCCGTCACCGGTAACGTCGGCAACCTTCAGCTCTCTCGGCTCAACACCCCCCTTGCCGCCCTTACCGCTGTCACGGTAACCTTTCTCTTCAAATATCTTGAAACGCATAGCGGGTATCGGCTTAAGCTGCCGGTCAAGAGCGAGTATTTCGATATGCTTTCGCCTGTATTCTACCATAATAATGTCGGACTGCCCGTCACGGTTTATGTCGCCTGCTGTAAGATTGCCGTAGACACCGTCCTTTATCTTCGTCTCGTAGTCGAACTGCTGCTCCAGACGCTGCACACCTAAGCTGTCGCTCGGGCCTGTTATAAGCGCGAACTTTGCGCCGTCGAACAGCAGAATACTTTTCGCCTCACTGCCCGTAAGCGGCGCAAAAAGCATCTTCAAATGGTCCGCGCCGACATCCCATCTGCCGACGTCTATTTCTTTCTCAAATCGATAAGTCTCATCGTCTCCCGCTTTTAATATCTGAAGCTGACCCTTTTGGCCGTCAAGCAGGCAGATAGCGGGCCTGCCCGCCGGGCCGCCCTGTTCGATATCAAAAGCAGCCACAGCCGATATCTGGTTCTCCGTGCCTCTGGCATTATACTGGTCGACAACACTCCAGTTTTGTCCATCAGCAAAAATCAGGCTCCTCGCGAAATTCTTTTGCGCAATCAGCAGCTCTTCGCCGGCACGTCCGTCCACGTCCGCAACGGCAACCGAACGCGGACTCGCATCTTTAATCAGGCTCGCCTGCGCACTGGGCGAGTCAATCACTTCAAATATTCTTCTCGTTGTCTGACGAATCAATATAGGCTTCTCGTACTTTACAAATATCAAAACGTCCCGCTGGCCGTCCTGGTCAACGTCAACAACCTTGATGCCTTCGGGGTTCGAGCTGAGTTTCTCAAGCTTCAAATCCGAGTCGCTTTCCTTAATTTTGCCGAGTATACCAAGCCCCTTGTGCCCAGCCGCTTTATCACGCTTACCCCCGGTAGCCACACTGTAAATAACCCTAAAGTCTCGGACATCATTAACGTCTTTCGATATGTACACGCAGTCCACATCACCATCGCGGTCAATATCCGTCAGTTCCATTGCTACCGGCTCGCCGACCACTTTAATCGGCTGCGGAAAACTCAACCGGTCGTCTACAAACTCGGACTTGCCGATTATCTTTTCTTTGACACTCAAAACGCCCACCTCAGCTTTACCATCGTTGTCACAGTCTGCCGCCGACAGACTGGCAATATCGGCAAGGGCCGGAAATCGAACCGGCTCAGCCAGCCCCACCCCTGCCGCCTGCTTATAGAAAATAAGTTCGGCGGCGCCGGCGTCACTTATCACCACATCGAGAAGACCATCTCCGTCAAAGTCACCGACCACTAAATCCCGCTTCGTATCACCTTCGCCTGATGCCAGAGGATAAAACAAACTCGGCCAATCATCAGTGCCGCCCGCGGGTTTCTGTTCGCTGCCAAGCTTGTAGCAGACTAATCGGCCGCTCCGCGCATCAACGGTCAGCACCTCGTCGCCCGCCGCCCCGTCGATGTTTGCCAGTTCCAGGGCGAACGGCTTTTCGATAAAGAATTTTATTTGAGGACCCAATTGCCCGCCCTGGCGACCAAACCGAACGTTAATCGGCTTTTCAACGTCGTCCGTCACAAGTACAAGGTCCTTGAGACCGTCTCCATTCAAATCACCCACCTCAACACCTAATGTCCGCCCAGACGTGGGATATTTTACAGCAGGTGCCAGAGAACCGACCTTTTTTTGCAGAATGATGTAAACCGCATCCTGGCCGGCCAGAGCCAAATCGTCCGAACCGTCATTATTCAAATCTGCACACACCAGCATATTTGGTGATAAAAGCCCGTCATCAATCTTGATTTTTTTCCTTGTCCGCCAGCTTAATTTTGTTGGTTTAGCCTGTGGTGAGCCTGTCGAATCCGCTTCCTTGTCCTCGCCCTGCACCATTTCGGTACGGGGCTCGCCAGCCTTTTGCAATATCACATACAGCCCCTTCGGCTCGCCGTAAAACGCCAGGTCTGTCATCCCATCCGAATTCAAATCTCCACAGACAAGACTGTACACCCTTTGCGAAACAGCAACATCTTGTCTGTCGAATCGAGTGGGTGGATTGAGCAGGTTTACCTCCACATCTTCCGGGTCAACCGCCACCTCCGCTTCGCCGGGCCCTATACTTTCTTTCTGAACCAGAATTTCTATCTTGGCCTCTCGGTTATTGACGATTGCAATATCGTTGCGTCCGTCGCCGTTGAAATCCGCAATCCGCAGATTATGCACATCCCAGTCTAATTTGATTATCTCAATCTCGCTGAAGCCATAGTATGCCGCCAGTTCATTCACCCCCGCGCTCGCCTCGCTTCGCGGGCGAAGCGGGTCTTCCCCCCTGCTTTCTTGCGAAAGCAAGAAGACAGGTGTGGGGGCCGCTGCCTCACCCGGAACCACAACTGCAAGAAAAACCACCGTTATTACTTTAATTACCCGCACAATGTATGGTGAGCCCGTCGAATCCATAACACCTCCACACAAAAAACGGTTTAAGCAATCCCAATACTACACGCTCCTTACACACACCTCCGGCGTTGTTACCGGACGTCTGGAGCCCGATGTTTTCTCGGACACCTCCGGAGTTTTTACCGGATGTTTGGGGCCCGATGTCGTGTCGGAATACCAACGACTTAATATCATCCGTCATCCGTCGTCTGTCGTCTGCCGTCTGCCATCCGTTCTTTATATCTATCGCAGCTTATCCTTGATAGCTGTCATCAGGTCGGAGGTATCAGCGCCTAACTGCTCCGCTATTTTTACATGTTTGTCCGCCCGCTCATATTCTTCGAGCTTGTAGTAAGCAAAGGCAAGCCCCTTATGGGCATCGGCCATTTCCGGCTCAAGCTGGACTGCTTGCAGGTGCTGTTGAACAGCCTCTTTATAATCGGCCTTATTCGAATAGGCTGCCCCGAGATTATAATGAATTGCTGCATCGTTTGGCTGCAGGTGAACGGCTTTTTTATATTGTTCAATAGCCTTGTCGTAATCGGCCTTTGCAAAATACGCGTTTCCTAAGTTCGCCAGAGCGGCGACCATATCAGGCTTGATACGCAGCGCCTCTTTGTACGCTTGAATCTCATTGTCGGCCATTCCCAATTTGTTATAGGCCAGGCCCAGGCCGTAATGCGCCTCGGCCGCAACTCCGGTGTCGTTACCTGCCCCCGCCGAGTCTTCTGTCGAAGACAGATTCGGGGGCGGGCTGGATGTCTGGGGCCGGATGGTTTTTCGGGAATCGTGCGTTAACTTCAAAGCTTTTTTATACTGAAGTATCGCCTTTTCACATTGGTCCATCTGGTTGTAAACATTACCTAATTGATTGTAAAAACTGCTGTTCCTCGGCTCAAACGCTATTGCCTTTTTCAACACCGACTCTGCCCTGTCGAACATTTTTTTTTCGCAATACACTGTGGACAGATTCGCGTAAACATCGGCAAAATTAGGGTCAAGTTCAAGCGATTCGCTATACTCACTGATTGCGTCGTCCAGCCTGCCTGTCTTGGTGTAGGCATTGCCAAGATTATTATGTGTCTTCGCGTCGGCCGGATTGATTTCAAGGGCCGCTCGGTACTGGTATATAGCGTCTTCTATCCTGTCCTTTCTCAGGTAGATATTGCCGAGGTTCGTCCGGCACTCAGCCAGTGATGGATTTATCTCAACCCCTCTCTCAAACGCAACCAGCGCCTGCTCGATGTTGCCCACATCTACATAACTGTTGCCCAGATTGTTAAAAAAGCACCCCAGAGTCTGCATCTTATCCAGGTTCCGCATATAAATGCCGTCGTTGTCCGCTGGCACCTTGAATTTATTTATGTAGTGCTCGTCCGAGGCGCTGCCGCCTCCGCTTGTCGTCTCAATATTGAAACGCACCCGGCCGTCATCGTATCTTACAAAAAAATGCCCCGGCACAACCACACCGTACAAAGGAATCCCAAGCCGTTCCGCCAACGAAAGATAGAGTACCGAAAGGCTCAGGCAATAACCTCGTTTATTGTCCAGCACTGAGTGCAAAAACAGCTCCTTCGGACTGCTCGCCTCCTTGACCGACTTAAAACCCAATTCATCAAACAAATACTTATTTATAACGGGTATCGCCCTGTGATTGGCCCTTACTCTCTTGGCCTTGAGTCTGTCGCGAATCTCATAAGCCATATCATCAATCACCGATACATATCTTCGCCCGAGCACGTTATCGTTCCACTGCTCCGAAATAATCAAAACAGCCGTCGCCAAATCCACCTCGTCGGCCTCTAACCGCAGCACTCGTTCAATCGACCTTACGGACAGACCCGCCTTGTTCTCATTAGCCAAAGGCTCGTATCGACCGAGACATTCCGCCCCCGCGAAAAGCGAAACTAAAATGATTAACAATAAAATCTTTTTCATAACGCAACTCATAATACGTGATACGCAGCACGAAAGTTCTATTCAACCACCGCTTCGCTCTCAATCGCCGCGGTTACTACCCGGCGCTTAAACAAATCTATCTGCATCCAGCTGTTACTCCTGAATCTCCACCGGTTCGCTAATGCCACGGCAATAATACTGACTGTCGCTGCAATCCACGGCCCCAAAGCACCAAGAACCGGCAGAAACTCAACAATAAATATACCGCCCAGCCCTAATATCACCACCGCCGCCAGCCCCGACGCTGCCGCAGGCCACAACGTATCGCCGGCCCCTCGCAGCGACCCGCTGTAAACAGTTCGAACTGCCTGAAAAATCTGATATACAGCGGCAAGAACCAGCATATTAGCGCCGGCCTCTATCACCTTATCGTCAGATGACCAGAACGTCATTATAGCGTTTCTAAATACCAAAAAGCAAACGCCTATCAATCCCACATAAGCCAGCGCAACTTTCAGGCACGCTCGCGTCTGTTTGACTGCCTCGTTTTTCCTGTCCGCCCCTATCGCCTTACCCACCGCCGCACTCAGTGCAATCTTAAGGCCCACTATCGGCATAACAGCAACATTTGTGCAGGCCAGCACTGCGCTCGTCGCCGCCATTGCCTCTTTGCCGAACCCGCCGACTAACCAGAACAAAACAGTCCCCCAAAGTGCGACATTCAACATCAGCTCAAATCCCGCCGGCACTCCGACCTTCAACAAATCAAATATCCTGCCGAAATCCAGCCTCGCCACTTGCCTCGACTTGAATTCAGAGTTTACATCACCGCCCAAAAACACCGCCATCCTTATCACTGCACCGACGGCTATCCCGGCAAACGTCCCCCACGCCGCGCCCGCTATCCCCATCGCCGGAAATCCAAACTTGCCGAAAATCAATACGTAATTAACCGCAATATTGACCACCTGCGCGCAAAGTGCCGCCCACATCGTGATAATCGGCCGATGAATCCCTATAAAAAACTGGCTGCTCGACCAGATAAAAACCGCCAGAAACTCCGAATACAGCATAATTCGAAGGTATATAACCTCCAGCTCAACAATCACCTGCTCGTGTCCCATCATCCTGAAGATAAAAGGCGCCGCCGGCCAAAAAACCGCTATCACAACCACGAAATATGCCAATCCCACATATACCGCCTGCCAGCAGTAATTTGAGCAGTCTTTTTTTTCACCTCTGCCGAGGCTCTGACTGACAAATGTCGTTACAGCCGTGCCCACTCCTATTGCGAAGGCGCCGGGTATGAAGCTGACGAACCCCGCCGGTAGAACCGCCGCTAATTCATTCGTCCCAAGCCGTGAGACCATAAACCTGTCCACGAACTGCATCACTGTAAAGGAGATGGTCGAGATTACCATTGGCGCAGACAGCTTCAGCATATACTTAAGTGAAGTCTCGTCCGTCTCATAGCTTTGCAATTGTAATTCCGATTCACTGCTCATCACACAACCGCCAAACAAACCCGCGTAGATTAAAAAACGATAGAATCCACGCTTACTTCTCTGTGCAATTACTACTTTTTCGGATATCCCACCGTTTGTGCGAGTATGACCTTCTGGTCCGGCCGCAGTTTCATCACCTTTGCCATAGCTGTCCTGTCGATTGCCCCACGCACG
>Ga0315544_1003081_pt1 | contig 11273 bp, 9 predicted proteins | sample SalMarSW160130MG_2_FD_202543 | JGI IMG/M metagenome (GOLD analysis project Ga0315544, IMG submission 202543) | Salt marsh sediment microbial communities from the Plum Island Ecosystem LTER, Massachusetts, United States - Salt Marsh Sediment SW1601-130 ... | reverse complement strand
AAATCAACTTTGCAGTCTTCGTTCAAATCCGCATTGGGCAGTCCATCGCATAAAGTGCCGCTGTCTATAACAAAGTTATCTAAATAGGCCTGGCCCGAAATCAATGGAACTCCAGTTGCGTTGCCACCGATAGCCACGCCAACCATCTTTCTGTTCCATACTCCTTGGACAATACCAGAAACGGTTTTCCAGGCGTTCACACTGCCGTAGCCCGTATCACTAAGATACAACTGGTCTAACTGGGCGTCATAAGAAATATATAAAGTCCCACTATCCGAATATCTGAGCTTGTAATCATCAGCATAGGGTGTGCTTGCTCCATCCTGCTCATACCAATAAATTGCATAATCCTCACCGTAGCCCGCGGCCAGTTCAATATAGTTATACCTTTCCGGGAACAGCAAAAAATCATAGTCGTAAATTATTCCGATAAGTATAACGCTTGATGTAGAGCTACCACCGCTTCCATTATGGAAAAAATCAATCTTCATCTGAAAATCCTCAGTTGTTATAATCGTCCAGTTCGAAGAACCATAAACCGCCGTTTCATCGTAAGCATTGCTATTGGACCCGAATTCGAGTCTATGATTGATTTCATTAAGCCAGACGTTACATGGCCCACCATTGGCGCTGAACCAGGTATCGCCAGATTCAGGCTCACTCACACCAAAACGCCCCCACATATCTCCTTTGACGTTGTCATTGAAATTGTCGGAGCGCGGTACAGCTTCGACAAGGGCACAAAAGCTGGTTGATACAATAATGGTTACTAAAAGATACATTCGTGCATTCATCTTCTGCCTTTCTGAATTAATTTTGTGAATTTATTAATAGTACAAGCGATTTGCCTCCTCAAAAAAACTATTATAGCATTTTAAATGCCATTTTTCAACCTTTTTTTTGAGGGAAGTGGGGAAACGGCAGTTGCCCAGTTATCCTGCTTAGGCAACGTAATGCAGCAAGCGAATCATTTATCTCGTGTGGTTTTTTACCTGATGTTTTCTGAGTGGCCCGACAATGTTTTTTTGACCTGACTACCATTAAGGAGTGAATGCAGCGGGCGGCCGAAGTGGCGTTCGGGCCCGGCAAAAGCCGGCAAGGGTCCATTCGGGCGGGTCGCGATTGATGCCTTTTGGCCGTCGGAGGAGGCCCAAAAATGCCGTTTGGATGCGGTTTTTGCAAAAAATACGAAAATTCTTAATTTTTTTAATTTTTTTTCATTTTTTTGTAGTTGCAATCATTCAAGTCAGTCTATAAACTACAGTGTTTACGCTTAAAAACCCAGAGGTCATGATGTAACTCTCTGCCGGGTCGGCATTGCAGCGGCGGCGAGAGAAAGGGTAGAGTGTATCTTTTTTTGATGTGAGCGGTGTTGGTATTTGGGCCATTATCGCACGGTGGCTGTTTAATTGCTGCTGTAGCTCAGTGGTAGAGCGCGTCCTTGGTAAGGACGAGGTCATGGGTTCAAGTCCCATCAGCAGCTAAATGCAAGCGGGACAAGCCGAGACAGTTGGCACCAGGTCAGCCTGGTCACAGCGGCTGATGGGTGCACAGCGGGCTGTTTTGGTATTTGAGTTTGTTATATACTTGAAGGAACTTTGCGGAGCCATATTTGCAGGGCACTAAAATATTAACCCAGCATATTGGAGGTTAATGGTAAGATGGCTAAGGCTGTATTTGAACGGACAAAACCACATATCAATGTTGGAACAATAGGACATGTTGACCACGGGAAAACGACTCTTACTGCTGCGATGACGAAGGTAATGGAGATGAAGGGACTTTCGAAATTCAAGAGCTATGACGAGATAGCCAAGGCTTCTGAGGCACAAGGTCGTCGCGACCCGACGAAGATTCTGACGATTTCCACTGCGCACGTGGAGTATGTAACTGAGAAGCGACATTACGCCCACGTTGACTGCCCCGGCCATGCTGACTACGTTAAGAATATGATTACAGGTGCGGCTCAAATGGATGGTGCTATTCTCGTGGTCAGTGCTTACGACGGCCCAATGCCACAAACCAGGGAGCATATTCTGCTTGCCCGTCAGGTGAACGTACCGAAAATGTTGGTCTTTCTGAACAAGGTGGATTTGGTGGATGACCCTGAACTGATTGACCTTGTTGAAATGGAGATAAGAGACCTGCTCAACAAGTACGAGTTTCCGGGTGATGACACTCCTATCATTCGCGGCTGTGCGATTAAGGCGATGCGAGCAGAGAGCCTTGATGACCCTGAGACCAAGCCGATAGTCGAGCTTCTTACCGCGATGGATGAGTATATTCCTATTCCGCCGCGTGAGACCGACAAGCCATTTCTTATGCCGGTCGAAGACGTTTTCAGCATTAAGGGTCGCGGGACGGTCGGGACAGGCAGAGTCGACCGTGGAGTGGTTAAAGTCGGCGACGAGATTGAAATTATTGGACTGGCAAAAGAGACTCGCAAGACGGTGGTTACAGGCGTGGAGATGTTTAACAAGACGCTCAGCGAGGGTCAGGCCGGTGATAACATTGGAGTGCTTTTGCGTGGCGTAGAAAAGAAGGACTTAGAGCGTGGCCAGGTGATTGCAGCGCCCGGGTCAATTACTCCACATACCAAGTTTCAGTCTGAGGTTTACGTATTGACGAAGGAAGAGGGCGGTCGTCATACGCCGTTCTTTCCGGGCTATAAGCCGCAGTTTTATTTCAGAACAACCGATGTTACGGGGTCAATACTCCAGTTAATGAGCCGAGACGGCAAGGCCGCGGAGATGTGCATGCCCGGCGATAACATAGCTATGGAGGTGGAAATTATTTCCCCGATTGCTATGGAGGAGGGACTTCGGTTTGCGATTCGCGAGGGCGGCCGGACCGTTGGTGCCGGCGTGGTAACCAAAATCCTTCAATAGCGGGTTCTAAATAATTGTTACACTTTAACCAGTGGCACAACCAAGGATGTTCACAGCGGTCGTGCTTTAATCTGTCGATGGTGTGTGCAGGTTAATACTGGCTTGTTTCGGCTAAGGAGAGCTTGCGGCTGTCGCCGATGCTCTAAAGCTATCCGGCCTTCGCAGCCGCTCCGGCGGAGCAGGCTGGCGATGGAGCGTGGAAGGGTTTTATGGCTAAAAAGAAGAGTAAAAGGGAATACGTTTGGCTTGAGTGCTCGGACTGTGGCCAGAGAAATTACCGCACAAATATCGGTGTGGCGGCTGGGGTGCCTAAATTAGAACTGAAAAAATTTTGTAAAAGCGAACGTAAGCATACCGTTCACAAGATACGGCGAAAATAAACGGTAATTGATAAGTGATTATTGCAAAAAACGCGGAGCAGTCGATAGAAGATAGTCAATAATTGATAATAGGCCAGTAGCTCAATTGGCAGAGCGTCGGTCTCCAAAACCGAAGGTTGGGGGTTCGATTCCCTCCTGGCCTGGGTTTTATGGTGGCCGGCGGGAGTGGCTCTATACGCTGAGCGAGTCACGGAGAGACGAGATAATGATATTTAAGATTTATAAGCGAGGCCAGGGCAAGTATACAAGGCTCTGCAGCGCCGCCGGTGCGGCGGTAATTGTAGTCTTTGGCTGTATGCAGCTTTATAAGAAGCTTCAGGCAGCCAGCCTGGGTTTGAGCCCGAAAGCGGCATTGTGGGTTGCGACCATGACCCCTGTCGCGTTGTTTGTTGTATTGGCTGCTGTGATTTTCTGGCTGATAAACAAGCCTTCGGTTGCGGATTTTATGATAGCGGCTGAAGGTGAGATGAAAAAGGTCAGCTGGTCGAGCAGAAAGGAAATAGCTGTTTCGACGTCGGTTGTTATCGTGGTTGTGATTGTCTTCGCTGTGTTTCTGGGTCTGACGGATATCATCTTTGAGCTGTTGTTCAGTGAGGTTATTGGTATTTGAAGTGGTTTGAGGCCGGCGGCGGCCGGCGTATTTTCATAGTGAGCTTTGAAATGCAGTGGTACGTTTTGCGGGTTGCGGCAAATAAAGAGATGGCTGTCAAGGAATCTCTTGAGCAGAAAGTAAAGATGGCCGACTTGAGTGACGCTGTCGGCAGGATTGAGGTACCGGTTGAGAAGATTAAGCGGATTCGCGGCAACAAGCAGACTGTGTACCAGCGTAAACTTTATCCCGGTTATGTGTTTATGGAGATGGAGCCGACCAAGGACGGGCGGGTTCCCGAAAAGACCTGGTTTATGATTAAGGAAACCACAGGCGTCGGCGATTTTATCGGCGCAGAAGGCGTACCAACCCCGATGCGGGACACGGACGTGGCAAAGATGCTCCTGGAGGCAAAGAAGCCGGAAGAGGCACCGAGCATCAAAGTCGAGTTCAAAAAGGGAGACCAAATCAAGATTCGCGAAGGTGCTTTTGAAAACTTTGAAGGGGTTGTTGATTCGATAGACGCCGAACGCGGGGTTGTGAAGGTAATTGTTACGATATTCGGCAGGAGTACGCCGCTGGATATAGAATACTGGCAGATCGAGAAGATATAATTCGCAGCTTGTGTTGTTGGTTCTGTGGCCCGGACGGCGGGCAAGCAGGTATGAGATTATGGCCAAAGAGGTAGCGGTAAAAATTAAGTTACAGGCCCCCGGTGGTCAGGCGACGCCGGCCCCGCCGATAGGCCCTGCGCTGGGTCAGCGTGGTGTTAATATCGGTCAGTTCGTTTCCCAGTTCAATGAGCGCACAAAGGAGCTTAATGGAACAATTGTACCGGTCGTGATAACGGTTTATAAAGACAAGAGTTTTACTTTTGAGGTCAAGAGTCCGCCGGCGGCGGTTTTGCTAAAGCAGGCGGCGGAAATCGCAAAGGGCAGCGGCGTTCCAAATAAGGAAAAGGTCGGAAAAGTTACCTTTGAGCAGGTCCGCAGGATTGCCCAGACGAAGTTTAAGGATTTGAACGCCTATGACCTGACACAGGCGGAAAAGATTATAGCCGGTACCGCGCGAAGTATGGGCATCGAGATAGTCGATGAATCTGCCCTCGCAGGGGACAAAGCTGTTATGGTGGAGTCCTCCGCCTCCGACCCGCCGCCCCGCCTCGCGTCGGAAGACGCGGGGGCAGGTGAAGTGAAGACAAGCGATTGAGTGTTACGGGAAGGATTTTATGGGATTTAGGAGTAAAAGATATAAATCGGAGGCCGAGCAGGTAAGCAAAGAGCCGGTTAGTCTTGCTGAAGCGGTTGAGAAGGTCAAATCGCTGAGTTCAGTGAAATTTGACCAAAGCGTAGAGTGCGTGGTGCATTTGGGTATTGACACGAAGCAGGCTGACCAGTTGGTTCGCGGCTCGATATCTTTGCCTCATGGTGTAGGCAGGCAGAAAAAGGTGGTGGCTTTCTGCGAGGATTCGCAGATAGAGGCAGCGAAGCAGGCCGGTGCTATTGAGGCCGGCTGCGATGAGCTGGTAAAAAAGGTCACGGACGGCTGGGCCGATTTTGACGTGGCGATTGCGTCGCCGAAGGTGATGGGTAAGGTTGGTAAGCTCGGCCGGATTCTTGGACCACAGGGCAAAATGCCCTCGCCGAAGAACGGCACAGTAACCAACGATGTTGCAACCGCAGTGGCCGAGTTTGCCGCCGGCAAGGTGGAGTTCAGGAACGATGCCGGCGGCAACATCCATGTAGTCGTGGGCAAGCAAAGCTTTTCGGCCGAGAAACTTCTGGAGAACATCGAGGCTTTTCTTGCACATATAAGAAAGGTTAAACCGGCATCGGCAAAAGGCACATATATCAAAAAGGTGTGTATATCGGCAACGATGAGTCCAAGTATAATGATTAACTGTTGATTGGTAAGATGAGCAAATACATAAAAGAACTACTGCGGGCGGAACTTCAAAAGAAGGTCGTCGATGAAACAATAAGAGATTTTCTGGTAGTCAGTATGCGGGGACTCGGCGGCGTTGATAACAATCTGATGCGAGGCGAGCTGAAGAAAAAGGGCATCAGATTAACGGTCGTGAAGAATTCATTGTTCAAAAAGGCGTTGCGCGACTGTCAGATGGAGCCGGCGTCGGAATTGTTCATTGGTCCCTGTGCCGTTGCCTATGGTGGTGACAGCGTAGTTGACGTTGCAAAAGAGCTGGTTGAGTGGAAGGGCAAAGTCGGGACTATTGAGATTAAGGGTGCTTTTCTGGACGGCTCGGTGATGGACGGCAAAGCGGCGGAAGGGCTTTCCAAGATGCCGACGCGAGCGGAATTGCAGGGTGTGATTGTGGGACTGGCACAATCGCCGGCAAAAAGACTATTGTCAATTTGTGTTGGACCTATGAGTACTATCGCAGGCTGTATAAAAGCGATAGCCGAGAAAGGCGAGAAAGAGGCAGCGTAAGAGTTTTGGGTTGCTTTGGTGGCTGCCCCCCGTGCTTTCCTGCGAAAGCAAGAATGGGGGTTAAACGAGACGGCGTAGTTTCGGCTACCATCAGGCAATAGATAATAGGAGTTAGTTTAAGATGGCAGAAGAAAAGCAAATCGCGGATGTAGAGCAGGCCAAGGAGGCTCAGGAAATTAAGCAAAGTAAGGAAGTAAAAGAGACTGAGCAAGCAAAAGCAAAGGAGAGCAAGGAAGCTAAAACAGCAAAGAAATGGAGCAGTGAAACAAAGAAGCTGGGCGATAAGATAGTTGCCCTGACATTGATGCAGGCGAAAGAGCTTGGTGATTACCTGAAAGACGAATATGGTATAGAGCCTGCCGGAGGCGCACCTGCCGTTATGGTGGCAGGAGCCGGGCAGGGAGCTGCGGTCGAACAGGTTGAGGAGAAGACCAGTTTCAATGTGATACTCAAGAACTTCGGCGATAAGAAGATTCAGGTTATCAAGGAAGTGCGGGCTTTGACAGGGCTGGGTCTTAAAGAAGCGAAGGAGCTTGTAGAGGGTGCTCCCAAGCCCGTCAAGGAAAACCTGAGCAAGGAAGACGCCGAAGCTGCGAAGAAGAAGCTTGAGGCGGCCGGTGCAGTTGTTGAGCTGACATAAACGAAACAAGTTACGACAAAGTGACCTTGTTGCAGAACAACGAGATGACAGGGAACTGTCAGATGTTTCAGCACCAATCTCTTTGGTGCTGGAAGGTCAATTTAGACTTTTAATACCGGAGAACAGCAATGGTGAAGATTGGTGCGGGGCAAACCGTTCGAAATTTCGGTAAAGTTCGGGACGCAGTTGAGATACCGGACCTGGTGGCAATCCAGAGAGTAAGTTACAATAATTTTTTGCAGGAGGACGTTGCGCCGACGAGAAGAAAATGCGTTGGACTCGAATCACTGTTTCGCGAGATATTTCCCATCGAAAGCTATGACAAGGGCATGCATCTGGAGTATCTCTACTACGAGCTTGAGAAGCCCCGTTATAGTCCTGTGGAGTGCCGGCAGTTACGGCTGACATACGGATATCCGCTGAAGATTGCCTGCAGATTGCGTACCAAGGACGGCCAGGACCTGGCGGAGCAGTCAATATACCTTGGCGAGGTGCCGGTTATGATAGGAGGTGGAGAGTTTATCATCAACGGGGCAGAGCGTGTAATCGTCAACCAGCTTCACCGCAGCCCAGGCGTCGATTTTCTTATCGACAGCAAAGAGGGCGACCGGATACTTCACGGCGGCAGAATCATTCCCGAAAGAGGCAGCTGGATAGAGATAAGCGTTACACGGAAAGATGTTTTGGTTATCCGGATAGACCAGTCCAGCAAGATACCGGCGACGATTTTTCTTCGAGCGATAGAGCCTGCCTGCGGCGGCACGGAAGCGATTTTACGGATGTTTTATCCGACTCAGACTGTTACCAGAGCCAAATTGACGCCGATGATGTGGGCGGTGGGGCCGATTGTAGATACAAAGACCGGCGAAGTTATCGTAAAGGCCGGGGCCCAAATCAGTGACAAGCTTTCTGTTGTGCGTCAGAGCGGTCTTAAGGAAGTGGAAGTTATCAGCGAGGTGCGTGATACACTGATTTTGAATACTCTGGCGGAAGACGATTGCCAAAGCCATGAACAGGCGCTGTTGAAGTTTTATGTGCGGTTAAGGCCGGGCAATCCGCCGAGCGAAGAAAAGGCAAAGACCTTCTTCGCTGAGAAATTCTCCGATACGAACAGATATCGTCTGGGAAAGGTGGGCAGGTTCAGACTCAATCGAAAGTTCAAGCAGTCTGTTGATGAGAATGAGATGACGCTTCGACCTGAAGATTTCCTCAACACTATGAGGTATATAGTGGCTCTGAGAAACAACGAAGGAGAGCTTGATGATATCGACCATCTTGGCAACAGAAGGTTGCGTACTATCGATGAGCTGGCTTCCGATGAAATCAGAAAGGGTCTGCTGAAGCTTCGCAAGACGGTTCAGGAACGAATGAGTGCGAGAAGAGACGATGAAGAACCGCTGCGTATAGCGGATTTGATAAATTCGAAGAGCGTATCGAGCAGTATCAACTATTTCTTCGGGCGGGGTGAATTGAGCCAGGTGGTCGACCAGACCAACGCTTTGAGCCAGCTGACGCATGAGAGGCGGTTGTCTGCTCTGGGGCCGGGGGGCTTGAACAGGAGGCGGGCTGGTTTTGAAGTTCGCGATGTTCATATCAGTCACTACGGCAGAATCTGTCCTATCGAGACGCCGGAAGGTACGAATATCGGCCTGATTTCCTCACTGGCGATATTTTGCACGGTTGATGAGTACGGTTTTCTTCTTACGCCGTACCGAAAGGTTAAAAATCGCAAGGTTACCGAAGAGATTGACTACCTGCGGGCGGATGAGGATATGAGGGCGGTGATAGCTGCGCCAGGTACAGTCAACCAACAGACCGGCAAAATCGAGGAGGATATGGTATTGGCAATGAAGGGGGGTGAACTGGCGCAGGTATTGAGCGATGAAATTGATTACGTTGATATTTCGACGAAGCAGATAGTCGGCATTTCGGCATCGCTTATTCCGTTTTTGGAGCACGATGATGCAAACCGTGCATTGATGGGCTCGAATATGCAGCGACAGGCGGTTCCACTGCTCAGAACGGAGCAGCCGCTTGTGTGTACGGGTATGGAAGATGTGGTCGGTCGTAATTCGAGTATGGTTGTGCGTGCTGAGAAAGCCGGTATTGTTACAGAAGTGGACGCCACGAGGATTGTAATCGATCAAACCGACGAATATGAGCTTGCTAAATTTATTGGGCTGAACGAGCGAACCTGCCTGAATCAAAGACCGCTGGTTAAAATCGGAGACAGGGTTGAAAAAAATCAGGTTATAGCGGACGGCGGCGGCACAACTGAGGGGGCGCTGGCGCTGGGTAAAAACGTGCTGGTCGGGTTTGTTTCCTTTGACGGCTTTAACTTCGAGGACGCAATTATTGTTAGTGAGAGACTTGTGAAAAACGATAGTTTCACAAGTATTCATATTGACGAGTTCACGGCGGAGGTTCGTGAGACGCGGCTGGGCAAAGAAGAATTTACAAATGATATTCCGAATGTGAGCGAAAAAGCTCTGCGGAACCTTGACGAACACGGTGTGGTCCGTGATGGGACACGGGTATGCCCTGGTGATATTCTGGTAGGTAAGGTGGTGCCCAAGAGCAAGACTGAGCTGACTCCCGAAGAGAAGCTGCTCCACGCCATATTCGGCAGGGCGGGCGAGGATGTCAAGAACGACTCGCTTGAGCTGCCCAGCGGATATGAAGGGGTGGTAATAAAGACCGAACGCTTCACGAGGCGCGGCGTAGGTGGAGAGCAGGCGAAGAAGGCGTTGGCGGCCCAGATAAAACAATATGAGAATCAGATGAGGGCCAAAGAATGCGCAATATTCCGGCGAATGATAGAGGCTATACACAAAAAGTTTGAGGTTACTATCGTTGACTCCTCCACGCGTCAGAAAGTCGGCACCAGTGAGGACGACGAGGTTGTTTACGAGCAGGTGGAGAACTTCGATATCAAGTGGGTCAGGCCTGCCTCGATGCGGGAAGATGTGCAGAAGGTCGTGGACAAGTTCTGGGTCAACATCGCTGAAATCCAGGAGGACAAGAAACGCAAGGCTGAGACTATGAAACACGGGGATGAGCTTCCGAGCGGTGTTCTGGAGATGGTTAAGGTTTACGTGGCAACCAAGCGGACCTTGTCGATTGGTGACAAGATGGCTGGACGACACGGCAACAAAGGGGTTATTGCCAAGATTATGCCGGAAGGGGATATGCCGTTCCTTGAAGACGGTACACCTCTGGACATATTGCTGAATCCACTTGGTGTTCCGAGCCGAATGAACGTCGGCCAGATTCTGGAGACGCATCTGGGCTGGGTGGCAAAGGTGTTGGGCTTTAAGGCTGCCTCTCCGGTCTTTGACGGCGCTACCGAGGAAGATATCCAAAGGTTGACCGCTGAGGCAGATGAGCTGATGAGCAGGCGAAAAACCGAACTGCAGGAGAATCATCAGGCACCGGCCGACGATGAATTCTTTATCAATGTGCCGAAGACACTGAAGGCGCGGTTATATGACGGCAGGACGGGTGAGCCTTTTGACCAGGGTGCAACAATCGGATATATCTACATGATGAAGCTGCACCACCTGGTTGATGACAAGATTCACGCGCGGGCGACTGGACCATACAGTCTGATTACCCAGCAGCCGTTGGGCGGCAAGGCCCGAACAGGCGGACAAAGATTCGGCGAAATGGAGGTCTGGGCACTGGAAGGCTATGGGGCGGCCTATACACTGCAGGAGATGTTGACGGTCAAAAGTGATGATGTTGAGGGCCGAACAAAGATATATGAATCGATGGTCAAAGGGACAAACAAGCTCGAAGCCGGTACGCCCCTGTCTTTTGACGTATTGTGTAACGAAATAAGAGGGCTGGGACTGAACATTCAGCTTGAAAAGAAACGTCTCGGCGGCGTTGCTTTGTAATGGTAACTGGTTATTGGTAACTGGTTAAAAGGTGAATGGTTAAATAATCACCACTTACCGGTTACCAATTACCAAAAGATAGGAGTTAATCTCAAATGTTGGGAGATATTTACGACCGGATTAACGATTACGGCTCAGTAAAGATTGCTTTGGCCGGCCCGAACGACATCCGCAGCTGGTCATTCGGTGAGGTGCGCAAGCCCGAGACTATCAACTACCGGACTTACAGACCGGAGAAAGACGGCTTGTTCTGTGAAAGGATTTTCGGGCCTGAGCGGGACTGGGAGTGTGCCTGCGGCAAATACAAAGGCACCAAGTTCAAGGGGATAATCTGCGACCGCTGCGGCGTGAAGGTTACCCACAGTCGGGTTCGTCGTAAGCGAATGGGCCATATCAATCTTGCCGCACCGGTGGCGCACATATGGTTTT
>Ga0315544_1003078_pt1 | contig 11290 bp, 9 predicted proteins | sample SalMarSW160130MG_2_FD_202543 | JGI IMG/M metagenome (GOLD analysis project Ga0315544, IMG submission 202543) | Salt marsh sediment microbial communities from the Plum Island Ecosystem LTER, Massachusetts, United States - Salt Marsh Sediment SW1601-130 ... | reverse complement strand
GCCTTGGCGAAGCTCTCGGCAGAGGCCAGATCGATTTCGTCATAGATGCAGATCAGGTACAGGTCGGCCGCAGGCGCCATCTCATGGACGATCTCGGCCACCGCTGTCCCGTGCACGTCCTCCTCGGTGGACCCATCACAGAAATCCACCACAGAGGCGGACGCCGGAAGATCTCCGCTAGCCTTCGCAGCGGCCAGCCCTGCGAACCCAAGATCTATGATGGCGATCTTGACACCGGCTCCGAGGTTCCCCGTCGCCTGCACACCCAAGGCATTGGTGGACGCGACTCCCTCGCCGGCGACGGCAGACACGCCATGCGGCATGGGGGCCCTGACATAGTCGATGCCCGGGGAGCCCAGCAACGCCTCGAGCTGGGCCGCGCTCGCCGTTACCTGGATCAGGTTGGCGCTGGTATCGCCGGCGGTCGCTCCAGCGGCGGCGATGCTTCTGGTGGCCAGAGCGACATCGGAGGCCTCGACGACAACGCGGACCGCGTCGCCCCTAACCTGGACCCCAGCAGCCCTGGCCGAACTCAGCGCCGATGAAACGCCCTGACTCTCCGCCGTCTCTATGACGCTGGCGACAAGCCAGTCGGCCCTCTCGCCGTCAGGAGCGACGATGATCTCCCCTTTCACGCCTTTGACGGCCGACTCCAGCTGTCCATCTGACGCTTCTCTAGGAAGAGCCGTCTCCCCTGCCGGCTTGGTGGGCGCAGCTTCTGCGATCGGAACGGCCGAGCCGATGAGGACGAGGGTTGCCAGAAGGGCAACAGGAACCCGCTTCGAGCGACCCATATCGCCAGACCTCCCGTACGCAGGCCGCGAGGCGGCGGCTCAACGTGGACACACCCCGACACCCCCGGCGCAGAGGATACTCAGTTTCGCGGCCGAGAGAAACCCTACTTCCTCCCCCCACCGGCCTGGGCCCCCTATGGACCCCGCGCAGCTCTACCTCACCGCGAAGCCCAGGAAGACCACCACGAAGCCGGCGACGACGATCAGGCCGCCGATCTGGGCCCGCCGGAGCATCTCCCTGGCCATGAGCGAGGCCGAGCTCGGGCCGTCATCATGCAGGCGCGAGCCGCGCCAGCCCTCGTAGCGCTCGATGTTCGCTTCCTGGGCCTTCAGCTCCTGGTAGCGGGCGAACGGGCCGCGGGCCCGCAGGTAGCCGGCGGCGATCAGCAAGACCCCCAGACCCCATAGCGCCAGGTTGATCGGGCCCATTCCTGCCTCCCGCCTATTCGGCCTTGTCGAGTCGTTCGCGGAGCGCCGATTGCACCATCGCCGCGTTGGCCTGGCCGCGCGTGGCCTTCATGACCTGGCCCACCAGGAAGCCGACCGCCGCGCCCTTGCCCGACCGGTAGTCGGCAACGGCTGCCGGGTTCTCGGCCAGCACCTTCTCCACGGCGGCGCCCAGCGCCCCGGCATCGGAAATCTGGTGGAAGCCTCGAGCCTCCACGATCGAAGCCACGGGGGCGCCCGAGGCGAAGTGCTCGGCGAAGACCTGCTTGGCATTGGTGCCCGAGATTGCGCCATCAGTCACCAGCTTGATGAGCGTCGCCAGCTCGGCCGGGTCGACCTGGCCGAGCCGCCCTCCCTCAGCGTCACTCCCCTCCCCCTTGGCCAGGCGCATGAACTCCCCGGTGACCCAGTTGGCGATCAGCTTGGCCGGGACGCCTGAGCCCGCGGCCTCCAGCGAACCCTCGAACAGCTCACTCGCGGCCGAGTCGTTGACGATCACGCCGGCGTCGTAGGCGGACAGCCCCAGGTCCTTCTGGTACCGAGCCCGCCTGGCCGCCGGCAGCTCGGGCAGTCGGGAGCGGATCTCGGCCAGCCATTCGGGCGTGGTCGCCAGCGGCGGCAGATCCGGCTCCGGGAAGTAACGGTAGTCGTTCTCCTCTTCCTTGGGCCGCATCAGGTATGTGGCTTGAGCGGCCTCGTCCCAGCCGCGGGTCTCCATGCGCAGCGAGCCGCCGCCATCGAGCACCTTCGCCTGGCGCTCGATCTCGTGGGCGATGGCCCGCTCCACCGAGCGCATCGAGTTCATGTTCTTGATCTCGATCCGCGTCCCGAAGGCCTCCTCACCGCGCGGCCTGATCGACACGTTGGCCTCGACCCGCATCTGGCCGTTCTCCATCTCCGCGTGGCTGGCGCCGATGGTTCGCATCAACAGCCGCAGCTCCTCGGCATACCGTCGGGCCTGCTCGCCGGTTCGAATGTCCGGCTCGGTCACGATCTCCATCAGCGGCATACCAGAGCGGTTGAAGTCGATCAGGCTGACCCGCCGCGCGCCCTGGTCCTCATGGATCAGGCGACCGGTGTCCTCTTCCAGGTGGGCCCGGCGGATGCGGACCGTGAACGGCCCTTCGCTGGTATCGAAGGCCAGCTTCCCGTTGGCCGCCAGCGGCAGCTGGTACTGGCTGATCTGGTAGCCCTTGGGCAGGTCGGGGTAGAAGTAGTTCTTGCGATCCCAGCGCGTGGTGGGCGCAATCGTCGCTTCGATGGCCATGCCGGTGGCGATGACGTGCTCCACGGCTCGCTTGTTGATCGTGGGCAGGACGCCCGGCAGGCCCAAACAGACCGGGCAGCAACGGGAGTTCGGGGCTGCCCCATCGATCTCGGTGGAGCAGCCGCAGAACATCTTGCTGGCGGTCCGCAGCTGGCAGTGGATCTCGATGCCGATGACCGCCTCGTAGCGAGCCAGGGCGCCCTTGCCCGGCCCTGCGCCCGCCGCGGTACCGGCAGCCGTCATTGCTTGGCCTGCAGCGGCTTCGCGAAGCGCTCGATGCGGACCAGGGCTTCGCGCAGCTCGGCCTCGCTGGTGGCGTAGCAGCACCGAACATGACCCTCACCCGCCTCGCCAAAGGCGGTACCCGGCACCACCGCCACCGACTCCTCGCGCAGCAGCTGCTCGGCGAACTCGTCGCTGGTCAGGCCCGTGGAGGTGATCTGCGGGAAGGCGTAGAAGGCGCCGAGCGGCTCGAAGGTCCGCAGGCCGATGGCGTTGAAGCCGTCCACGAGCACGCGCCGGCGATGGTCGTAGGAAGCGGTCATTCGGGCGATGTCCGGCTCGCCGGTCTTGAGCGCCTCGAGGGCCGCGTCCATGGCCACCGTGGGAGCGCACATGATCACGTACTGGTGGACCTTGAGGATCCCTTCCAGGATCTCCGAGGGGGCGCAGATGTAGCCGATGCGCCAGCCTGTCATGGCATAGGCCTTGGAGAAGCCGCCCATCAGGATCGTGCGCCGTCGCATGCCCGGCAGCGAAGCCATCGAGCGGAACTCGTAGCCGCCGTAGACCAGCCGGTCGTAGATCTCGTCGGTGTAGACCAGCAGGTCGTGGCGGACGGCGATGCGGGCGATCTCGTCCTGGACCTCGTGCGGCAGGACGGCCCCGGTGGGGTTGGACGGGTAGTTGAGGAGGATGGCCTTGGTGCGGGGGGTGATGGCCGCCTCCACCTTGGCCGGGTCGAGGGCGAAGTCCTCGTCGATGGTCGTGTTGACGCCCACCGGCACGGCGCCGGCGAAGATGATGCAGGGCCGGTAGCTGACGTAGGAGGGCTCGTGGGTGATCACCTCGTCGCCGGGATCGAGAGTCGCCCGAACGGCCACGTCCAGCCCCTCCGAGGCCCCGATGGTGATCAGGATCTCCTCTGTCGGGTCGTAGCGGAGGCCGTACAGCCGCTCCAGGTGATGGGACAGGGCCCGGCGTAGCTCGATCGTGCCGTAATTGCTGGCGTAGTGGGTCCGGCGCGACGCCAGGCTGTGCCGGCCGGCTTCGATGACCTGCTCAGGGGTGTCGAAGTCCGGCTCGCCCACACCCAGGCTGATGACGTCGGTCATCGTGGCCAGGATGTCGAAGAAACGGCGAATGCCGGAGCGCGGAACCTCGTCGACGCGACGCGCCAGCACGCGCGTCGAGAGAGGCGGGCGCTCGGGCTCGGACTCGGAGTTGAGGATCGAGGGGTCGGTCTTGAGTCGACTGGAACCGGTGGTCTTCATCGAATGGGTCCTCAGGCTTGTCCGCCCGAGCCGGTCGCAGCGGCGTTGGCTTGGCGCGCTTTCCGCTCTGCCGGGCTGGGCGTGGTCGGGTCGTCGGTCAGGTGCAGCTCGGCGGGCTCGACGTCCCGCCAGGGTGCTCTGGCCGATATCCCTTCGTAGGCCCGAGCCAGGCGCAGCATATCGAGCTCGCTCCACGGCGCTCCGATGACCTGGAGGCCGACGGGGAGCCCGTCCGAAAGGCCGGCCGGGATCGAGACGCCCGGCAGGCCGGCCATGTTGACGGGGAGAGTGCAGGCGTCCGAAAGGTACATGGCCACAGGATCGGCCATTCGGGCGCCCATAGGGAAGGCAACGGTTGGGCTGGTTGGGGCGCAGATGGCGTCGAAGCCGGCCGCCCAGACGGCGTCGAAATCCTGCTTGATGAGAGTCCGGACCTTCTGGGCCTTGAGGTAGTAGGCGTCGTAGTAGCCGGCCGAAAGGGCGTAGGTGCCGAGCATGATCCGGCGCTTGACCTCGGGGCCGAAGCCGCTGCCGCGGGTGCGCAGGTAGTCGGCGATGAAGTCGCCCGAGCTGCGGTCCGCCAGTCCGTACTTCACGCCGTCATAGCGGGCCAGGTTGGACGAGCACTCGGCGGGGGCGATGATGTAGTAGGTGGCCAGGCCGTACTCAGTGTGCGGGAGCGAGACCTCCTCGACGGCGGCGCCGGCCGATTCCATAGCCGCCACGGCCTCGCGAACGCGGGCTTCCACTCCCGGCTCCATGCCGGCCACGAAGTACTCCTTCGGCAGGGCTATGCGGCGGCCCTTCAGGTACGAGGCCGCCTCGTCGTCGCTCGCCGGGAGGGTCAGCAGCTCCGGCGGCACGGGCACGGGGGCCGAGGTGGCGTCGCGGCGGTCATGGCCGGAGACGGCGTGGAGCAGGATGGCCGCGTCGCGCACGTCTCGGGCGAACGGGCCGATCTGGTCGAGGCTGCTGGCGAAAGCCACGATGCCGTAGCGGCTGACCCGGCCGTAGGTGGGCTTCATGCCGACGATCCCGCACAGCGAGGCGGGCTGGCGGATGCTGCCGCCAGTGTCGGTACCGATCGAGACCGGGACGTGGAAGGCGGCCACAGACGCCGCCGAGCCGCCGCTGCTGCCGCCGGGGACACGAGCCAGGTCCCAGGGATTGCCGGTAGGGCCGAAGGCCGAGTGCTCCGTGGAGCTGCCCATGGCGAACTCGTCCATGTTCAGCTTGCCCAGGAAGACCGCCCCGGCCTCGCGCAGGCGGGCCGCGACTGTGGAGTCGAAGGGCGAGACGTAGCCCTCCAGGATCTTCGAGCCGGCCGTGGCCTGGCCGCCCTTGACGCCGACCAGGTCCTTCAGGCCCACCGGCACGCCACACAGCGGGTGGAGCGCGGCCACGGTGTCCGAGCCTTCGGAGCGGGCCTTCGCCAGGCGCTTGTCGGCCGCGTCCGCCTGCTCCAAGGCGCCCTGGCGGTCGATGACGAGCCAGGCGTGAAGGGCGCGGTTCTGCCGCTCGGCGACGGCCAGGTGGGCTTCGGTCAGCTGGCGTGAGGTCGTCTCGCCGGCGCGCAGGAGCGCGGCCATCTCATGAGAATGAAGACGAGTCGGATCCCCCATCGACTACGCTCCCCCTTCTCCTCCGCCCAGGATCGCCGGCACCACGAAGTAGTCGCGGTCCCGCTCGGGGGCGTTGGCCACGGCCTCAGCCGAACTGAGGCAGGGCTGCACGGCGTCGTCGCGCAGGATGTTGGCCAGCTCGATCGTCTGAGCGGTGGGCGGGATGTGCTCCGTGTCGAGCTTCTGGAGGATCGTGTACTGGTCCAGGATGTGGTTCAGCTGGCCCTCCAGGCGCGCCAGCTCCTCCTCGGTCAGACCGAGACGGGCAAGGTGCGCTACGTGCTCCACATCGGAGCGGGAGAGGGCGGCCATTGGCGGATGATAGCCGACCATGCCCGATCGCAGCGAACGAGGGGCAGCCCTCCGTGGCCGTCGCCAGCCCTCTTCGCAGGCGGGCGCTACAGTTGATCCTTCTCCGATGGAGCCGAGGGGACAGCTTCGTGACAGCCTTCGAGATCCGGCCCATGACCCTGGACGACGTCGATGCGGTCGGCGAGATGACCGCGGCCGGCGGGTTCCATGATCGGCGGGACTTCTTCCGCCGGAGCCTCGCCATGTCGAGCTGCCGCCCCGTGATGGCGGTGGCGGCGGGCAAGCCGATCGGGACCGGCCTGGCCACGATCCACGGCGCGGTGGGGTGGATCGGGATCATGTTCGTCACGCCGGAGCTACGCCGGCAGGGCATCGGCCGGGCCCTGACAGAGGCCGTGTGCGACATCCTGGAGGAGGCCGGTTGCCGGTCGCTGGTCCTCGTCGCCACCGACCTGGGCCGCCCGCTCTACGAGCAGCTCGGCTTCCAGGAGACGAGCCGCTACCACATGCACCCCGGCGAGCCGCTCGACGCGGCGCCCGTGCCCCCGGCCGGAACCTCACTCAGGCAGATCACCTCGGCCGACCTGGGGGCCATCGCCGCGCTCGACCGGCTGGCGACCGGCGAGGACAGGAGGCCCCTGATCGAGGCCAACGCCGGCGGAGGCTGGTTGCTGGAAGGCAGCGACTCCGCCGCCGACCTGCGCGGCTACCTCATGCCGACGCATCGCGGCAACGGAGGGCTGATTGCGCCCCGGCCGGAGGACGCGCTCTGCCTGATCGACCTGCATCGCCACTTGATCCCCAGGGACGGCCGGGCGTGGGCAGGATTGCCGGCCGAGAACGAGCCCGGGCGGCAGCTGCTCGCCGGGCGCGGCAGCCCGGAATGGCGGAGCTTCCCCAGGATGACCCGCGGCCCCGAGCCGGAGTGGAGGCCGGACACGATCTGGGGCCAGTTCAGCCACGCTCTGGGCTGAGGAGAGAGCAGCATGACCGACCTGCGCATCCGCCCCATGACCCCCGACGACGTGGCTCCGGTCGCGGCGATGTACCTCGCCCAGGGCTGGGGCGAGCGGCGGGAGTACCTGGAGTGGTCGCTCGCCAACCCGGCCATCCAGGCGCTGGTGGGGCGCCAGAGAGGGGCCATCGTGGCCACCGGGATGGCCGCCATCAACGGCGACGTGGGCTGGGTCGGCTCCATCTTCGTCGACGGCAGCCTTCGCGGCCGCGGCTACGGCAGGGCCATGACCGAGGCTTCCTGCGAGCTGATCGACGCGGCCGGCTGCGGCACTCAAGCCCTCATCGCCTCGCCCTTCGGCAAGCCGCTCTACGACAGGATGGGCTTTCGGGTGGTCGAGCACTACCAGGTCCTCGAGGCCGAACCGGTGGCCGCCCCTCCCGCCCCTCCGCCCGGCCGAACCCTGCGCCCCATGCGCCCGGGCGATCTGCCGGCGGTGTTCGCCCTGGACCGGCGCGCGACCGGCGAGGACCGAAGCGGGTTGCTGACGTCGCTCACGCGCTCAGGCTGGGTGGTCGAGTCGGCCGCCGAGCTGCGCGGCTACCTGCTCTCGATCCTGCCCGATTTCGCCACGGTCACCGCTGCCGATCCCGAAGACGCCATCTGCCTGCTGGACCAGCTGCGCCACCTGGCCGCCGGACGATCGGACGTGGCCTGCGCCGTCGTGCCCGCACCCCGCGAGGCCGCCTGGCGCCGCCTGGAGGGCCTGGGCTGGAAGCCGCTCTTCCAGACGCCGAGGATGCTGCGCGGGGCCGACATCGACTGGGAGCCGGAGCTGATCTGGGGCATCCTCAGCTTCGGCTTCGGATGAGCTGTCGTGAGCACGCCGGGCTTCCAGATCCGTCTCATGACCGCCCAGGACGTGCCGGCGGCCGTGGCCCTTGCGCGCGCCCAGGGCTGGCGCGACCGCAGCCTCTTCTACGACCTCGTGCTCCGGATCCCGACCGTCCAGGCCCTGGTCGCGGTGGCTGAGGGCCTTGTCGCCACAGGCCTGGCCACGGCGAACGGCCCGGTGGGCTGGCTGGGGGCGATCGTCGTCGCCGAGGAGCATCGGCGGCGCGGCATCGGCCGGGCCATGACGGAGGAGCTGATGCGCCGCCTGCGCGAGGCCGGCTGCGAGACGCTGTCGCTCGAATCCACCGACGCCGGACGCCCGATGTACGAGCGGATGGGCTTCCGCCTCGTCACCCACTACCACCAGCTCCAGGCCGACCACATCGAAGAACGACCTCTGCCGCCCGCCGGCTCGCACGCCCGGCCGCTTCGCCGGGCCGACCTGCCGGCCGTCTGCGCCCTGGACAGGCAGGCCACGGGAGAGGACCGGTCGGCGGCGCTGGAGGTCCTGGCCGACGGCGGCGGCTGGGCCCTGGATCGAGAGAGCTCGCTGGCCGGCTTCCTGCTGCCATCCGAGCGAGCCTACGGTGCGGTGATCGCGCCTCGCGCCGAGGACGGCATCTACCTGCTGGACCTGCACCGCTTCCTGGTCCCGCCCGGCGCCCACGTGCGGGCCGGCGTCCCCGACGAGCACGAGGCCGGCTCGCGCGAGCTGCAGTCGCGCGGCTGGCGCGAGACCTGGCGCGCCCCGCGCATGCTCCTTGGGCCGAGCGTTCAGTGGCGGCCGGAGTGGATCTGGGGCCAGATCAATTCGGCCATGGGCTAGGCCAACCTGCTACGGCTGCGCGTCCTCCCCCGTCAGCAGCCGGCGGAAACCCTCCTCGTCCAGCATCGGCACGCCCAGCTCCGTGGCCTTGGCGAGCTTGGAGCCGGCGCCCTCGCCCGCCACGACGTAGTCCGTCTTGCGGCTGACGGAGCCTGCGGCGTGGCCGCCGGCGGCGCGGATCGCCTCCTCGGCGCCCTGGCGGTCGAAGCCGGCGAGTGTCCCGGTGACGACCACGGTCTTGCCCGCCAGCGGGCCGGCGGCGCCGCTCGCCGGAGCCGCTCGTCCGGCGGGCGGCTCGGCGACCACGCCCGCCTCCACGAGATCCGTCAGCACGGCCGCGGTGGCGGGGTTGGCGAAGTAGGCGGCGATGCTCCCGGCCACGACGGCCCCCACACCCGGGACCTCCTCGAAGTCCTCGGCCGGAGTGTCGGGCAGGGCCGAGGCCACGCGGCGGAACCACTCTCCTTCCGATTCGCCCTCTTCCCGCGGCCAGCGCTCGCCGATCCAGGCCGCCAGGTCGATCGCCGTCTGCTCGCCCACCTGGGGGATGCCCAGGGCGTTCAGCACCCGTGCCAGCGGCCGGCGGCGCGAGCGTTCGATCGAGGCCTTCAGGTTCTCGGCGCTCTTTCGGGCAAGCCGATCCAGGCTCTCCAGGTCGCTGACGCTGACCCGGTAGAAGTCGCCGCGAGTTCGTACCAGCCCCCGTTCGAGCAACTGCGTCAGGATCACCCAGCCCAGGCCCTCGATGTCCATGCCGCCCCGTCCGGCAAAGTGGCCGAACTCCTGGGACCGTCGGGCCGGGCAATCGGCGTTGGGGCAGTAGTGGCGCACGGCGCCCTCGTCGCGCACCACCGCGGTGCCGCAGACCGGGCAGGCCGCCGGCATCTGGAACTCGCGCTCGGCGCCGGTCCGCCGCTCTGGGATGGGCCTCACGACTTCCGGGATCACGTCGCCGGCCTTCTGGAGCACGATCCAATCGCCGATCCTGATGTCCTTGCGCCGGACCTCGTCCAGGTTGTGGAGCGTCGCCCGGGCCACCGTCGATCCAGCCACCCTGGCCGGACGCATGTGGGCCACCGGCGTCAATGTCCCGGTCCGGCCGACGTAGGCGACGATGTCCTCGATGACCGTCTCGACCTGCTCGGGCGGGAACTTGTAGGCCACGGCCCAGCGGGGCGCGCGGGCCACCATGCCCAGGCGCTCCTGCTGGTCGAAGCGATCGACCTTGACCACCACGCCGTCCGTCTCGTACGGCAGTTCGTGGCGCTTCTCGCTCCACTCGTGCAGGAAGCGGCAGACGCCGTCTATGTCCAGGCCCTCGGCCCGGTCGGGGTTGACCGGGAAGCCGAGCGACAGGAGCCGGGCGAGCGCCTCGGACTGGCTCGACACGGTGGGACGGCCGTCCGGCCCGTCCTCAAGCAGCTGGTAGGTCCAGCTCGAAAGGCGGCGTTCGGCCGTCACCTTCGGATCGAGCTGGCGCAGCGAGCCGGCGCCGCTGTTGCGCGGGTTGGCGTAGGTGGGCAGACCGGCCTCCTCGCGCTCGGCGTTGATGCGGGCGAACTCGGCCTTGGGCATGTAGATCTCACCCCGGACCTCGCCGCTGAACGGCTCTCTGGCCTGGCCCGGCAGCGCCGATACCGTGCGCAGGTTGGCGGTCACGTCTTCGCCGGTCGTGCCGTCGCCGCGCGTGGCCCCCTGGGCGAAGCGGCCGTGCTCGTAGCGCAGCGAGACGGCCAGGCCGTCGATCTTGAGCTCGGCCACGTAGCGCAGGTCCGGGGCGGGCTCGGGGGCCGGCAGCAGGCCCAAGCCCTTGCGCACGCGGGTGTCGAACGCCCGCAACTCCTCTTCGTCGAAGACGTTGCCCAGCGACAGCATCGGCCGCTGGTGGCGGACCTCGCCGAAGGTGCCGACGGGGGCGGCGCCCACGCCCTGGGTCGGCGAGTCGGGCGTGGCCAGTGACGGGAAGACGGTCTCGATGGCCACCAGCTCCCGCATCAGCTGGTCGTACTCGGCGTCGCTCATCTCCGGCGCGTCGAGGCGGTAGTAGGCCTCGTTGGCCCGGCGGATGACCGGGACCAGCTCGTCGCGACGCCGGCGGGCACCCTCCTCGCCCAGCTCCCGGGCGGCATCGACGGCGGCTCCGCCGACGGGCAGCCCTCCTGCCTCGTCCCCCGCCCGTCCGATCGACTCGCCCATCCGCCTCTCCTCCCGCTGCCGTCAGTGCCGCCGATTCTGGCGCAGCGCCGCCGCCCGCGTCAGCCCCTTACGACTTCCTCCACCAGGCGGCTCATGCGATCGAAGTGGGAGCCCTGCCAGTAGACCGAGCCGCAGGCGCGACAACGGCCGAAAGCCTCGAAGTACCGCAGGGTCCGCGGCTCGCCGGCCAGTCGTTCGGCCACCTCCGACCGCTCGACGAGCTCGATCTCGCCGTTGCAGCGAACGCAGCGGCTGAACGGCCGGGCTCTCTCGGCCAATCCGTAGCGACCGACGATCTCCACAAGCTGTCGGCGAGGGTCGTCGTCGCGGACCAGGTAGCCCAGACGTACGATCGAGCGCTTCAGCAGGCCCCTGTCGCGGGTCAGGAGGATCCGGCCCTCTTCGGCCGAGACTCGCGCCAGCTCGTCGTCGGCTGCCGCTCGATCGTAGGCGGAGTCGAAGCCGAGCATTCGGAGATAGCGGG
>Ga0315544_1003072_pt1 | contig 11302 bp, 8 predicted proteins | sample SalMarSW160130MG_2_FD_202543 | JGI IMG/M metagenome (GOLD analysis project Ga0315544, IMG submission 202543) | Salt marsh sediment microbial communities from the Plum Island Ecosystem LTER, Massachusetts, United States - Salt Marsh Sediment SW1601-130 ... | reverse complement strand
AAAATAAGTTACCGATTGCCGGCCTCGAGTTTTGTTAAGGTGAGTGTGTACGATGTACTGGGAAGAGAAATAGCAACTTTGATAAACGAAGAAAAAACCAGCGGTGTGTATACAAAAACATGGAACGCAGAAGGAATTCCCAGCGGCATTTATTCCGTTCGTCTTTCTATAGGGAATAATTCTCAAACAAAGAAAATGCTTCTAATAAAATAAGGAAGAGATGACATCCAATTATATATGGAATGTAAAAGACCACGGACAATCTCCGAGTCTTTTTAGATGTGTGTTATAATTCTTATCGATGTATCGATTGCTGCATATTACCGAATTCAATTCTTCCTGCCAATCTATAATTATCTTTTTTCCAAAAGCTGTTTCTATAAATTTGAGTAATATGAGGTTTAGTTTCGATTTCGTTACAAAAACGGCTATTGTATTAAAAGTGTAACTTTGAATTTTTACAAAGCTTCACTATCTTATATTTGTTTAGTAAACATTTCATAAAAGAGAATCTTCGGAGAGAACAAAATGGCTTCTTCATTGGATCAACTATGTATTAATACGATTCGTACACTTTCTATCGATGGCGTCCAAAAAGCAAAATCAGGCCATCCCGGCATGCCGATGGGTCTTGCCCCGGCAGCATATGTCTTATGGACAAAGCATTTAAACCACAATCCGGAAAATATGCACTGGCAAAACCGCGACCGTTTCGTTCTTTCAGGCGGGCATGGTTCCATGCTTCTTTATAGTCTTCTCCATCTTACAGGATACAATCTTCCGCTTGAAGAGTTAATGAAATTTCGGCAACTCGGAAGCAAGACACCGGGTCATCCGGAATTCGGACACACCGACGGTGTCGAAGTTACCACAGGTCCGCTCGGACAGGGATTTTCAAATGGTATAGGAATGGCTATTGCACAGAAATATCTTGCTGCACGTTACAATAGGCCGGGATTGAAAGTTGTCGATTATACTATTTACGCTACATTAGGCGACGGTGATTTGATGGAAGGTATTACGTCGGAAGCAGCATCGCTCGCCGGACATCTGAAGTTAAGCAATCTGGTCTATATTTATGACGACAACCATATTAGTATTGACGGACCTACTGAATTGGCATTTACTGAAGACCGTGCAAAAAGATTCGAATCGTACGGCTGGCAGGTAATAAAAGTAAAAGACGGCAACGATATCAAAGCAATCGATGCTGCAATTAAACGCGCAAAAAAAGAAACCGGACGGCCTTCCATTATTATGGTAAGAACTCACATCGGTTACGGCAGTCCAAATAAACAGGATACATCAGAAGTACATGGTTCACCTCTCGGTGAAGAAGAAGTGAAGCTGACAAAAAAAGCGTACGGCTGGGATCCTGAAAAACAATTTTATATTCCGGAAAAAGCATTAAAACAGTTCCGTAAATCGGTGATAATCGGCCGGAAAAAAGAAGAAAAGTGGAATGCTAAATTCGCAGAATATAAAAAGAAGTATCCGGAATTAGCAGCAGAACTCGAAAACATACGAAACGGTAATTTCGGTGAAGAATGGAAAAAAGCACTGCCGAAATTCACGGATGCAATGGCAACCCGCGATGCTTCCGGAAAAGTACTGAACGCAATCGCCCCGCATCTCCCTTCCATGATCGGCGGTTCCGCTGATCTCGCTCCGTCAAATAATACATATGTTAAAAGCATGGGTGAATTTCAGGCGAAGAATTACGGCGGACGATACATGCGGTATGGTGTACGCGAACATGCAATGGGCGCTATTATGAACGGAATGGCAGTAACTAACGGAATAATTTCTTACGGCGGAACATTCTTTGTATTCTCAGATTACATGCGCCCCGCTATCAGATTGGCATGTCTGATGGGTATACGCCCGATTTATGTTTTCACTCACGACAGCATTGGCGTCGGAGAAGACGGCCCGACACACGAACCGGTTGAACAGCTTGCGGCACTTCGCTGCATCCCAAATATGATTTCTATTCGTCCGGCCGATGCAAACGAAACTGTTGCCGCCTGGAAATTTGCTGTTGAATATAAAAACAGCCCGGTTGCATTATTATTAACCCGGCAAAAGCTGCCGACTCTCGACAGAGTGAAATATTCTTCCGCTGAGAATCTTATTAAAGGCGCATATATACTTATCGAGAATTCTTCTACACCGGATCTCATTCTTATCGGTTCAGGTTCTGAAGTCCAGCTCGCGCTCGGCGCTTATGATAAATTGGTTCAGGAAGGCAAAAACGTGCGCGTAGTCAGTATGCCGTCATGGGAATTATTTGAACGGCAATCAAAAGAATACCGCAACTTTATTCTTCCGCCAAATATAAAAAGACGCATTGCCATCGAAGCTCTTATTACTATGGGCTGGGAAAAATACATCGGAGACAGCGGAATAATTATCGGTATGAATTCATTCGGTACTTCTGCCCCTGCAAGTGAAATCTTCAAGCATTTCGGATTCACGGTAGAGAATGTCCTGGCAAAAGCAAAGGAGATTCTATCCTAATTGTTCGACGATAGAGTTGCTGCGATAAACAGATTTCTCGTTTTTTTTATTTTTCTTTTTTCTGTGAAAACCGTATTCGCTGAAAATCGCGATATGAAAGAGATTTCTGTCAATCTACCACATTCTGACAGCAGAATTACAGATACCACCGAGGTCTCACAGAATAAACAAGAAGGGAACTCAAAGAGCAGCCTGTATCTTCAGTTCAACACAAGCGGACTTTTTTCTTCTCTTTCCGATTGGGAAAGTCAGCTCCATATGCCCGACGGGACACATCCATCTTCAAGCTGTATAGCATTCGGTGCAGAAGGCGGCTGGGTTATAAATGAGTTTTTTCAAATCGGTGCCGGGTTTGAATTCTTCTTTACAACAAAAATTGCAGCTAATGAAACTGCCGGTGATCAAGTAAACAGTACATTCTTTTACGGGACTATCAGAGCAAGCACGCCCCTCAAATCAATTCCGGAATTTTACCTTTTTGCGGATCTGGACATCGGATCGATAAAAGCAACGGAGGCAGTAGAGAATTACTATTATTCCGGCCGGAGTTTTAACAAGACCGGTAAAACCGACGCTTATCGTTTGACAATCGGTGCGCAGTATTATTTAATGAATAATTGGTCTATTATTGCCGGAACAGGATATTTCTTCGGCAAAGTGAAAACAGTAACCTTGGACGGTCAAACCTGGCCTGATTTCTCACTAGACCTGTCCGGCTTCTTGATTCGTTTCGCAGTAAATTTTCATTTTAAGCTGTGATATGAAGCTGTAGAACCCGGTCACCGGCCGGATTCATGTTTTGTTTCTTTATGATTTAATCCGATCTGATAATCACCTGCTTTCCTCTTGCGGCAAATAAACCGTCAGATAGGATTTCTACTCATATTTTTCAAATTCATCGGGAGCATCATAATCGAAGAAATCACTTTCGATCCATCCCTTTTTAATAATTTCATTAAAATTATGATATGGAAAATTATTCGGTTTAATACCTAGATGCTTCCATGAATTATAATAAATATAAAGAAGGTGATTCTCAAAATCTTCATTTTGCATCGACTGGCGAATACAATGATCCATAGTTCCTCGCTGCCAGATATGGACATCTTGTACTCCGATTAACCTTTTTATCCCCGCAGATGTATACTTTTTAAAATCCCGTAAAAAATCAGACATATCCTGAATTGTTTCAGTTTCTATTAAAATGTGAATATGATCCGGCATTATCGTATAAGATATCATTTCACGAAGTTTCTTCGAATAGAAGAATAGCTCTTCAATCAAAAAATCAGGAACACTATCTTTATGGAGGTATTTTTTACGTTTATAAGTACATAACGTAAGGAAGTACAATGAATTGTCCTTCTTCCACCGTGGGGGTTTTCTTGAAAATCGCTCCATCTTAATCTCCGTAGAATCCGGTCACCGACCGGATTCCGATATCTTGATTACGATTTTTTTTACGATTCGATCTGATGATCGGATGCTACATGGCGCTTTTTAATTCGATCTGATGATCGGATGCTACATGACGCTTTTTAATCCGATCTGATGATCGCCTGCCCGCCTTCCTGCAGCGTTAATAAGCAGGGCGGGATGCTATCGTTCAACCTGTTGAATGCGCTTTTCAATACCGGATCGAATCTCTTTCAAGGTTCTCAATTTTTTTTCAATAGCAAAAAATACTGTTAAATTAGTCGATGTTGCATTGGGTATCTCTATTCCGAAATATTCCATTGCTTCGCCGATCATAAAATCGCTGGCTGCACCGATATATACTCGGTTTTCATCCAGCGGTTTACCGTTAATAAGGAAGGTAATGAATTTAATACTGCCGTCAAGATTTTTCCTCCACTCGCATTTGATTCCGGATGTCTGAATACGGGAATGTTTGTTGATATAATGTTCCACAATCGAACGTATTTGTTTGCCGGTCAATTCAAATTTCACCAGCATGTTATGAAAAGGAAGAATCTCAAATAAATCGCGTTTAGTAACAGGCCCTGCCGAAAGATCCTTTCTAATTCCGGAAGAATTCATAAATCCGATATCTGCCCCGGCAGCTTCTTGCTGTGCATCCGCAATAAAGTTACCGATGCCGCTTTCACCGCTGCTGCGGATCCAATCGTTTTTCAATATACCGATGACTTCACCATAATCACGATCTATTTCATTCTTCATAGAATCAATGAACATTGACAATGGCGTTGCTTCTCTCGCCGAATTGTACCAAAGAGGCAGCAAAGAAGCGTTATGCCGCACAACATGACGGTTCTCAATAGTTATATCAAGAATTCCCAGATTCTCACAATGAGAACCGGTTTGAACGATGATTACACCACTTACAATTTTTGGCTGTATCAATTTTGTATGCGAATGACCACCGACGATAATATCAAGCTCCGGCACGTTTACTGCAAGGATAGAATCATAACCAACGCCTTGATGAGTAAGTGCAATCAACAAATCTGTCTTCGATTGCAGTTGTTCTGCAAGTCTCTTCACTGTTTCGACAGGCGGTAATATTTTGATACCTTTGCTGCTGTTCTTGCCAACGAGACTATAGAATTCGCTCGACATCACTCCGATAATACCGATTTTTAAGCCGTTCTTTTCGATCACGACATACTCTTTATTGTTTACCGGAAAATTATCAAGTGTATCAAGAATATTCGCCGAAACCGCCGGGAAATTTGCAATGCTTGCCAACTTACGAAGATTTTCGGGTGAAAAATCAAATTCGTGATTGCCTGGAGTCCATGCATCATATCCTATGTAATTCATCATAGCAAACAGATTTCCGCCCTTTGCACCTGCGTAGGAATATTCCGTTATCGGATTTCCCGTCATTACATCGCCCGCATCAAGCATTAACGTTACAGGTTTAACACGCCGGATGCTGTCCACAGCAAAGGAGAGTTCATTAAATCCGCCGATCAAGGGTTTTGGTTTTTCTTTTATCCAAAATACTTCGTGCGGAAGGAAAATGGCATGAATGTCGTTTGTATAAAGGATGGTTATAGTTTTCGGCTGTGCGAAAAGGATAGTAGAAATCAAACCTATCCATAAGTTCACACAAAAAAATCTTAAATAGTATCGCAGAGATGAGTTCATTTAGTACCTCTTAGAAAATGCAATTGGATTCCAAAGAAAGATACTGAGAAAAGATATTTTAGTCGAAAAAGAAAACCTTCCAAAGGTTCTCTGTGCTTGAGCTTAAGAAACCTTCGGAAGGTTATTTACGAAACAGCTTTACTTTCCGTTGCAGTTTCCAAGTTTTCCGGAAAAGTACGCGTCGTATGCACTCATATCAAAATGACCATGGCCGCTCAGGTTGAAGAGAATAACTTTCTTGGTTCCTTCAACTTTTGCTTTCTTGGCTTCTTCAACGGCAGATTTAATCGCATGCGCTGATTCTGGTGCAGGAATGATGCCTTCCGTTCTCGCAAACAACACGCCTGCATCGAATACCTCCATCTGTCCGTAGGATTGGGCTTCGATAAATTTATCTTTACACAATTTACTGATGATGGGCGCCATACCATGGTACCGTAATCCCCCGGCATGGATAGCAGGCGGCATAAAACCACTGCCAAGAGTATACATCATCAGCAACGGTGTCATTCCTGCTACATCGCCAAAATCATACTTGTAGTCGCCTTTGGTAATCGAAGGGCAAGTTGTCGGTTCTACTGCAATTGCCCGAAGTTTCTTTCCGCCGATTTTATCCTTTATAAAGGGTGCTACAATACCGCCAAAGTTTGATCCGCCGCCAACACAACCGATAATGATGTCCGGATACACACCTGCCTTTTCCATCTGCTTCTTTGCTTCCTGTCCAACTACGGTTTGATGCAGGATGACATGGTTTAACACGCTGCCGAGAGAATAATTGGTGTCTTCACGTCCTGCTGCATCTTCTACGGCTTCACTAATAGCAAGCCCTAAGCTCCCAGTTGAGTTTGGATTCTTTGCAAGCGCATCTCTGCCCGCTTTTGTATCGGTGCTCGGGCTCGGAACCACTTCAGCTCCCCATGTATGAATCATTGAACGGCGATAAGGCTTCTGTTCGTAACTCACTTTTACCATATAAACCTTACATTGCAAATCGAACATTTTGCATGCAAGCGATAATGCACTACCCCACTGCCCGGCTCCTGTCTCTGTAGCCAAGCGTTTTATACCGGCTTGTTTATTGTAATATGCTTGTGCGATTGCGGTGTTGAGTTTGTGGCTTCCTGCCGGACTTACACCTTCATACTTATAATAAATCTGTGCCGGCGTATCCAAGGCGCGCTCAAGATCAAGAGCGCGAATGACGGGCGATGGACGATAAGTTGCATATGCTTTTCGAATCTCATCAGGAATTTCGATCATTCGTTCAGAACTTACTTCCTGCTTTATCAATTCCATCGGGAAGATCGGTGCTAAATCCTGCGGGCCGATCGGCTGCTTGGTTCCGGGATGAAGCGGCGGCTCCAGCGGTGTCGGTAAATCGGCAAGAATATTATAATAGTGAGTTGGGATTTCCTGCTCTTCGAGCATGAATTTACGCGGCATAGCAACCTCCATTTGAATATTATTAAGAATTATTTGGGTGAATCAAACTTTTGAACGGAGATTCCCACGATTATCCAAATCGGTATGAGACGAAAAAAAGGCAGGAACGCTCATGTCCGCGTTTCCACCTCTATTTGAGTAATCAGTGTTAAAGAGCTACCTCAGTAGAAGCGCGGACTTTATCCGTCGCCACTACCAAGCCTGTTGCTTGCTAAAATATCGTAGCTCGTTATTCATTCTGATATCAGATTACATCTTTTTTAGAATAAAATCAACAGAGTAAAGCATGTGAATATTATTTTTTCAATGCCGGATCTTCGCATAATTCCAATAATACACCGCCGGTAGATTTTGGATGAAGAAAAGCAATATTCAAGCCCTCTGCTCCCCGGTGCTGCTTTTTATCTATGATTTGAAAGCCTTTTACTTCAATGTCATTGAGTGTATCTGCGAGGTTTTCCACTGCGATAGCTATATGATGGACACCCTCACCCTTTCTTTTAATAAATTTACTGATCGGTCCTTCGGGATCACTTGATTCCAATAATTCAATTTTTGTCTGACCTATTTGAAAAAATGCCGTTCGGATTTTTTGATCCGGTATATCCTCTATTTTATAGCAGGATATACCGAAAACGGATTCGTACATTTGTACGGCTTCCTTTAAGTTCCTAACAGCAATACCAATATGCTCAATGTGGGAAATGCTCATTTTCTAACCCGCTTTCATTTTTATTCAACAAAATGATTTTTGGCCGTCCAAACAACGGGGAATTATTGCTAAATAATCAAACAGTATTGTGTCCATGGTATTCTCCAAAAACCGAACGCAGTGTATTGCAAATTTCTCCGACACTTGCGTACACTCGTACTGCATTTAATATAAAAGGCATTAGATTATCAGTACCCTCCGCCGCTTTTTTTAATTCTGCCAGCATGGTCTTTACTTCCGTTTGATTTCGTTCGGCACGTATTTTATGAAGAAATCGGATTTGTTTGTCCTGTACTGAACGATCAATCTTCGATAATGCTTCCGACTCTCTCTCTTCAATACGGTATTTATTTACACCGACGATGATACGTTCTCCATTTTCTGTCATTTTTGTCGATCGATAGGACGCTTTTTGAATTTCACTCTGAGGGTATCCGCATTCGATGGCCGGGATCATTCCGCCGATCTTATCAATCTTTCGGATATACTCTACCGCCTCAGCTTCAATACGATCGGTCAATGCTTCGACATAGTAAGAACCGGCAAGCGGATCAACTGTCCCAGTGATACCGCTTTCATGAGCAACGATTTGCTGAGTACGGAGCGCGATACGAACCGAGTCCTCTGAGGGAAGCGTAAGCGCCTCATCATGTGAATTTGTATGAAGACTTTGGGTGCCGCCGAGTACGGCAGCAATGGTCTGAACTGTCACGCGGACAATATTGTTGTCTGCCTGCTGTGCTGTGAGAGTGGAACCCGCTGTCTGTGTATGAAAACGCATCATCATCGATCTTTTCTTCTTTGCGCCAAATCTTTCTTTCATAATTTTAGCCCAGAGACGGCGAGCAGCTCGAAATTTCGCAACTTCCTCAAACAAATCGTTATGAGCATTGAAAAAGAAAGAAAGCTGACCGGCAAAATCATCCACATCAAGTCCGGCATTAACCGCCGCCTGCACATATTCAATGCCGTCAGCCAGAGTGAATCCGACTTCCTGCGCTGCTGTTGAGCCGGCTTCGCGGATATGATATCCGGAAATCGAAATAGAATTCCATTTTGGCAATTCAGTCCTGCAATAACGAAATATATCCGTAATTATACGTAAAGACGGTTTTGGAGGAAAAATATATGTTCCGCGAGCAATGTACTCCTTAAGAACATCATTCTGCACGGTGCCGCTGATCATCTCTTTAGAAACACCCTGTTTCTCGGCAACAGCAATATACATTGCCAGCAAGATAGCTGCCGGCGAGTTGATAGTCATAGACGTTGATACTTTATCCAAGGGAATTTTATCAAATAGGATTTCCATGTCTGCCAGCGTATCGACAGCCACACCGACCTTACCGACCTCGCCGTCAGCAAAACGGTCATCACTGTCGTAACCGATCTGGGTTGGCAGATCGAATGCAATTGATAATCCGGTTTGTCCTTGTTCAAGTAAATAGCGGTACCGTTCATTTGATTCTTTCGCGGTACCAAATCCCGCATACTGCCGCATCGTCCAGAAACGGCTGCGGTACATTGTCGGTTGAATACCGCGAGTAAAAGGATATTGGCCCGGAAAACCAATATGCTCCTTGTAATCTTCATTCGATAGATCCAAAGGCGTGTATAACGGTTTTACGGGAGAAAAGGAACCGGTAGTAAATTCTTTTTCCCGTTCCGGAGTTTTTTCGGTTGATTTGTTATACATGCTTTCAATCCATTTTTTATATTCACTTCGTAGAACATCAAGTGACCTTTCAACAGACATACTCTATCCTTCTCCTTTTTTCAATCATTGCAATATATCGTATTCATCATAATCCCATCATAGTATATATAAATATGGCCAAAAATTCTCCGAGAATGATTACTGTACCGGTTAATGTCAAAAAAGAGAGAACCTGAATACAGCAGAATTAATAGCGATTTAACATTCATGACTTGAAATTATGCTAATTGATTCATATTATTGAATAGAGATTCATTAAAAGTGATATTTCAATGAGAAAACGTGAAGGCGACAAAGAGAAGGCTATACTAGAAGCAGCAATAAAAATCTTTGCTCAGCAGGGATATCACAAAGCGAAAATATCTTCTATTGCCAAGCAAGCGGGAATAGCGACAGGCAGTGTCTATCTGTACTTTAAAAATAAAGAAGCTATTCTGCTTACAATTTTTAACAGGCTTTGGTTAGGGCTGACAAACGATCTTCGGAACATTGTCAAACAGACCGACATCGATCCTTCCACGAAACTCGATTTAGTAATAGATCAATTCTTTCATATTTTTATTACAAATCCGTCTCTCGCATCTGTGTTTGTTAATGAACATTATAATCTCATCAAAAACCGTCGCGGCAGCGTTGTAAAACAATACAATGATTTCCTTGATCTCGCGGAAGAAATCATTCGTGAGGGAGTTCAAAAGAAAATATTTAATCCGGATGTCGATATTATACTCTTTCGTCACTTCATTACCGGCGGTTTGCGAAGTGTGCTAAGCCACTGGTCACAGCTTTCACATTCTTTGCCATTGCAGCGGGTTCAGCAAAACGCAAAGTTCTTCATTAGGCACGGACTTCTTTAAACCTGAATCTATATTCTTATCGGTCTTTGCACGTTAATTCAAAAAAATATCATGAAAATAACATTGATTTTTCAGGAATTTTCGTGTATTTTTATAAAGTTTTTGTTTATTTGGAGGTTTTACTAATACCCGTTTAATACAACAGCTTTATCGATAACCGCTCTATTCACATCATAGGATGTAAAATGAACATATTGCGTAATTTATTTGCTCATTCTAAGAAGACGACCCGCCGTAATTATCTTATTGCGATGATGATTTTCTTCGTAGCTGCATATGTCTTCTTACCATACACCAGCATTACTCAAAGCGTGGAGTTAACGGCTGCTCATGAATCGTTCCAACCATTTGCTCTGTTCAGCAGTGACAGTAATTTTAAACCAATCGAAGTCTACGGACTTCTTGCAGTACTCGGCGTCGCAATTGCCGGTCTTCTTTATGCTCTCATGCTTGTAAAACAAGTACGAAAAGCGGACCAAGGCACAAAGAAAATGCAGGAAATTGCATCTGCTGTCCGCGAAGGTTCAAATGCCTATCTCGCATCACAGTTTAAAAAGATAGGGCCATTGATCCTCATAATCACACTTTTTCTTTGGCTTACTTATACAGGAACGATCGATGCTTTCCGCTGGGGACGTGCCGGTGCATTTCTAATAGGTTCAATTTTTAGTTTTCTCGTAGGTTTTGTCGGTATGCGCCTCGCCACACAAGGAAATCTTCGTGTTGCAGCAGCCGCAAAGCGCAGTTACGGCGAAGCTCTTCAGCTTGGCTACCGTACAGGAACCATCACCGGTATGCTTACAGACGGTCTAGGCCTGCTTGGCGGAACTTTAATTTTTATGATGTTCGGTGAACAAGCATACGAAGCCCTTTTAGGATTCGGGTTTGGCGGAACACTTATCGCTTTGTTTATGCGCGTTGGCGGCGGTATCTATA
>Ga0315544_1003071_pt1 | contig 11303 bp, 9 predicted proteins | sample SalMarSW160130MG_2_FD_202543 | JGI IMG/M metagenome (GOLD analysis project Ga0315544, IMG submission 202543) | Salt marsh sediment microbial communities from the Plum Island Ecosystem LTER, Massachusetts, United States - Salt Marsh Sediment SW1601-130 ... | reverse complement strand
CAGAGCCTTGGCAACCTCTTCGTAGTTATCCTTCTTGATCCCGAACACCCGCTCTGTGTCCTCCTCAGTGGTGATGAGGATGTCGGCTGCATCCACCAACTCTGACATGACCTCACGCGCTTTTTCTTGTGACCATAGCAATGCTCGGTAGTTGAGATCGATCGATACCTTGATGCCTGCCTTCCTCGCTACACGAACCGCCTCTTTTGTCGCCTCGGCCGCAGTTGGCGAGAGAGCTGGGGTGATCCCGGATGTGTGGAACATCTTTACCCCTTTAAAGATCGCATCCCAATCGACTTCTCCAGGACGAATGCGTGCGATCGCTGAATCACGGCGGTCATATACCACGGAGTTGGGACGGGGGCTTGCCCCGAACTCCACAAAGTAGGTTCCCACCCGATCATCATCGGTCCAGACAATGTAGGAGGTATCCACTCCGTGCTCGCGGGCCTTGTTCGCGATCATCCGGCCCAGAGGATTGTTGGTGAGGCGAGTGACGTAGGCCACTCCAAGCCCTAGTCGTTGCGCAGCGATGGCCACGTTTAACTCCGAGCCTCCGACATTCACATCGAGAAGGCTCGTCTGTTCCAGTCGCCTGAAATTCAGTGGTGAGAGCCGGATCATCGTCTCACCGAAGGTCACAAGGTCATGGGGCATCACGAAACCTCCAATCTCGCTTTTCGGACAGCGTTTAGGAGTTGACGGGCCCGTTCGGTAAGAAACTCATAGCGCCCCTCGGCCACCGCCTTCTTGTCCACCAGCCAACCGCCAGCACACACCATCGCTGCACCGGCATGGATGAACTCACCGGCGTTGTCAGCGGTGATTCCACCGGTGGGAACTAGTGGAATTTGTGGGAGCGGTCCTCGCACTGCCTTGAGATAACTTGGCCTTAGTACACTTGCCGGAAACACCTTCACCATATCCGCTCCGGCCTCCCACGCGGTCAGGATCTCAGTAGGACTCATCGCCCCAGGAATGACAACTACACCGTAGCGATGGGCCATCTCGATCACGTCTAACTCCACGGTAGGAGTGACGAGGAACTTCGCCCCGGCGAGGATTGCTTGGCGAGCCGTAGTTGCATCAAGCACTGTGCCGGCTCCCATGAGCACACCGGTTAGTTTCTCGGATGCCGCCTCGATTGCCCGCAGTGCCCCCGGCGTGGTCATCGTGATCTCAACACAGTTGAGCCCACCGTCCTGCAGGGCATGCGCAATGCGAACGAGGCCTTCCGCTTGGTTTACCCGGATGATGCCTAATGCTCCAGTTTCGAAAAGTTGCGTAACGATCTTTTGTTCGTGGTACACCTTGAACCTCCTTACGTCGCTATGAATTATAATGCAATATAGTTAGCATAAATAACACCGGTACGGGCAGCTCAGTCTAGGGCATGTGGTTCAGTAGAGCCGGTAGATAAGGTAGCTATCGTATCTCGGTGCTCGGAAGTTTTGATTTCCTCCCAGGTGCATTCATCCCAACGGTATTTCTCTGGAAGCCCTTCGACCTTTCAATGAGTTGCCTTCTCTTCCACGCGTTCACTCCTTGCTAGAACAGTTCTCCCGCTCAAGTGGCCCGTACGTCTGGTGGAACCCCTCGTTGTGGGACCTTTACATGATTCCATATTGTTTAAACGCCTCTTGGGCACTCTTGCCTTCTAAGAGGGCCTCATGTACGAGGTTCTCTCCCCTCACTTGCTCAAGTGCAGTCTCAACAGCTTCTCTTTCAACCTTCTGTGGTACGATGACAACTCCGTCCAGATCGCCAAAGACAATGTCGCCTGGCTGTACGGTGACTCCGTTTGGAAAGACAACTGGACAGCGGAAATCGGCAACTTCGCCCCGATACTTCTGGTCTTGACCGTAACGGCCCCAAGAGAAGGTGGGAAATTGCAAGCGGCAGATTCCTCGGGTGTCGCGGGAATAGCCATTCACCACGGCACCCGCAGCGCCCAGCTGGATGGCGCGCGTGCTCATGTTTTCTCCCCAGAGCGCGTAACTGGGCGAGGAACCGGTACATAGATAGACCTCGTTTTCCTTGAGATCATCCAGCGCTTCGAGCATCCGACCAAACGGAACTTTGCCTTCATTCGAATGGTGTGTGTTACTCGGGCTATCGGTTTCAAGCACTGGCATCGCACGCCCGGCGACAACCATATCGTCCGCTAATGGGTGAATCTGCGCGGGCAGGAATTGGTGTTTGTGGCCCATTTGATCCAAAACATCTCCCACGACCGCTACGAAGAGTTCGTTCTTCATTAGAGAGAAGAGCTCCTTATCCATACGCCAGCTTGGCATGTCACCTCCAATCCATCTTCCGGTTAAGATTTTAAAAATGTTGCTCAGCCGTGCGTCATGTGGGATGGGACCTTAACTCATGGACATCGAGCTCATCTACGTAAGCGAACAGAGCGGGGTTTCCCCCGGTATGGAGGAAGAGCACTGTATCGTCCGTCTTCAGTTCTCCCCGCTTGATATGATCCTGCAATCCTGTCATTGTCTTACTGGTGTACAACCGGGGCAAGGAAGATCCCTTCTGTCCGTGCCATGAGCTTGATCATCTGGATTGCCTCAGGGGTCACAATTTCATAACCCTCCCCTACGTAGTCTTCCGTGTTGAAGACGTCACCCTCGTCCACCCTTAGGGCGTTGGGTGTTGTCATGGCGGTCTCGACACAGCGAACGCCGCCCACTCGGATAGCTTGAGATACTCTAAGAAGCTGTTCGGAGCTTTCGGTTCTAATTACCGCTACCACTCCAGTATCCAACATGATTTGAAGGTTCTCTTCAGCTGCCCCTATAGATGTGAACATATACACCCATCCCTCTCATGCTTATCAATTAAGGATTTCATCTCTCGGAGAAGTGGCCTAGATACACTAAGCCACCACCGCTGCCTCCACTTTATGTAGCCTTAGTGAATCTTGGATCCTTTTTAGATTTTTTCTAGTAGGCGGTTCAAGACCATCTAGCCTGTATTCTCTTCCTAACATCCTGTACTTTGAGACCCCTAGTCGATGATACGGTAAAAGATCTACTCTCAAAGGCAAGACCTCTTTAGTTAGTTCAATTAACTCATTGATATTCTCCTCCGAGTCATTTATTTTTGGTATTACAGCGAGCCGTATTACTATTGGCATCTTTTTCTGCCCCATTCTTCTAATATTTTCCAATATTAACTCGTTACTTACCCCTGTGTACGCTTTGTGTTTGACTGGGTCTGTATGCTTAATGTCATAAAGCGTCAAATCTACATATTTTAAAATCTCTTCTAATACCTCCCATTGCTCATATCCACTAGTATCTAGCACCGTGTGAATTCCCCTCTCCTTGCATGCTTTCAGAATCGCTTTGGTAAACTCCGGTTGAGTAAGTGGCTCGCCTCCCGAAATTGTGACACCACCATTAGATGATCGATAGAACGGTATGTCCTTCTCGACCGCTTTTAGAACTTCTTTGACTGAGACTCTTTGTCCGATAACTGCTAGGGCGTTAGAGTAGCATACCTTTGCGCACTCGCTACATCCCTTCCTGCACAACTCCCTACCGATCCTAACTCCCTCCTCTTCATCTTTTTCTATTGCACTTACTGGGCATGCCTTTATACATTCCTCGCACCCATCGATATGAAGATTCGCATTGTACATTATCTCAGGCGATGAGCGCTGAGATTCGGGATTACTGCACCATACACACCTAAGAGGACACCCTTTTAGAAACACGGTAGTCCTTATTCCCGGCCCGTCATCTTGCCGAGACCTTTGTATGTCGAATATCAATCCTTCCATTCGCCGCCTTCGGATGTATATCGAAGCTCAAGATGCTTCAAATTCAGTTCTGCTTAAAATCTCATCCTGAAGTTCTTTGCTGAGTTGGTTCCATGGAGCAACGTAAGCTGCAACTCTCACCATAAGCTCGGGGTACCTCTCCGGGTGTTTTTGGGCTTCCTTTAACACTCTAATATCAACAATATTGAATTGTATATGGAATCCGCCAAGGCTCAGATATGTCTTGATCAGCTTCGCGAAGTTTCGGAGCCGTTCTTTACCCGTCAGGGTGTGCACATTAAATCTCATGTTTAACAAAGTTCCATTCGCTACTAGCGCATGATCCTGTTTTACCATCGATTTCAAGACAGCGGTGGGGCCACTCTTCGCTTGCCCTTGTACTGGCGAATGCGCATCCGATAAGGGTGCCTTCGCCTTACGGCCGTCGGGGGTAGCACCAACGTATTCTCCAAGGGCATCATGAGATGACACAGAAAAGGTTCCCGGTAGAAATGGCCCCCCTCTCAGGTTCCTATACCAGTGCACCTCATTGCAGTAATGTCCAACGATCTCGCAGGCCAGATGATCCACTTCGTCTATATCATTTCCGAACTTTGGTGGCTCGTTCAATAGCCTTTGCCTCAGTATCTCCCGCTCCTTAAAATCGCTGTTCAGAGATTCGAGCAAAGTTTCCATGCTGATAGCTCTCTCATCGAATACGAGTCTCTTTACGGCTATTAGAGAATCTGCGGCTGTCGCCATCCCTACTCCCTGGATACCTGTGAAGTTATAGAGGGCACCGCCGTGATTTACCTCCCGTCCGCTCTCTAAGCATCCGTCCACTAAGATGGATTCCAATGGTTCCGGCCACCGCTCTTTATGAGATAGCTCAACAGCATGTAAGGCTTGTACCAGCAAGCGAACTCCATTTGCAATTTGTTTCTCAAATGCATCCTTCAATTCACTAAACGACCTGAACTCCGTGGCTTTCCCTGTAGCTGGGCCTATTTTGTTATTAGTCTCCGGATCAATTCCATTGTTTAGAGCTAATTCGAGACATTTAGCGAGATTTAGCGAGCCAGCGTTGCTCCATCCCCATGTTTTCCCAGGGATGGAGTTCTCAACGCAGCCTACAAATGCATAATTTCCCTCCGCCTCTTTTGGGGGTATACCCGCATTGATTAATGATTGGATACCGACATGCACATTAAAGAATTTTGGCTTGTTAGCCTTTGGCACGAGCTTAGCTGCCTTAAGCAGAAACTCATCGCTCATTTTTTCTGTCCAGAGTACCGCAACGTCTGGTTGAGGGAGTCTAACCTCCTCCTCTACTTCGAGCATTAACTCCGAAAGCTCATTTGTGGCGTCCTCTCCTTCAGGAGTTAATCCTCCCAACTCAGGGGGATCCGTTACAGGGAAACCAGCATACAACCTTGCGCCTTTGTTGCTATACAATTTAAGAATTTCACTACACTTCAACCAAAAGCTGATTAGCAAGGTTTTGGCCCCATCTCTCGTTAATCCACCCTCGTCAATATCATTTCTGAAATACGGATACAGATATTGATCCATCCTCCCAAGTGTAACACCATAACCATTTGAATCTATGTGAAGAATAACATGAATTAGCCACAATGCCTGTAGAGCTTCATGAAACGTTCGCGCTGGTTTAGCTGGTACATGGTCAAGCACTCTTGCTATCTGTAGCAAGTCTTCCCTTCTCAGGAAGTCTTTTTCATCCTCGGCGAGCTGCCTAGCAAGTTCTGCATACCGCTTAGCGTAAACCTTGACTGCCTCACAGCAGATCAAACACGATTTGTAGAATATATTCTTCTGAAAATCTTCTGGGTCTTCTAAGTGTAAAATACTCATTCTACCGTTTATGTATTCCTCAAGTCCGTTGAAACCCTGCTTCAACACTCTTTCGTAATTTGGTAAAAAGTGACCAACTCCACTAATTAACATGTTTTCAAAACAAATTAACCCTGAATCATTAGCTTTTTTAGAATCCGCGGGCATTATTGAAAGAGCAAGATCTTTCAGTGTTTTCCCAGACCACCATGAAAGTATCTCCCGCAACTTTTCTTTGACTTCTGCCGATACGATAAACTTATCTCCAGGCCTTATTTCATATGTGTCCATTTCATTTAAAATATAATCCACGGCGCCTTCTGGGTAAACGGGGGCAGATATTGGTTCAGGTCCTAAATTTCCTACAATAAGCTCATGAGGTTGAATATAGATGGTCATCTCACTTAATATCTTCTTCAGTGCCTTAGCTCGCCTTAGTATTGGGGGCTCCCCCTCAGTAGCCTTATAGATTTCCGTAATAAGTTTCGCTCTCTCTGAAGTAAGCTTGGGCTTTATCAGTCTTGCTAAGATCTTCTCTCTTACTTGTTTAATTGCTTCTTCTCTTAACATCATTTCTTTGTCTCCCTGCACCTAATTCCTGAAAGACTTCTCCCATCCTTTTTACTCCTTCCCGAATGTTCTCAGCTGAGTTGGCAAAACAAACCCGGATATATCCCTCGCCTTCTGTGCCAAAGGCACTGCCTGGAGCTACTGCCACTCGAGCCTTTTCGAGAAGCAACCTTGAAAGATCAAACGAAGGAATTCCAAACTCGCGAATGTCTACGAAAGCATAGAACGTTCCCCTGGGTTTGAAGACCTTCAGTCCAGGAATCTGAGCGAGTTCTGCTATAAGAATGTCGCGTCTACGTTCATACTCCTTGACCATCTTCAGAGGAATCTCTCTTGGCAGTTTCAGGGCGGCTACGGCGGCCATCTGGGAAACCGAGCTTGTACAAGCAGAGGTATGCTCATGGAGTTTGGCAGTCTTATCTGCAAGTTGCTTTGGTGCTGCCAGATAACCCACGCGCCACCCGGTCATCGCATAAGATTTGGAGAAGGTCCGTAAGATAACGGTCCTTTCTTGCATTCCTTTTAGGGAAGCGATGCTATAAAACTTCTTCCCATCGAACACAAGGCTCTCATAGGCCTCATCGGAGAAAACCAAGAGATCATTCGCCCTCGCTACATCCGCGATTACTTCTAAGTCTTCCCGATCCAGCACCGCACCAGTCGGATTGTGGGGGTAGTTAATGAGAAGCACTTTTGTATTCTCTGTGATCGCGTTTTTTAAGGTCTCTGTCACAAGTTTGAATTCATGCTTCTGCTCAAGCACAAGCTTTTTATATTTTCCGCCCGCTAAAAGGACGTGGGCCGGGTAGTTCGGCCAGTGAGGCGAGGGAAACAAGACCTCGTCATTTTCATCGAGGGTAACGAACATGGTTAGGAGAAGAGCCTCCATTCCTCCGGCTGTAATGACGATTTCGTCCGGATCGAATTGCACTTTAAGCTCTTCGGTAAGTTTAGCCGCGAGCTTTTCCCGAAGACTTTTGATTCCCGCGCTTGGCGTGTAGTGGGTCATCCCTTCCTTTGCGGCTTGCAAAGCAGCTTCCACAATGGGTAACGGGGTGTCAAAGTCAGGTTCGCCAATCTCAAAATGGATTACGTCTTCCATCTTCCCTGCTAAATCAAATATCTCACGAATCCCTGAATAAGGCAGGTTCTTTGCGCGCTGAGATATAAAGCTACTCATAGTGCCTCTTCCTCCTTATAAATGCGCTGGACTGCAGACATAGCTCGTTCCATGTCTACATCAGCTTCAAGGTCTCGGAGGGCCATGGTAAAAGCGGAGATCGCGTAAAGCACTTTGTGATATCTCGCAGCTTCTCCCATTGTTCCAAATCGGACGTAGTTCCTACCTATCTGGGATTTGTAGACATCCCACGACATCATGTTGGCATCGCCTAGGATCACCCCATACTGTTCGAATAGTTGCTTACGGATCTGGTAATCCTCGATACCGTTAGGCAAAAAAATCGCGGTCACCGCGTTGTCTGCATACCGATCATCCTGACAGATATAGTCCAACCCCATCGCCTTTACCGCCGATCGCACTGCCTTTCCCGCGATCTCGTGTCGCGCGATGCTCCTTTCCAGCCCTTCCTCCCTGAGCTGCTTCAGAGAAGCCCACACCCCTTGGATGATCACAAATGACGGTGATGCCGGATGAGGCGCTTCTTCTAGATGAAACTCAAACTTGTTACCACCGGCCGCCCAGTTCTTCTGCTCGGTCCGCGCCATGTTTAGATAATCCTTGCAGGCCAGCAGATTCATGTAGAACCCACGAATCCGCTCCCTTCGCCCTCGGATCCGTTCCCACGCTCGCGGACTGACCGAGACAAACGTGTTCCCTTGCGGTGCCCCTAGACACTTCTGGCCGTTCACCACACACAAGTCGATATTCCAGTCATCTACACGTAATTCCTCGCTAGCAAAAGAAGAGATGGCATCCACCACGTAAAGAAGGTTTCGCTCCCGAGCTAGCTGCCCAATTTCCTCTAGTGGATTCGCCACGCCAACGCTGGTTTCTCCGTGGATGATCCCGATCCCTTTGAGGTTTCTCTCTTTATCGAGAGCCACTGTAATGACTCCAGGATCAACAGGCGTTCCTAACTCGAAGGGGACCTTAACTGGAACCGCACCTGTTGCTTGCGTCATCAAACTCATGATTTCACCGAACATTCCGTTGTGTGCAATGAGAAAGCGGTCGCCTGGCTCGAGAATCGAGTTCAAGGAAGCTTCTATCCCCGAGGTTCCAGTCCCAAAAACAATAATAATTTCATTCTTTGTGCCTAAGAATTCCTGTAGTAAAGCGAGTGCTTCCTCCTCCATTTGCCAGAACGGTGGAGAATAGATAGTAATAACGTCTTTTCCCAAGGTCCTCTTGCACTTTTCTGTCAACTCTGTCTGACCGCAGCTCATGTTAAAACTTTCTCCTATCACTTCAAACCTCCCTTGTCGCCCCGGGATTCCTTCATTTCATATACTCCCCACATGAGAGGGTAAGCTTCTTGTCTCTCCTTCCCACAGTGTTTGGATTGGCCCCATGAATACCAGTCCAAAGGAGGAGGAGCGGGTCAATGTGCTCTATCTCGTGCGTTTTCATAGTCCTGATAGGAAAGAGGATCACCTCTTTGGAACTCCTCGCCACCGACGATTTCCCCCACGAACACGGTGTGATCCCCCCAATCCTTAGTCTCTTTCAAGACACACTCAAGGTACATGAGAGCATCAGACAGAATGGGGACCCCCTCAGACCCTGAGGTGACTGATACATCGGCAAACTTGTCGACGGTTCTGCCTGAGGGCAGACCGAACACTTGGGCTAGCTCTACCTGATCCGCGTGCAACACATTGATCGCAAACCGGGAACTTTTACGGATAAGAGCACCGGTCCTGCTTCGCTTGTTGATCGCGACAAGCATCAGTGAGTGGGTTCCTGAGATTCTGGTCACCCAACAAGCGGTCATTCCGCTGCGGTGTCCGCCATCGGCACTGGTGATGACATACACCCATTTAGGGAACACTCGTCGTTCGAGGCTGTCCCACTTATTCATAGAGACCCTCTGCTGGATACCCCCCAGCTTGTTGCGGGGTTCTTTACTCCCTGACGAACTTCTCCTTTAGGAAGTTGAGTCCCAAGTCCTGCAGATTCTTAGCCGTTGGCACACCAGTTTTCGTACTCCAGCCTCGAAGCTTATAGTACTCCTGGAGCATTCGGCCTAATTTCTCGTGAGTCAGGGTAGCTTCCCCACCCTTCAAGCTTGGAGAAGGCTCGAACATACGAGGGGGCAATACATCTAGATCAACCCCACTCCGACCTTCGCGGACATTGAAGACCCGTTCCAAGGTGAAGACCTTTTCTCCTCTGCGCCTGATCTCATCAGCTGACATAGATATGCCCGTGGCGCTGGCGAACATCGTCGCCAGGTTCTCAAAATTAATCCTAGTATATGACCAGGTATCCGTAAACGCGCAAATACCTAAGCAATCAGACACGGAGTAGATATCTTCATGCCACGCCACCAGTTTAGGTTTTCCTTCCGGGGAAAGGGAGTCCACACCTTTCTCACTCCCACTCACTTCGATTGCAAGTTGACGGACTTCCGGAGTGTACGCGAACTCCGCCAAGCATTCCGTTGTTAGATGGTCCGGTCCTCTGGGATTCAGTGCAAACGCCAACGCGTAGCTCATTGATCCCCGGATATCAACCATAGACTGCTCCAAGCCCTTAGCCTGGATGGCGAAATCTTCCGCGCCGTGGCCGATCTTGGCAGCAGCGATACGGCTGCCGTTTGCCAGGAGATCACCGATACCCTTTCGGTGTGCTATCATCTCTAGCAGGGAAAGCATGGCGTCAGCGTTCCCCCAGGATAGGTCTAATCCTTCTAAATCGTGGTCCTTCAGCAACCCCCGCTCGTTACATTCCATCATAAAAGAGGCCATACTCCCCGCGGATATGGTGTCCATCCCCATCAAATTGCAGATCTCGCTTCCCTTGATGACCGCTGTGGTATCGGTAATATCACATTTGGAACCTAGCGAAGCTAGGGTCTCGTACTCGGGTCCAGCGGTGTAACTCCCTGCATACGGGCCGGACCTTACGTGTGAGAAGCGGCCGCAGTGGAAGACACAAGAGGAACAAGCCTCGGGGTGCGCAAACTTCTCGGAGACATACTCCCCGCTAAGCTTGTACACGTCGGACATAAAACCATCCTGAAAATTCTTATGAGGAAGTGTGCCGCCCTCATTTGCTCCTATGACCCCTTGTGCTGTGCCAAAATGGAAGGAACGCGTCCAGCAGTATTCGTCTTCGCGAATAGCTCTTCGAGCAGCTAGCGCCGCCTCCATGAACTGATCGGGATTTGCGACGCTTATATCGCCTGTACCTCGTACTGCAATAGCCTTTAGATTCTTTGAACCCATCACGGCCCCAACACCACCCCGTGCGGCGGCACGGTAAATAGAGACCATAACGCTGGCGAAGTTGACCAGGTTCTCTCCAGCTGGACCGATCATTGCGACCTTGATCTGATCATCCCTTAGCTCTTGCTTGATTAGTTGGTCAGTCGCACGGGTATCTAGCCCCCACAGGTGCCGAGCGTCCCGGATTTCCACTTTTTCGTCATCGATCCACAGGTATACAGGATGATCTGCCCGCCCCAAAACTACGATGAAATCGTACCCAGCAAATTTCAGTTCAGGAGCGAAGTGAGAGCCCACATTGCACTTCAAATATCCATCAGTGGCAGGAGATTTACATGTAATCGTCATTCGCCCTGAGCATGGTGCAAAAGTACCTCCAAGGGTACCGGTCCCGAAAATCAAGGGGTTTTTAGGACTGAGTGGATCCAGCCCCTTATCCGTCAATTCCCAAAGCAGCTTCGCGTTAATACCCCGCCCTCCCAGATATCCATTGAGCAACTCCCTTTCCACGGGGCGCTTCTCCACTTTCCCGTGGGTAAGGTCGACCCAGAGCATCTGGCCTGCTATGCCAAACATATTTACGCACCCTCCTCTAATTCCATGGAATCCAGCCGACGCTGAGCAACCTTCCTCACCCTCCGTCGAGCTGCCAGTTTTTCTGGGATCCACTGTAATGCTCCGGCTGTACAGTATTGGGCGCAGT
>Ga0315544_1003065_pt1 | contig 11318 bp, 9 predicted proteins | sample SalMarSW160130MG_2_FD_202543 | JGI IMG/M metagenome (GOLD analysis project Ga0315544, IMG submission 202543) | Salt marsh sediment microbial communities from the Plum Island Ecosystem LTER, Massachusetts, United States - Salt Marsh Sediment SW1601-130 ... | reverse complement strand
GTATGATACCCTGACAGATAATCTAAAAGAAGCGGGTGCCGACAGGATAGATTACATAATATCCCATCATGCAGAGCAGGACCACTCGGGTTCTCTGGCTGAGCTTGCCAGAGCATATCCTGAGTCTTTGATAGTCACGAACGAAAAATGCAAGTCGTTTCTTATGGATCTGCTTTTAATACCCGAAGAAAAGTTTCTGGTGATAAAAGACGGGGATACGATTTCTCTGGGCGATAAAACTTTGAAGTTTATTTTTACTCCGTGGGTGCACTGGCCCGAAACAATGTCCACTTATTTAAAAGAAGATAAAATCCTTTTCAGTTGTGATTTTTTTGGTTCTCATTATGCAACTGATGAACTTTTCGTAAGAGATGAAAATAGGACATATAGGGCCGCAAAACGTTATTATGCGGAGATTATGATGCCCTTCCGGACCAGCATAATAAAAAACCTGGATAGTATAAAGGATCTGGATATCGATATTATAGCTCCCAGCCACGGTCAACTTTACGATAGGCCGGGCTTTATCATTAATGCCTACAAAGACTGGTCCTCTGACAGGGTAAAAAATGAAGTAATAATCCCCTATATCTCAATGCACGGCAGCACCGAGAAGATAGTCGAATATTTTAGTAAATCTTTGGTAAAAAAAGGTTTAACGGTCAGGATTTTTCATCTTACGGATTCGGATATAGGAGAGCTTGCAATGGCTCTGGTGGATGCGGCTACAGTGGTGATCGCAACACCTACGGTGCTTACGGGTCCACATCCGAATATAATTTATGCTGCGTATCTGGTTAAGGCCTTAAGGCCAAAATTAAAATTCATTTCGATCATCGGATCCTATGGGTGGGGTGGTAGAACTGTTGATATGCTTGCAGATATGGTTTCTTCTTTAAAAGCTGAGATTATTGAACCGGTTATTATAAAGGGATATCCAAAAGAAGCTGATTTTAAGATGCTGGATGAATTGGCCGAAAAAATAAGCAACAAACATAGAGGAATTTCTATAGAGGATTAGACTGTTCCCCGTAAATAACCTGAAAGGGAGAAAAGAAATCAAAACTATGACAGGGATAGATGGACTTAAAGAAGAACTCGATAAATTATATTCAAGCTATAATGATAGAAAATTTATCCATCCCGATCCGCTGGAATTTTTATATGACTATGAAAACATAGCGGATCGTGAAATCTCCGGTCTTATTGCTGCTGTACTGGCATACGGAAGAGTGGCTCAGATATTGAAAAGTGTAAAGCTGGTATTGGAAAGAATGACACCCGGTCCGTATTTATTTTTAAAAAAATCTTCCCCTGATATGCTCTATGATACATTTAAAGATTTTAAACACAGATTTACGACCGGCCATGAATTATCCTGTCTTTTGACGAATATCAAAAATACAATAACCAGATACGAATCATTGAATAAATGTTTTTTGCGGAGTATGAAAGAGGAAGAAAAAACGGTTCATTCCGCTGCTCTGGATTTTGCAAAAAATCTCAATTTTTCTACTGAAAACAGATGCGATAGCCTCATACCTTCCCCGATGGGCGGAAGTGCATTCAAGAGGTTGAATCTTTATTTGCGCTGGATGGTACGTAAGGACAATGTGGATCCGGGTGGATGGATCGGGATTTCAAGATCAAAATTAATAATTCCGCTTGATACCCATATGTACAGAATTTCATTTGGACTTGGTTTTACTGCAAGAAAACAGGCCGATATTAAAACGGCTCTTGAGATAACCGATGCATTAAGGAAATTTGATGAAAGGGATCCTGTAAAATATGATTTTGCCCTTACACGGCTCGGGATGAATAATATTTACAAATCTTTGTTTAAAAAATATATTTAATGTTTTTAACCTGATAAGAATGATTGTATAATAGTAAGGAATTTTTTACTTAATAAAATGTAATTTAATTTTAAAAGGAGTAAATCATGCTTAGAAAGATACTTTCCAGAGGCAGGTATTTTTTGATAGTCGTCTTAGTAGGGATTTTGGTTATAACTATTTTCCCAACAACTCTCAGCGGTGGATCGAAAGAGCAGCTGCAGGGTTTTGTAACACGTTTTTACGTACAATGCCTGGAAAGGCAGCCCGATGCAGGAGGATTGGACCAGTGGGTCGGGCGTCTCCTTAACGGTTCCCAAACCGGTGCAGATGTTGTAGAAGGTTTTGTCTTTAGTGAAGAGTTCAAAGCAAAAAATCACTCAAACGAAGAGTTCGTGAAGATACTATACAGGGCATTTTTTGACCGTGAACCGGATGCCAGTGGTTATAGCTTATGGCTGGGGAAACTATCAAGCGGAACAAGCAGGGAAGCTGTTCTTAATGGATTCCTGGAATCTCAGGAATTTGCAAATCTCTGTAACAGTTACGGTATCAAACCCTACGCGGGTGCTTCTACTGCGGCAACCACAACTGTCGCTACTGCTACCACTACTGCCGCTGCTTCGGGTTACAGTTCAAGCGGAGTGTCCGGTTTTCAGGCAGGAAGGAAAGTCAATTTCATAATCTGGGGTGATGATAGCGCTTATGACAGGCCGGGAGGCCGGGTCAATGGAAGAACCGATATCAATATTTTTGTCCATATAAATCTTGATACAAAAAAAGCATACCTTGTGACAATACCGAGAGATACCTGGTATGGGGGACGAAAAATCAATGGATATCATGCTTTGGGCGGTAATGCCAGAGCATTGAGTGCCTTCGAGGGGTTTACCGGAGCAAAGATCGATTTTTACGTTATCACTGACTTTGATGGATTTGCGCCTCTTATAGATTACTTTGGCGGTGTTGATGTCACTGTCGAAGAAAATATCGCGGATTCTTTTTCGGGATGCTTTCTGACTCCAGGGACACATCATCTAAATGGAGCCCAGGCACTTGCTCTTTCCAGGGCAAGGCATGGCAGATCCCTTTATGGAGGAGGGGCTTATTCGAGGGAGAGACAATCGGCAATGCTTCTTGCGGATTTACTTTTACAAAAAAGATCTATGCTAAATGCCGGAAATCTGGCTGGTTTTCTAAGTATAATGGGGCAATATGTCTGGACAAATATATCTATAAGTCAGGCGACTCAGATATTACCTGTGATACTTTCTATAAAAAGGGAAGATATCAATATAAGTACATTTAACTCGTGGCCCCAGTGGTTTGGAAAATCAAGTGCCGTTGGTTATAACGAAGCAGAAAAGAATCAATTTTTCCAGAATATCCTTAATCAATAATCAATATATATAATATAATCATATGAATAGACATCTGGATAATCGGTAATGTCTATTTAACTGGTGATGTCTATTACAACTAATTTGATACAAGAATATGAAATCTAAAAGAGCGCTGCTGTTAAACGGAAATATAAATAGTTTACTATTTAAGTTCTCGGCACCTGCTGTCATAGGAATGGTGTCAGCTGCCTTTTATAATATTACAGATACAATATTTGTAGGTAAAGGTGTAGGTTCACTGGCCATAGCTGCACTTTCAATAGTATTGCCTATACAGTTTATTATAATGGGTATAGGTATGATGATAGGTATCGGAAGCGCATCTATTATTTCAAGAGCTCTGGGGAAAAATAGAAAAGATATCGCACAGAGTACCTTCGGAAATGCTTTTATTCTCAACCTCATGATTAGTGCTGTCTGCATGGCTATTTTTTATGCTTTTATGGAGAAGCTTCTGATATTTTTTGGAGCATCGGCACAGGTGCTGCCTTACGCCAGAGATTATGCCTATATAATGCTGATTGGTTTTATTTTCCTTTCTTTTTCCATAAGCAGCAATAATTCTATAAGGGCCGAGGGAAATCCCAGAGCGGCTATGTATGTAATGGCAATAGGTGCCTTATTGAATATTATTCTGGATCCTATTTTTATCTTTGTTTTTCATATGGGTGTGAAAGGTGCAGCTATTGCTACGGTCATAAGCCAGGTAATCAGTTCCACATATGTTATTTTATATATTTTATTTGGCGGAAGTGCCTTCAAGTTGAAACTATCTGTATTTAAAGTAAAATTTTCCATCATGAAAGAAATTCTTTTTATTGGTTTCCCCTCTTTTATAAGTTCTGCAACGGCCAGCATAATAATCCTGATTTTTAACAGACTTCTACGTTTCTATGGAAGCGATCTCTATATTGCCATAATGGGAATCGGGCTAAGAATGTTAAGCCTGATCCAGATGCCTCTTGTGGGGATCACTCAGGGATTTTGCACCATTGTCAGCTTTAATTACGGAGCAAAACTTTATTCGAGAATTAAAAAAGCACTTGGTATAGCTATAGGTTGGACCGTTGCAATTGCAGGTTCCGGATTTTTGGTCATGATGATCTTTCCTGCATTTGTACTCAGTTTCTTTAGCAATGATGCCCACTTAATAAGCGAAGGGATCGGTATTTTGAGAATAGTTATAATATGTTTCCCCTTTATCGGAGTTCAAATGCTTGGAGGAGGAATGTTTCAGGCTATTGGAAAGGCAGCCCCTGCTCTTATTTTAACCATGTCCAGACAGGTATTGTTTTTAATTCCTGCGGCTTTTCTTCTTCCTCTGCTTTTCGGGTTAAATGGTGTATGGCTGGCTGTTCCTGTTTCGGATTTTTTTTCTATAACAATTACTTCAGGCTGGATCCTGAGGGAAATAAAAAACTTCAATAAAATAACCATAAAAGAACCTAAAATTATTTCGCAGGTGTAAGGCAAACTGGTCTAAAGACCAGCAAAACTCTCTACTTTCTATATTATAATACTGGACTTCCTACTGTTGCTTCAAAGCATATTTGAAATTATAATACTTATATACATGAGGGTAGACGTTTTTAATATGCTTAAGAAAGATCAAATGTCAATAATAAAGGAAAGGAAGACTATATGACAGAACTCAATGAATTATTACAAAAAGCGGACTTTAAAATAGAAAAACATATTCCGGTAATAGAGGCTCCCGATACGGTACAAAAAGGGGAACAAATTATGGTGACTGCAAGCGTAGGAAAAGAAATCGAACACCCTAATACTACACAGCATCACATAACATGGATAACTCTGTACTTTCTACCAGATGGGGAAAAATATCCAATTCAAATTGGAAAACTTACTTTTACTGCGCATGGCAGCTCGGTTCAGGGTGCTGATACCAGTACTGTCTATACAAATCATCGGGGAACCTTAATGTTTAAGACTGAAAAGCCAGGCACTCTTCTGGCTTCCTCTTATTGTAATATACATGGATTATGGCAGAGTTCTAAAAGACTTGATATATCAGGATAAGGATATTAAGGATAGAGGTGTAAAGATGAAAATATTTAAGGCGACTATACCCCTATTATAAGTATTCCCACCGAGAAAATTATCAGGAAATTAAATAGAAAATTGCTTAAAAGAATATGGCATTTTTGGCGATTAAAAACAAACTGGTCGAATGACCAGTCAAAAGATCCTACCTTTTATACTCTAAAACTATACTTGCTGCTATTAATATAATAATTCCTTTAATTATAATCATAATATAATCGAATCATTAAGATTTATACAATTTTTAGTGAGTTTACAATATTCAGTAATTGACAATGATTGGCTTTATACTTATCATAATTCAACAGTTAACTAATAATAAAATCAAAAATAGTAAAAAGTTATGATAAGAGGAAAACCAATAATTCTTATTTCAAGTTATTATCCCAGATTATGCGGAATAGCGACATTTTGTGAAGAAGCGAGGGAATTTATTCAGAAGGAATATCCGGAAAGAGAAGTTCTGATAATAAGTCATAAGGATGGTTCCGGAGAAGGAGTCTACCCGATAATAGATACATCCCACCGGTTCTGGTGGAAGCCTGTAGCAAAAAAAATTAAAAAATTATCCCCATATGTGGTCCATATAGAACATGAATATGGTTTATATGAACATGTGGACAACAGGGGTATCGGAGACAGGAACCAGGGATTTATCGAATTTTTGGGCTCTATAAATGAATTTCCTATTGTGGTTGAACCGCATACGGTACACGGAAGGCTTAAAGAATTTGAAGAAAATTTTATTTATCAGCTTTGTGAAGACGCTGACGTAGTTTTATTTAAAAGTGATTATCAGAAATGGAGATTAAACTGGACTTTCACTCAGAGAGGGTGGAAGATGCCTAAAAATATTATGATTATCCCTCACGGAGCAAGAGAAGATAAGAAGTGGGATGAAAAAGGAATTCAGAAATTAAAGGTGGAGCTGGGATTAAACAAACTCGAATATCTGAGCGATAATTTAGTTGGCCTGGTAGGCTGGATACAGTCAAATAAAAGATGGGATATACTGACCTCTATATGGGAAGAAATACTTATAGAAATAAAAGAAAGAACCGGTGAGAATTGGGACCTGCTGGCTGCAGGTACCGTAAGGGATTCAGCCCATATCGAAGATTATAATAATTATAAAAGAAGCCTGGAAATTTTAGAAAAGAAAGGAATTGCCCATTACTATGAATTTATTCCAAGAGGAGAAATTTACTACAAGGTAATGGCAGTTTGTAATTTTATAGTGCTTCCTACAGTAGATGAAACTCAATCGGGAACGCTTGCCAGGATAATCGCTTTAAACAAACCCTATATAACCACGGCTCCCCTGGAGGCATTAACGGCACAAACTCTGGAAAGTGAAGGGGGACTGCTATTTACAAACAAGCAAATGCTAAAAGAAAAAGTTATCAAGCTTGCGTGCGATAAGGATCTAAGAAAACAACTTTCGGAGAATTTAAAAAAATATCTGAAAGAAGTCGTATCATGGAAAATTACTGCCAAAAAATATAAGAATGCGTATAAATTTGCAAGACTTAAAAAAATAGCGGGGAAGGAAATAGATTTTCCTTCGGACTTTTAGTTTTGTCTTTAGAAAAGAGGTTTTTTCCAAAAGAAATTGAGGGAGGTGTTATTTGAATAAGCTAAAGAAAGTTATAAGAGAAAAATGTCAGGGTATTAATTGTATATATGTCTCATCATATGTCCCAAGAAAATGTGGAATTGCTACATATACAAGTGACTTAACAAGAGCTATCGATCTTATAAATCCGTATTGCGGATCGAATATTGTAGCATTGATAAGGCCCGAAGATAAAATCGATTATCCCCCGGTAGTCAAATATAAGATTAGCCAGTATAAGATTGGTTCCTATATCAAAGCTGCTGATTATATAAATAAGTCCAGAGCGGATATAGTCATACTGGAACATGAATTTGGATTATATGGCGGTGAATTTGGAGAATATATTATTAAATTATTAGAGCTGATAAAGAAACCTTTAATAATAACCGCTCATACAATTCCCGTTAATCCAAATGCAGGATATGGCCTGGTTTTAAAAGATGTTTTAAAGTTTGCAGATAAAGTAATAGTCATGATGCCTGAAATTTTGCGGAAGCTGGTTAAAAAATATAATTATCCTGAAGAAAATATAGAAATTATTCCCCACGGTGTTCCGGATATACCTATGGAAGTAAATTCCGGACATAAAAAGAAAAAGGGACTGACGGGAAAAATAGTCCTGGGCAATATCAATCTTTTATCGGAAATTAAAGGGCTTGAATATATAATAGAGGCTTTAAGGGAAATCAAAGAACTCTTCCCTAATGTTTTATATTTGATAATTGGTCAGACACATCCTGTTGTATTACAAACAGAAGGCGAAAAATATAGAAATTTTCTAAAACAAAAAGTGAGGCAGTACAATTTACAGGAAAATGTAAGATTTATAAATAAATATATGTCTTTAAAAAAATTAATTTTATGGTTACAGGTTATTGATATTTATATAACTCCATATCTGGACCCACAGCAAACCGCTTCGGGTGCTCTGGCATATGCAATCGGTGCGGGTAAAGTATGCATCTCGACTCCATATTTGTATGCGAAAGATGTTCTGGCAGAGGGAAGAGGAATAATTGTACCTTTTAAAGATTCCAGGGCTATTGCAGATGCTGTCAGAGATATATGTGAAAATCCTCAAAATAAATTAAAGATGGAATTAAAGGCATATAAATTCGGAAGATTGATGACCTGGTACAATGTAGCCCTGCAGCACCTCCGGGCGTTCAATGAGGTTCTGGATAAGTACGAGAATAAGAGATTTTCTAAAGCAATCTAATCGGGCCTTTACGAGTAAATATTAAAAATTGTTTAAGTATCAATAAAAAAATCTATGGATCCGTTAAAAAAATTAAGGTCAATGACTTCAGATATTGGAATTTACCAGCATGGAAAACTGGATAAGCCTGCTCCCGAATGTGGATATGCCCTGGAAGACCAGGCAAGGGCTCTTATTGTTGTTGACGGGTTCGGGGATAAAAAATTAAAGGATATTTATTTAAATTTCATTTTTAAGGCACAGAGGGAAGACGGTCTGCTTTATCATTTTTTTTATGAAAATAGTGGTAAGGGTCTGTTTGAAAATGAAGAACATGATTCGAAATGTAATATAAAAGAAGCTTACGGCTTGACTTTATGGTCCCTTTTATCAATAAAAAGTAATAAAGGGAGTTTCATAAAAAAAATTGTTGAAAATTTAATTAAGGATGCCTCAGGCTGGGTCTCACCAAGAGCGATCTCTGCAGCTCTGCTTGGATTATTAAATCTTCCCAGATCACACAACACGGAAGATAAGCTGAAATCAAATTTACATAATTTATATTTTAATACTTTTTCAGATGATTGGGCATGGTTTGAAAAATATCTTGTGTATGCAAACGCCATTATACCCTGGGCTCTCTGGGAAGCGTATTTAAGGAGGAATTGTAAAACCAGTCTTGAAATTGCTGATAGAACAACCAGATTTTTAATAGAAAAATGTCAGGAGAATAATATCCCGGCTCCGGTTGGAAATAAGGGCTGGTATTCTAAGGGAGGTAAAAAGGCTTTATATGATCAGCAGCCAATTGACGCGGCATATATGGTTTGCTGTCTTGAAAAGGCATACCGTGCCACAGAAGATAAGTTCTTTCTGGACTGGGCCGGGAAATGGTACAGATGGTTTTCCGGTAATAATATAAATAATATTTCTCTTATAGACGAAAATTTTGCATGCTATGATGCATTGAATCCGGAAGGTGTAAATTTAAATCAGGGTGCCGAATCAAATATATGTTTCCTGATGGCGTATCTTGCTGCGAAGCGGTTGGGGATCATTAAATGATTGAAAAATTAAATATGAATGTTTTCAGATCAGAGAGAAATCCAATAATAAAACCGGAAGACGCGGCTCCATCAAGACCCGATTTTAAGGTTGTGGGTGTTTTAAATTGCGGTGTTACAAGGTTTAATGGTGAGATTATACTTCTTATGAGGGTTGCCGAAGAACCAATCAATGATAATGAGAAGGTAGAACTAATACCTCTGTTAGATTTAAAAACAGGCAAACTTTCGGTAAAGAAATTTAATAAAAATGATTCCTTTGTTGGTTTTTCTGACGCCAGATTTTTAAGGATAACCTCTGGTGGGTACCTAACATCTATTTCACATTTAAGGATTGCCAGGAGTAAAAACGGTACCGATTTCGATATAGATAAAAAACCTGCTATATTTCCTGAAAATAAATATGAAAGATTTGACATAGAAGATCCGAGAATAACCTAAATTGATAGAAGGTATTATATAAGTTATAGTGCAGTATCAGATAAGATCGGAATTATCGCCTGCCTGGCATCTACTGTCGATTTTATTAAGTTTACAAGACTTGGAGTGATTTTTTTACCTGATAATAAAGATGTCGCAATTTTTCCGGAAAAGATAAGAGATAAATATTATGCCCTGAGCCGTCCTGTATCCACCGGATGTGAAGCGAGAGATATATGGATATCGGAATCACCCGACTTTATTTGCAGGGGTAACCATATGAAGCTTATGGGGACCAGAAAGCAATATCGGGACGAGGGGAGTATAGGCGCCGGAGCTGTTCCTTTTAGAATAAAAGAAGGCTGGATGGAGATATACCACGGATCTTCAAAATCCTCTGTAAAGGACCAGTTATGAATCATATAATCAGGTTTAGGGAAAGGTTCTCCTTTAATATGTTTTAATTCCTTGATCTCTATATTTTTAAGCCATTCCGGCATTCCCTTGCTCTTTATTAAATCAAGAATATCCTTTTTAATCAGCTTTGAAAATATGGGTGCTTCTTTATATGGATTTATCTGCTGTAATGGATATGTCAGGAATGAAAATAAATCGTGCAGGAGAACAACTGCCGATAGTCCGTCGCAAATTGCATGATGGAAAACAAAAACAATATCGGAAATATCTTCCTCCTGGGATAAAAAGACATGGACCATTGGCCCTTTAAAAATATCAAATGAACTACAGAGCTCCTCGCCTGCAACAGCTTTCCAATCCGTTTCTTTTTCATTAAATTGGTTTAAAGGTATGGGAGGTACATTTTCTGTAGTTATATACTGCTTTTTGTCTTCTGTCATTATAACTCTTACTCCCGCCAGAGGATGTTTTTGCTGTAATTTATAAAGAGCTTCTTTCAGTTCATCCTGGCTGAAAATACCTTTTACTTTTAAACGGAAAGCAAAATGCATCAGAGAGGTATTTCCCATGTGATATAATATTCTCTCGTAAATTGTTGTTTTTCTTTTCATAGTCGCATCATAAAAATTTTTCACACAATTTTTGTTTGCTTTGTCAGGTTATGGATCCATTTATTTGAAAGAAAGCGGTAAAAACCGGCTATCATTTTTACTAATTCTTCAGTAGCCGCTATTGCCATGACATAATATACCGGCAGTTTAAAAATAAATGCAGCTACTGCCGCCAGTGGTACACCCACAATCCATATTCCGCCAAGTTCATTTATCATGCTAAAAAGAGTATCACCGCCTGCCCTTAAGATCCCATTCTGAAAAATAATATTCATTACCCTCAGCAGCATAATGCAGGCCATTACCAGTAATAAATAATAAAGATAGCGGTTGCTCTGATCGGATAGATTATAAAAATTCACTATATATCCTCTTACGAAAATAAGGATCACCGCAATTATAATTGAAAATCCGACTGATATAAAAAGAAAATTCTTGGAATAATCCCTTGCTTTATACGCTTCGCCGGCCCCGATTCTATTACCAACCATTATGGCACAGGCGCTCGCCAGTCCCATGAAGAGCAAAAGACTTATACGTTCGATAGAGCAGGCTATGCTATAGGCGGCAAGTGCTGCGGTACTTATATGTCCGTATATTACACTGTACATAGTGTATCCGAGGGCCCATCCTACACTCTGTCCCATAACCGGTGCCCATATTTTTATATATTTTTTTATCATCT
>Ga0315544_1003061_pt1 | contig 11327 bp, 6 predicted proteins | sample SalMarSW160130MG_2_FD_202543 | JGI IMG/M metagenome (GOLD analysis project Ga0315544, IMG submission 202543) | Salt marsh sediment microbial communities from the Plum Island Ecosystem LTER, Massachusetts, United States - Salt Marsh Sediment SW1601-130 ... | reverse complement strand
CATGGAGGAAGTCTAAAAGCACTTTACCGAAGCGGTGCCCTTGAAGATATGAAAAAGCGAGGAGTTGAATTCATAAGTTACTGGCAAATCGATAATGCTCTGATTAATATTTTCGATCCGTTATTCATTGGCCTGCATGCCCTTGATAATGCCGAGATGTCAGCTAAGGCAGCAATAAAAACAGGCCCAAAAGAGAAGGTCGGCAACTTCTGTCTCGTTGACGGCAAAGTAACTGTCATTGAATACAGCGACTTACCTGACGATCTGGCTGAGAAGCGAAATCCCGATGGTTCGCTGGTATTCAGGCTTGGCAGTATTGCAATCCACATCATTAGCGCGAGCTTTGTAGAGAGGCTGAATGCTCATGGTTTTACGCTACCCTTACATAAAGCCGTTAAAGTAATCCCCCATATTGACCAGAAAGGCAATTTCATTAAGCCCACCGAACCAAACGGAGTGAAGCTCGAAACGTTCGTGTTCGATGCACTGCCGCTGGCATCAAAGGCAGTGATTCTGGAAACAATCCGGAGTCAGGAATTCGCTCCGACAAAGAATCTAACCGGCGTCGATAGCGTCGATATCACCAGGCAGATGATTGTCGCCCGCGCAGCCGATTGGCTCGAATCCGCAGGAATCTCCGTTCCCAGGAAGCCAGACCCCGAACTGGCTTCGGGGATAGATTGCCTTATAGAAATCGCCCCGAGCTTCGCGTTATACAAAGATGATGTCAGGAAAAATCTTGACCATATCCCCGCAATCAAGCCAAGCGATAAGGTTTATCTTGAGTGAACTAACTTTGTGCCACGTCCGAGGGGTGAATGAGGATTATGCCAATGGCAATAAAGAATCTCACCTGCGAAAGCCAGATGCTCGCCTTTGCCTCAGCATGATGGTATGAAACTGTGCCTATCTACGGAGTAGAATGCCGCATTAAAGAACACAAGCGCAGCAGAGGCTGAAGAAAGTATAAACAACATGCTGGTAATAATTAAAGAATCCACTTGCGCTTGATGTTACGCAGGCTTAGCATAAACAGGCCGGCGCAGAACGCACCGAGAATAGACAGGTCAAGCGCGTAGGGCATGGTATTGCCGGCGTGAACAGCCCCGTGGAGAATGTCAACGCCGTAGGTTAGAGGCAGTACATAAGACAAGGGCCGCAGGAACACAGGCAGCTTCTCGATGGGGAAAAACAAACCGCACAAAAAAATCATGGGAAATCGGAAAAAATTGGAGAAAGTTTGGGCCTCGAACACCTCCCTAACTGCAACCGCAATAAAAAGACCCAGAAATGTCGAAGCCACAGCGATCATAACAACAGCAGAGAAAAAAAGGCACCACGGCACTTCAGACAAATTGACCAGAAGCGCAGCTATTGCAACCGGTACGAATGCGTTAGCCACGCCAAAAAGAATGGCACCGCCAGTTTTTGCCAGCATCAAGAGCTCGAGCGGAATAGGAGCAAGCAACAAACGCTCGAACGAACGATTTTTCTTCTCAAAGGTTACTGTCACCGACAACATCGATGTGGTCCCAAACAGGATTGAAAAGGCCACCAAACCAGGAAGTAAAGATAAGACGCTTTCCATGCCTCTTCCGGACCTGATTAAGAACATGCCTATCCAGGCAATAGGAAAAATCAATCCCCAACTGATATTGGGCGGCTTGAGGTAGTAAGCCCTTATATCCTTGATCAGGATGCTCCAAAAAGCGATCCACTTTTTCATGCGTTACCTCCGGCCTTTTCTTTACGCATGGCTTCTGCCTCGACACCCGTAATCCGGACGAAGACATCCTCTAACGAAGGCTGTACCCTTCGGGCTTCGGCCACTTCAATACCGCGATCCTCCAGAAATCGCACCATTGGACCAACCTTAATCGGCTCTAAAGACTCAACGCTTATTTGCCCATCGGAAATGAATTCGAAAATCAGATGGTCAAATGCAGAAGAAAGCTCCTCGCACAAGGCTGGCTGGACAGCCGAGAGAGAAAGCAACATCGTGTGCTTTTCCTGGATTGGCTGCATAAGTTCAGGCACCGTATCGATCCGTATAATGCGTCCGGAAACAATAAAAGCGATGCGTTCACAGAGCCGTTCAGCCTCCTCGATGTAGTGAGTAGTCAGAAAGACAGTTATTCCGGCGCGGTGCAGGTCAGCGATTATATGGCGAATTTGCCTAGCACCTGCCACATCAACGCCTGTTGTAGGCTCGTCCAAGAACAATATTTCAGGTTTGTGAATGATACCGGCGGCGATGGTGAGCTTGCGTTTCATGCCCCTGGAATAGCCACCGAATTTTCTGCTTGCCGCCTGGGTCAGATCGAATGTATCCAGAAGCTCACGGGCACGCGCTTGGCGCTCGGCCTTACTCATACCATATAGGGCCGCACAGAAACACAAGTTCTCAAAACCCGTCAACTCAGGATAAAGATTGCTTTCATCCGGGACGACACCGATCAAGTGTTGGGCCGCTTTGGGATTACCCGTGCAGTCAATACCGCTGATTCGGATCGTCCCTGCGTCTGGCCGAGCCAAGCCGGTGAGCATGTTGATTGTCGTGGTTTTACCTGCACCGTTGGGCCCAAGAAATCCGAACAACTCACCTCGACGGACGCTAAACGAAATTCTATCGACCGCGGTCACATCGGCAAATCGTTTGCATAAACCAGCAACCTCAATGGCCGGTACAAAAACTTCACCCGGTACCATCCCGTCATTCTGCATTTACGCTTGTTTCTGAATAGAGGATTCGGTGAGTAAAAAAACACCTATTTGAACTCAACACCCCAGATGCTCTCCTTTAAGGCACATCTCCCCTTATGCTTTTGGCCCATGCAAGCTAAGACAGAACCTGCTATAGGTTATCTAAAATACCATAAATTAGACGATGTCACGCAAAGAACCGAAGGGCTCAAAATCCACGCCGCTAATTTTCGCCTTTTTCACTTCGTGTAGAACCGATGTACGGTTACTGTCTCGTATTTCTGGCCTGGTTCAAGAACAACGGAAGGAAATTCAGGCTGATTGGGCGAATCCGGAAAATGCTGAGTCTCGAGGCAGAAACCATAGTGCTTCTTATAAACCTTGCCGGACTTACCCTTTATCGTACCGTCGAGGAAGTTGCCCGAATAGAATTGCACGCCTGGCTCGACGGTGTGTATTTCCAAAACTCGGCCACTCGTCGGCTCGTATACACGGGCACAAAGAGAAAGCCCTTGACCAGTTCTATTTAAGACGTAGTTGTGGTCATAGCCGCCCGGAACCTGGTCAATCCGGGAGCCGATTGGCGTTGGTTCTGTGAAATCCATTGGCGTATCTTTAACACTTTTGATTTCGCCGGTTGGTATAAGCTCATCATTAACAGGAGTAAATTTATCTGCATTTATCATAAGCTCATGGTCGAGTATATCACCGTTTCCCTGTCCTGCGAGATTCCAATATGTATGATTAGTTAGATTGACAACGGTTGTTTTGTCCGTTACAGCTTCGTAGCTTATCTTTAGCTCATTATCATTGTTCAGGGTGTATGTGACAACACAGGCCAAATTGCCTGGGTATCCTTCTTCACCATCCTTGCTCATATAAGTCAGCTTCACGCCCACTTCGTCAGGATTCTGTATTTGCTCAGCTTCCCAGAGCACCTTGTCGAAACCTTTAATGCCGCCATGTAGATGGTTCGGCCCATTGTTTGCCGCAAGTTCATACTCAACGCCGTTTAATGTAAACTTGGCTCCACCTATACGATTTGCATACCGACCAACAGTAACCCCAAAATATGGATGGTCTGAAAAATATCCCTCGAGTGTATCAAAACCAAGGGCTACATCTGCTAAATTTCCCTGTCGATCAGGCAACTGAAGCGAGGCCAGAGTCGCACCGTAGGTACTGATCCTCGCTTGTATATCATTTGCATTAGTAAGTGTGTACAAATCAACCTGCTTGCCATCGGGCATCTTTCCAAAAGATTCCTTTGTAATACTCATTTTGGCCTGCTCCTTTGCTTCAGTGGACTTTTCTGCGGTTTCGGTTTTCTCTTTGCAACCTAACACAAACAGAATAACTGCGATTGCTGAAAACACAAAACCTATTCTGAATTTCTCTTTCATTTTTCGCTCTCCATACATTACTAATCTGTTGTGATATTAACCGAAACTACGGAAAGCTTATCCTCATCATGTTAAATTGTCAAAAAATTTGTTTTTACCCTACATTTTTGTTGCATGCCGGATTTTCATTGCAAAACAGTTCTTTTACGGATAACTTAATCAGAAATATCTCGGCAGCTACACCCCTTGAGGGTCGGCTCAGGCACAACTTACGATAGAGGGTAAACTCACAAAAGAATTTTTGACTTTCTTGAAAAAATCATGTGGCTAAAACATACCAAACCAATCTTTCACCAGAGCAAAGCAATAATTTTCCTGCTAATACTGCTTGTGGAGCTTATAAACGCCGCTGCAAAAGCAGACTACCAGCCCATCCAGGGCCCACTTATGACACGATGGTCAAAATATATCTCAGCTAACAATGTGCACAAGGGCTACCCTCGGCCGCAACTTGTACGCAAGCACTGGCTGAGCTTGAATGGAATTTGGCAATATGCTATCCGGCCCAAAGATGAGACACAGCCACAAGAATTCGATGGACAGATTCTCGTGCCATTTCCAATTGAGTCTGCTTTGTCAGGCGTGATGAAATCTGTCGGCCAGGAAAACCGTCTTTGGTATCGAAGAACCTTCAGAGTACCCAAGAGGTGGTTAGAGACACCGCGACCCCCTCTATTGGCTTTCCCTCAGCCTGTTCCGAAACGCATACTACTGCACTTCGGTGCCGTAGACTGGCAAGTGTGCGTATGGGTTAATGGCCATAAGCTCGGTACACATCGCGGCGGATACGACCCATTCACTCTCGACATAACCGAGGAATTAAACGATACTGGCCTACAAGAGATCGTCGTGTCGGTTTGGGACCCAACGGATGCGGGCAATCAGCCGCGCGGTAAACAGGTAAGAAAACCTCATGGCATCTGGTATACCGCAGTAACCGGAATCTGGCAGACAGTGTGGTTGGAGCCGGTGCCCGAGGCCTATATCAGATCGCTTAGGATCATTGAAGATATTGACAGCGAGACGGTGCGCATTATTGCCAGGTGCTCAGAAAATGCGATAGGCTATATGCTCGAAGCGTATGCAAGCAAAGGTTGGTTCACCGGTTACGAAGGTGAGGCGCCGGTTGGCGAACAAATTGAGCTAACCATAAAAAATCCCAAATTATGGTCGCCTGATTCGCCGTCTCTATATGATTTGAAAGTAACACTGAAAAACGAACAAGGCAGAAAGATCGACTCGGTGAGCAGCTACTTTGGTATGCGTAAAATCTCTTTAGGCAAAGATGAGAAAGGCACCACGCGATTATTCCTGAATAATAAGCCGCTATTTCAATTTGGGCCGCTCGACCAGGGCTGGTGGCCGGATGGGTTGTATACAGCACCGACAGATAAGGCTCTACGGTACGATATCGAAGTGATAAAAAAACTCGGATTTAACATGCTGCGCAAGCATGTAAAAGTTGAGCCGGACAGATTCTATTATTGGTGCGATAAGCTCGGCCTGTTGGTCTGGCAGGATATGCCCAACGGCGATCGGTTCATTAAACCCAACGACCCGGACCTCAAACGCAGTGAAGATTCAGCACGACAGTTCGAGCTGGAGTTGACACAAATAATTGAGTCATTGCGAAATCATCCTTCGATTGTGATGTGGGTTCCATTTAACGAAGGCTGGGGACAATATGATACGCCGCGTATTGTGCAAATGATTAAGCAGCTTGATCCGACGCGCCTGGTGAATAATGCCAGCGGCTGGGCAGATCGAGGCGTCGGTGATGTTCATGACATTCACCGTTATCCGGGTCCCGCAGCACCGCCGATTGAGGAAAACCGTGCTGCGGTGCTGGGTGAGTTTGGCGGGCTGGGACTGCCGCTGAAAGGTTACCTTTGGCAGGAGGAAAAAAACTGGGGCTACCGCACTTACCGAACACGCGAAGAACTGACCTCAGCTTACATTGGATTAATTGAAAATCTGCGCCAACTAATTGACGAAGGTTTGTCCGCAGCGGTGTATACACAGACGACGGACGTCGAAATCGAAGTTAATGGCCTAATGACATACGACCGGGAAGTGATAAAGATGGATGTCGATAAGGCTGGGGCGGCCAACAGGCGTTTGTATCTGCCGCCGCCGGAGGTCAAGATAGTTGTGCCGACGTCGCAGAGCGAAGGGCAGGAATGGAGATATACAACAATCGAACCTGCTGCTGGATGGCAGCAACCGGACTTTGACGCCTCCGGCTGGCCGACAGGCCAGGGTGGCTTCGGCACGAAGGGAACACCGGGCTCTGTCGTCCGCACCGTTTGGAACAAGCCGGATATTTGGCTTCGTCGCGAATTCCAATTGTCTAAAGCTCTGTTGCATGAGTTGAAAAGCCGTGATGCAATCTTCGGATTAAACTTTTTGTCGCAGACCGACGAGCACAGCCGGGTCTGCCTTTTGATCCATCACGACGAAGATGCCGAAGTTTACATAAATGGCCGGCTTGTCGCGAATCTCAAAGGGTACACAACAGACTATGTTTTAGTTGAGCTTGACGAAGATGCGATCGCAGCCCTTAAGACCGGCCCGAATAGCTTAGCGGCGCACTGCCGACAAACCACCGGTGGCCAATATATTGATTTGGGTTTAATCGAGGTAATTGAGACTGGAAAAGAATAAGCTCATCGGTCTATAATATCCAAGTGAATCCTTAGAGCAAGTAGGCCAAAGTTCAAAAGGAGTGTGAGTGGCTAAGCCACTGGTTGAACACGGAGGCCATAAATGCCAGAGAATGTTCTGTACTATGGAGACAACCTTGATGTGGTTCGGCGTTACATCAAGGATGAGACGATAGACCTGATATATCTCGACCCGCCTTTCAAGAGCGAGCAGGACTATAACGTGCTTTTTGCCGAACAGAATGGCAGCCGGGCAGCCGCACAAATCAAAGCTTTTGAAGATACTTGGCGGTGGGATCAAGCCGCTGCTAGAGCTTATCAGGAAATTGTCGAAAGCGGGCCACAGCGCGTCTCACAGGTGATGCAGGCGTTTCGCACATTTTTAGGCGAAAACGACATGATGGCATACCTGGCGATGATGGCCCCGAGGCTCGTCGAACTGCAAAGGGTATTGAAAGCGACCGGCTCGATTTATCTACACTGCGACCCGGCAGCGAGTCATTATTTGAAAATGCTTATGGATGCTGTCTTCAAACATGAAAATTTTAGAAATGAGATTATTTGGAGACGAACTGGAGCACATGGGCCACGACGAAGCTTCGGACCAATCCACGATACGATTCTGTTCTACTCTAAAACGGAGGATTACTACTTCAAGGTTGTGAAGAGACCGTATATGAAAGGTCATGTTGAACGGCGGTATAAGAAAGACAGTAAAGGAAGATATAAGTTTGTGAGTGGAGGAAACGTACTGACCGGAGCAGGTGCAACAGGAGGAGAATCTGGCGCTGTATGGAGAGGATTCAACCCTTCAGCTAAGAGGCATTGGGCAATCCCTGGATTTCTAGTGGAGCAGATGCCTAAAGAATTCAAGAAGAAGAGTGTTTTGGAAAAACTTGAAGCTCTCTATCAGGCAGGACTAATAGAAATTAAGCCGGGAACTGAGTGGCCTACTCCGGTACGCTATCTTAGCGACACAGAAGGGCAACCGTTACAGGATATTTGGAGCTATCAACCCTATACAGAAGGTACGATTTTCGGGACGAGTGAAGGTATTGATTATGATGTTGCTTGGCTCGGACCAACAGACCCAGAGCGTATTGGCTACCAAACGCAGAAACCAATAGGTGTTATTGAGAGGATTGTAGAAAGCTCCTGTCCGGAAAAGGGTGTTGTACTTGATCCCTTCTGTGGTTGTGGCACTACAATAATGGCTGCTCAGCAACTCAAGCGACTATGGATTGGTGTTGATATTACCCATCTTGCTGTTGCGCTGATGAAGCATAGATTAAGGGATGCCTTCGGGCATAAAGTCAAGTATCGAGTTATCGGAGAACCGGTTTCTTTGCCGGATGCCAAGACATTGGCTGAGGAAAACCGTTATCAATTTCAGTGGTGGGCCTTGGGACTTGTGGGTGCGAGGCCTGTCGAGCAGAGAAAAGGGGCTGATAAAGGCATTGATGGTCGGCTATATTTTCACGATGAAGTAGACACTAAAAAGGCTAAGACCAAGCAAATCGTGATCTCAGTGAAATCCGGCAAGGTAGGTGTTAAGGACGTGCGTGACTTACGGGGGGTGACAGAGAGGGAAAAGGCACAGATCGGGGCACTGATTACTCTACAGAAACCTACAAGGGAAATGCGAAAGGAAGCTGCATCGGGAGGATTTTACAAATCGCCCTGGGGCAATAAGCAACACCCCAAGTTGCAGATTCTCACAATAGAGGAACTGCTTAAAGGTAAGAGTTTAGACTGCCCACCTCTGGGGGAAGTCAACGTAACATTCAAAAAAGCACCTAAGGCAAAAAAGAAAGTGCTAAAACACCCTGAACTTGATTATCCAGAGCAATAGGCCATGAGAGATAGTAAGATGAATCAGCAGAGAAAGCCTCTAAATTGCAATCACGTTCCAGAGAGAGCTTGACAATCAGCTATCAACGCATATCATGTGGAACGCAGTCAGTTAACACCGTTATTTCGTAGATGGCAAAAGTCTTTTTGACTTGAGCATTATCTATGCTGCGAAACGGCGTATGAAAGCCTTTAGGTATTAGGAGAAAAATATATGGCACTTTTACTGGGATATGATGTAGGAAGCTCATCGATAAAAGCGACGTTAATGGAAGCTGAGACAGGTAAAGTACTTGCAGCAGCAACGTCGCCTGAAAAAGAACTGGACATTATCGCAAAGAAAATGGATTGGGCTGAGCAGCAGCCAGAGACCTGGTGGCAGCACGTTTTAAAAGCTACACAGAGCATAAGTGCGCAAGTTCAAAAGAACACAAATCATAGCATGTCCGACGTTCAAGCTATTGGGATTTCCTACCAGATGCACGGGCTGGTTGTGGTGGACAAGAATAAAGAAGTGCTCAGACCCTCGATAATATGGTGCGACAGTCGGGCGGTGCAAATCGGCGAAAAGGCAGCAAAGGATATCGGCCAAGAAAAGTGCTTAAAGAGACTGTTCAACCTGCCGGGCAATTTTACCGCATCAAAATTAAGATGGGTCAAAGAGAACGAGCCGGATATTTACTCAAAAATCTATAAGATAATGCTGCCCGGGGACTACGTCGCAATGAAGATGACGGGCGAGATAAAAACTACCCCGTCAGGATTATCCGAAGGAATAATGTGGGATTTTGAAGGCGATGAACTTGCCGAATTTGTACTTGATAATTACGGCATTGCTGCCGAACTGATTGCCCAGAACGTGCCGACGTTTTCTGTCCAGGGTGAGCTTACCAAGGAAGCAGCAAAAGAACTGGGACTTACAGCAGGAACCAAAGTAAGCTATCGGGCTGGCGATCAGCCAAATAACGCCCTGTCTCTGAATGTGCTTAAGCCTGGTGAGATTGCTGTGACAGCAGGAACATCTGGGGTCGTTTATGGTGTCAGCAATAAAAAGAGCTACGACCAGAAGTCGCGGGTCAATATATTTGTGCACGTTAATCACACAAGACAAGACCCACGGTATGGCGTTTTGTTATGCGTAAACGGCACAGGAATCCTAAATAGCTGGCTCAAACATAATTTTGTGGCTGGCGATGGGCTCGACTACCAGCAGATGGACTCCCTGGCTGGCAAAGTGCCGGTAGGCTCGGACGGACTTGTCATACTACCTTACGGCAATGGAGCAGAAAGAACTCTGGAAAATAGAAACATAGGTGCATCAGTTCATGGCTGGAATTTCAACGTGCACAAAAGAGCACACTTTCTGCGAGCCGCTCAGGAAGGAATAGTCTTTGCGCTGAATTATGGCCTTGAGATTATGCAGAATATGGGCACCGAATTGAAAACGGTCAGAGCGGGACACGCCAATATGTTCCTTAGTCCACTATTTGCCGAGGCCTTCGCTACATTGACAGGAGCAACTGTCGAACTATACAACACTGATGGCTCACAAGGTGCCGCAAGAGGCGCAGGCATCGGCGCAGGTATCTACAAAGGCCCGGAGGATGCCTTCGTCGGCTTAGAACCAGTCAAAACAATAAAACCCAACAAAGAGTTCGCCTCCGCATACGCAGATGCCTACGCCCGCTGGGAATTAATCCTGAAAAAACAAATATCGGTCACATGATACATTAACAATATCATTCTACAGATTGCCCCCTTTTTGACTCTATATAGGAGACGAAATCGCTCAGAAATATTCTCCTCCAGTGAGTACCGACAAGCTCGTAAGGCACATATCGTACATCGATTCTAATAAGGTTTTCTCGTGATCGTCTTTTTGGGTCAGTGACACTTACACCTTCTCGTATGCTAATCTTTTCGAGCAAGGACACAATGTCATTGAGAAACTCAGTAGCACCATGTGGAACACTAATTCCCATGCGCAGGGTACTGTACACTTTCCGCTGCCCGTACGTTTTGTATATGCCATCACTATCACTCATCCTGCTTTTCAGATCGAAATAGCCTTTAATGAAAGACCTTATAATCTCTTTGTCTTCAGAACCATTAATCCAATCAGGAATGGATGGAATCACCTTGGTTCTGCTCGTTGGGATTTTTTGTCTCTCGATTTCTTGAAGGAGAACCGAATCTTTGTCGAACTCGAGTATGACCTGAAAGTGGTAGTTTTTCACGTGCCTGGGCCGTATTTGACCCTTGGTTCCCAAATGACGGGATATGAGGCTAAGATTCTCCGTTATCTTCTCAACGTCTCTATTGTGCGCATCATATTGAGATATCCGATAGTCGCTGATGTTGGGATTGTAATAGTACCCTTCATAAGGTGTGCCTTTATTAGCAATTCCTCTTTTAAGATCTATAGTCAGTGTTCGCCCTTTGATATCTATGCGACCGTTTGCGTTAATAAGCCCTAAAAGATACGCAAAGTCAGAATTGAACAAGCCTGCCCTGGTTTTAATTATAGTGGCAGCTTTTGGTGTGAGGTTCTTTCTCAACTTCGCAAGCCACCTGTCCCTGAGATTTCGTTCGCGGCTTTCTCTTGGAAAGGCTTCTTGATATGCATTTAAAAGTTGATGGTGGTTCAGCACATTAATTGAATAATCGATATTCCATATTTCATCAAAGAATCTTCTTAATTTCTGAA
>Ga0315544_1003059_pt1 | contig 11330 bp, 4 predicted proteins | sample SalMarSW160130MG_2_FD_202543 | JGI IMG/M metagenome (GOLD analysis project Ga0315544, IMG submission 202543) | Salt marsh sediment microbial communities from the Plum Island Ecosystem LTER, Massachusetts, United States - Salt Marsh Sediment SW1601-130 ... | reverse complement strand
GCGTGCCGTCGAAATTGGCAAAGTCGGGGGCAAGGCCTGTAATCGGATGTGTCACGCGATGAAAGAAATCACGGCTTGCCGAGGCCGCCTCGGCCCAGAAGGACCTGTCCAGCTCCGGGCCCCATAGTGCCCACAATTCATAAAATGCAGGCAAATGGTAAGAGGGATTTGTATGGTCGCAGTTTTTAATGTCTGGAGTAAAGCGAACCATCTTGTGGTCGGGGTGAAATATATTTCCGGCTGTAATCATGCCTGTGACTGTCGAGCCAGTGATAAGTTTCCGGTGTCGCATATTGGTAAGGAGCTCATCGGCCTCTGCCTGATAATCGTAAATACCCTCACCGCTGCCCCAGCGTCCAGCAGCAAAGTAAAGCGACATCGCGAAATACTCCTCACCATCCGGCGCCGGCATCTCGTCGTTTGGCCTGCCGTCGGTCTTCACCGACCAGGAGAAAAAACCACGAGCGGGATGATTCAGTGAATCGTGATACATATAGGTCTTTGCCCAATTCCAAAGAGCATCGAACTCGGCTTTTTTATCCAGCTGCACCGTGACCATCATGCCGTAGGACATACCTTCAGAACGAACATCATTATTATGGACATCACAAATATAAGCAAGCGGCCCATTGGCATTGTTGCCGGCAGGAAAATAAACCGCTTGTGTGGATGGATCACCATAAAACAACTGCTCAAAAGCACTGTTGATTTTTGCGGTGACCTCATCCTGGCACCGGCCGGCCTCGACAAACAAATTGCGATAATTGCCGGTAATAAAGGCGCCCGAACCGGAGCCGCAGCTTCCGGCAGGAACGGCCTTAGAGAAAACAGTATCTCCGCTATGGTAACTTTCAGGCGGGCCGAGATAACTTGGTCTAAGGCCACCCGTATTCACCATTATCTTCTGCAGCACGACACCCGGGTCAACCATCCAAATTTTGAGAGCGTGGTAGCCCTTTTGCGACAGCTTATGGACGCTTTTAACTTTATGCGCACTGTCTTTTACAAAGTTTTCCCAGTCTCTATTTCCTTCCTGGGCGATAAAGCTACTGGGCACGATGTTAACGATTTGCGGCGGATTATCATCGAACGACACAGCGTAACGCAGGCCCCTGCCGGGAACAAAGTTCAATGTGGGAGCGAAAATTACCTCGACTTCAATTGTCCCTGTGTTAAATAGATACATTTTATACTCGAGGCAGGGTGATTTCTCAGGCGGCTGCACACTTTGTGCAGTAACGGGAAATATCGTCATAGCAGATAAGGTTCGGCCGTAATCCTCAATCTTCTCCCACCGGATAGTGCCGGTATCGATTTTTTTAGTATAATGCTCCGCTTCTATCGACACGTAGCCATCGGCCTCTACAAAGCCCTCTAAAAAGTCTCTTTTGGGCTCTGCCGGATTAAATATCTTGATTTTTACGTTTACTTCTTTTCCGTCCGAACTGGTAATCTTCACAAATCCATCGCTTGGACTCTCGGGCGCCCTGTTCCAGTCAATATTCACCTCGATGCGAATTTCTTTATTAATTGCTCCCTTCGTATAACTGAGTAAAATCCAGGGTGCGCTTGCTGTTGCCGAAAATTCAAACGGTTCCTGTCCTCGATTAAATATATCAATGTATCTTTCTTTTTGATTGAACACACTAAATTCCGGAAGAACAGGTTCCTGCGAAGAGCCGGGCCAGACCTCTGTAGAACCCTCGACCGCAACACCCATCTCCGCTACGACGGGAATTTCAATCTCCCTAACAGCGGGCATCTCATTTTGGGGCGGATTATTCCAGGATGTATAACCGATATGCGTCTGGTCCATTATGTGGTTCCATTTGCCTTTCGCCATTTCACGATTGTAATATCGCGACAGCTCAGCATCGGCCTTAAACAAAGCGCGGGCTCGCCCAGCAAGGTCGTTCGTGCTTGCACGTTTCTGGCCGGCGTATAACCGATTTTCCCCTGTAGTTATATAAAGCTCCGTAACTATAGCGCCGGCTTTAGCCGGGTGAAGAACAAGCTGAAAGAAGGCGTCCTTCGCTTCTTCAGGCAGTTTGTTATAGATTTGTTCGGCCTTAGTCATAATCGTCTTAAAGTCCGCCAATACGGTCTCCGCCTCTCGATAATTAACAAGACTATATGTGGTCGGCTCAAGAAGCTCCGGTTTTCGCCTGCCGTTATATTTTGTGTACTTAGAGACAATCTCCGCGATATCTGAAGCATACTTCGGCCCAAATTCACGCTCAGCCCATAGTTCGGTGTATTGCGATATCTTCTCTTTTGGCCATCTCTGCGGGTCCCAGGCAAGAGTCAGAAAAAACTCCATAGGAAATTCCATTGGCTTAAGGTCGCCCACATTAACTATCCAAATCCTGTTGGCGCCGTAATGATGCGCCAGGTTCATTTGCTCCCACACCTTAGTGATTGGATTTGTATTAATCCATCTGTAGGAACGCGGCCCACCGACATAGTCGAAATGATAATAGATGCCCGCCCCGCCGCTCCTTTTACGCTCATCTTCGGTCGGCAAACGACGAATATCCCCCCAGTTGTCGTCGCACCACATTAACGTAACATCGTCTGGAACCTTCAGCCCATTATCGTAAAGCGTCAAGACTTCTTTGTAAGGGATAAAGACCTGAGGGATTTCCGTGATTTTTTTATCAATATGCGTGGTCAGAATTTTACGCTGGTCGGCAAACACCTGTTCGAGCAAAACAATCTGCTGCTGCAATTCCAGGTCGCCCCTCATCCCCTCGTCATGAACTCCGCGCATACCAACAGTATATACGTTTTCATACCGGCATCTTTCCGAGACACATTTATCCAGCACCTTATAGACGGTTTCCTTATTCGTATCATACCGCCATTCACCCATTGTCGCTTTATCCCACTCAACGTCATTATTAAATAATAACGGCTCGCAATGCGAAGACCCCATTACGATGCCGTATTCGTCGGCAAGTCTGGGATTAAGCGGGTCATCCCTGCCGAAGGCCTTGCCCCACATCGCCGGCCAGAGGTAATTGGCCTTTAACCGAAGTAAAAGTTCAAACACTTTGACGTAGAATTTATGGTTAAAGCCCCCATAATTCTCCGTTACCCATCCACTCAGCGCCGGGGCCTCATCATTGATAAAAATACCCCGATACTTTACGGCGGGCGGTCCCTGTATATATTTTCCCGCCTTGACAAAAAGACCTTCTTTGTGCTCGACCGGCACATCCGCCCACCAGTACCAGGGTGACACCCCAATCTGCTCGGACAGGTCATAGATGCCGTAAACGGTACCCCTTTTGTCGCTGCCGGCAATAACCAATCCGCTCTCGATGCCCGCCAAAGGATTCGGCACGACCTGAACGAGAAATGATTCCCACCTGCCGGCAATCTGTGTTACATCAACTTTACCATCTTTAATTAGCCGGTCGATGAGGCCGCTCTTTCCAATTGTGCCTATGATTACCGCACTTTTACCGATATCATTTTTCTCGCTCTCAATCTTCGGGATATGGCCGGTAACGCGGGCAATATCCGCCTGCAGGTCAGTAACCGCTCGAACAACACCGGAATGGTCATTCAAATCGACATAGAGAGTTGCAAGCTTATCTTTCTGCGCAAGGCCGAAACTGCCTTTGCTGAAAGTACAATCCACATATTTATCCCGGCCAAGTGCGAAACACATTGAGGAAAAAGAAAAAAGACAGAGGAAAATCACTTTACATACCGAGCCAAATATATGTCTCTGTTGAAAAATATGCCGAATAATCATAAAACACTCCTTAACGCTTTTTTAAGCCGGTCGTTTGTCCTTATTATACTTAATGAATAACGCATTGTGCGAGTATTTTAAAGAGCTTTTTCCTAACATAGAATTAGGATATTGATTTAAATATTCTCAGAAAAAACCAAAAACCTTAAAAATCTTGAATTTTCTCTTTTCCAATCATAAATCCTTTGCCTTATAATAAAAAGGAATAGTCATTATAGTAGTTCAAAAGGAGGTCGTATGGACCACATAACGAGACGTTCCTTTCTTAAAAAAGCCGCTGGCGCAGCTTCAGCCGCAGTTGTCACCCCTACAGCGTCTTCAGGATGGCTCGGCATCGACAAGGCGGAGAAGAAAAACTATTTCGAGTCCGAATTCGGTATTTCAGATAAGCTTTGCAGGAAAGTGTTGAGCAAAGCCCTCTACAAAGGCGGAGATTTTGCTGATTTGTATTTCGAGCACACGGTGAGAAACTGGGTGATTCTTGAAGATGGAAAAGTAAACCAGGCCTACAGTAATATCTCTCTTGGTGTGGGTATTCGAACCGTAAAAGGTGACCAGGTCGGGTATGGATTCACGCAGGAATTATCAGAAAAATCGATGCTGGCCGCTGCATCAACAGCAGCCACTATCGCCGATACGAATCCAAACAAGCCCGCAGGGGAATTTGCCGGCTTAAAAACTGATAATTACTATCCGCTCGAAAGGCTATTAACTTCCGTCACCCTTGAATCAAAGCTTCCTCTTGTCCAGTCGGTAAACGACAAGTGCTTTGAGCTTTCCCCTCTGATAATCAAGGTAAACGCCGGCTTTCATGACGAGCAGAAACGAATCCTCGTGGTTACAAGTGACGGCGTAAAGGCCGACGACCTAATCCCCAGGAACTATCTTTTCGCACAGGTCGTAGCTGAAAAAGACGGCAAACGAGAAAGGGCCTGGTGGAATATCGGCGGCCGAAGAGACTTTTCATTCTACACTAATAATATTGCCGGGTCCGTGTCAGAGAAGGCCGTCAGCAGGGCTACAGTTCTATTTGACGCCGTTCAACCACCGGCAGGAGAAATGCCCGTGGTTCTGGGTCCCGGTATAACAGGAATTCTTCTCCACGAGGCGATTGGGCACGGAATGGAGGCCGACTTTAACAGAAAAGGGATTTCAACTTACGCCACAATGCTCGGCAAAAAGGTCGCTGAGCCGTTTGTTTCTATCGTTGATGATGGAACCAACCCTAAACTGCTCGGCTCAATCAATGTCGATGATGAAGGCACTATCAGCCAGAAAACAGTTTTAGTGGAGAATGGAATCCTCCGCACATATATGCACGACAAAATCTCCGCTAAACACTATAAAGTCGAGCCGACCGGCAACGGAAGACGCGAGAGCTACGAGCATTACATTTTACCAAGAATGAGAAACACGTATATGTTGGCCGGACAGGCAAGCCCTGAAGATGTTATTAAGAGCGTGGAAAAAGGCATCTACATTCAGGATGTAAGCAACGGGCAGGTGAAAATTGGCGAGGGCGATTTTGCATTTTATGTTTCTCAGGGAAAAATGATTGAAGACGGCAAGCTAACCTCGCCTATCAAAGATATAAATATTATTGGAAACGGCCCAAAAATGTTACAAAACGTTACTATGGTTGCAAACGACCTCGAAATGGCCCAAGGGGGAGCCGGTTCTTGCGGAAAAAACGGGCAGTCTGTCCCGGTTGGCTTCGGATTGCCTACTGTTTTAGTTAAATCTATGACAGTCGGCGGCGTAAAAGCATAGACAAAGGACTACCAGTATGAATAAAGAAATGTATGATTTAGCCGCCTGGTCAATGAAGACCACGTTATCCGCCGGGGCGGACGAATGTCGGGTCGGAATATACAGCGAGCGCTTTGTGGAAATAAGCTATCGCGAACAAAAACCGGAAAGCATAAAAGAAGCGTCCGGAAGAAGTCTCAACATCGAGATTTTCGCCAACCACCGATATTCAAGCCAAAGCACTTCGGATATGCGTAAAAATGCCCTGAAGGACTTTATCTCGAAAGCTGTTGCCACAACAAAACTCCTCGCTGAAGACCCATATCGTTCTCTGCCCGACCCGAAATACTATCAAGGCAGACAAAAAATTGACCTGCAAATCGTTGACCCCGGCTACGAGCAGCTCTCACCCGACCAGCGACATACGATGGTCAAAACAATTGAGCAGGCCGCATTTTCTACAGGCAGCAAGAAAGTTATATCAGTAACGGCTGATCAGCAGGATTCTCATACGGAATCCGTCGTGTTGAGAAGCAATGGATTCGAGGGATATCGCAAATCGACAATATATTGGGTTGGTGCGGAAGTAACGGTGCAGGACGAGGGTGACCGCAGACCAAACGGCTATAATTTCGTAGCTTCCGTCAATAAAGACAGTCTCCCTTCGAATGAAGAAATTGGTAAAGTTGCGGCACAACGTGCGCTCGATTTGCTTGGCGCACAGAAAATCAAGACAGAGACCCTGCCTGTCATCATAGAGAATCGAAACGTTCCGAGATTGCTTTCAGGCCTTCTTTCAGCAATGAACGGCAGAAATATTCAGCAGAAGCAGTCCTTTCTTGCAGATAAAAAGGAGCAAAAAATTGCAAGCGAGCATCTTACACTTATTGACGATCCTCTGGTCGTGAGTGGACTGGGCAGTAAATTATATGATGGGGACGGATTCGCCGCAAAAAAGAGGATTATGATTGAAGCAGGCGTCTTAAGGGAATTTTATATTGACTGGTATTACAGCAGGAAGCTCGGCTGTGAGCCGACAACAGCAGGAACTTCAAATCTGATTATCCCGCCGGGCAAAAGGTCGGTAAAAGAGATTATGAAGGACCTTGTCAGGGGTATTCTCGTTACAGGATTTATCGGCGGTAATTCCAATTCGACCACGGGAGATACATCGGTCGGAATCACCGGAAAGCTCTTTGAGGGCGGCGAGCCCGTTCAATCGGTTGCAGAAATGAACATTGCCGGAAATCACCTTGAATTCTGGCACAAACTCTCCGAAGCTGCAAACGACCCCTGGATATATTCATCATATCGAACGCCGAGTCTGGTTTTTACAGATGTTGTCGTCTCAGGCATTTAAGATTGCCTCTGATTCTCATCCAAAAAATATTTCGGATTGGCTTATAATCAATAGGAGCCATACTGATAAGCTGCATCAAAAAAGGCAACGATATTTTCCACAGGGACATCCGCCTGAATATCGTGAACGTTACTAAAGACATATCCTCCAGCCGGTTTAAATATTTCAAGATTCTTTTTAACCTGCAGCCGTATTTCATCTGGTGACGCAAATGGAAAAATACGCTGCGAGTCTATTCCTCCGCCCCAGAAAACTATTTTCCCGCCAAATTCCGATTTAAGTGCCGCCGGGTCCATTCCTCCGGCGCTCAATTGAACAGGATTCAGAATATCCACACCATTATCGATTAATTCAGGGATATATATCCTGCATCCCCCGCAGGTATGATACCATATTTTCGCATTTGTGAGTGTTTTGATGTGCTGAATAAGGGCTTTTTGACGAGGTTTCACGACTCGCCTGTAGAAATCAGGTGAAAATAGGGGGCCGCTCTGCCCCGTCAAATCGTCGCCGGTCATTACCACATCCACAAGGTCTCCAATCTGGCCGAGAAAACCTGTGTAAAAGTCCTTCCAATATTTCAGCATTTGGTCCAGTAAGGCCCCACAAAAAGCTGGATTTTCCAGTGTATCCATCAGCCAGCGTTCCATACCGCGTAAATACCAGCAGTACTCATACACAACTCCGCCGATTCCGGTACAAATCGCAAAATCGGTTTCAGTTCGCATCTTAATTGCCTTTTCCCTCAACCCGGCAAAACGGGATGGGTCTCTGCCGTTTGGAAAAGGATATTTTTTAACATCTTCTATCGTGGCATTTGCGAGAGGATGAACAGAAATATCCATATATAACTGCTGGTCATCAGGCATCGACCAGACTATACCGAATTCATCTTTTAAATCATGCCACAGCTTTCCATCACGTTTGTTCTGCAATATCCTGCCGTCAAAACCTTCCGGGGCATTTGCGCATATATATCTCGTATCTACCCTGAAACGCTGTAACACCTGTTCGCTGGGCTTTGCTAATTGCTGCACTGCATCCATAATCACGATTTCTTCATCCAGCCCTAAATAATCAATTAAATTTTGATAGGCCTTTTGATGAATACCTGTCTGAAATCCCCCCAAATCGATTGGCACTCTATCAGGGACTTGATAATTGATAGCCCTTAACACCCGTTGTCGTGGTTTCATCAGCTCTTTCAATGATTTACCCCAAATATACGTAAATATTAATTCTACCCTTTTTCAACTTTTCCATTATATCGTAATCCCCCTCGTCAAGAGAAGCCCCGTTGGGGTCATTTATTTCTCATTTTGGAAACAATCATAAAGGCCGTTTTTTAGTAATTTCTAACAGTTATATTTGCCTTGACTGCAAATTTCTTCCGGTATTCCTGGGGGGACACTCCTGTTTCTTTATGGAAAAAACGGGTTAGATGTTTTGATTCGGTAAATCCCATCGAATATGCAATCTCTGATATGCTCATATCTGTTCCCAACAACAGGCGTATAATCATATCCATACGGAACCTGGCGATTTCGGCATGGATTGACCGGCCGAGGATTCTATTAAACTTTTTATTCAGACCCTGGCGCGTCATCGCAACAGCATCAGTGACATCGCTGACCTGGATTGGCTCGCGACAATGGGCTCGAATAAATTGCAGAGCATTAGCCACCTGCTTATCGGAAATAGCTAACACGTCGGTCGAGTGCCGGGCTACAACATATGTTGGCCTGACAGTAATCGTCATATCCTTTTTATCCGGCTTTTCTCCACGCATCAGTTTATCCAGCAACGCCGCAGTTTCATAACCCGTTTGTTCTCCCGTAATGGCTACACTGGAAAGTTGTGGATTCGATAATCCACATATCAATTCATCGTTGTCTCCGCCAATGACTGCGATTTCCTCAGGAATAGGAATATCTGCCTGCCTACATGCCTGAATAACATCCAAAGCCCTCTCGTCAATACAGGCCATCAGCCCAACAGGTTTGGGCAGTGATTTAAGCCAGTCAGAAAGTACGCTTTGTTCGTAACCCCATAAAAGCTTTTTGCGAGATCTGGGTTGTTTATAAACGGTAACATCGTAACCGGCTTTTGCTATTCCTTCAGAGAAACCCTTTGCTCTTTCACGAGACCAAAAGAAATCGTTCAAGCCGCAGAACGCAAAACTACAAAAACCTTTTCCCAACAAATGTTCGGCTGCCATTTTCCCAATGGCGTAATTATCTACATAGATATTTCCTATATTCGGCTCAAGTTTTTCATCAAAAACCGTTGAAACAATAGCAGGGATGCCTAAGGCAACGATTTCTTCTCGTGTATGCACAGACAGCTCACGGGCGATAATTCCGTCTGCTCCCCATCTCTTCAAATGCTCAAGCTCTGCTCTTCTGGCCTTGGCTGAAAAACTTTTATCCAGGTAGAAAAATCTCCCGTGATAAAATATCCATGGGCCGAAAAGAGAAGCATATTTTGCAATACCCCTCATCAGCGCCCGCCCAAAGCCACGCGAACTTTCAATCATCAAGATAACCTTTTTAAATTTTTGCATCGAGCCGTTCCTAAACAAGTTTCCTTAATAAAAATTATACTATTAGCTTGACCCTTATAGGAAAATCAATCCCTACCTGTTGTTTCATCTGCAATTCTCGGGGATTTTTAAACTAACAAAATTTAATCATACAAACACGTCGGCAACAATCATAATTGTATGACCTTTGTAACTTTAGAGTCAACCTTATCTGATACAAGTAAAACTCCAAACCGCATATAAGTCCTTATTTTACAATGATTTCCCAGGCGTTTTTATATGAAATATGAGTATTATATCAACTGTAGTAATTGTAGCGATTAAATAAGATAATGTTGTTTTTTCCTCATTACGTAACCAGTTTCCAAAAAGAGAAACTAATATTCCGATTTGGGGTTTACACGTCAGCGTTTTTGTGTTAAATTACGATAATATAGAACCGATGGAATAACGCAGCGTCATAATCTGGCGAATTCTTATCCTGATTTGCAGGAAATAATTTGGTCAGTGCTATTGGCAGGTGTATAAGCTGATGAGCAGTCTTGGCGCTTGTTTCAAGTGTTGTTTGAAGTGGGTGAAGTAAAGGAGATTACGTATCCCTTCTAAACAAACGAATTTTTTGGTGCGTAGCCAAGAAGCAAAATAGAGTCTGTAATCGTAACAGTAAGGTTTGATTTTTAAGGAGGATTATTATGAGTAAAAGATTATTAGTTTTAGCATTAGTGGCAATGTTGTCGCCGGTGGCCTTGGGTGAAACGGTTATTGTAGATGATCACTTTGATGATGGTGACGTTACGACCAACACCACGGGCATCGGCACGGGATTTAATTACTGGGACATTGGATGGGAGGGAAACGTCACGGAAGCGGACTCAAAAGTAACCCTTAATGGCCCGACTCACGGTGGGTCTCGATGCTCGATTGTCTCCAAAGAAGGCGCCGGCATCGGGTCCGGTATCTCTCGCTTTAAGTTTCAGGATGTTAGCTTTGCTGTGGGCAATACATCCGCTGGAGCGACAGCTCGGGATTGTGTAGGTGTCAAGGAAGGTAATGAAACCTGGGACTACGACACCGGACTGCCGACCGGTTTCTGGATTCAGTTTGAAAACACTTCTCTCACGACATCGGACGGTACCGGCGGATGGAATGGGACCTCTGTTTTGTTTTACGAATCCAGTACCGACGTCAAAACAGTGTTGGCGACCTGGAGCTTTGATACGCTTAACTGGTATCCCGGAGCACAGAACCTTGCACCCGTTTTGGACTTGACCCTGGACATCAGTTCCACAAGTTACTCGCTGACCATTGGAGGCGATTCGATCACCCTTCTGTCAGGTGCGATGTCCGGCAACCTCCCATTCGCGAACGAATTAACCACAGGTTATGCGAGCGCTTATATCCAATCGGAAAACCCCGGTATCGACATTTTGATTGATCAAATTATTATTATGGAAGATGTTGCCCCCCCCGTGTTAGCCTCTCTCCCAAGTCCGATTGATGAGGGCACAGATGTGCGTCGAGACGTGGTTCTTAGCTGGACTCCGGGAATCTATGCCGACACACACAATGTATATTTCGGCACCGATTTTAACGATGTAAACGACGCCAATCTCCCAGGATTGATTTATAGTCTGGAGCAGAGTCAAAATTACTATCCTACCAGCGGAACACTTGCTCTGGATCTTGGCCAGACTTACTACTGGAAGGTCGATGAGGTAAATGACGCCTGTGCTCCCGGCCTGTGGGAAGGCGAGGTTTGGCAATTTACTACCGAGCCCTATGCCTATCCGCTTCCGAGCGATAGAATAGATGCCAATGCCTCCAGCTACACAGCAGGTAAAGAACCTGAAAATACCATTGATGGCTCCGGACTGGACGCGAACGATATGCACTCGACAGCCACTGCAGATATGTGG
>Ga0315544_1003058_pt1 | contig 11331 bp, 9 predicted proteins | sample SalMarSW160130MG_2_FD_202543 | JGI IMG/M metagenome (GOLD analysis project Ga0315544, IMG submission 202543) | Salt marsh sediment microbial communities from the Plum Island Ecosystem LTER, Massachusetts, United States - Salt Marsh Sediment SW1601-130 ... | reverse complement strand
ATATTTGTGTATATCAGAAAATTTGGTCTTCACATGGGGATACTGCAACATGTTAGTCTCTATAATAATACCCAGCTTTAGTCTAGAGAGCTATCAAAATCTCACAGACGCAATTAACAGCCTGTTAGCCCAGAGTTATGCTGAGATAGAGGTAGTCGTGGTAATTCACACCAACAAAAGATTGTATGACAGGATAGCAGAACTCTACAGCTCGCAGAAGAAGGTCAAGCTCATTTTCAACGAGGCGAGCTTAGGTGCTTATGCAGCCAGAAATGTTGGCGTTAAGGCGGCGCAGGGAGACATCCTGGCTTTTCTCGATGATGACGCTGTAGCTGATAGCGAGTGGATAACGAACCTCGTTGACACATATCAAAAATTTGATGCCCTGGCAGTCGGTGGTAAGATATTACCCGTATGGCTTGGCGGGCACCCAGACTATTTCCCGGAAGAGCTTTACTGGTTAATAGGTGCAACTCACAAAGGGTTTGCCCAGGACAAGATAGCGGAGATACGCAATGCCTTTGGCTCAAACATGAGCTTCAAAAGAGAGGTTTTTGAGCAAGCAGGGCTTTTCAATGAAAATTTGGGCTTCTCGAAGCTAGGCACCTCTTATATACAGGGAGGAGAGGCAGAATTTGGCCTGCGAATGACAAGCAGGTTCGGCGTGGGTGTCATATACAACCCCGAAGCTATAGTCCACCACAAAATCCCGGTCTCAAAAGCGAGGTTGAGATTGGTACTTAAAAGGTCTTTCTATCAGGGATATTCCAAAGTGCTGCTGGAGAAATGGGTGTCTTCACCAGGTTCCATAAGCACCGAAAAATCTCATCTCAGGGATTTACTCTACAAATATATTCCGCAGAGGATAAAAAGAATCATTACAGGCCCCCGCCGGGGAGCAGAGATAAAACAGCTTTCAGTTCTGGTTTATTCCATTGTGGCAGTGGCTCTGGGCTTTGTATGGGGACATATACAGCGGGCCAAATGAAGGACAAGATATCGCTGGCGACAGCATCCCACTATGGCACATAAAACAAAATATTCATCATATGCACCTCATTATTGTTAATGGGATTCAAGTATATGGGTGTAGGCAGAAGGTCAAGCTAAGCGAGTAAAATAGGTCTGGAGGATAAATGAAAATTGGCTATATTCTGTTGCAATTCCCGGTTGTGTCTGAAACATTTATCATCAATGAGCTAGCCGAGCTGACCAACGAAGGTCACGAAATATATGTTTTCTCACTTTTACATCCTAAGAAACAATTCGTCCATACAGAAGTGACAGAGTACGGACTGCTCGAAAGAACTTACTATTTACCAGGCTATATTGGACTAAGCCTGAACCTGCTAAGACGCCAGGCTTGGCCGCTACTTTTCAGCGATGCTATTGAAGTTAAACCAGCCAAATCAAAGTTGCTGGGCAGCCTGTTCAGTGCTGCGGCTATAGATCACCTCTCAAGAGTTATCCCTCATTTTAATTTAGATGTTCTCCACACTCACTTTTATGGCTTGACTACTTTCGTGGCCATGCAAGTCTCGCAGCGAATAGGAATTCCTTTCACCTCCACCTTCCATGCCTTCGACATATTTACTAAACCTAATGCAGAGGTAATGCGGAGGCACATGGAAGCTGCAGCTAAAGTTATAACTATCTCCGGCTACAATAAAGATTATCTCCAAAAACTGACTGGTATCGGCGCAAACAAAACCCAAGTCATCAGGGCATGCCCCATACTCGACAAGTTCAAGAACGTCCAGACAGAAGGAGAGAGTAGGTCAGGCCTGATAATTTTGACCGTGGCTAGGCTGGTCGAAAAAAAAGGCGTAAAATATGGCATTTTAGCTATGGCGGAACTTGTCAAAGAATATCCACATCTTTGTTACAGGATAATAGGTGATGGCCCCCAGCGAGACGAACTGCTCGCCCTGGTGAAGTCACTCCAACTGGAAAACAACGTGAAATTCTTGGGGCAGGCAACCGATATGACCCTTTTAGCCGAGCTTCGCAGTGCGACTATGGTCCTTCTTCCATGCGTACAAACAGAAAATGGAGACCAGGATGGTATTCCAGTTACCTTAATGGAAGCTATGTGTTCAAAAACACCAGTCATTTCCACAAACGTCTCGGGTATTCCAGAGCTAATAGAAGATGGCAAGCAAGGACTATTAGTGGAGCCAGAGAATACCCTACAACTAGCAAATGCTATAAAGGCATTGCTGAATGATGCTGAACTAAGAACGCGGCTGGGCAAAGCTGGTAGTAATAAAATTGAAAAGGAATTCAACATCCGTATAGAAGTTCACAAGCTGATTGAAATTTGGACAGCGATGGTTAACTCTAGCAACTTTACAGACACATGTTCACTGCAGTGAGAGCCAAGTTATCATTGATTTTCTTTTTTATAGGGCTTGCTGTCTGCATAACTTCATCTGCGGGATATTCTATCCAATATCTCCTGCCCAGTTACCAATTCGGGTTTATGCAAGTATTGTCCCCCTGGTTTTGGTTTGGTTTTGCCCTCTGCCTCGTTTCAATCCTGGAAGGTCTCAATAGAGATAAGGAGGGCATATTCTTCATCAAAGCCTTCATTGTAGCTATGCTAATATGGAACATCCCCACTCTGCTTCTCGCTCACCTTTATCCTCACGATGCCTATATGCATACTTTCCGCGCCATCCCGATAATGCTAAGCGGTCATGTGCCTTCGGCAAGCGAGACTTTACCCATGACATTTGCCTATTACCCGGCGAGCTTTCCTGGCTACTTTATTCTGCTATCATCTATTTTCCAGATAACTAATATAGCCCCACTAGAGTTTGCCCGATATTACCCCTTGTTGTGCAGCGCCGTTACCTTTCCGGCCATCTGGCTGTTTTTCAAGACCTTCTTGCCCTCGAAAAACTATCGCTGGGCTTTACTCATAGCCATACTCGCCAATGTCTATATGCAGCTTCATGTCGGGTCACATTCATTGGGACTTGTTGCTGGATTGCTGATGTTGGTCGCCCTCGAAAAAGAAGGCTGGTGTTGGAAAGTCACTGCCGCCCTGCTCTTTGTCTATATCACCATATCTCATCCCACTACAGCATTCATAGTTCTTTCAGCCGCTGGTCTTGCCTGGCTATTGAGACTATTACTGGTTAGAGACAGGAAAATACTACTCGAGCCAGTTCCATTTTTTATCATTGGATGGATAGCTTGGGCACGGTTGTTTGCCGTACCTTTCTGGGAGCGCCTGGCTGGATTAGTAGTAACTGAACTGGCTGCGGCCGAAGGGCCGACTGTCCTCGCCGCAGGTATCCCTGTTGTGGACATCGCCATAGCCGAGGTCTGGAGACGGCTTTATGGTGCCTTTTCCTTGGGAACGTTGATAAGGCTCATTGCGATGGGGATTTTCGTACTTGGCTCAGTTTACTACTTGGCGCGGCAACGGCTGAATAAAGCTAATCACAACCATAGGCTGCTAATCACCTATACTGCCTTTTTAATTGCCCCGGTAGTATTGACGCTCCTTGACGTTATTTCTCTCAGTGCTGATCCACTGCATCAACGTTATTTTCTTTTCTTCGTGCTAATTGCCTCCATTCTGCTGGTGAGATTGGCTGAAGGAATCAGGCATCCCCTGAGGAAGAATGCTTTTCTTATTGCTGTGGTTTTCGTTGCTTTGTTTAATTTCACTACCTTCTACTATCAATCATCGCGTTTTACTACCAGCGATGAGACCATCTCTGCCTCCCTGTTTGTCAACCGCAATACCTCTGCCCAAGTGATGGGGGGACACCTCGTCCCAGACCTGGCTGACCCAGAAAGGTCAGCTCAATTGCGCTGTTCCCAGTTTGACTGGTTGTACCCCCGGCCGCTCAGCAGTTACACTATACCCTCAGTTATCGTATTTGATGACCATGACAGGATTGGGTACCAGATTCGGTATGGGGTTGAGAAATATGATTTTTATGTCCGCGAAGTGGAGCAGGAGACTGACTTTGATAAGGTCTACTCCAATAAGCGGTATGATATCTATTGGTTCCCAGGCGATGGAGGCTAAACATGCAAAGTCCAAAGAGGGATTTTTACGACCAAGACTATTATCAGAAACACATCTTCGAGTTTGACATTGTTATCCCCTTTTTTAGTATCATCGCGACGACATTGGTAAAAAAGTTCAGGCCAAAGCGGTTGTTGGATATTGGTTGCGCTAAAGGAGCTTTAGTGTATTGTCTCAACGAATTGGGAGTTGAAGCTTATGGCGTTGATGTGTCGGAATATGCCACGAGTCAAGCCCCGAAAGCGTTAAGGCAAGTTCTATTCAATCTTGATGTGGAGTCTAAAAGGCTGCCTTTTGAGGCTGAAACGTTTGATATGATTACCGCCACAGAAATTGTGGAACATCTACAAAATCATAATCATCTCACTTCTGAAATAAAGAGAGTCCTGAAGCTAGGTGGAATCGTCTTTATAACAACTCCAAAAAGACACTGGGATATCCTTATGAGAATAGCTACGGGCCCTGAGCCTACACATATCAATGTGCACTCAAAATAATTCTGGATAAGGACATTTGGGTCTCATGGTTTTCACTATGTTGGTGGCTTCGATGTCTACAAAGATGCCTTATATGCACGAAAGAATGCACTGACCAAAGTGATGGGTACGAGGCCTCCAACTACCAAAATAGCACGATTCCTGGTAAAATTTGGCAAAGTTGGGAAATGGATTAGAAAGGAATTAGCTTGTAATCTTATGCGGCCTGAGGCAACGGCGGCACTTTTATTTAGGCGATAAAAATAAAAAACATTGCGTGTACAGTTTAAACCCATGCTTAAAGTCGGTAGTTTGTACTTGCTTGATATGTCTCTTGCCCTAACCTTAAAAGCTCCTCTAAAATACTCCATTGTATGGTTAATAGCTGTTCCACTGACTGTTCAATATTAAAACCGGCTTGCGTTTGCAAATTCCGATACTTTAGCATCGATATACTCGTTTGGTAAAGGTAAATCATAAGAAAGCCGACATGGTCAAAAAAAGGCTCGCCCTTAAGAGTAGTTTTATACTGGGTCAATAATTCAAAATAACGTCCCTTTTCATTTAGTAATCTGGTTAGTATTTCACTCCCCTTTTTGTTGCGAAGCAAACTATCGGCGTGAATTACAAAGTTATAAAAATCTGTTAAGGGAACTGCATTATCACTGGCTAATTCCCAGTCAAACACAACCAGTTGCTTTTCCTTATTTCGACATGTGTTCCACGGGACAAAGTCTTGGTGGGCCAGTCCTAACGGAATTTCTTGCTGGCTAAACCTTTGCCGCAGCCTTTCCAAAGTAATCTGCAGCAGCTCCCCCCATCCATCAGCGTTAGACGTAGCTAAACCTTGAATATCTCGCTGCAGGCTCAACCGGAGAGGACTTTCCTCAAATCTCCATCGTTGGCTAGTTTTGTGAAAAATTTCCCCAAGGAAAGAAATGTGCTGATTAGACAAGTGAAGTGGTCCCGGCTTGAGGGGATATTCTACGGCTTGCACCAATATTGTATCCTGTTCAATCTGTCCAAAGTATATTAGCCGGGGAATATGAGCCGTTTGCAGTTTCAATTGCTCCAATTTCTCTAAGGTATTGGCTTCATCCTCCAACAAGCGCTTCGCTTGCGGCCTAGTTGCGATTTTGGCATAGGCGAAAATCCGCCCTTTTTTATCCATCACTTGGGCGGTTGTCTTTCCATAGTATTTTCGGGGGCGTCGTAATAGGGAAATTTCCAGCGCCTCCTTGTTCAGCAACCGCTCGACGAGACTTCTCAACCCTTCCGCTGGCATTCCGCTGGCTTCGCCCTTCTTTTTTGCTACTACCAACCGGTCCCTGACAATAAGGGGGAAAAGTCCTAAGTGACTAAGCCTTACCCCCCATTTCCATAGTAGCCATTTGAAAGGTTTTGACGGCCTGAGCATGCCCTCCGCTGAAGATATGAGGAATCTGGCGCTAACCGGGATGACCCAGTGAGGGTTTCTGAAGCTCGGCAGCACGGCATAGTCCTGGACGAAGTCAAAACCATGGAGTTCTAAGAACTGCCGAAAGGTATGAAGCCGTCCCCTTTTAGTAATGAAGAAACAGATACCTCCTCCGACATTCATAATACGGTGTAGCTCTTTTACAGGCATATTCCTGTGTAGCGAAGGGGTGTTACAGACTACACCAGCCATACCAATTGAACAATCGGCTAATGCAAATTTTCCATAATCTTGATCTGTGGCGGATGTCTTCTTGTTAAAATGGATTACTAATGCTGGGCCAGGCAGCGATATCATTTTTACTGCGCTCTCGTTAGAAGCCTTGCCCATTACTGCTAGTAAGGTTTCCCCGCAACTTTGGGGGGTAAGGTGCCTCCATTCACTAAACGGTTTGCTTATTCTCATAGCTTGTTTTCACGCTGTGTCATGAAGTTTAGAATGATTGAACTTACATTTCTAGTAACCTCGTCTAATGGTTTGCTGGCATCAATTTTATACACATTACGGAAAGAAGACAGCAAACTACTATATGAGTGGAGCTGTAGCTCCAGTTCGTTAGGGGAGAAGATGTCTTGTTTGCGGGATACCAACTCCTCAGGGGGAGCATGCAGGTAGAATATCAAATCAGGCTTAGGAACCAAGTGCACAAACATCCGTGGCACCCAGGAAGGTAGGCTAAACCTAAACCTTTGAGGACAAGCAATAAAGTCATGGTAGTACCTGTCAAAGCACACAATGCCCCCTCTTGACCATGCAGAGCAGAATCTTACTTGCCCAATAGCGAAATCAAGCCAGTAGTAAATGAAGCGCATCGCCGAGATAATGAAGTTATCTGGCGGTGGAGTACCTTGTTCAGTTGTAGGAAAATCTTCGTTACTTGATTTAATACCAAGGATAGAGAGGAGTTGTGCTATTGGAGGAAGCAACATGGGTCTCCAGTAGAATTTCTTCGCTCTCCCTGGCACGAAGGCCTCTTGTAGAATGACTAGAATTTGCTCACAGAGAGTTGACTTCCCCACGCCATCAGGGCCTAAAAACACTACCAGAACTCCCCTATGACGGATAAGCCGCAACATATACCATTTAACCGCCTTTAGGAAAGCGGAGATTCCTCCAGCATTGAGATTGGTAAAGACGCTTCGCCTTATTACGCTTAGACGAAATTTTCGCACATTCCTGACAATAGCCTCCCAATCTTTCGTTTCTATTTGCTTTATTAAATGCTCTGCCTGTTTACTGCCAACGGCTCGATTCAATATGCTAACGAATGTCGGGTGATGGCGCCAGGTAAAAATGTGCTCTCTGTATTTGTCCTTTATCTTCCCGCCACGTATTAAGGGAGAGAGCAATTGCATCGCGGCTTCAACTGGGGGGTCTGGTATATAAAAACTTTTAAATCTTCTGCGGTTCTTTTCAATATAGCGTGCCGGTACCAACGGCAAAACTGATAACCAAGCACATCTCGGCATCAAGTCTATGTGGACAAATGCTGTAGTTCCGTCACCCATAACCTTGTGTAAAAAAATGCCTGATGCCTCGCCTCTTTTGTTGATTAGATGCACATTGAACCCTTCTTGTCGGGCAATATTGCTCAAAAGTGCCTCTGCTGTGTCTACTTTCTTTACCCAGATATCAACATCTTTTGAGGTAACCGCAGGTAACTGCTCGTAGTTCCCGCAGACACAGTAGGGCAGCCCCTCCTCATCAAGGGCATTGAAAAACGGTACAAGCAGGGAACTGAGAGGTGTAATAGCAGCTTTAGTCATTCCCATCACCTCTGTTTATCTCATCAATTTCCCATCGAGAGAACAAAGAGAACCACAATAACGTGGACTCCAAGCCAGGCATAACCAGCACCGATAACTGCGATGTTAATTATTGACATTATAGGCAAACTGCTAGGGATAAAGCAATCCTCGGGCATTGTCCGGGTGGAGATGAGCCCCACGACTTGAGATTGCTTCGGGGCTTCGTCCCTCGCAATAACGTGGGGATAGGGGTTAGGTGTGGGTAGTTGGGGGGATGAGCTTTCTGCCGGCGAGTATATAAATTGCCACGATTAGCTGCGCTCCGAGCCAGGCGTAGCCAATACCGATTATACCGGTTAGCGGCAGGAGGAGATAGCTTGCGACCAGCACACCTATGGCTATGAATCCCCAGATTATTATCAGCTCCCTTATCCGGCCGGTCACCCGCAGTATGCCTGTATAAATATGGTTCACCCCAAGGGGTAGGCTGGAAAGGCAGAGTACCCAGAGCAGCGGCAGGGCGTTCAGTGAATAGCCCTGACCGAAGATAAGAAACAGCCATTTACCGGCAGCTGCCAGCAGTAGTGCCGCGGGGATGAGCAACAGGAAGGTGGACTTGAGTGATTTGACGGCGTTCTCCCTTAACCGGTCTTCAAAGTGCGAGCCTTCGGCAAATAATGAGGAGGAAACCGCGACCGGGATGGTAAAGAGCAAGTTAACCACCATCCAGGCAATGTAAAAATAGGCGTTCTGCTCGGCGCCGAGAAGATTGACCACCATGAGCGGCAAGATATAGACAGGAGCGGCTGACAGCAGGTTGACCAGGTAGTTGCCACTGGAGTACCGCCACTGTTTTTTGAACAGGCCCAGGTCCAGGGCCGGCAGCGGCCGGTAGCCATCCTGAACCCTGGGAAGAAAAAGGAGCATGGCAACAGCCAGAGCGACGGCCAAAGCTATGCCCCAGGAAACGACCACGCCGAAGGTCTGGAAATAGAGAACGAAAAGCACAGGCAAAGGAAGCTTGAGCAGGGAAAAAATGGCGCTCTTGGACAAGGCAAAGGCAGCCCGCCGTTTAGCTATAAAAGCAAAGTTAATCAACAGTGACAGCGTCCATAATACGGCGAAAATCAAGAAGGCAAGGCAGAAGATAGCGTTTTCCCTGACGAAGCTCAAGGCCGGAGACCAGACGCCCAGGCCGGCCAGGAAGATGGCAGCCGCCAGCAAGCTGACGAGGCCGCCCAGGGTGAAGCAGGTGTTTATCATCTTACGGGGGTTGTCAGCCCGGGGCAGGAAGCGGACAAGGGAGATATTGAGGCCGACCAGGCTCAGTATGGCAAGGAGATTCAAAGCCGATATGATGGCTGAGCTGTAGCCAACCACGGCTTCGGAGTAAAAGCGGGCGACGATGAGCCAGAAGAAGAAGCCGCAAAGGGACATGACGGCGGTGCTGAGCATGAGGTAAAAGGCATTGGTGTACAGGGGAGTGGTCAGCACCCGCCTGATTCCCTGCCTCGAGGTGGCTGCCCTCAGGGCTTCATTTATCGTATCGAACGGCGGAAAGTCTGGCAGTTTCAATTGTTTGGAGATTATAGCGTTTTTGGGAAGAAGTGACTAGGGATTAGGGATTAGTGACTAGTGATTAGTGATTGGTGATTGGTGGTTTTACTGGGATTTTTTCTTTACGGAGCGGATTAAGCCTTGCAACAGACGTGAAATCATGTTTGTTTGTAGCTGGAGCCTTTCGAGGTCTGGCAGCTCACCTAAGCCAATCCTCCTGGCAATTTCAATTTGCGTATCCAGTTCACTGGCAGAACCTAACGAGATGTAGAGGAATTGGATAAACTCCTTACTGCCAGTGCGGGCTGCACCCTCGGCAATATTACTGGCTATCGAAATCGCCGCTCTTCGCATCTGAGAGACTAACCCAAACTGTTCTTCCCGGGGAAACCTGCTGGTTACATCATAACAAATAACCGAAAGCTCCACTGCTTCTTGCCAGACCTTCAAGTCTTTATGATTGTTCATTACCAGTCACCAGCTACCAATCACCAATCACCAATCACTGCAAAATCTGCTAATTGTGTGCCAGGTCTTCGGCAGAGCCGATATCACGCCAGGTCTCGGTGAAGATGCGGGCATGGACCTCGTCCCTCTCTATGAGGTGGGCGATGAAGCTGCCCAGGTTATCTCTTTTGCCTTCAGCGCAGTAGCGAGACAGCAGGGGAAAGATTCGCGGTGGAAAGATATAAATGCCAGTGGAGACGAGGCTGGAGCGGGGCTGTGCTGGCTTTTCCTGGAACTCAACTATGCGATTGCCGTCCAGGCTGACAATGCCGAACCGGCTGGCCTTGTTCCTATCGCCGATGTCATAGACAGCTACCAGGACATTTTTGCCGTTGTAGGCAGAGATGAACTCAGCCAGGTTAAACTCGAAGTAGTTATCACCCGCGATGACCAGGAGGTCTTCGGCGATGTTTTTGCTGCTAACCCAGAACTCAAGCGAGCCGACAGCCCCCTTCTTCTGCTCCTCAGTCCAGACATGTTCAACGCAAAGCTCTACCGGCCGGGCAGTGCCTTTTTGCCACCAACGGAAATCAGCTTCAAACTTCCGGTTGCACGAGACCAATGTATCAATGTTCTCCGGAATCCTGTCCAGGATATGGCTCAGCAGCGGCTGGCCTTTATAGTCCAGCAATGCCTTGGCTTTATAGATGGTCAGCGGATAAAGCCTGGTACCGAAACCGCCTGCCAGGATTAAGCATTTCATTTGACTTGCTCCAGAAATTTTATCTCAGAAAGCAACGCTGGCCAGGATCCACACCCTTCGCAGCATAGGGCGTAGCCCCTATCCCCCAGAACACAGGCCCGAGTATGGCAGTACCCCCAGAGCCTGCCCTAAGATAGACGGCATCGCGGTAAAGGGAGACCCCGTAGAGCGACTTAAGCCCCTCCCGGGGATGGCGGGCGAGCCGGAAGGCATCGACATAACCGCTCTTAATGAAATAAAAGCTGGTCTTTAGCAAGCTCACAGCGTTTTTCATACTGTATTCATAGTTTATCACAAGGAGACCAGGCGGAGAATGGAGCGACTGCCCGTCAGAATTTTGCGTGACAGGGTATCCTTAATACCGATTTCCTTTATAACGCCATAAATCATGACCTTAGAGAGTCCTGAGATTTTTGAACAGCCTCCTTATCAAGAGGTGGGGCAGGGGATGAGTTGTTAAACGCCCTATCTTCGTTATAATATAAGAAGATAGGTTTTTCTATTACTTCGCTTATAGAGGTCTTTGCTCTTGAAACAAAGCTACGATGTAATCGTTGTCGGTGCCGGTCCGGCTGGGGCAACACTGGCTTACGAGCTAGCGAGGAGGGGGATAGGGGTATTGCTTTTAGAAAAAGAGAAATTGCCCCGCTATAAGTGTTGTGCTGGCGGAGTCACGAGCAAGGCGGCGAAACTTCTCGATTTCGATATCTCCGAAGTAGTGGAAAATGTAATTTATGAGCTCAGCTTTACTTTTAATCTGGGCAGCCCTTATCTGGGACAACATAGTCAACCACTGATATATACTGTGATGCGTG
>Ga0315544_1003057_pt1 | contig 11334 bp, 11 predicted proteins | sample SalMarSW160130MG_2_FD_202543 | JGI IMG/M metagenome (GOLD analysis project Ga0315544, IMG submission 202543) | Salt marsh sediment microbial communities from the Plum Island Ecosystem LTER, Massachusetts, United States - Salt Marsh Sediment SW1601-130 ... | reverse complement strand
CCCATTGGCATTGCCGGATTTGACAAGATGAGAGCCTTATCCCGAAGGAATAATGAGCCCGAGAAGGCGAGCCGTCCCTTTGATAAGGACCGCGATGGTTTCGTAGTTGGAGAAGGTGCCGGAGTTGTTATCTTGGAGGAAATGGGGTCGGCTATACAAAGGGGGGCTAGAATCTATGCCGAGCTTATCGGCTACGGCTCCAACATCGATAGTTATCACATCACTGAGCCTGACTGGGAAAATCAAGCACGGTGTCTTAAGCTCGCCCTGAGTGACGCCGCTATCTCGCCTGGTGATGTTGAGTACATTAACGCTCATGGAACGTCTACCGTTCTCAGTGATGTATCCGAGACTAAAGCTATAAAGACAGCCTTAGGAGAACACAGAAAAAAGGTACCAGTAAGCTCCAACAAATCTATGTTCGGTCATTTATTGGGGGCAGCAGGTGCAGTGGAAGCTATTTTCACCGTTCTTACTGTCAGGGATGGTATTATGCCGCCTACTGTAAATTATGATACTCCGGATCCTGAATGTGACTTAGATTACGTCCCTAATATCGCCAGAAAGGCGCAGGTAAATATAGCTCTTTCCAACTCTTTTGGCTTCGGTGGAGTTAATGCTACCCTTGTCTTCAGGAAGTTTGAAGCATCATAGTTCAAAAACGCTGTCTAGGGCGTCCCATAACTCCCCATTACTTTGAAATGCGCCAATTTTAATGTACTGAACTATACCTTCGCTATCGACGAGGAATGTAATTGGAATATACCCCCGTGCGTTATCACTACGGCTATAGGTCTGAAAAACCTCCATATTCCCATCCAGTGCTACCATCATTGTTGGTTCATAGTCGTCGAAGAATCTTTCTACCTCGGAAATGGATTGCCCGACGTTAATAGCTATGACTTTTATCTCTCCTTCACTTTCCTGAGCCACAACCTCGAAATAAGACAGCTCCCCAACACAAGCGGGACACGTTGTAGCCCAGAAATTAAGCACTATCGGCGTCCCTTCTAGCTCTGTCAGAGTTATGTTAGCCCCTGTCATAGTAGGCAACGTGAAGTCTGGTGCATTTTGGTACTGCAGCGTTGAGCTTGGTGGACTGCAGGAACTATGACTCAGAGCGATTCCAACTATAGCACCAACCGCGATAATCACAATTACCAGTATTAATCGAGTCTTTTTTGACATTCTACTAGCCATATTAGTAACCTCCTGGCAAAAGCCCGCTGAGATAGTCTAGGTAACCGGTCAACATTAGAATCCCTACGCTGATAAGCAGCACTGCAGCTACTATAGAAGTGACGAAGGCATGGCGGCTAAGCCATCTTAGGTACCGGGATGCTGTCCCCAACACCAGACCCACGGCGATGAACGGCAGCCCCAACCCTAAACAATAACCAAGCAAAAGGTAGACTCCCTGCCACACTGTTTGTGAGCTCGCTGCTAGAGCTAGTATGCCCCCCAGAATTGGGCCAACACAGGGAATCCAGCCCAGGGAGAATATTACCCCTATTAGCAAAGACCTCAGATAGCCCGTACCCTTGGCCTTGCCAAAGTCAAGGCGTTTCTCATAGTTGAGCCAAGGCACCTTAGTAGCAGCCACTAAGAATATGCCGAACACGATTAACAGTACACCAGCCACTTTTTCCAACACTCCCTGTGGCATCGCAGCTCCCAATAAACCAAGAGAGGCTCCTAAAGCGGTGAAAACCACAGAAAAACCGACTATGAAGCTGATGGTATGGAGTAAAATATGTCTTCGGTTAGCAAGGTCTGTGGTAAGAACTGATGCCCCCGCTATATTGGCCAGATACACCGGGACCAGCGGCAAAATACAGGGTGATAAGAAGGACAGAATCCCCGCGCCCAGAGCCGTTATGAAGGTTATGCTCGACATCTATGTATCCTCGTTGCTTAGTATAGCAATTATGCCATAGAGTAAACAGGGCAAAGCTTCTGCTACTGCACAGTATTTGATACAATACTTGAAGTTGGGGCTGTAGCTTAGTCGGGAGAGCGCCTGCTTTGCAAGCAGGAGGTCAGGGGTTCGAATCCCCTCAGCTCCACCAAAGGTCACTTTTGCAAAACCGGTTTGCTCCTTTTCATCATTTACTTTGGCAAGGTTCAACCGGCAAGATATCTTCCTGGATCTCAAGTCCTCTGACGGCAGAATCTTCATTCCAAGCTTAGCAACTAGGTCAGCTCTCTCTTCGAAAGTCGACTCTAGGAGATTTTGGTCACGGAGCGCCTTCAGTTCCTGCCGTATCAATTCGGCCTCAATGGCACTGAAACCCCTGTTTGCCATTTGCTCGCGAAGTCTTTCGATCTCAGACTCTGCTCTGGTGATGGCTTCGCGATGTTCGGCAAGTTTCGTCTGAACTTCCTCCGGTGTGTAGAACCCCTTCTCCCAACCATCCTGCACCTTGCTGACCCGAAGTTCTGTCTGGCTGATCTTAAGTTGCTCCATTCTGATAAGCTTTTCTAGGTCAGCACTTTGAGACAACTCTGCGTCCAGTTGCTGTTCCACCCAGGCATTATCACTTAACACGGCGCAGATTTCCTCCCAGATCTCGTCGTCCCAGGTTCCCGGAACAAAGCGATTGTACATGCAGGGGTCTTTTACCCATGGGCAATAATGTGCCCGACAGTAATAGTAGACCTGATCGCTACCGTTTTTTTGCATGACGGACATAGGCTTTCCACATTTCGGGCAAAGCATTCGGGTACGAAGCAAGGCCTGTATCTTCCTACCTTGCTTACCCCGGCCACGGCCTCTCTCCCTGAGGTTTTTGTTGGCTCTCACCCACTGTTCCTCAGTGATGAGGGCCGGAACATCGAATGTTACCTTTTCACTATCAGGCTTTGGCCTAACGAGCGTTCTCTTTATACCCAGAGTCAAATCACCCAGGGGTTTCTCAGGGTTGGGGACACGACCGTTTGCATTATATTCAGCCTTTCCCGTGTAGCACCTTCGCCCGGCTATCTTGATTACAGTCTTAGGAGTCCACGATGTTCGGTAGAGTGGTCGAATCCCAAGTTCGTTCAGTTTGCTGGCAACCCAGTAGGCAGTGCGACCCTCGTCTCCGATCCAGATGAAAATCTGGATAACCACCCAAGCCGGGCTTCTGTAAACTGGCTTGCCATCAGGTCCCAGTTCATCTATCTCCCACCAGGCACGCAGTACTCTAGCTCTCCCAGTTCGCGCTTCAATAATCTTTTTAGTACGATAGATATATCCGTAGCCCGCTCTGTGTGCTGGCGCCTTGCCTGCCAAAACGCGGGCAATATTCCCTGCCAAGGCATTATCGCGGTTACATTTGACTCGCAAGGCGTTTGCTTGAGCCTGGATAAGCCTGGTTGTCTGGCTGGCCCAATCATCACCCCCTGGAGCATCACCGTATATCACCCGGACCCCGTAGTAGGCGCACTCTCGTTCAAAGGCTAACTGGTGGAGAGGGTCGGCAGACAGGCGACCCTGGAAAGGAATAACAATGCCGGCTATGCGTCTACCTGCTATTAACTCTTTGCGGAGCCAAATCATACCGGGACGATTTAGGTCTTCGCTGGACTCAGCGTCGTAGATGACATATTCTCTTGGTACGATGCCACCGTTTTGTTTTGTCAGTTTCGCATTGGCAAACAGGTACTCTCCCAGGCGGTCATTTTCCGCCTGCTCTCTGGTGGATTGTCTGCTATACGCCGCCCACCAGCGGTTAAGGCCCAAATCGCATCCGGCAACCCCGAACCCTTCTTCGTAACCAGCTGCTTTCGCTGCTTCGGTGATATAGTGGTCAAGACGCTCCCTGCTCATGACTTCTGCTGTTTGTACCATTTTATTCACCTCTTGAATAGCCAATTTTGTATACTGTCACTATTTTCCTGCTTGACTGTTGATTCCGGGAATTCCCACTGAGAAACCGCTTCATCGGTCTCCTGTTGCCCTTGTCGTACCGAGTTCGACCACAGACAACGCATTCTTATCGCTACCTCAATGACCTTTATCAGAGAAGTATCACTATCATCACCGAAATATCGGACGGCAAGATCTCGGGTCCTGGAAATCAGGGCATTCTCCATCACGATATCAAGCTCTATCATTTCCACTGCAGTATCTCCACAGCCGCCTTAGGCTATCTCGAATCAGTCGCCTGATGGCTATCATGCCACTCCCTGGCCAGAGGATCTTGGCCTCTGCCGTAATCTGCTGCATCAATTCATCCGTGATTTTGAGTTTTAGCCTTGCCATCGCCTTAACAATTTGTTAAGTTGTGTCATTACCCTTTCCATTCCGTCAATCCCCAATACCCCCGACCCACTTCCGTTGCCTTCGAGAACCTCTTGTCGCGGCCGAGGTAAGCAATCAGAGTGGTCCCAGGGTCATGGCCACCTATGACAACACCGCTTTTCCTGACCTCTTCGAGTATTTCTCTGTAATGCATGGGAGCACCCTTGCGCGAGAGCACATCATAGGCCACGTTGGGAGGTCTTCGCTCGGTCGAGGGCATCTGCTGCTCCTTTCTAAGTGCTTCCCACTTAGACGCAATCTCTTGACTGATTGCCGGCAACTGCCCCTGCGCGATCAGGTTTTCTAGTGCCATTCTTTTGCCGTGGACCAATGCATGCTCATGAAGCAGAGGCTCGTACTTACGCTCCAGTTCTAATTCGCGCTTTGCCAACTCGCGCCACCATTGCCACAGTTCATCAACCGGAATGTCTGCCATTGAATCCCTCCTAGAAGTTGTTAGTTATTGTAATCTAACACAGTAGTAAATTCCTGTCAAGTAATGAATCTGATGTACAATAAATTTGGAGACCGTCCTGGTAAGGAGGCTTAGACATTACGTGGCACTGACATATCTTGAGCTCGTAAAGCTAACCTTGTATTGGCTCCAGTAAGAGTAGAGATGCCGACCTTGCCGGGTCACTACTTCTTGGACATCATAATCGGCTGTAGATGCTTGGGTGAGTACGCTTTGTGCTGCAAGTACCAAGAGTATGTGCCAACAATAGGATGACTTGTGTAGTCAGGTAACATTCTACGCAATTGTTCAGGGTCGGAGGCATCCAATTCGCGCATCCTGCCCTATCCGACGTTTATTTATAGGATAATGGCTTACATTGAGATGGTCCTTACTCTCTTCCATTAACTCCCAATATCCGGAAGCTGCAATCTTGCGCTTTGTTTCCTTCCGTGATTGATGACCATCATCGGTTACGAGAAAGCCCTCAGGGTGAGTTATTCGTCGTAGTTCTTTCAGAAATGCCGATGGATCATTGATTGCGAAGAATGTATCAACTGGGCATACGACATCTGCCACGCCGTCTGGTATTCCGCTATAATAACCTATGCCTGACGGATGGGGTAACGCACCCATGTCGGTCTTCTGATCCTTGTGGATATCCTCGCGATGGCCGGCTTGGGAAACATGAAGTCTGCAGTAACTATGTACCTCTCCAAGTCTGACTCAATGCCATCATATCCCACGGTTTCGAGGGTCCCGTTAATCCACTGACCAATCTCGCCGGCATGGCAAAGGTAATCCAAAATTCCACCGCCTTCACCAGAAACCCCGCACATGCGGAACCAGCAGTCTCCCAGAACCGTGTCTGCCGGGTCATCCTCATCGAAAGCAGCAAGGGCATCTCTCAATAGTTCCTGATCAACGTATCCAACAGTCTCCACGGCCTCCAGCCACATCTCAAGGCCTGCCCAGTAGCAGGGAGTTCCCCAATAATCTAGCTGTAATATGCCAGGGAAATCCGGTATACCTGACAGAGGATCGCCCTCAGCGTCATCCATCCGTTCCGCGATCAGATCGTATACCGCTTGAATTTCCGGGTTTGCGTTGTAAGCAGCAGCCGTAAAAGCCAGTATTCCTTCCACATCATAGAGTTCGTCTTCTGAAGCGATAAACGAGTGAGCGTACGATCCGAAGCTGGCGCCGGGTCCGAATATCATAGCGGGTGGGTTAAAGTCGGCTACCATAGCTGCGGCGGTAAGGTCATAGACGTGGGCGGGAGAAGCAAATCCGCAGAAAAGGTCATAATTCGGCTCCGCTCCGTTTCCTAGAGCAGCCATAGCATTTTGAATCACCATGCTTGCCTCCGATTCAGTCATTGTGAACGGAACTGCAACGTTGTCAACAACCTCGAAGTTGTCCATGGCCACCTCGAGATACTCTAGGCCATGAGAATCCTCGGTATGAACTACGTACGCCCTCGGAGTTCTCTCTAGCTCAGCCTCGAGCATTTCAGACAGAACCGGTAACTGGTACCAGTCGGAATGGCTCATGGTAATAAACACGTAGGGCCACTGAACAAGTCCCTCCGGGTCGTTCGCGATGGCGGTAGCACCACCCTCGAGGGTAAGCAATACTACCCCTGCCGAATTAGCGATAGGAGCTTGAGCGATAATACAATCGGTGCCAGGACCACCCCACAGAAAGTGAGAATTGCCCTCGTTTATGTCGCCGCAAATTGCTTCCGTCACAATCCCTATGTCCCATGCCGCAACACTAAATTCGCGCACGTCTAGTTGCAGCGGCACATAACAGTCCCCGGAGGCCGTGTCATACGCCTTTAGATGGACCCCGCCAAGCTCGTTGTTTACGTAATCAACGAATTCTCTATGAACTGGTCCAGCTCCTATTTGCTCGTATCCAGCCAGCCACTCGTCCGTATCTCTTGCCAGACTAACTATGAGAATTTCTGGCTGTTCCGGTATCTCCAGTTCATCCCCGGTGTTGCTACAGCTGGTAGTATACACGCTGAGGGCTAACATCACCGCCAACGAGATAAGCAGTACTCTACTCTTCATTATTTTCCTCCTTTCCTGAGGTCTTCAAAATAGAAGTTCCTCACTCTCGCGTTTCTTTAGTTATCTGATTCATAAGGCTCTGCCCAGTGAACTAGGCAACTACATCTCTAGACAGCATTGGGTTTTCCGCAGGGAAGGTTGATGTCGCCATAGCAGGAACACAGCGCCCACTTCACATTTCTATATGTGCCGGGCTGAGCATCGCAGGAATTACTGAAATACTCCGACGTAAACACTCAACAATCAGCTTATGTTAGTCCTGAAGCACTCTCTTCTATACCAACTCTTCTTCTAGAAAGCGCTCCTATAAAGCCAATTATATCGCTATCTAAGAAATTGTCAATAGTCTTGTGTGCGGCGCCCAAGATTTGCTGTGGAGTTAGCGAGCAACAATCCACCTCAGTGTGCAGCGAGGTAACAATTCAAGTATTTGTTAAGCATCTCCTGTCAAGAAAGCTAAGTGCACGGTAGACTTGTAATCCTATGATGAAAAATGAGATTATAGTATTGACGCATGTTAGGAGGCTCTGTGAACCAATTCGGAAGAGGGTTCCAAGAAGTGGCAGCTGGCATAATAGTTGGAATTGTATTTTCTGCTATCCTTGCTGCATTTGCCCAAGACGGGGCAATTCCTACGGGCATGGTTATGCTATTTACCCTCGTTGGGATTCTCGGTACGGTTGCTACAATTAAATCCTACCGCAAAAGCGGATTCGTATTCACTATCGGATGGATTGTAGGGGCGTGGCTTCTTAAGGATGCGATGGATACGACTGCATTTCTCGTCTATTTCATCATTCCGATAGCTGTGCTGCTAGCACGTATAGTCGTATTTTTCAGAAATCAATTCGAGTGATGAAAATATCCGCTCACGAAAAAGGCACTATTCACCTTGTTAACAATGCAGGCCTATGTGTGGTAGAGAACAGAGATACTATGAAACTGTCGAATCTCCTCCGAATCTCTCCCTATACCTTTTACCGCCTCGATGTTTGCCTGTTCCTTTAAAAGCAGCTCGATCAAACGACCGCCATCGACCTTGGAATCTCCCCCCGGAACTCTCACCAATGTAGACAACATCTCTATCAAAAGGGTCAGCTGCACCAGGTCGCGGTGGTTGGGTAAATCTGCCGATTGTGTATAGACCTGGTTTATCCCTATCAGGTAGATTGTTCCTAGCAGCCCAGCGAACCCAAGGTGAAAAACGAATAGCTATACTCACTGTCTGGTCGTCTTAGCCCCTGCGCGGGCTTGATAATAACATCTGCCATTTCAGGGCGATTGGATAATCCCTTGCATTCCACACCTTGAAAGCTTACCACCTATGATTTAGTCGCTACACTCACACTGTCGAACAATATCGCCGGGAAGGTCCCCATCATTGCCGGGTAGAGGGTATCTTCGATCGCCAGCACATTTTTCATCACCTCATAGATGTTGCCGGCTACCATGGCGTCCTTTACATTACCCACTATCTCTCCCTTTTCCACATATAGTCCTGGGCTGAGGCCCATAGAAAAATCACCATTGGGGATGTTGCCACTGTGAGCTCCGAGCACACCCGCGATGATGATGCCGCGATCGATCGACCCTATGAGCTCTGAAAGAGACTTATCGCCGGGCTTTATGAAGCCGTGATCCAGAGACGGCGTGGGTTTTGTGGCGATCGAATCGCCGCCCCCCATCGCGCTCCTGAATCCATGCCCGGTGGGACTTGCGTTCAGCTTGTCGGCGTAATGAAGATCATAATAGAAATTCTTCAGGACGCCGTTTTCAACTACTGGAAAGTAGCGACAGGGCGTACCCTCGTCATCAAAGCTGCGGGCGCCGGGGAATTGATCATTGAGAGGGTCGTTATATACGGTCAGTTGACGGTCGAACATCTCATCCCCCAGTCTCTCCGAGACCGGCGATTTCCCTTCGTAGATATTCTTTCCGTTCGTGGCGCTCGCAAGCCTCCACATTAGACCATAAATGGTATCAGGCAAGAAGAGCACCTTCATTTTCCCTCCGCGGGGACTCGCTTCTTTCAGCGACTTATTGTAGGTGTTGACAATGAAGTTCAGGTGTTCGTCAGGTGTTCTCTCAAAATGCTTCGAAGCCACCAGTCGGCTTATCGAGGAGTAGGAGCCGGCATACATAATTGCGGTGTGGCAATAGTATTGAGACGACCTCGATGAAAGGTCGGTTCCATTGCTGTTTATGAGTCGCACCCTTGATGTCACACGTCCGGCCTCTATGTTGATCTGCCCACTCCTTCTGGGACCGAGCATTTCACAGATCCTGTTGCACTCATCCACGATATTGGTATTGGTGAGGGTTTCGATAGCCGAGTTATAGGTATCCAGTTGAGCCGGATCCTGCGTGACGGGGAGGTCAAAGCCCGCCTCGACGCTCAGAGAATCGAGCGCGTTTTGCAGGAATTCCTCGCCACTGATCAGGTTTCTGGTAAATGCAAATCCGAGTTTCCCATCCTTTATTATTCTCAAGGAAGTCCCCGATTGCAGCTTGCTATCGATATCCTTGAGCTTCGCATCCTCGAACGAAACGGAATCGATCGTCTGCTCCAGCGAGTAGATCTCCACTTGATCACTGACCTTCTTGGCGATTTCAAGCAGTGCTTCCATCACGCACCTCCAATGACAACGTTTCTGATAAGTATGTGTGGCCCGCCATGGCAGGAACGAATGTTGAGTTGCCCTTTACCACACCCGCCGGTTTCACTCAGCGCCAGGTCATTTCCTATGGCGGTGATGTTTTGCATCGTCCGGTACAGATTCCCGGAGATATTGATGTCACGAATCATTTCCCCTAGTCTGCCGTTCTTGACCCTATAGGCGTACTGAGCGCCGAAGGTGAAGTTCTCCCCGCTGGTCTGCCCTCCCTTGGCGTCGAGGATATATAACCCATCGTCAAGTGCCTCACTAAGCTCCTCAAAGCTGTTGGTTCCCGGCTGGATAAAGATGTTCCCCATCCTTATGATGGGAGCGAAACGGTAATCTTCGGCAATCGAGTGGCCACTCACAGGCTCTCCAAAGGCTGCGGCAGTCCTTCTCGAGTGCAGGCGGCCCACCAGAATCCCGTCTCTCAGCAATTGCACCGGTCTGGCCGTTACCCCTTCGTCATCATACTTATAGAAACCCAATTGGCCGGGCATTGTTGGGTCGTCAATGATGTTGAGCACCTCGTTCCCCAGCTTCGCTCCAATTCTCATCTTCTCTCTCATCGTGGGGTTGTCTTCGACAAGGTCGGCCTCAGAGAAGTGTCCGAACGCCTCGTGGGTAAAGACTCCGGCCATATTGGGATTGAGTATTGCATCGTATACCCCGGCGTCTACCGGCTTTGCACGGAGAAGGTCGAGGGCGATTCCCGTTTTCTTCTCAAACTCGTCATCCCGGTTTCTAAGGATGGCAAATCCATTGCTTCCTCCAGCCCCTACCCTCACGTTCTGAATGAGATTCCCGTCCTTGCTGGTAATTAGCCCATTTATCGTTGTGGTAATCAGCTCCTCTCTGACTTCGCTTCCCTCGGTACTGGCGAAGCACTTATCTCGTGCGACCTCCTTGTATTGCAGGTTAGTCATACTGATCCCTTCCTGCTTCAGGGGGATGTCGTTGTAGTGCCGGGTTAGTTCCAGCTTTTCTGCGATCGAAATCCTCCGCGGGTCCTCTTTCAAGGGCGGCAAGAAGGCGCCTCTGATTGCCTCGGTTGGGGCGAACACGACGGGCTTCTTTGTGTTCCGTGACAGGAGCAGGGCATTTTCTAGGGCGCTCTTGATCGCTCTTTCGGCATCGGTCTCCTTCGTGAAGGCTATGGTGGACAAGCCGCCGTTTTTGAGTACCCGCAATACGTATCCATCGGTGGTATTCGAGCCGATCTCCCCCAATTCGGCACCGTTGAAGACAATCCTCGCCTCTCGGAGTATTTCGTAGCGAATATCGGCGTAATCCGCATCTGTCTTTGAAATGATCGCCCTTAGAGTGTCAAACATAGGCGCCTCCTTTGGCTGAAGCCTTCCTCTAAACCCCAAAAACACACCCTTCGATGCATATATTGTAACATCTAAACCTCCCCATTGCTAGGGCTCGAATTGAGTCATAATTATTGTTACCGAAAAAGGTATCAATGCGTCAGAATTAGTGTTACCGAAAGGAGGTAAGGTGACACGATGTAGCATAGTAGAATATGCCGAGGCGGTCCGGGAGCGCTATTTCCGGGCACCCAGGAAGGCAAAGACAGAAATACTAAACGAATTTGTGGCTACGGCAGGCATGCACCGAAAGAGCGTCATCAGGTTACTGAATCGGAGGAGTAGATCATCAGGGAGCAAAAAGAGAGGGCGTCCGAGATTGTATAGACATGAGGCGATGGCAGCACTGAAAGTGGCCTGGGAAGCTAGCGATTGTTTGTGCTCCAAACGTCTGCAGCCCTTTCTGCCGGAATTGGCCAGCATTCTGAAGAGATGTGGTGAGCTTAGTGTGACAGGGGATACTGAGGCTCAGCTTTGTCAGATGAGT
>Ga0315544_1003054_pt1 | contig 11341 bp, 9 predicted proteins | sample SalMarSW160130MG_2_FD_202543 | JGI IMG/M metagenome (GOLD analysis project Ga0315544, IMG submission 202543) | Salt marsh sediment microbial communities from the Plum Island Ecosystem LTER, Massachusetts, United States - Salt Marsh Sediment SW1601-130 ... | reverse complement strand
CCGAGATATTCTGAGTGCCCCCCCTCAGTCCCCCCCAACTCTGGGAGGGAAGTTCCGTAACGGCGGGGCTGGCCTGCTGGTAGAAGCTGGCGATGCCCAGGCCCTGGCTGAAGGGATTCTGACGATTCTGGAAGATAGCGATTTAGCTCATGCTATGCAAGAAGCAGCCTTGAGTCTGCGTGAGAGGTATTATTGGGACGTGTTGGTGCGGGATTTTGTCAAGGTGTACTGTAACTAAAAGCTGAAAACTGGAAGCTGAAAAGGAGGCGAAGTGATGAAGGGTAAGCGCACCCATTTCATCGTTGTATTTTTGATCTGTTTAGCGCTTGTCGTGGGCGGGTGCAAGGAATCCACCCGACAAGTGGGGTTGACAGTCGAAGTGGCTACCAAGGCAGCACCGACTGCCACTGCTCCCGCTGCCACAATCGAACCGACAGTTGAACCAACGAAGCCCCCTGGCCCCACTCTGTTGAATCCCACGAATGCAGTTGTCGGCCCGAGAAAGCAGGACCCTATGAGTGTGGCCGCCGATGCCGAGGGCAATGTACACGTGGCCTGGTACGTTGAGCCGCTGGCAGACTCGCGTGTGCTGTATCAAAAATGGGTTGGGGGGTCGTGGGCCGACTCGGTTGAAATAGGCGAGGGGCGGGCTCCGCTGGTCGCCGTTGGTGACGGCAGTGTCTACGTGCTGGGGGACGATGCTGCTGGCGACGGGCAGGGGTTTGTCTACAGCAGCTCGACGGATGGGGGCGACTCGTGGTCGGAGCTGAAGAACATCTCCACCGACGGCGTGCTGCCCCCAAACGCCGAGCACGCTATCCTGATTGACAGCACAGGCCAGCTTCACGTGGCCTGGTCTCAGTTTCGTGACCCCAGCCACAGCGATCTGTTCTATAGCTGGTGGGATGGCGACTCCTGGTCGGAGCCTGTCCTCGTCTCCAATGGCGGCCAATATGCCAATCGTCCCAGCCTGGCTACCACCGAGGCAGGGGGTATACATTTCGTGTGGATGAGCAACGCTGGGGGGCAGTATGACCTCTATCACCGTTATTGGGATGGCGCAACTTGGTCAACCGCCACTCGCGTCAGCGGAGGCAGTCGGAAGGTGGAGCATTATACTTTGGGCGTTGACAAAAGGGGCCAACTTCATTTGGCCTGGTACGAGTTTCACGGGCCGGCCAACAGCGAGGTCTATCACAGTTGGTGGAACGGGAACACCTGGGCCCAGCCCGTAAACGTCTCCCACGATGATGAGGCATCCGAAGCTCCACTCTTCTTGGTTGGTGAGAACGAGACCGTACACCTCGTCTGGTTGCAGCCAGCGGGGCGCGAGGGCACGATCAAGTATAGTCAATGGGACGGCAACGGGTGGTCTGAACCAGAGGGCGTCATCTCGCCGGACTTCATCTTGAGCATTACTGACGCTGTTATTGCCCAGGGGAAGGATCTCTACCTGCTGTGGCGGGCCGGTGGTGAAACTCGTGATATTCAGATTTACCGCTATGGCCGCTGGGACGGAACAGCGCCGGCAGAGCCCCACGACCTGGGTGGCATCGGCCAGTGGGCTTATCTGGGGCTGGTTGAGGATGGCGGTAACGTGTACTCGCTGGGATTGAACATCGGGTTCAAACGGCCTGAGATCTCTTGTCTTCAGGAGTCGAAGGAGTGATAGAATGATGAATAGTATTCCATACCACTTGGTTACAGGGGGGGCGGGGTTCATTGGTTCTCACGTGGCGAGGCATCTCCTTCGCTCAGGGGAACGTGTTCTGATTTTGGATGATTTATCTGGTGGTTTCAGGGAGAACATTCCTCATGCCGCAGAATTCATACAGGGTTCAGTGCTGGATGTTCCCCTTCTTGAATCTGTTTTCGAGCGTTTTTGTATCCAAAACATCTATCATCTCGCTGCATATGCAGCAGAGGGGCTGTCTCACTTCATCAGGCGATTTAACTATTCAAACAACGTGATCGGAAGTGTCAACTTGATCAACCTCGCTGTGAGGAACGACGTTCGTTGTTTTGTCTTTACCTCTTCCATCGCGGCGTACGGAAAAGGTCAGCTTCCCATGACCGAAGACGCAGTTCCAAAACCAGAAGACCCCTACGGAATTGCGAAATACACTGTGGAGCTAGATTTGAGCGCTGCCCATAAGATGTTTGGGTTGCAATATGTAATCTTCCGTCCGCATAATGTATATGGTGAAAACCAGAACATCGCTGATCCTTATCGGAACGTTATAGGCATTTTCATAAACCAGCTTATGCACGGAGAGGCAATGACCATATTTGGTGATGGAACACAGACAAGGGCCTTTACTCACATTGATGATGTGGCACCCCTAATCGCTGCTGCTCCCGAAGCTCCTGGAGCGATCAATGAGGTTTTTAACGTTGGTGCGGACACTCCTTACCAGGTAATTGACCTTGCCCACAAGGTAGCCGAGATTTTTGGCGTGCCACCAAGAATCCAGTTCCTACCGGAGAGAAATGAGGTTAAACATGCGTTCTCTGACCACAGCAAGGCTAAGGCTGTGTTCTCTCCCCTGCCACCTGTACCTTTAGATGAGGGATTGAAGAGAATGGTAGAGTGGGTGAGAAAGGTGGGGCCTCGAAAGAGAGAAACATTTGGGCCAATCGAGATTGAGAAGGGTCTCCCCCCCTCATGGGCTGCTCTCATCGGTGACCATTAATCTGAGATTTTTGGCAAAAGAGGGTAATTTCGGGCCCTTTGCCCAGGGCATAGGCCAGGTAGATGTAGGGCAATAGCAACAGGCGCAGCGCAGGCCCCTTTGATAAGACAGTCACCAGACGACTCAACCACTTAAACGCATGCTCTTCAAGCCAGAAGTTTAGACTTAGCACAAAAGCGCCGCATCCTCCGCTGAAACAGCGCCGCGAGACGATTTGGAAACCGCTCTGTTTTAACATGGCTTCCAGGGGAGCGGGGGGGAAGACGTGAAGGTGGCGGGGCATGTCTAGGCCGATCCAATAGGGTCCAAACAGGGCTGCGTCAAAGCTTTTGGCATTGGGCAGCTCTATCACCAATAGACCATCATCCTTCAATATACGATTGATCTCTACCAACCCCGCTAGTGGATCGTACAAATGCTCCAGCACGTCCCAGAGCGTGATCACGTCGAAGTGGTGGTCAGGGAACTGGGCCTGGGCCAGATCACCGGTAAGAACATCCAGGTCATATTCCCGGCGCGCAGTCTCCGCCGCTGTGGGGCTGAGTTCCACTCCCTGAACCTGCCAGCCATATTCCATCATCCGGGCCAGGAATTCGCCGGTGGCGCAGCCCACGTCTAGCAAGCGACCTGAGGATTTCCAGCGCATCACCGCTTTACAACGCTTGTCCAGGTAGCGAGTCTGGCTCCACCGAGCTAGAGGTCCACTCTGATCGCGGCTGAACCGGGTAAATGGCTCATAGTCGTCAGGGTAGTATCGGCTAATTTCATCTTGTGAGGGGCGGGGGTTCAAGTAGATAAGGCCGCACTGCCGACAGCGGACCAGCCGGAATCGCTCTATTCCACCCAGTTGTCGGTCGCGGCCTTCGTAATACAGGTCTGTCTGGGTAGAGCCGCACAGGTTACAAGTCGTCCACTCCATTTGCGCTGTTGAATTCATGTGACGCGCCGGCAGGTGTAAGTGATACTGGAACCTAGCCCCAATAGGTCAACGACAAAATAATAAGGCCGCCAGACCCAGTACCACATTTGGGAATAGATTAATCGTTTTAACGCCCTGCCAACCTGTTTGCTTGACACCCGCTCGTCAATGAGCCATTCCAGGCTCCAGGTGGACACCCGCTGCCCGCCGGTGATGCATCGAGCCGACGTCACTTCCAGTCCTGCCCGTTGGAGCAAGGCCAATAGGGCCGGGCGTACAAAGACGTACAAGTGGCGGGGGACGTCCAGCCCAGTCCACGCCGGTCCGAACAGGCGAAAATCAAGGCTGTGAGGGTTGGGCAAGGTCACCACGAATTTACCCCCCGGTCTTAGAAGCTGGGCTACTCGGGCCAGATGGGCGTTGGGATCGTGTAGGTGCTCCAAGACGTCCCACATGGTCACCAGGTCAAAACTCTGTTCGGCGTAGAGGACGTCGAACAGTTGTCCCTGGAAGACGTCCAGCCCTTTCTGGCGAGCCAGGGCCACCGCGTTAGGGCTAAGGTCCACGCCATGAACTTCCCAGCCCCGCTGTCGCATCCCCAGCATGAAGTCCCCAATGCCACAGCCGACGTCCAGTAGCCGCCCTGGCTTGGGCTCCTGGCCGGCGATGCGACGAAGCTTGTGGATATAAACCCGGTATCTCAGCCGGGCCAGCCAGTTCTCCGCCCTTTCGTGACGGGTGAAAGGCTCGTAGTTGGTTGGATAATAACGGGCCATTTCAGCCAGAGTGGGGCGTGGGTTCAGGTAGATCAACCCACAGCGGCGGCAGCGCACCCACTGAAAGGTTTCTGTACCTCCCAACAGCCGATCCCGTCCTTTGAACAACGGTTCGCTTTCGTCCACCCCGCACAGGTTGCAGGTTATGGTTTCCATAAAGCTATTCAGTGGCTCCTGCTCGATGGCGGGCCAAGCCAGCCCAGACGCCAGCCAGATAGGGGCGGGCAAAAGCCAGGTTGCCCTTGATCAGTTCACGCAGTACGGCCCAGGCGACGAACAAGGCTAAGGAGAGATAAGGAGGGTGCCCGTGGCGTAAGTAGAAGGGGACGATATTCTTGCCCAGGTTGAAGGCCATGGTTCCCGATCCGCGCTGGCTTCGACTTACCTTGTGCCACATTCTGGCTGTGGGCACGTACCAAATCTCCCACCCCGCCTTGGTCACCCGGGCGCAGTAGTCGTAATCCTCGTGGTAAATCGGCCAGTAGATCGGGTCGAATCCGTCTGCTGTCTCTAATACTTCGCGGCGGATCAGCAGGGCGCAGCCGGTGGCATAATCCACACGGCGCAGTACGTCATACCGTGGATGGTCACGTTTGCCAAAGCCGATCATCTTGACTCGTGGGGGAAAGGGGGCCCAGCGTGCCCCAGCCGCCCAGATGAGCGTTGGGTCATCGTAGTAATAGATCTTGGGAGTCAGCAGACCAGCACGGGGATGGGCTTTTGCCACCTGAATCAATTCTGTTAGCAGCAATTGATCCAGTGCTGTGTCATTATTGATGAAAAAGATGTATACTGCTCCCTGTCGTTGCGCATACTCCAACCCCACGTTGGCGCCACCTGCAAAGCCCAGGTTGCGCTCATTGGCAATTAACTCGACCTGGGGGAATGCCTCGCCAATCGCCTGGTCCGAGCCGTCGGTGGAGCCGTTATCTACCACCAACACGCGGAAGTTGGGATAGTCCAGCTCATATACCGAGCGCAGACAAGCCAGGGTGTTCTCCGCATCGTTCCAGTTGAGTAGCATGACATAGACCAGAGGCCGAACTTGGTTGTTGCAATTTGTCATCTGCTGTCCTACAGATTACCCCTCAGGAACTCGATGATCCGACCGGGGTTGCTCAGCCCTTCGCGGAGGTAGTAGCCTCTGCGGCCCCAGAAGTTCCGACGGAACCGCCGCCAGCGCCACTGCCGCCGGGCGCGCTTCAGCGATGCCTCCAGCTGCTCTGGTGACAATGCTTCAGTGCGCAGCACCGCCCGGTCTGCGCCATCAAAGTCGGCCCAGTTTTCAGCCACCAGCATCCCGCTTTCCTGTGCCATGTCGTAGTAAGTCGTGCCGGGGTAGGGCGTAGCGATGGAGAACTGCACCGAATCAGGGTCCACCTCCGAGGCGAAATCAAGGGTACGCTGGATCGTTTCCTCGGTCTCGCCAGGCAACCCCAAGGTAAAGGTCAAGTGGACCTTAACCCCTAGGTCCCTGGTGATGCGCACGGTCTCTTGCACGCGGCGCAGGTCCAGATTTTTGTCGGCGGCATCCACTAGCTCCTGCACTCCCGACTCGACGCCATACTTGATGGCGTATAGTCCCGCCTCCGCCATTGTCCCTAGCATCTCCCGGTCGGCGGTATCGGCACGGGCCATTGCCGTCCATGGCAGACCCAGGTTGCGTCGCTTGATCTCGTTGCATAGCTTGAGGATGCGCGGCTTACCAATGTCGAAGGTATCATCGTCGAAGGAAACCGAGCACAGGTCGTATCGCTGCACCGTTTGCTCCATTTCATCTACCACGTCCACTGGATCCCGCACGCGATAGGTCTGGCCGCCATACATCACTTTGGGCCACACACAGAAAATGCAGCGAAAGGGGCAGCCTCGGCTGGCCCACATCTGCAGGCCGGGCATGGGCAGTCCGGCAAAGTCGTCGCGATAGCTGTGCATCGGCAGCAGATGGCGGGCTGGCCAGGGTAACTCGTCCAAATTCTCAATCAGTGGACGGCCTGGGTTGACTCGCACTACGCCCTCGGCGTCGCGCCATACCAGGCCTGGCACGTCGCCAAGATTACCACCAGTGTCCAGGCAGGCCACCAGGTCACGTAAGGTGTATTCATACTCGCCCACCAGGATGAAATCCACTTGCGGGGCCATCTCTAACGTCTGAACCGGCAAAGCGGAGACGTGGGGCCCACTTAAAGCCAGATGAACACGAGGGACTCGGGTCTTGATCTCACGGCTCAGTGCCAGGTCGGAGTAGATGGAGGGAGTAGAGGTCTCCAGTAGCACCAAAGCAGGATCAAAGCTGGCGATTGCCTCCACAAACTGCTCATTATCTATTCCCTCGGCGATGGCATCCACTAGCCGCACATTGACGCCAGCCCGCTCCAGCACCGCGGCCGCGTAGGCCAGAAAGAAAGGAAAGGGAACGTAAGGTGGGACATTGCTTCCTGTGCCCGCAGGCATCGTAAAGGCCCAGCGAGACCCAGCCCGCACACCTAACCGCCCCTCTCTCCTCCACGGTGGGTTAGCCAAAAGAACTTTCATTTTTCACTCCTTTACTAGAATGTCTGTTGCGCGATACGGGCGAATCATCTTCCAGAGGAAATTATACCTCGAATCCGCATCCTTGACAAGAGTCAGTTAGACAAGAGTGTCGTTTTGGGATATAATGTCAACCGCGCGACGGCTGGTGAGAATTCGCTACCAAGGAGCTACAGTGAGGGTAAAAATAGAGGAGAAACTGATCTTCTTTTTAAACAAGCTGCAACAGCAACCTTACGGATCCTTCGGAGAGTTGACGGCAGCTAAAGCCGGGGCCAAGTCGTACTTTCAGTGGGAATTCGCTCAGGCAGAGCGCTCCTACTCCGAGTTTCAGCCCTATGTCAATCTGGAGGACAAGGACGTGCTGGATGTCGGCTGCGGCCTGGGAGGAAAAACCCTGTTCCATCTCCAGAAGGGGGCGCGAAGCGTGACTGGCCTGGACATCAGCCAGACCAACGTTCAAATCGCCCAATCCTGTTTTATGGAACGACAGCCAGACAGCAGCCGACGCCCTGGGCTAGTCGTGGCCGATGCGGCGGCGCTGCCTTTTGCAGATAATAGTTTTGACTTAGCGATCTCTACTTACACCTTCGAGCACCTGGCTGACCCTGCCAAGGTATTGGGGGAAATTCAAAGAGTTATCAAACCAGGGGGCGAGGTTTTCATTAGTTTCCCGCCTTACTTCAGCCCCTGGGGGGCACATCTGACAGATTGGATCCATTTTCCCTGGTGTCAGGTGCTGTTCTCCGAGGAGGCGCTTCTCAACGTGGCCAGAACTATTGAAGAAACCCACCATATCCATGCTAGGCTCCCAGGCTTTGCCAGGGTTGATCTGATAGGGGCGGTCGAGCTACCTCATGTGAACAAGCTCACTATGAGAGGGTTTGACCGTCTCCTCGAGGCCAGCTCGTTGGAGGTGTTAAGCAAGATACATCGTCCAGTGGAAGCGAAGAGGGCGAGAATGTTGCATCCTGTCCTGTCCCTGGCTACCAAAATACCTCTCTTGCGTGAGGCGTTCACGAGCAGCGTGGTGCTAATTGGCCGAAAAGCCCCCTCTCGGTCCCACGAAAAGTTGGGGGGGAGGTATACCTGATGGAAGAGATCGCTTGCAACGTGTGCGAATCCGATAACTACGTTGTCCTGTACGAAGGCCGGGATAGACTGCACGGATTGGGTGGCCCGTTCAGGTTGGTGAAGTGTCAACAGTGTGGGCTAATCTATCTCAACCCCAGGCCGACCAGGGATGAGCTGGGACGGTATTATCCGCCGGATTATGGCCCATACGCCCAGGACATCGAGCAAGGGAGGGGTTTTCTCTCTAGCCTTACCTATCGCTACGGCATTGCCAAGAGATGCCGGATGATCACGAAGAGGAAAAAGCCAGGGCGCATCCTCGACGTGGGTTGCGGAGCCGGCCATTTCCTGAACGGGATGAAGCTGCGCGGCTGGCAGACCTTAGGGATAGAGATCAGCGGAGAGGCGGCAGCCTATGCCAAAGAACGGTTCGGCCTGGAAGTCCACGTCGGAGAGTTAGAGGAAGCTGAATTCACTGCGGCTCACTTCGACGCAGTCACTATCTGGAACGTCTTGGAGCACCTCCATGACCCGCTTGCCACCTTGATGGAGGTCAACCGGTTGTTGAAGGACGACGCCCTCTTAGTCTTTTCCATCCCCAACTGGGCCAGCATTGATGCCAGGCTTTTCGGGGAGTTTTGGGTGGGTCTGGACATGCCGCGCCATCTTTACAACTTCCCTCGACCTGCTTTAGAGGAGCTTTTAGCTAAGACCGGCTTCAAGACAGTGGAAGCTGGGTGCTTCTTTGGCAGCCATGGCTTGTTTGTCCTGAGCCTGCAGTTTTTCTTAGAGGAAAAAATGTCCCAAAGGTCCCTCAGGCAATTCCTGCTTTGGCTCTTTTACACCAAGCTGGCTCGGCTTATCGCCTCTCCCTACTTCTATCTCGTGGATAAGCTGGGAAGAGGACCCATTATTACTATGACTTGCGTCAAGCGGGAGAATACGGATTGGCAGGATTAACGGATTGTTTGGAGATCTGGCGGCTGTGAAAGCTATCAGGAGAGTGAGCCAGGGTAGGGGTCTTAAGACCATCGTGGCGCTTATCGCCGCCGGAGGTTCCTTCCTTTTCCTGGGCTTTGGTCTTTATCGCAACTGGCAGGAACTTGCCCAGCATGAATGGAACATTGATTATCGCTACCTATTGGCCTCCTCTGCCATTTACCCGGTGTCCTTTCTCTTGATAGCCAGTGTTTGGAGTCTGGTCATTGGCCGGTTGGGTGGATTTTCGGATTACCGCGGCAACCTTCAGATCTACTGTTATTCTGGTCTCACCAAATATATCCCCGGCACTTTTTGGTATGTCCTGGGAAGGGCTTACTTCTACGAGAAGAGAGGGATTGCCAAGTCGCTTACCGCCCTGGGGAGCCTGTGGGAATTGGCTCTGGCTGCTTTCTCCGGGCTGCTCGTCTATTTGCCCCTGATGCTGTGTTCTCGCCAGGTGTACGCTGGTCCCCTCAATTATCTGCTGCTGCTTCTGCTGCCTTTGGGGTTCGTGGTCCTATGTCCTTCGGGGTTCAGTGCTGCCCTCAAGCATGCTTTGAAGAAACGGGCTGAGAATATCGGCCTGATCAGGCGCCGAGATTCTTTGGCCTGGATAGCTCTTTATGCTCTCGCCTGGCTGCTTGGCGGGCTGGCCTTCTACCTGCAAGCCAATATGATCTACCCCGTGCCTTTGGCCCATTTGCCTGCAGTAGCCAGCTTTCTGGTGATCTCCGGCGTGATCAGTCATTTGGCGTTTTTCATCCCCGCCGGCCTGGGCATTCGGGAGGTTTCCCTTGCCCTGTTGCTGAGCTCTTTCGTGCCTTTTGGGATAGCGGTGGTCATCGCGCTGGTCTTCAGGCTCTGGTTGACGTTGAGTGAAGTGTTTTGGACTTTGGTCGTCTTGCTTGTGTGTCGCTGGGGTTCAGTCAGAAACGTGGTTTCTCCGGAATGTAGCGAATAACCTTAAAGTACTATTGACAACCGGGGGTTTGTGTGTTAAACTATTCAGTAGAAGTTTCAAAATATATTTGAGGAGGAAGACTATGAAGAAAAGCATGTTTCTAAAGCTGGCGATGATTGTCGCCCTGATGGTGGCTGGCCTGACCCCGGCGGTGGTCTCTGGGGACGGGTCGGATCCCTGGGTGGCAGGTATTCAGGTGGCCAACCTGGACACCCAGCCAGCGACGGTGACCATCGAGTTCTACAACACAAGCGGCGCTTTGGTGTACACTTACGTTGACTCCACGCCCATTGCCGCAGGGGGGGCGAGAACTTACTACGTCCCCGCAATCCTGCCCGATAGTGCTGCTACCTCATTCAGAGGCTCAGCGGTGGTCAGCTCCGAGCGCAATATCGCGGCCATCGTTAATGAGAACGCCGGCTCTGGCGCGGGCTACGACCAGCCACCCGGCATCCTGAGGGGTAGCTACACGGGCATCAGAGCAGCCGAGACAGCTACCACGTTATACATGCCTGTAGCTGTGAAGGCTTACTATGGCTTCAACAGCCAACTGGTGGTGCAGAACGCTGGAGCAGCGGCCAATATCACCTTTGAGTTCTTTAACCAGGCTGGCGCGTCAATTGCCACCTACGTGGCTTCTAGCGTAGCGGCCAACGCCTCGGCCATCGTCGAGCTGGATACGCTGACTCCCACCACGGGCAGCATCCCCAGCGGGTTCAACGGCTCGGTAAAGGTGACGTCAAGCTCTAACCTGGCGGGCATGGCCAACAACATGACCGGAGCGGTGCTTCAGACCTACAACGCCTTCCGTGCTGCCGGTGGAGGTCTTACCCTGTACGCACCGGCTATCTTCAATGCCTACTACGGCTATGTCAGCTCTCTCCAGGTGCAGAACGTCGGCACGGTGCCTACAAACATCACTGTTACCTACAGCGATGGCATCGTAAAGACGGCAACCGCCGTGGGGCCGAACTCGTCTGCTATGTTCTATCAGCCGACTGAGGGGCATGCTTCTGGTTGGGCTGGGGCTGCTACTGTTACGAGCAGCGCAGCAAATGTGGTGGCTGTGGTTGCTCAGCTTTCATCTGTCAAGGCCTCCAACTACAACGCTGCTTCGAGTGGGGCGATGACAATTGTAGCGCCGGCTCTGTTCAAGGCCTTCTACGGATACGACACCGCGCTTACAGTGATGAACGTCGGCACGGTGGCCACTGACATTTCGGTAAGTTACTCCGATGCGTTGTCGGCTTCAGCCACGAGCGTGCAGCCGGGTAAGTCCGCCCAGTTCTTCCAGTTCCTGGAAGGCCATGCCAGCGGCTGGAGCGGGGCGGCCACCGTCACCAGCAGCGCTGCGCCTGTTATGGGCGTGGTTAACGAGGAATACATAGCCAAGACCGACGGCGAC
>Ga0315544_1003053_pt1 | contig 11341 bp, 9 predicted proteins | sample SalMarSW160130MG_2_FD_202543 | JGI IMG/M metagenome (GOLD analysis project Ga0315544, IMG submission 202543) | Salt marsh sediment microbial communities from the Plum Island Ecosystem LTER, Massachusetts, United States - Salt Marsh Sediment SW1601-130 ... | reverse complement strand
GAGTGGGCCGGCGACGGCGCCTGCTAGGTTCACTCCGGGTGACCGAGAGGGTGCCTTCATTGAGCGGTGGACGCGACGCAACACGCCATAGATGGCCCGCCAACGGCGAGAGCCACACGGTCATCATCGGCATCGGCGGGGGTACCGGAGCGGGCAAAACGACCATCGCCCGTGCCGTGATTGACAGCGTCGGCGACGACACGGTGGCGCTGATCCCGCACGATGCCTACTACCGCGATTTCGGTCTGCTCTCGTTCGAGGATCGGGCCGCCGTCAACTACGACCATCCCGACTCGCTGGAGACCGACTTGCTCATCCACCACCTCGATGAGCTGCGGGCGGGTCGGGCCATCGAGCGTCCGCTCTACGACTTCAACGTCCACCTCCGCACCGATCAGACGATCCACATCGAACCCGAGTCGGTGGTGCTGGTGGAGGGAATCCTCGTGCTGGCGGAGCCGGCGCTGCGCGACATCATGGATTTGCGTATCTACATCGATGTCGATGCCGACCTACGCCTGGTGCGGCGGCTCCGGCGTGACATGAGCGAGCGGGGCCGCAGCGTTGAATCGGTGATCGACCAGTACCTCTCGACGGTGCGGCCGATGCACCTCCAGTTCGTCGAGCCGTCGAAACGCTACGCGGACATCATCGTGCCGGACGGCTACAACCCCAGAGTGGTGGGCACCATCACCTCGATGATCCGCGACGTGCTCGACAGCTAGCGCCCGATCTGTTGCAGTAGATGGCGTGGCCCTCCGCCGAGGCGTGGAACATGTCGGGAGCGAAGATCACGGTGGAGTTCCCGTTCACGAAGGGCTCCCAGCCAAGGCTCCATGTGTCGGTCTTGAGCACCCCCGGGTGGCGCCGCACGGCACGGACGATGGCGTGGTCCATGGCCCGGCCCCGGATCCGAGCGAACCGGCGCGGCACATCGGGGAGCCGGGGAATGGTTCCGAGATCGCCCACGCCGGATATGCCAACCGCGATCCCGGCGGCACGCAGCGCCGAGAGGATGTGGTCGATCTCCGCCTCGAACCGGCCGACCGACGTTCCCCGAAGAGCGTCGTTGGCGCCGACCGACACCAGTGCGATGTGCGGCTCGCTGATGATGGCGGGTCGCACCTGGCGCGCGAGCACATCGCGGGCTCTAGCGCCGCCCGCCGCCACGCTGTGGATCTCGACCCGGTATCGGTCGGTGAGTTCGAGGGCAAGCCGGCGAATCCAGCAGGCATCGAGCGGGATCACGCCGGGTGCGGTGACGGAGCTGTCTCCCAGGACGGCGATGCGTAGCAGCGGGGAAGCAGCGGAACCGAAGACGCCGGACGGGTCCTGGTTCTCGAGACTGGGCAGATCGGTCCGCCGGACGGCGTACACCATCTGTGCGACGAGCACACCGAGTCCGGCTGCCGAGCTGGTCAATCGTCTCACTCGAGAAGGCACAGCGGACTCTCCCGCGTCGCCGTATCGGCCGTGCAACAGCGATTGTAGGAGCGATCGCGTCGAGATCAAGGTGTGCTCGGAAGCCGCTACCGGTCTGCGAACTGCAGCGCGGCCACTGCCCCGGCCGGGACGGCGGGGCTGGCAGGCGGCACCGGCTCGACCTTCTGGTAGGGAGAAGCGGGCTCGGGGCGGGGATCCCGCTCGCCCCTGTTGGGCCACAACGCCATTGCCCTCTCTGCCATGGCGGTGATGGTGAGGGCTGGATTGACCCCGAGGTTGGCGGGCACGGCCGAGCCGTCCACGACGTGCAAATTGGGATGGCCGAAGACTCGATGGTACGGGTCGATCACGCCCCGGTCGGGGGTGGCGGCGATGCAGGCCCCGCCGATGATGTGCGCCGTTGTGGGCACGTCGAGGAGCACCTCGTTGATAGCCGACTGGGGAAAGCCGCCCATTGCAGCGGCCGCGACCCGGGCGGCCTCGTTGGCGACGGGGATGTACGTCGGGCTCGGGTGGCTCTCATCCTGGGTCGACTTGAGGTGAGTACCGAAGATGCCTCTCTTGCGAAACACCCTCAACCTGTTGTCGAGGCTCTGCATCACGAGCAGGATCACCGTCCGCTCGGCCCAGTGTCGCACCGAGAGCGACCGGAGAAAGAGGATTGGGTGGCGCAGGGCGTTCCCGAGGAAGCGGAGCGGGCGCGGGATGCGGCCCCCTCCGTCGGTGAGGATGGTCGAGAGCAGTCCCATGGCGTTGCTGCCGACCGGGTAGCGCACCAGCTCGATGTGGGTGTGGGGCTCGGGGTGGATCGACGAGGTGATGGCGGCGCCCACCGAGTAGTTGATCGAGGTCGAGCGGGCGGTGGCGCCGAGCAGCGCCTCGGAGTTGGTGCGGACGTGGTGGCCGACTTGGTCCGACAGGGCAGGCAGGCGGGCCTCGTCGTGCAGGCGGAGCAGGAGCCGGCAGGTGCCCAGCGCTCCGGCGGAGAACACGACCTGGTTCGCGGTGAAGCTGCGGCGACGCTTCCTGATCCAGGCGCCGGGGTGCTCGGTGAAGATGCGGTATCCGCCGCTTGCGACCGGGGCGAGATCGACGACCTGTCGATCGGCGTGAATGATTGCGCCGTTCTTCTCGGCCAGGTAGAGGTAGTTGCGGTCGAGAGTGTTCTTGGCATCGAAGCGGCATCCCACCATGCATCCGCCACATTCGATGCATCCGGTGCGAGCCGGCCCGGCCCCACCGAAGTAGGGATCCTCCGCCTCGACACCGGGGCGCCCGTAGTACACGCTCACCGGCGTCGGCTCGTGGGTGTCGGCGGTGCCGAAGTGGTCGGCGACCCGTTGCATCACCCGATCCGCCGGGGTCTCGTGGGGTTGCCGGGTGACGCCGAGCATACGTTTCGCCTGGTCGTAGTGGGGCGCCAGCTCCCGCTTCCAATCGGTGATGCCGCTCCATTGGGCGTCGCGGTAGAAGGCGTTGTGGGGCTCGTAGAGCGTGTTGGCGTACACCAGGGATCCGCCCCCGACGCCGGCCCCCGAGAGCACCAGCACGTCGTGCAGCAGTGTGAGCCGCTGGATCCCCCTCATGCCGAGGCGGGGAAACCAGAGGAACCGGCGCAGGTTCCAGTTGGTGACGGCGTAGTCCTCCGGCCCGAAGCGGCGGCCGGCCTCGACCACGCCTACCCGGTAGCCCTTCTCGGTGAGGCGAAGCGCGCAGACGCTGCCGCCGAAGCCGCTGCCGATGACGATCACGTCGAAGTCGTAGTCGGACATGCCCGCCGGATGGTAGGGGAGCAGGTCCCGCCTATATGACCTGGGCCGGATCGCAGGCCAGCGCCCGAAAGGCCGCCACCTGGGCCTCGGTGCCGACGGCGATGACGATGTCGCCGTGATTGATGATTTGTTCGGGGTGGGGGTTGACCGTGGCCGGTCCAGTGGTGTGCCGCACCGCCAGCACCGACGCTCCGGAGAGCCGACGGATCGCAGCCTCCCCGATCGAGCGGCCGTCGAGGGCAGAGCCGGGGACGACCTCGAAGTGCTCGATGTGCAGCTCGAACAGTTCGCCCTGGATGACGAGGTCGATGAAGTCGGCGATCTCGGGCTGGATGGCCATCGAGGCGAGCCGGTGGGCGCCCACGACCTGGGGGGACACCACCCGGTCGGCCCCGGCGAGGCGGAGCTTGGATTCCGACTCGGCTTCGGTGGCGCGCGCCACCACGAGCAGGTCGGGCCGACGCGCCCGAGCAGAGAGCACGATGACCAGGTTGTCGGCGTCCGTGCGCACCGAGGCGACCAGGGCGCGGCACCGGTCGATGCCGGCAGTCCGCAGCGTCTCGTCCTGGGTGGCGTTGCCTTCGACAACGATGGCACCCCGGTCGCGGGCGTCTTGTGCCGCTTCCGGATCGGATTCGATGACGACCACGGTGTTCTGGCGGCGGAGAATGGTGTAGGCGTTGCGGCCCACATTGCCGAAGCCGCAGAGGATCACGTGATCCTGCATTTTCGCGAGCTCCTTTCTCCTCCTGCGCCGGGCGCCGCGGCCCGACAGCAGCCGCTCGACGGCCATCTGGAAGCCGATCGTCGCAGTGTAGAAGAGCGACCCGACTCCTCCGATGACGAGGAAGAGGGCGATGGCGCGGCCGCCGTGGCTGAAACCGCCGGCGGGCTCATTGAAGCCGACCGTCGAGATGGTGATCACCGTGAAATAGACGGCATCGAAGATTCCGAGGTCATCGGTGAGCATGAAGCCCACAACACCGACGCAGAGCACCACGACCACCATGAGAGCGGCGGTCTGCAGCCTGTGCTTGTCGCCCATCGACGATCCCTCTCCTCGGCGGTCCGGATCCTATCGGGCGCGGGCGTCGCGCCGCGTTCCCGCTACGCGTTGAAGCGGAAGTAGATCACGTCTCCCTCACACACCTCGTAGTCCTTGCCCTCGATGCGCCACTTGCCTGCCTCGCGGGCGCCGTGCTCGCCGCCGCAGGCGACGAAGTCCTCGTACGACACGACCTCGGCCTTGATGAACCCGCGTTCGAAGTCCGTGTGGATACGCCCGGCCGCCTGCGGGGCATACGAGCCACGCACGAAAGTCCACGCCCGGGTCTGCTTGTCGTTGTAGGTGAAGAACGTCCCGAGCCCGAGGATGTCGTAGGCGGCGTGCACCACCCGGTCGAGGCCCGGCTCGGTCTCTCCCATCTCGGCGAGGAACTCCGCCTTGTCGGCGTCGTCCAGCTCGGCGATCTCGGCTTCGAGCCGGCCGGCGAGGGCGATCACGGCGGCATCGTGGGAAGCGGCATGGTCGCGCACCGCGTCCAGGTACGGATTGCTCGCCGCTCCGGCGTCGTTGACGTTGGCGATGTACATCACCGGCTTGGCGGTGAGCAGGTGCAGCTCGGAGAGATGGCGGCGCTCGGCGGCAGCGAGGGCCAGCGTGTGTGCCGGGGATCCGCCGGCGAGATGGTCGCGGACCTGCTCCAGCACCGTGAGTGCCTGCTGCTCGTGCTTCTCGCCGGCCCGCGCACGGCGACCGTGCCGGTCGAGGGCCCGCTCGGTGGTCTCGAGGTCGGCCAGGATCAGCTCCAGCTCGACCGTCTCGATGTCGGCGATCGGGTCGATCGAACCTCCGACGTGCGCGACGTCGGGGTCATCGAAGCAGCGCACGACATGGGCCACTGCATCGGTGTCGCGGATGTGCGCCAAGAATCGGTTGCCGAGGCCTTCGCCTTTCGAGGCGCCTTCCACCAAGCCGGCGATGTCGACGAACTCGACGACGGCGGGGATCGCCTCGGGCACGTGAACGATCTCGGCGATGGCGGACAGCCGTGGGTCGGGGACCACCGCGATGCCGACATGGGGATCGATGGTGCAGAACGGGTAATTCTCGGCCGGGACGCCGGCCCGGGTCATGGCATTGAAGATGGTCGACTTGCCGACGTTGGGGAGTCCCACGATGCCGCAGGTGACTCCCATGGTCAGTCGAAGACGACGGTCTTGTTGCCGTACACCAAGACCCTGCTGTCGAGGTGGAGCCGGACCGCTCGGGCCAGCACCACCTTCTCGAGGTCGCGTCCCTTGCCGACCAGGTCGGGTACGGCGTCGGAGTGGCTCACTCGCACCACGTCCTGTTCGATGATCGGACCGGCGTCGAGGTCGGCGGTGACGTAGTGGGCGGTGGCGCCGATCACCTTCACGCCCCGTTCGTGGGCTTGGTAGTAGGGGCGCGCCCCGGCGAAGGCGGGGAGGAACGAGTGGTGGATGTTGATGATGCGATTCGGGTAGCGCCGCACGAAGTCCGCGGTGAGGATCTGCATGTAGCGGGCGAGCACGATCAGGTCGACTCGGTGCTTTTCGAGGAGCCCGATGGTGGCGGCCTCTTGTTGCGACTTGGTCTCGGCCGTCACCGGGAGGTGGTGGAAGGCGATCCCGAAGTCGCCGGCCACCTCGGCGAGGTCGGGGTGGTTCGACACCACGAGCGGGATGTCGGCTCTCAGCTCGCCCATCTTCCAGCGTGCCAGCACGTCGTAGAGGCAGTGGGCCTGCTGCGACACGAAGATCGCGATGCGCTGGATCTCGTCGGAGAAGCGCACGCTCCAGTCCATCGAGAACCGGTCGGCGATGGGGCGGAAGGCATCGCGGAGGTCGTCACGAGCTACGGCGAAGCCGTCGAGCTCCCACTCGACCCGCTGCAGGAAGTAGTGCTCCTCGAGGTCGGTGTGCTGGTCGGCATGGATGATGTTGCCGTCGTTCTCGAAGACGAAGTTGGAAACGGCCGCCACCAGGCCCTTCTGGTCGGGGCATGACAACAGCAAGGTGGCGGTGACCGGTGCGGCGTCCATCAGGGTGAGGTTAGATCACCCGGCGGCACCGCCGTTGCCGGGCCCGCGCCGGGTAGGGTCGCTCCATGCCTGCATGGGTTGCTGCGCCGTGACCGTTCCTCTCGTCGACCTCATCGAGTCGAGTGACCTCAACGGCCTGATTCGGTACGTCGATGGTCTCGTGGCCGCCGGGGACTGGGACGCCATGGTGGACATGCGGGACCGGTGCCTGGAGGCGGTCGAGCGCGGCAAGCAGCTGTGGGGGGTGGCGCAGTTCGTCGAGTACCGGATGGCGCTCGATGCCGATGCCGAACACGCCGGCCGTGTGATCCGAGAAGGTGCCGGACGTTTCACTCTGGGACCGCTGTGGGAGGTGGCGGCGTCGACCCACCCGTGGGAGGAGTTGGCCCCTCACGTTCCCGACGCCAGGCTGCGCACGCTCGTCGGCTACGAGCGCGTCATCAGGGGCGAGGAGGTGCCCGCCGCCGAGGTCGATCGCAGCGTGCTCGACGTGCCGCTCGAGCTACAGCCGTGGGAGCCGGCGTATCCGGTGGCGGCGTACCGGGCCGACAAGGCGGACTTCCCCGATGAGCTGCCCCCCGATCTCGCCTGGGTCGAGCTCGACGAACCTGTGGCGCGGATGGCGCAAGGCGAGGGGATCGATGCCTTGCTGGCCCTGGTGCAGCCCTGGACCGAGCAGTCGAACGGCAGGGCCGAGGCGGTGCAAGTGGAGGGCGATGCCCGGCGAGCCATCCGGGCGTTGGGCCCGCACCGCGTTCGGATGGCTGAAGTGCCGTTCTCCCGAGCCTTGTCGGCGATGGCGTGGACGGCGGCTTCCGGGGGAGCATACGGGCGCCGCCGCGGCACTCCGGTAGGGCGGTCGCTGGCCTGGTGGACGCTCGCAGCCCTGCTCGGTCTCGACGACGGCGACCCCACTCCCGACGAGCTGGGGTCGGAGGGGAAGGCCCTCGGCTGGTGCCTGTGGGATCCCGGCGACCACATCGGCGGCTGGGGCTTCCACCTGGCGGTGGAAGATCCGATAGACGGTCTCGCCTGGGCGATCAGCGCGGTCGACGCTCTCTGAGGTGAGGTGGCCTCCCCCAGCTGGGGGAGGAGCCGGGGGAGGCCTATGTCTCTACGCCGACCGCTCCTTGACGATCTTCGGGATGCTGAGGCGGCGCACCGCCCGCAGACCGGGCCATTGCGAGACGAGAGCCACGGCCACCATCGCCACGGCCGCCCACAGGAAGGTCGTCGGCCGCACGTACAGGTCGAAGGCCATCAGATCGCTCGTGTAGCTCTTCATGGCGGCCTGCGACGCGTAGTACCCGGCCACCAGGCCGAGGGGGATTCCCATCAGCACGACGAGGAGGTTCTCGGCGGTGATGTACCGCGAGATGCGGCGCCGATCCGTTCCCACCGCCAGCAGGGTGGCGACCTCGCGGTTCCGCTCGGCGATGTTGACGCTCATGGCGTTGAAGATCAGCGCGAAGGCCATCGCCGCCCCAAACGCGAGCATCACCCCCACGAAGACGTAGAAGAGCACCATGTAGTCCTGCATCACCGAGTAGAGAGCCTTGGCATCCTCGAAGGCTGCAATCTCGGGGCGATCGGTCAGGGCGTTGCGGAGCTGGGCGGCATCGGCATCGTCCGTGTAGGCGACGAGAGCAGATGTCGCCGGCAGTTCGGTACCGGCGAGGGTCTCGGCGCGGTCCCGAGACACGTACGCCATGGTGCCGAGCGGCTCGTCCACGAAGGCGGCGATCGGCTCACGCAAGGTAATGCCGCCGGGCGCCTTCACCTCCAAGTCGTCGCCGATCTCGACATCGAGGAGGCTCTCGATCGCCTTGCCGACGACCAGGCCCCGATCGGGCAACTCGATCCAATCGCCGTTCGTCGACGCGAAGCGGTGCATCTCGGTCCCGTCGGCGAGCACCAGGAGGGCCGTCTCGTAGTGATCGGTGGTGGAGCTGAGGGAGACCGGAAGCGTCAGCGCCGGCTCGGCCTTGGCAACGCCGGCGATGTCCTCCAGCGCGACGACGTCGGCCCTGCTCACCGGTTGGGTGAAGTACACCGTGGCATCCTCACGCTGGATCTCGACGAACTGGCGTGTCATCAGATGATCGATGGTGTCGATCATGCCCCACGACACGAGCACCAGCATCAGCGACAGAACGACACCGACGATCGTGTAGGCAGTCCGCCGCGGGTTTCTGCCGACGCCGCGTAGCGCCATCCGCCACGAGACGGGGATGCGCCGCAGCGGCGGGATCAAGCGCTCGAAGATGCTCTGACGTCCGCCACCCGATGGGGTCTCCCCGCGCATCGCCTCGGCCGGCTGCACCCGGGAGGCGACCAGCGCCGGCGCCAGGGCGGCGAGCAGGCTCGCCACCAGACCGAAGGCGATCGCCCCGAAGAGGGTCGTCGGATAGAACTGCACCAGCGTCACCGGCACCGACAGCATCTGGGTGTAGAGCCGGGTGATGACTCTCGCCAACAGGATGCCGGCGATCGCCCCTGGGATCGATCCGACCAATCCGGGGACGAGGCCATACCCGAGGTAGTGGCGCAGCACCTGGCCCCTGGTGAATCCATTGGCGACGAGGACGCCGATGTGGGGGCGTTGGGAGTGCACCATTCGGCTGATCATCACGTAGGCGGCCATGGAGGCTGCGAGCAGGAACATGATCGGGAAGAAGACCGCCATCTCCTCGAAGCCCTTCAGGTCCTCGGACAATCCGGCATTGGACGGCTGCTCCGCCCGGGTGTACACGTTCGTTGCTCCGAGATCACGTGCCCGTCCCGAGAGCAGGGCCGTCGTCTCCTCGTCCGGCTCGCCGTCGACGTAGTAGAAGACGGCTTCGTTGTCCGGATCGGTTGTCAGCGTCGCTGCCAGCTCGGCGCTGGGGAAGATGACACCGAAGTTGTCGGGAGAGGTGAGGATGTCCTGCCGATCCCGCGCCGGCCAGATGTACTCCGGGGAGGACGCAACTCCCTGTACGGTCACCTGCATCCAATCGGTGCCGGCGAGCACCTCGAACGAGTCACCGATCGCCAGATCGAAGTGATCCGCCATGTGCTGCTCGACCAGCACCCCGTCCGGCGTCTCCGGGTCGAGGTAGTTTCCCTCGATCACCTTCAGCTGATTGACCTCCGGCTGACCGGTTGCCGGTACCCCGACGATGCGGCCCAGCAGCTTGACGTCGCCAACCCGGAACGGGATGTCGGCGACGGTGCGAACCTCGACGGATTCAACGGCATCAGTGCCAGCCGCCTCCGCCACGAGGGTGTCGACGTCGCCGCCGGACACGGTGAGATTGGCGAAGTGGTACTCGGTCGCCGTTGATCCGTACGAGGCCTGGAGATTCTGGAACGAGTCGTAGGTGGCGCCGAAGATGGTCACCCCCAGGAACATCGTGATCGTGACCGCGATGAATTGTGCCTTGTGACGCCCGATGTCGCGAAACAGCTTGCGATGGAGCGGCTTCACCATGTCAGCGCGCCTGCATCGATGGGTGACTCGTTGCGCCTGTCGTCGACGATCTCGCCCGAGCGCAGTCGGAGCACTCGGTCGGCGATCTCGCCGATGGCGGCGTTGTGAGTCACGAGCAGGACCGTTTGGCCCTGCTCCCTGCTCACTCGCCGCAGCAACGACAGGATCATTCTCCCGGTCTCGAAATCGAGTTCGCCCGTCGGTTCGTCGCAGAGCAGGATCGGCGGTTGCTTGACGAGGGCGCGGGCGATGGCGACCCGTTGCTGCTCACCGCCCGAGAGCTGGGCGGGGAAGTGGTGCCCGCGGTCGCCGAGACCGACCTGTTCGAGCACTTCGGCTGCACGGTCGGCGCCGTCGTGCATCGTCAGGTCGGCGACGAGCTCGACGTTCTCAGCTGCGGTCAGGGTCGGGATCAGATTGAAGAACTGGAAGATGAAGCCGACGTTCTCGCGGCGATACTTCACTCGCTCGTCGACGTCGAGGGCTTCCAGGTCGACTCCGTTGACCTCGATGCTCCCCCCGGTGGTGTCATCGATGGCGCCCACTAGGTTGAGCAGGGTTGTCTTTCCGGAGCCACTGGGACCGAGGATGACGGTGAACTCTCCCTGAGGGCTGACGAGGTCGACGTCACGCAGCGCGTGTACGGCCGTGTGTCCCTCACCGAAGGTCTTCCACACCTCGGTCATCTTGATGGTCATTCTCTGTTCGCTTTCTCGTTGACGGGCGCCAGACCTCTGAACGTGAGTTCGATCCGGCAGTTGAGTTGCATCTTCAAGGCCGGTATCGAGATGCCGTCCAGGCTGATGTAGATGAAGAGTTGGGCCAGCAGCGTCGAGTAGAGGAGCATGCCGGCATCCTCGACGGCGACGTCGGATCGGATGGCGCCGCTCTGCCGGAACGGCTCGAGGAGGGTGATGATCTGCGCGATGAGGCGCATGTCCATCTGTGCCAGCTCTGTGGTGAGCTCGGCACCTCCCCGACGGAACGACACGGCCATGACCTCTCGGAGCAACTCGCGATCCCACTTGCCCAGGGAATCGATGTAGGAGCCGAAGAGCCGCTTGCATGCCTCGAGGGGATCTCGCCCGGGTTTGGCGAGGATGGCGGCGCCCTGCTCGATCATGTCGTCGGTGTCCTCTCCGACCGCAGAGAGCAGGAGGGCGGTCTTGGATCCGAAGTAGTTGTAGAGGGTCCCGACGGAGACGTCGGCTCGGGCGGCGATGTCCTCCATCGTCGTGTCGTCGAAGCCGTTCTCGGCGAAGAGGTGGGCGGCGGTACCGACGATCAGGCACCTCGACTCTTCCTTCTTTCGATCTCGGAGGCCGCACATCTGAATCCTCTCTAGATTTATATTCTATTACAAGTTTGGAGCGGCCTGCAAACTTGTGGTGAAGGCGGTGGTTGCCCCCTTGCTCCGTTCCCTCTGGATTCAGGTAAGCCGGCGTGCCGCGAGCGAGTTCCCTTCTTTCGTCCCCCTGGGATCAGGGGGACCGGCGAGCGGAGTGAGCTGAGGGGGGTCGCGGCGAGGGACTGCACAGTGACCTCCCAACGAGCCGCCCCGCCTCAGTCGCTCGACAGGTCGACCCGGC
>Ga0315544_1003050_pt1 | contig 11345 bp, 6 predicted proteins | sample SalMarSW160130MG_2_FD_202543 | JGI IMG/M metagenome (GOLD analysis project Ga0315544, IMG submission 202543) | Salt marsh sediment microbial communities from the Plum Island Ecosystem LTER, Massachusetts, United States - Salt Marsh Sediment SW1601-130 ... | reverse complement strand
CCCGCCCGCGTCGCACACGCCCACCAGGATGATGTTGCTGTTCTGCGGGTGGACCGCAAAGTCCTTGGGATACAGAAAAAGCTGGGATGCGTTGACCTTCTCCCAGGTCTCGGCTCCGTCCCTGGATCGGTATAGCCCGACTCCCTCGCTAATGAGCGGCTTTCTCTGGGCGGGACGCATGGCGCAGATCATCGCAAAGAGCGTTCCATCCTTGTGCAGACTCACGCGGGAGATGCGAATGTTCAGCGGGTTGCCCAGGCCGTTTTTCTTCAGCGTCCAGGTTTTGCCGTCATCGGTCGATTTATACACGCCTTCCATGAAGAGGCCAGCGTAGAGCGTGCGGGTGTTCTTGGGGCTGCGGGGGTCGAGCACGATGGAGGTCACCGGCCGCAGCGGCAGGCCCTGCGCTTCCGGCTTCCAGGATGCGCCGAAGTCATGGGAGATGCAAACGCCGCCGGGGCCGTTGTGGCTGTGACGCTCGGAAATGATGTTGTCGTTGGGGATGTCGTGCACGTCCGAAAAACCACCCCACATTTTGCCCGGGATGTCCGGGTCGAACGCGATCTCGTAGCAGGTGTTTCGCCACGGGGCCCAGGTGTTCTTGTCCCACCAAATCCAGGTCTTGCCGCTATCGATGGACCGAGCGAAGCCAATGTCCGTGTAAGCGATGTAATGACGGTTGCTTTCGAACGGGTCGATATAGTAGTTCCACGTCGTGGTGACGACAAGGCCGGTACACACCCACGCACTGCCTGGCTTGGGTTGCTGACCGGAAGCTGGGTAGGTATCGCCATTGAACCACGTATCGCCCCCATTATGGGTAACGTAGGACTGGCTCCACACCAGGATCAACCGGTTCGGGTCGCTGTTGCAGATCGCAGCGCCGAAGGGGGTATCGCCTCCTTTGTACGACTGTCCCGCCGAGGCGGTGACGTAGTTGGGAGCCACGTTGTATTGTTGAAAACGCGGGTCCTGGAAGAAAGTCGCTCGCCAGGTGTCGCCGCCGTCATCGCTGCGATAGACTGTCTCATGATGTGGCGGATGGAAGCCCGTGCTTGTATTCGTGACGTACACCGTCAACGGCCTGGCGTCTGTGGCCAGAACCTGCTTGTACTGTGCGATAGGACCATAAGACCACCGGTCGGCCTTCGTCGTGTCCACATTAATGCCGCGGCCCATCGCCGACTGCCAGGTCTGCCCGCGATCCCGGGAACGGTAGACGCCCCCTCGCAAGACACCGTTTTCCAGTTTGCTGGTCACGGTGCAGTAGAGCATGGTACCCGCCGAATCGGAGCCTCCTCCGAAACCCTTGATCTCCTTCCAAGGCAGCCCATCGGTTTTCTCCACCCAGGTCTGCCCGCCATCATCAGATCGCCAAATGTTCTTGTCCGTGGCGGCAAACATTGAGCGTCCGTTGTTTGTGCGGTCGAAGTGAAATCCGATCACTCGGCCCTGCGGACCCGGACAGGCGGTCCAGGTGACGCCTGCATCGCGTGACAGCCGGCACTGGCCATTGCGCGTGCCCACTAACATTATGCTTGGGTTAGAGGGATTGACCGCGATCTCGCCGGAGAGGGAATCCTTGAGGTCGCCGATGGGCGTGAAGGTCAGGCCAAGGTCGCGGCTGATCTTCAGCCGGCCCCGGGAGGAGGCGTAGACTACGTTGGCATCGGACGGGTGAAAGCCTGGCCGACATTGGGTGTCGGTCCGCAACTGGGCCTGGTGAATCATCCGCCAGTTGTGGCCGCCGTCCTCGGAGATGTAGGCGGCACTCATATCGCAATTGAGCATCATCAGATCGGGATCCGCCGGCGAGATCGCGGGACTGAACATGCCGCCTCCGCCGGACAGGCCTACGGGCTCCCAATTGCGGATTTCGGATTTCGGATTGCGAATTAGCGGCCCACACGTTCCACAATCAGCCAACGTCAGAAGTGCTGCCAGTAAGCCAAGGCAATTCACAGATGAGAAGAATATGCAATCTTTCATATACACTCCCGCATGATCCGCAGGTACTCGCGGCAGGTTTCTCGCATGTCGGGGTCGCCGGGATGCTGGTCCTGCTCGATGGAGGCGAAGCCGTTGAAGCCGACCTGCTTGAGGGCCGTGACAATCGCCTGGATGTCCATCACGCCCCGGCCGAACGGCGGGAACTGTCGCATCAAGCCGTCGATATCGCGCATGTGCACGTTCATCAGGTGCTTGCCCACTTTATGGATCGCGACTGGAGGGTATTCCCGCTGGAGCAGCGTCCAGCCCGTGTCAAGGTTGTAGCCCAGATCGTCGTCGCAAATCTTCTCCCACAGCCGCAGGAACGACGCCGCATCCGGGACTAAGCAATGCGTGTGCTGCTCGATGGAGAACTTCAGGCCGTGGGCTTTCGCCCGTGACAGGCAGGCTTTGGTGGTCTCCACGTAGGCGTTCCACACCCGGTCCCAATCGAATCCTTCCGCAATGTCGATGTGATACTTCTGGCCTGGTTTGGGCTTGGCGATCTCGTAGTAGCGGGGCAGATACTCCGTTGGCCCTTTCAGCTCGCGCGCCCAGGGAGCTACGATATTGATGATTGGCGCGCCCAGCTCTTTCCCGATTCGGCAGCCCGCCTCGAAGTAGGCGAGTGCCTGCTCACGAGCGGCTCGATCCGTGCTCGAGAGGTCCTCGACCACCGGCTGGAAAAGGACGAACTGTGACACACGCAATTTGTTTCGCTGGAGCTTTTGGTTGAGCCGAGCGATCCGGGAGTCCGTCCAGAACTCCTTGAGGTCTCTACGTGCCGTCACGATCAATTCGACGCCGTCGAAGCCCAGCTCACCGATGACATCCAGGGCCGGCTCGGGGTCCGCGGCGGGGCTCAGATTGTGAAAACACCAGCTCAGACAGCCAACTTGGGGCTTGCCTTGCGGGCGTGACGGCGGTTCTGCTGCCGTCGCGGAAAGTGACAGTCCGGAAGCCGCGATCGCAGCGGTTCGGAGAAACTGACGGCGGTTCAAATCAAGTCGAGTCTTCATAAGTCTACTCCTTCTTGTTATGGTGGGTGGCGACGATACCACCCGTTGTTTCTGCTTCCCACGCCGGGCTCGCAGGCTGTGAATTCGCTGGCCTATTGTGCACCGGTGGATCCTGCCCCTTCGAGAGCGAGGAACCAGGGCGTGGCATACAGTCCACGCCAGCCGGATGGGTTGTGTTTCGTAAGGAATACCCTTCGCAACGTTTCGTCGTATGGCACAAGAGCTGTCCACAGCACGCCGGGTGAGTTTCTCCATCTTGGGTCCGGCTGACCACCGTCGATGCGCTGGAACTTGGCGCCGGTCACCTGCTGGTTCCACATGAAGTCACGGTTCGTGGCGATGAGCCAGCCGAGTTGTTCGCCCATTTCCTTGTCGCAGTAGCGCGAGCGGGCTCTGCCCAGAATGTTCTTCTCCCATCGGGCGAGCCAATCCTGAGTCAGGTCCGCACTTGCAGCGCCGCGCACGTCACTCTTCACTAACGGCAATGCGGCCCCGGCAAGGACCAGATCCCCGAGGAATTCACGGCGATTCATGACTTCATTTCTCCTCCGATGGATATTGCGGTTCGATTCTAACGGTTGTCGCCAAGGATTTGTTACTCACCATGCCGCCTGGATCACCCGTGGTGTTGAAATGCACCTGCCATCGGTCCGCGATGTCGAAGCCGGCGGGGGGTACGAATGTGATGGAGACCGGCTGGTGAATCTGTTCATCGACGATCTCCAGTGCGATCCCGGCGAGTCCCCGTTGCCGGCCGTAAACAACTTGGGAATAGCGAGGTGAGCAGACAGCACAATTCATCACAGCAATATTCTGAAAACCGCCGCGGGATTCGGCACCGGAGTCGGGAGTATGGTATATACCGGTGGCAGGAACGGCATTTGCTGTGCCTATGCACAAGAACCCGGCACAGATTGCGGAGAGATATTTAGAATCCATGATAACTCCTGTCCTGCCCAAGTTATGATCTGTTTGAGGCAACTGACCATATTGTAGCGTTTTCTGGCAGGACTGCAATGCGTAGCGATCGCGCCCTTTACGCCATCTGGGTCAGGGCCGTCAGCATACACAACATTGACATATGAGCTCCTTTCGCAGAGACTTCCCGGACACACTTCACAAAAGCAATTCTACGCGCTCAAGATCCCACAATACCAGAATCCCCGTTCAATTTCAACAATTTTCCGGTGGACCCAATGAGTCGGTGCGGGAGGGAAGACCGGAATTCACAAACAGAATAGGATTTGCATCATCCGCCGTAAATTCTCGGCACTATGCAGGGCAACGGTTAAGGCTACCGTTCCAGGTCTCTCACTCAAACCGCCTCCCGGATGTCGCGGATCGGGGTGGGGGGAGCTGATCGGGCTACTGTTTGGGGTATGGGCGGGAAGAAGGAGACGGTTTCGGTCTCAGGGAACTACATGAAGGCCATTGCCAAAACAGGACACTCATATCGGGCCCTCTGAAATCAAGCGTGATGGTATGCCATTTTTTTAGTTCCCCTGTGCTCGCATGGATCCCGTTATTGACATCGGTGCGCTCCGCCCGGCCATCCACGACAGCCTCGGCGGCCAGCTTCATCACCCGATTCATAACTGACGCGGAATCACCGGGCTCGGGTCTTCCCCACTTAGCCTTAGCTGCGACTATGACCATGTCCAGGCTCGGAATGATTGCAGCCGAGTTTCCTCCAGCCCCAATGGTCATGAAGATGTCGTCAGGAGCATCCGGCCATGTCAGTCGCTCGGGATGCTCTCTTCCGGTGGCATTGAACCAGAAATTGTATCCATAGATCCCCGGCCCATATTTTGTGAAATGGTCTGAGCCACCTCCGTATGAGCCAATACCCAGATAGTCGTCCGTGGAAGCCTCCTTAGTATGAGGCAGGTTCTTTGGCACATGGGGCCTGCAATATTCATCGAAGAACTCTCTGCTGAGCAACTGCTTCTGCTCCCATTCGCCTTTGTTTAGCCAGAACCAGCATAGACGGGCGAAATCGCGTACCGAAGTAACGACACGAGCTTTCTTGCTGAATGACAAGCCATCTTCAAAGTGTAGAGGCCCCAGCCTTTGTGGGTCATTCGCTATCTTGCCCGGATCGGCCTGGAACAATCGATCGAAGAGAGTGAGCCGGTACAGATTGATTGCGAAGTCATTGTATGCCCAGGCGGCTCCCGGCTCTTCGGGCCGGGCGTACCCGCTGATCATATTGGCCAAATGATGAAATGTCATCACCTCATCCTTGGTACTCAAATCCCATCCGAAAGGCTTGATCGGAGCATGTACCGAGTCCAGTTTGCCTTCCTGAACGGCGAAAAACAGCAGGGTGCTAAAGACCGGCTTGCTCGATGACATCCAGTCGCCTTTTTGAGATTGGTCTCCCCAGGCCTTCACGACAAAGCCGTCTCGGATGATACAGCCTCGTCCCTCAAGAAGCCGAGCAATTGTGTCAGTCTTTTCTGAATTCAAGCCTACCTCTGAAGGCTTCTTGGCCAGCCAGACTCGTTTTGGATATGTGCGTTCAGCTATAGAAGGGTCTGCAATTGATGAGCTGGAAAGCAGCAGACTTAGCAAGAGACCCAGAATGCCGGTCAGACCGACTGAATTATAGTGCATATAAAGACTCATTATCATGCTCCTTGTTTATCTGAATAGTTGTAGATTAAAGGTCCCATGGCAATTCTATCATAGCCTGCGCCTTCTCTCAAGGTTTGTTGTACACGGCCGACTGATTGACCGTTATTTGTAGGATCTGACGAAGAGTGCTCCGGTATTGCCAAAGAGATCGTAACGGCCAAGAGATCGTAACGGTCATTGAAACCGTTCACAATTTTTGCAATTTCCGTAAGGCACTGATAGCAAAGAGCTTATGAAATAAGATTTTTGTAGGATTGGTAGATAACGGGTTGTTGGGTTGTAGCTGGCTTGTATGGGTTTACCTACGAAAATGGGGCCATTTCGGGGGCATATGTTCGCGCCTCAATGCGCTTCTAATTGGCTGTTGGGACTGGTCCGAAGGATACCAACAGCATTGCATCTAAGGATTGAGCATTCTCAACGATTGACAGACTACTGATGAGATTTGTAGAATGCACTTATCGGACCTGGGAATATATTGCCACTGAGACATTATTCCTTTGTGTACTGCTCGCATGTGCTCTGGACAGTGTCGCGCTTTGGAGAGATGGGAAGATGGGAAAAAACAAATTGACGCAGAAGCCCACGGAGGCTATGAAAAGGCTTATACGGAAATTGTGGCTTACGAAATCTCTAATCATTGGGAGTATTGAAATGTCTGAGCATATCATTGGGGGTTTTTTCTGCATTCTTGTTGTCCTTGTCGATTTTGGTTGTGCCTTCTTATTCCCAGAATGTCAAGCTGAACGTGGATGGCCAAAGGATCAAGAGTTACGTCGAGTGGATGTCTCGGGATAAGTTGGAAGGTCGAAAGACTTTGACACGAGGATACCGTAAGGCTGCCGAATGGGCCGCTGCGAGTTTCAAGCAGTGGGGTCTGGATCCCGCCGGTGATGATGGAACCTATTTCCAGCAAGTCCCTATCAAGCGCAAGTTTACGCACATGACCGGAATGCCCGCTTTCAGGGTCGGCAAACAGCTTTACCTCATGGAAGAAGAGGATTTTTCTGTCCATGCCTCCTCAACCGCTGCTACGTCGGTCAATGCTGAGGTAGTATTCACAGGTTATGGTATTAGTGCTCCGGACAAAGGCCTGGATGAGTACGCTGACGTGAATGTCCGGGACAAAATCGTCCTGGCGCTCAAGGGCTCCCCCCATGGCCTTTCGACTGACCGGGATGAAAACAATTCCCCGCAAAAACAGTCGTCTGATCCTTGGGAACATTATGTTTCAGATGAAGTCAAGATCATGACCGCCTATGAGAGGGGCGCCGCTGCCATCCTCTTGCATTCTATCCAGCCTGTTGATGAACAGAAGTCCAAACAAAGCGAGCAAAAATCGGAAGAAAAGGAGAAACTGAAATTCGAGCGGAATTTCCTGGTGTTTACGATCAGCGGTCGGGTCTTTCGGGCCATTATGAAAACTGACTGGCAGGAATCACTGCGGGGATTCAGTCGTCGTGCAAGGCAAATGGCAAAAGACATCAGCGAGAAAAAGTCTCAATCCAAAACTACAGGGATCAGAGTTCGTATCAAAGGCTATGAGAGGATCGAAGATTATAGCGACGAAAAGGACAACAATGTAATTGCCAAAATCCCAGGGAATGATCCTGAACTCAAGAATCAGTACGTCATCATTGGCGGCCACTTAGACCACTTGGGCATGCGAGATGGGTATGTTTATAATGGCGCCGACGATAATGCATCCGGTACGGCAGTAGTTCTGGAGATCGCCAGGATCCTGAGTGAAGCCGGTTTTAAGCCAAAACGGACAATCGTCTTTTGCTGCTGGTGCGGTGAGGAGATGGGTCTACTTGGCTCGAAACATTACGTGTCTAATCCATGCGATGGTGTGTCGATGGATCGTGTCGTTGCCTACTTCAATTTGGACATGGTGGGACTGGGCGAGACCATTAGCGCGCGGGGAGCCCTGAATTTTCCGTCCATCTGGGAAGTCATCAAGAGAGCTCAGAACAAGGATGTGATCTCGGTCGTTGAGCCCCAGACCGGAGGACCAGGTGGAAGTGACCACTCGGCATTCATAGAAAAGGGCATTGAGGCCCTGTCGATTATGACCCGCGGGCTTGGGAGGCATCCGGATTTTCACAAACCCGAAGATGATGCCGACAAGATGGATCCGAACATCCTGCGCAAGACCAGCCAGTTTGTCCTGCAAGGAGTAATCAATCTGGCTAATGAAACTGAGATTAATTTACTTATTGAAGATCGGCAGGTGCTGTACGATGCAATGAGCTTAACTGTCGTGAACATCAATCCTCATTTAGAGGGAAGCGCCTGGAGTTACGTAGATATCGATGGCTACAGCCAGGACAAACTCAGATGGCGTGTAGCGGCGTCAGAGGAGAAGCCGGAAAGAACCTTGAAGAACGGAATCAAGGACCTGAGGGGCTTCGAGGGCGACGTGGAATTGCTCATTGCCGCTTCCGAAGCGCTGGGTTTCGGACGCGTGGACATAACTGGCAGCGATGGTGTGTGGGTGGCTGGGGGGCGGCTCACGCGCAAGGGACGCTACGCCCTCGGAGTAATGCAGGAAAACGAGATCGTTGTGAATCTGGTCAGTCCTTCCCCGCAGCTATTTCGCGCCGTTCTCGACTCAGCGACCCGTCCCTTTGTGGTCACTGGTTATTATAGACTCAATCCCCGTCTCTGCGATCAAATTAATGAAAAAGATGTTCTCCTGGGTGTGAAGTTTGACCCTATCGATGTCAATGATTGCGTCGAGCGGCTGGTAGAAGCCAAGGCAGCTTTAGGTGGCTCAGACAACTTGATTCTCTATGTTACCTCGACAGAGGGCTTGGACGAAGCCAAAAAGACCTTATACATGAGTCTGATCAAGAAGGGCTGGGAGGCAAATGAGATTGCCGGTGCAAGAAGTCGTCGCCGTGGCAACGAACGTCGTTTCGGTATTTCCGGAGGCAATCTCAGTGTCCTCCGGTAGCGTGAGCATAGGGCGTCCCGGCTATCGCGGATCGGGGTGTGGTGACTGCCTTACTTTGATTCTTATTCGGGGCCGTGCTTGCGGAGCAGTTCGACGATTTCCGTGTGGCCAGATTTTCCGGCAAGCGATTTTGGCCTTTCGGAGATTGGCTTTGTTTGGGTTTGTTTTTTTGGGCCGGAAGGCGGTTTCATTCTCATAATCCTTTATAAAATATACGTTTACGTTCAATTTGGGCCTTTGGAGAAATTGGGTTTGTTTATTCGGACTGAAAAATCATCTTTTTTTCTGTAATCCTCTATATCATATAAGTTTACGTTCATTTTGGCTTTTTGGAGATTGGGTTTGATTGGGTTTGAATTGGCTTTGTTTTTTCCACTTAGCCAAGTGTCCAATTTTTCATATATACTTTTAATATAAGAGTTTACGTTAATTTGAGCGTCCTTGACATTGGGTTTGTTTTGCATAAAAAGTAGCTGATTTGTAGAGGATTCTCTACAAATGTAGTGCCTTATAGGCACGTAAATATCTGGTGCCTTATAGGCACGTAAATATAGGGCCTTATAGGCAGGTAAGTTAGTGAAGAGTGAGCTAAAGTGCCTAAAGTGAGCTAAAGTTGGATTCTCGATGCTTGTAAATGGTTCATAGTTCATAGTTCATGGTTCATTGGTTAATTTAGTTAATATGGTTAAATTAGGCTATAAGGTTGCGAATTTCGTTGAACGGTTGCGCAGCTCGTATCGGTTGCTTAAATGTAAAGCTTCTTTTAAGACGTAACCGAAAGACAATAAACTAAACGAGCAGCGTAACCGCAGCCAGATATTCGGTACTTGGTCTGCTGACCCGAAGTCCTTGTGGCTTAGCCACTTACGACATGCAAACCGAAATGCCATCTTCGCCTACTGGCGGTTTATGTTTGCCTGCTGGCTAACATACTTGTATTTTAATATATTATCAAACAATGTCAACAAAAAAATGGCCAAAAAGCAACTTTTTTTTTGGCTGCGCTTTTTCATAGTGAAATCCGAACCCTATTCCCTATAATCTCCCGCAAGCGCGCGGAATTATTTTGATTGACCCAAGCTTGTGGGTGCGCAGGAGCTCACCCTGGGGGCAGGCGGGAATTGCGGGTTTGGCTTTTCTTTGTGGGATTTTGGGGGTGGAATTGGGAAAAAAGAAAAACAAAAAATTAATGTTCTCCATAATACTATAAAGGATAAAATGGAAGCATGAAGAATATGGAAGGTGGCTCAAATGCGATAAAAGGATTTCTGTTTCAATTTGACAGAACCATTTTAGAGATCATGAAGCATCCAGAGCAAATAGTTACATTCGAGCAGGAAGAAGATATTCAACGAGAGAAATACTACATTCAGGTTAAAGAAAGAGGCAAGAGTAAATATTATCCGTCTGCCATACGAAATGCTGTGGAAAAGCTTTTTGATCTATTTATTAAAGATGAGGCGCGCAAGTTCTATCTCTACTGTCATTTTAAGGATAGAGAAAAACTTAGATGGGCGCCAAGCATAAGCGACCTTAATGAAATTTTGGGGAAAAGTAATAAACGACATGGGCACGAGAAGTTAGAGCTCTTTTGTGAGAGTTTTGTTGTAGAGTTTTCGCATGATTATGAAACAGAGTTCAAAGAGGTCATAAAAAAGTTGAAAAATTCTTTCAGCCTAAGTAGCACAGAAGTAGCAGTGATGTATCACGCGGTTGTAAGGTCATATTTGTTAGATTTAAGCGTGAAAGAAGCAAAGGAAAGAAAGACATCTTTTTCTGATATAAATATTTTAGTGAAGAAGGTCCGAATGAGGGTGAGCATGGATGGGTATCAGGAGTTGCTTGGGAAAGATAAGTACGAGAAAGCACTTCATAAGATGTACTTCACGCACAATCGACCAAACATCGATAACTTCGAGAGGTTATTTGTAATAGAATGTGAGGGGGATAATAACGCAATAGAACTGATGCAAGTGATAACGCAGATTAGTAATATGTACTTCGTAAAAGGGAAGTCGCCCCAGCCATTCATTCTCTTGAGGAATCTGGGTATCAAGAAACTGAGAGATATCAAACGCGGACTGATTGACAAAAATTTTATGTTTAACGATGGGACATGGTTTGACGGTGACAAAGTGCGAACAGACAAGCTATTTGAGCGAAATGAAGAAGCCGCGTACGGAAAAGTGAAGTTCTTGCCTTGTGAAGAAATGCTCCAGGAGAAGAAAATAAGGGAAAACTTTGATGAAATATACGATTTTTATTGCAGAGAGCAATTGTGCGTAAATGACTTCTCAGGTCGGCATATTGAAATCCCTGTCTGTTCTGTTTCGCAAACATTAAAAATATTGAAAAAATAGTGGAATCTGTTAGGAGAAAAATGTTATGGCGGAGGAAACGAATAGACTGAACGCAGAAGTAACCGCAGTTTACCCCAACAAAGTGAGAATAGCCGTAAGAGATCTATCTGACTTTTCTGTTCCCGGCGAGAAGTTGAGCGTTGGGTCGTACGTCAGGGTTTCGGATCATGAGAACTGTGCGATCATAGCCGTTATTGAGAACTATGAGATCGAACAGGTAGAGGGAGAGGAGAGAAGATACATTATCGAGGCAAATCCTATAGGATTTCTTGACAGTGAAGGAAATTTCCATCGGGGCGGAACTAACATTGCAATTCCTCCTATTGCGGCATGTCCTGCAAAGGAAGACGAAATACAGAAAATTTATGACCAAGTTGAAAA
>Ga0315544_1003035_pt1 | contig 11387 bp, 10 predicted proteins | sample SalMarSW160130MG_2_FD_202543 | JGI IMG/M metagenome (GOLD analysis project Ga0315544, IMG submission 202543) | Salt marsh sediment microbial communities from the Plum Island Ecosystem LTER, Massachusetts, United States - Salt Marsh Sediment SW1601-130 ... | reverse complement strand
AAGAAGGCGCTTAAACTGGCCGGAGTGGAGCTAAAGGATATGGACTGCATAGAACTCAACGAAGCCTTTGCCTCGCAGGCTATCGGGGTGATGAAGGAGCTGGGGGTGGGCACGGATAAGGTGAACCCGCACGGCAGCGGTATCTCGCTGGGGCACCCTATCGGCTGCACGGGAGCCCGCATCATCGTCACCCTGATGTACGAGATGACGCGGCGGAACTATCAGCTGGGGTTGGCCACACTTTGCATCGGCGGGGGGCAGGGGATGGCGGTGGTCTTAGAGAAGGCTTAGGCTATTTGCCCCGCTTGGCGTAGTCGGGACACCAGGTAGCGTTGGGCCTTTCGGGGCGGTGACAGGTGCTGCGCCAGTCCCATTTGCAGCTATCGCAGAGGAATATATTCATTCCCAGCATCTTCTTGATTCTAATCTTGAGCCTGTCGCCCCAGGAAGGCTTAATCTTTGGTTTCTTCATAACGTACCCGTCGGCTTCGCTATAAAATATAGCAGATATGGTGCTATTTGGCAACGATTGTGATAGAATAGGGCGGAATTCTAGCGGGGGATAAATGTCATGGCCATCCCGAGGATGAGAAGAGGCAAAAAGGTCGCTCCCGAGGTGGTGCCGGAGGTGGGGAAGCTCAACATAGATACAATCACCGGGGACGAGCTGACCTGGATTAATATCGAGTCGCCGACTAAGGAGGAGACGGACTACCTGGCGCAGAACTACCCCTTCCACCCCCTCGACCTGGACGACTGCCTGAGCCGTATCCAGCGGCCCAAGATAGACCGCTATGAGGACTACCTTTTCCTGGTATTTCACTTTCCCGTCTTCAGCCCCGAGGCCAGGGTGACCACCCCCAGCCAGGTTTCGGTTTTCATCGGGCAGAACTACCTCATCACCCTGCACAAGGGCGACCTCAAGCCGCTGGTGAACCTTTTTAACCAGTGTCAGGGCGACGAAGATATAAGAAAAGAGCACTTCGGCCAGGGTTCGGGCTACCTGCTCTACCGCATCATCGACCGCCTGGTGGACTACTGCTTCCCCATACTCAATAAAATCGGGGGCAATATTGAGGCGGTGGAGGACGCCATCTTCGCCGTCAAGGCGCGGAGGACGGTGCGGGAAATATCCACCCTGCGCCGTGACGTCATCTCCTTCCGCCGCATTATCTGGCCGATGAGGGCGGTTATCGGCGGAATTGAGCCTAAAATCCGCCGCTTTTCCAAGATGGACCTGGAGGTCTATTTCGGGGATACCGTCGACCACCTGGACAAGATATGGGATGCCCTCGACGAGTACAAGGAGATTATCGAGGGCCTGAACGATACCTACGATTCCCTGGCCACCAACCGCACCAACGAGGTCATGCGCATGCTGACCGTTATCGCTACCATCCTGCTGCCGCTGACGGTAATCGCCTCTATCTACGGGATGAACGTGCCCCTGCCCTTCCAGGAGTCGCACTATTCTTTCCTTATTGTCTTCTCCATCTGGGCGGTAGTGGTCATCGGCATGCTTATTTTCTTCCGTCGGCACCACTGGATTTAAGATGAAGGTCTCGCACCGACTGCTTATTATCGCTGCCCTCTTTATTACCTGTTTTATCACCGCAAATATAATCTCGGTCAAGATGATAAGCCTGGGGCCCTTTACCGTCTTCGCCGGCGTTTTTATCTTCCCCCTAAGCTACATCATCGGCGACGTGCTTACCGAGGTCTACGGCTACCGCATCGCCCGCAGGGTTATCTGGCTGGGGTTTGCCTGTAACCTTATCTTCGTTATCTTCGCCTGGATAGGGCAGATTATACCGGGGGCGTCGGGCTGGGAATTGCAGGAAGCCTACGAGAGCATCCTGGGCTATACGCCGAGGCTGCTCTTCGCCTCCGTCTGCGGCTACCTGGTTGGGGAGTTCGCCAACTCCTATGTACTGGCCAGGATGAAGGTTTTTACCCGGGGGCGCTGGCTGTGGAGCCGTACCATCGGCTCGACCATAATCGGGGAGGGGCTGGATACCGCCGTCTTTGCCACAATAGCCACCGTGGGCTCCCCCTTCTTTATGCCGACGGTAATCCTGAGCCAGTGGCTGGTTAAGGTGGTAGTCGAGGTCGTGGCTACGCCCGCCACCTACTCCCTGGTCGGCTACATGAAGCGGAAGGAGAGAATCGACAGCTACGACCGCCGCACGAATTTTAACCCCTTCCGCTTTTGGGATTAATTTATTTCTAGAGAGTGACTAAGAGATGAAGATTCGTTTTCTGGGGGCGCACAATTGCGAGACAAAGGATACCAGGCTGGTGAGCCTGCTCGTCGACGATGTACTGTCCGTGGACGCGGGCGGGCTTACCGCCAGCCTGTCATTAGAGGCGCAGCATAGAATCAAGGCGGTGCTGCTCACCCACCAGCACTTCGACCACATAAGGGATATACCCACGCTGGCCATGAACCTTTCCCTGGGCGGCTCTCAGACCACCATCTACTCCATACCGAAGGTTTTCGAGGTGCTGGAGAATAACCTGATGAACGAGGTGATTTACCCCAATTTCCGCCATAAATCGCCCGATAAGCCAACAATTAAATTCAGCGTCATCGAGCCGAATAAGGCGCAGAAGATTTTAGACTACGAAGTTTTAGCCGTACCGGTGAAGCACGGCGTGCCCACCGTGGGCTATCAGCTCAGCGCTGGCGGCAAGACTTTTTTCTATACCAGTGATACCGGCCCGGGGCTGGCTGAGTGCTGGAAGAAGGTTTCCCCGCAGCTGCTTATCACCGAGGTCACCGGCTCCAATAGATTCACCGAGTGGGCGGTGGAGGGGGGTCACCTCACGCCTGAGCTTTTGCAGCGGGAGCTTGAGGACTTCAGGAAGCTCAAGGGCTATCTGCCCCGTATAATAACCGTCCATATGAGCCCGCACCTGGAGAAGGAAATCGCCGCCGAGGTGGCGGTGGTGGCTAAAGCCCTGAATGCTTCTATTACCTTAGCCCGTGAGGGTATGGAGATTAAACTTTAGGATACGTTAGTCTGCAAATAGCTTGTATCGGGTTCCCGTAAAAATCGAAGATTTTTATGGGTAAATTTAGGGGGTGGTATGTCAGACACCCCGAGGTTTATCGTTGACCACAACGTGGGCAAGCTGGCCAAGTGGCTGCGGCTTATGGGCTACGACGCCCGCTTCTTCCGGGGCGAGAATGATGCCGAGCTGGTGGCTATCGCCCTCAAAGAAAACCGGGTGATATTAACCCGGGACACCCGCATCATGCAGCGGCGGCTGGTGACCAAGGGCAAACTCAAAGCCTTACTTATTAAGAGCGACCAGCCTAAAAAGCAGATTCATCAGCTAATCGACAGCCTTAACCTCGACTACCGCTTTAATCCCTTCAGCCTCTGCCTGGAGTGCAACCAGCCCCTGGTGGAGAGGGAAAAAGCCGAGCTTAAAGGTTCGGTGCCGCCCTATGTCTTTAAGACGCAGGAGCAGTTCCGCCAGTGCCCTTCCTGCCAGCGCATCTACTGGCGGGGGACGCACTGGCGGGCGATGACGCGGAGGCTGGAGGGGTTGGGAGGGGGATAGAACACCCCTCTCTTGACCGCAGCCCAGTATATTGCTACACTTCAGGTTGATAATAGCGGAGGAAAAACGATGGCTTTTAAGAACATTCTGCTGGAGAAGAAGGAAGGGTTGGCCAAGATTACCGTTAACCGGCCGCCCCTAAACATCCTCGATATCGCTACCTTGGAGGAGATGAACCAGGCGCTGGCCGAGCTGAGAGAGGACGACGAGGTCAAGGTGGTGGCTATTACCGGCTCGGGAGAAAAAGCATTCTCGGCGGGGGTTGCCGTCGGCGACCACCTGGGCGATAAGCTACCCAAGATGGTCGAGGTCTTCCACAAGCTGTTCGTTTTGCTAATCGAGGTAGATAAGCCGACCATCGCCCTGGTTAACGGGGTGGCGCTGGGTGGGGGCTGTGAGATAGTGGCCGGTTGCGACCTGGCCGTTGCCTCGGATGAGGCGCAGCTGGGACAGCCCGAGATTAAGCTGGGGGTATATCCGCCGCCGGCATCGGTGCTCTTCCCCAGAATAATGGGGCGGCAGAAGGCTTTCGAGCTCATCCTTTCCGGGGACAGCATCGGCGCTAAAGAGGCGGAGAGAATCGGGCTGGTGACCAAGGTTTTCCCGGCGAAAGAGTTCAAGAAAGCGAGCCAGGAGTTTATCAAGCGTTTTACGTCCAATAGCGGGCTGGCTCTGACCCAGGCCCGGCGGGCGCTTTACCGCAATTTCGACCTCAGCTTCTACGAGGCGCTGGAAGCCACCGGCGTTGACGCCACCATGGTTATGGCTGGGGAGAACAGCATCGAGGGGCTGACCGCCTTCCTGGAGAAGAGAAAGCCGATCTGGATAAGATAGTCTTTATGGAGGTAGAGGGAAGTGAAAGTTCTAACTACTGACCAGATGCGCCAGCTGGAGGAGAATGCCGTCAAGTCCGGCGTGACCATGGAGATGCTCATGGAGAACGCGGGACAGGCCGTCGCCGACGAGGTGGCGCGAATCGTGGAGGATGTCCGACAGCAGCAGATTCTGATTCTCATCGGGCCGGGTAACAACGGTGGAGATGGGCTGGTCGCCGCCCGACACCTTCATGACGCTGGGGCCAAGGTCTTCCTCTATCTATTCGGGCAGAGACCGGCTCGGGACCCCATGATGAAGCCGATAAGGGAGCGCCGCATCAAGCGTATCGAGGCGGAGAAGGACGATAACCTGGACGAGCTGACCAAGCTGCTGGCTTCGGTGGATACCGTTATCGACGCCCTCTTCGGCACCGGCACCACTCGCCCCTTTTCCGGACTTTTGCTGATGGTACTGGACAGGGCGAGGCGGGCCAAGATTAAGCGTCCCGGTATAAAGCTCATCGCCCTGGATATACCCTCGGGGCTGAACGCCGACACCGGCGAGGCTGACCCGGGCTGTCTCTATTTCGATAACACCATCACCCTGGCTTTTCCCAAGCCGGGGCTGTTTAAGTTCCCCGGGGCGGAGAGGGTGGGGGAAATAAGCGTGGTTGATATCGGGCTGCCCGGATTTATTGAGGAAAAAGCCGGCCCGGACTACCTCGCCGACGAGTGGGCGAAATCGGTGTTGCCCGAGCGCTCGCCGCAGGCCAGCAAGGGCGATTTTGGCAGGGTGCTGGTGCTGGCCGGCTCCATCAACTACCTGGGCGCGCCCTATCTCGCCTGTAACGGCGCCATGAGGGTCGGTGCGGGACTGGTGACGCTAGCCGCCGTCGGGAGACTGCAGGCTATTCTGGCCAACAAGCTGACCGAGGTGACCTACCTGCCCTTGCCCGAGGTCCGGCCCTGGATTATTGCCCCGGAGGCCCTGCGGGTGATTTTCCGCCAGTCCGAGAGATATGACGTGCTGCTTATAGGCTGCGGCCTGGGTCAGAACGAGACGGTGTCCAGGCTAATCCGCTCTATCCTGCTGACCCACCCTAAAGCCAAGACGGCCAAGCCCAAGCTGCCCTCGCTGGTTATCGATGCCGACGGCCTCAACGCCCTGGCGGGGGTGCCCAATTGGTGGAACCTGATGCCCGAGGATGCCATCCTTACCCCCCACCCGGGGGAGATGGCCCGACTTACGGGGATGACGGCGGACGAGGTCCAGCTCGACCGACTGGAATTGGCCCGGAAGATGGCCTCCGATTGGCATAAGACCATCGTCCTTAAGGGGGCGCATACCGTGGTTGCCGCCCCCGACGGGCGGTCGCAGATAAGCCATGTGGCTAATGCCGGGCTGGCTTCGGCGGGGACGGGTGACGTCCTGGCCGGGGCTATCGCCGGGCTGCTGGCGCAGGGCATGAACCTTTTCGACGCCGCTGCCGCTGGCGTCTATATCCACGGCATGGCCGGGGAGGCGGTTAGAGAGAGGCTGGGCGACGCGGGCATGATGGCCTCCGACCTGCTGGACGAACTGCCCGTGGTCATCAAGCAGTTGAAGGCCAGCCGTGCCGAGACTACCGAAGAGGCTGACTAAGATGCTGTTAGCGGTCGATATCGGCAACACCAGCACCAAGCTCGGCGTCTTCGAGGGGGAGAGGCTGCGGGCGACCTGGCACATGGCGACGGGCGTCCACCGCATGGCCGACGAGTACGCGGCGCTGCTCTTTAACCTGCTGCACCAGCAGGGGCTGGAGACCACCGACATTGAGGCGGTGGCTATGTGCAGCGTGGTGCCGCCGCTGATTTCGACCTTTGAGGAGCTTTTCGAGCGCTATTTTCATATCACGCCGCTGGTGGTGGGGGTGGGGGTGAAGACGGGGGTGAGCATCCGCATGGATAACCCCCGCGAGGTTGGCGCCGACAGGATTGCCGATGCCGCCGCCGCCCATGAGCTCTACGGGGGGCCGGTGATAGTCATCGACCTGGGCACGGCCACCACCTTCGGTATCGTCTCTAAAGAGGGGGACTATGTCGGCGGGATTATTGCCACCGGTATCGCCACCGCCGCCGAGGCATTGTTTACCCGGACGGCGCAGCTGCCCCGCGTGGAGCTGGCCCGACCCAAGCACGTTATCGGCTCCAACACGGTGGCGGCCATACAGTCGGGGATTATCTACGGCTACGCCTCGCTGGTGGAGGGGATGCTGGAGCGCATCCAGAAGGAGCTGGGGGAAAAGCCCAAGGTGGTGGCTACGGGGGGCTACGCCGAGCTTATCGCCAAGGTAACCGACGTCATCGACGAGGTCAACCTCGACCTGACCCTCGTCGGGCTGAGGCTCATCTACCAGATGAATAAGGGCTGATAAGAAATGCTGAAAGACAAGACCATAGTACTGGGCATAACCGGCAGCATCGCCGCCTATAAGGCGGTTGATATCGCCAGCCGTCTGACCAAAGAAGGGGCTAAGGTGGAGGTGGTTATGACCGAGGCCGCCAGCTGGTTTATCGCCCCGCTCGCCCTGCGCAGCATTACGGGGCGGGGCGTGGTCACCGATATGTTCGACCCCGAATCCCAGCGCACCCTGGAGCATGTCACGCTGGCGGAGGCAGCCGACCTGGTGGTTATCGCCCCGGCGACGGCTTCCCTCATCGCCAAGCTGGCGGCGGGCATCGCTGACGAGATGCCGGCGCTGGTGGTGCTGGCGACCAAAGCCCCCGTTATCCTGGCGCCGGCGATGAACGTCAACATGTACCAGAATGCCATCACCCAGGAAAACCTGGCCAAGCTCAAGGCCCGCGGCTTTACTATCATTGAGCCCGAGCGCGGGCGCCTGGCTTCGGGCCGGGTGGGGCTGGGCAGGTTAGCCGACACTGACAGGATTATCGGCACCATCAAGCAGGTGCTGGGGCGGCGGGGCGACCTGAAAGGTAGGAAGCTGGTGGTTACCGCCGGTGGCACTCAGGAGCCTATCGACCCGGTGAGACATATCACCAACCCTTCATCGGGGAAGATGGGCTACGCCATCGCCGAAGCCGCCAGGGATAGAGGAGCTGACGTCAAATTGGTCACCGCACCCACCTCCCTTCTACCGCCGGCGGGGGTTGAGATTATTTCTGTAAAAACTACTTTGGAAATGCAAAAAGCGGTAGCCAAAGCGGTAAAGCAAGCCGACGCCCTGATTATGGCGGCGGCGGTGACCGACTACCAGCCCAAAACTACGGCCAAGGATAAGATTAAGAAGGATACGCCTGAGCTGAAGCTGGAGCTGGTGAGGACGCCCGATATTCTGGCCGAGGTCAAGGGTAACTTTATCAAGGTCGGTTTTGCCGCCGAGAGCAACGACATCATCGCCAATGCCGAAAGGAAGCTGAAGAATAAAAAGCTGGATATCATCGTGGCTAACGATATTACCGCCGCCGACAGCGGCTTCGGCGTTGACACCAACCGAGTCATCATCATTGACAAAGAGGGCGGTGTGGAAAAACTGCCCCTGATGAGCAAGCGAGAGGTGGCCGATAAGATACTGGACGGGGTGGTGGGGTTGGTGGGGAAGAGATAAGCGAGAAATGGCTGACAAATATAACCAGGTAATTAGGCCTACATCCATAGTGTCAAAGGAAGCATTTGGAACGCACACAGCAATTAAAGGACGCACAAATGTCTACGAGCATATGTATGAGATTGCAAAGGAACATGTAGGGCTTGCCAGGGATAGAGCGGGAGAAACAATAGATGACATGCGAGCTGAGATAAAGGAGTCGATGATTAGCTTAGTTTTCGCTCACGCGTGTTTAGAGACCTACATTAACACTCGCGGCTATGATGTACTGGGAGACAAATATAATCCGCACTGGGATTGGCTTGATAAATGGAACAAGGTGGGGCTCGCGCTTAGCAGAGGGAACTTGACTTCGATTTTTGCTGACAAAAAAGAGCCTTATCGTTCATTTGAAGAGTTGAATGAACTTAGGAATAAGCTTCTTCATTTCAAGGGGCATTTTACAAATATGCGTAAAACGAAATACGCTCGGACTGAAGGAATGATAAACTGGTGTAATTGTAAAAAGGCTGAGTGGGCTTGTACTGTAGTACAAGCAATGGTGAAAAAGTTGTGCGATAGCATAGGGGATAATTACCCCGATTGGTTGAAAGAGGGAGAGTAAAAAGAGAGGGGGCAAAGCCCCCTCTCTTAAAAATCATGAAAGGTAATCATGGCGGAAACACCAAAATCTGACATGCCCAAGGCCTATGAGCCGCAAAGGGTAGAGCGTAAGTGGTATAAGTTCTGGCTGGAGAAGGGCTATTTCCGGGCCGAGATTGACCCCAAGAAGAAGCCCTTCGTCGTCATCATGCCCCTGCCCAACGTCACCGGCGGGCTGCATATGGGGCACGTCTGTTTCCTCACCCCGGAGGACGTCATGACCCGCTGGCACCGCATGAAGGGGGACTCGGCGCTCTGGCTGCCGGGCATCGACCACGCCGGCATCGCCGCCCAGGTGGTGGTGGAGCAACAGCTGGCCGAGGAGGGGACGGACCGCCATAAGATAGGCCGGGAAAAATTCCTGGAAAGAATGTATAAGTGGGCCGAGGAGTGCCGCCAGACGATAACCGAGCAGGAGCAGCGAGTAGGGGCTTCCTGCGACTGGAGCCGCGAGAGGTTTACCCTGGAAGAGGGGCCGAGCCGGGCGGTGCGCACCGCCTTTAAGCGCCTCTACGACAAGGGCTTAATCTACCGCGGGGAGCGCATTATTAACTGGTGCCCGCGCTGCGCCACGGCGCTCTCCGACCTGGAGACCGACCATAAGGATATACAGGGGCACCTCTGGTACGTGCGTTATCCCATCGTTGGTGAAAAAGATAAATACATCACCGTAGCCACCACCCGCCCCGAAACCATCCTGGGGGATACCGCCGTGGCCGTCAATCCCAGGGACAAGCGCTTCAAGGGGTTGGTGGGCAAAAAAGCCATTTTGCCCGCTGTCAACCGCGAGATACCTATAATCGCCGATGAAGCCGTCGACCCCAAGTTCGGCACGGGGGCGGTAAAGATTACCCCCGCCCACGACCCCGTTGACTTCGAGGTCGCCCAGCGCCACGACCTGCCGCTGGTCAATATACTGAACCCCGACGTGACCATGAACGAGAACGCGGGTAAATACGCCGGTCTTGACCGCTTCAAATGCCGAGAGGCGATAATCGCCGACCTCAAGGAATCGGGGCAGCTGGTCAAGATTGAGCCCTACGGGCATTCGGTGGGGCACTGTATGCGCTGCCAGACGGTCATCGAGCCCACCGCCAGCCGGCAGTGGTTCATCAAGGCCGAGCCTTTATCTAAACCAGCCATCGCTGCCGTCACCAGCGGGCGTATCAACATCATCCCCGAGCGCTTTACCAAGGTCTACCTCAACTGGATGGAGAACATCCGCGACTGGTGCATCAGCCGCCAGCTCTGGTGGGGTCATAGAATCCCGGTCTGGTACTGCGCTGATTGCGGCGAGCTGACGGTCTCCATAGACGAGGTCAAAAAATGCGCTCACTGCGGTTCGTCCAAAGTCGAGCAGGACCCCGATGTTTTGGATACCTGGTTCTCCTCGGCGCTGTGGACGCACTCTACACTGGGCTGGCCCGACGACACCGCCGACCTGCGCTATTTCTACCCGACCACGGTGATGGAGACGGGCTACGACATCCTCTTCTTCTGGGTGGCCAGAATGATTATGATGGGGCTGGAGGACGTGGGCGATATACCCTTTAGCACCGTTTACCTGCACGGGCTGCTGCGGGACGAGAAGGGGGAGAAGATGAGCAAGGTGAGGGGCAACGTGCTCGACCCGCTGGACACCATCGATAAATACGGCACCGACGCCCTGCGCTTTACCCTGGCTACCGACGTCTCGCCGGGCAACGATATCAACCTGACCAAAGCCAGGCTGGAGGCGGGGCGTAACTTCGCCAATAAGCTCTGGAACGCCGCCCGATTCGTGGTCAGAAGCCTGGAGATAAAAGACGCCACCCTCGAAATCAAGCGGGAGGGGTTGGGGGTGGAGGAGCGCTGGATATTGAGCCGCCTCAGCCGCACCAATGCCACTGTCACCAAGCTGATGAATAACTTCCAGTTCGGGGAAGGCTTAAGGCAACTCCACGACTTTATCTGGGGGGAGTTCTGCGACTGGTACATCGAGTTCGCCAAGATTCGGCTCAATGCTAAGGATAGCTCGCCGCTCTCCGTCTTGGTCTATGTGCTGGAGGCATCGCTGCGACTGCTGCACCCCTTTATGCCCTTCGTCACCGAGGAATTATGGCAGCAGATGAAAAAACGCTTGCCCGCCGACTGGCAAGAAACTGACTCCATAATGGTCGCCGCCTACCCCCAGGCTGACAAAAAAGCCGTAGACGCCGAGGCGGAGAAGACTATGGAGGCCATCATCGAGATAATACGCGCCATCCGCAACGCCCGCGCCGAGCATAAGGTGGCCAATAACAAGTGGGTTGAGGCGCGGGTCTATGCTGGCGAGCTTAACCCCAATATAATGCCTCATACCCCCGCTATCCAGAACCTGGCCAGAGCCAAACCGGTGAGCTTCGGGGAGGGGAGGGGGGAGGCTAAGCCCGGGGAGAAGGTGCTGGCCCTGGTGCTGAAAAGTTCCGAGGTGATTATACCCATGGAGAGCCTGGTTGACCTTGATGCCGAGCGGAAACGTCTTGAGGGGGAGATTGCTCAGAGCCAGGCGCTGATTGCCACGCTGGAGGAAAGGCTCAAGGATAAAGCCTTCTTGGCCAAGGCGCCGAAGACGGTAGTGGCTAAGGAGCGGGCTAAGCTGGCCGAGCGCCGAGACAAATTGCAGAGGTTAAGAGAGCAGCTTAGCCGCTTTAAGTCGTAAAGGGCAAAGCAAAACCGCCCTCCCGCTTGGAGAGAGCGGTTTTTTGCTTGTTTCGGTTTTATCGAGCGGGGT